>BNJV01000805.1_pt1 | contig 97059 bp, 121 predicted proteins | sample 8540591 | NCBI WGS metagenome assembly BNJV01 (sample SAMD00202457, study PRJDB9452) | human saliva metagenome | host: Homo sapiens | reverse complement strand
CACCGATGTTTCACTCGTAGACCTTGAATATAACGGTCCACTAAAGTTTCTACCGCAACCGCTTCATTGGCGCACCACGTAGTATTGAAAATGTGGTCAACATCGAGAAGGTAATCTGATCCACAAGTGTTTTGAAATGATTACTAATCAAAAATCACCGCTGAGCAGGCCCTTGAATATTACCTTGAAACTGCCAAAATCTCGATCTTTCAGAGCGTGAAATCGAAGATCTTATCACCATCGGTAAAGACCGAATTGCTTCAAAGTGTCGAATATTTCCATGATATTCTCTTTGACGAGCATGCCAAGGCCGAAGTTTCATTTTAGTCATGAAAAAGTTTCCTTTGAAGGGCGTCCCTATCACCGGCACCATCGACCACCCTACCATCGATGAACAGAATAAAGACCATTCGCATCTACGATTTCAAAAACCTCAACTGGTATGCAAGAAAAAGGACACCTGGAAAAATAACAAAAAAACCTTTTCATCTACACCATTCAGCTGCTTTTCTCACTACTATCTTGTCACCACTTCGCCAACCTACAAAAATTACACGGTCGAATCTATGAGCTTTACTTTTTCGTTCTTCCAAGTTATAAAAACGTCAAAGCCAGGCGAGCCAGGCGAATTCTTTGAAAAACCATCACTAAATCCGAGATCGCTGAATTTGATATCAACATTCCGAAAACTCATTCACGCTATTCGCATCATCAACTAGATACCTTTGATTTTCCTCAATACCGAATCTTTTTGCCTGCAAACCAGTCGGATACACCACCAAGAAAGCTGAGATTATCGACTTCGCCAAACCAGCTAGTCGCCGACTATGATAAAATTAAAGAGTAATGTATCAAAATTTTTCAGAATTTCTCCAAAATAAAGCAAAATCTGCGTCATTCAAGCCGAAAATCCTGACGCATGATTCCTTAGGTTCCAGCTTTAGCACTAGAAGCTCCTCGAAGACAAAGAAGTTTCACTTTTATTGCCCGGTCAATCGTGCCAAAATATCTCCGTTATTTTTCTGGCTGGGAACGCATTGATCAAAATTTTGATTACCACGCGGACGGTTATATCATTGTCGATACCGCCGCCACTATTCTTCTTAGCAAGCTACTTGATGATTTAGTTATCCGCAATATCCTCTATACCAAACCAATTTTCGTCATCGACTCATCACGAAACTGCCGACGATTTAGATTTTTCCGCACCAGAGCATCATCGAACATTTACCATCTTTGCACCAATCTGATTTACAAAATTGCCATCGATCAGAAATATTAAAAATCAATCAATCCGCCGCCGAAAATATCTTTCAAGGTCTACTTTCCGATACCTCGGCCTCACCACCACTGGCGTCACCGCTGATACTCTTCCATGTCGCCGCCCACCTTACCGAACTTGGCGCCGACATCAATAAGCTCAGAAGAGAAATCGCAAAGAATACATGAAGAAAGTCCCGTCGTATTCTCGACTACAAGGCCGATCTCATCAAGCGTATCGAGTATAGCCTCGACGATAAAGCTTTCCACCATCCATATTCCCATGGTCTGATATTACCGAATTTTCCGATGAATATAATCCGAACGCTCTATCCTCGAAGAAATGAAAATGGTCGAAGGCGTAGAGGTCGCCGTCGCTATTAAAACTTATCCAGATGGCAAAGTTACCGGTAAAATTCGTACCTTCTAAACCAATCGCCGACAAGGTCGCTGGTTATTTTGCGGGTGGTGGTCACCCATTTGCCGCTGGTTTCGCACTTATGACGCCACTTTACGATGACGTACTGCGTGATTAGTTTTCTGTTGCAATGATTTACTTTTTAAATCTGAAGAAACTCAATTAATCAGAGTAGAAACATCATGACTAAACTTCACTTATTTAATACCAAAACTCGCAAAATCGAAGAGTTCATTCCTCAAAATCCAGAAAATGTCAAAATCTACACCTGTGGACCAACTGTTTATAATTTTGCCCACATTGGAAATTTCGCTAGCTATATCTACTGGGATCTCCTAGTTCGCACCCTCAAAATTAATCATTTAACCCTCATCGTATTATCAATATTACCGATGTCGGACATCTCGCGTCTGATGCCGACGACGGGAAGATAAGCTGGAAAAAGGTGCCAAACGTGAAAATAAAACCGTTTGGGAAATCGCTAAATTTTTACGAAGCAGCCTTCATTCAAGATTTTAATGCTCTAAATTTATTGCCACCCTACCAAGTTCTGCTCGCGCTACCGACTACATTCAAGGAAGATATTGAAGTGATTAATACTTTAATTTGAGCGTGGATACACCTATGAAACTTCCGATGGGCATTTATTTTGATACCAGTAAATTTGCTACCTATGCCGATTTTTGCTAGACTCGATCTAGATAACCTACGTGCTGGCGCCCGCGTCGATTTTTAACTCCGAAAAACGCAATATTTCTGATTTTGCTATCTGAAATTTATTAAACCTGGCGAAGATCATGCCATGCAGTGGGATTTTTCAAGGCAAAAAGGCTACCCAGGCTGGCATCTTGAATGTTCCACCATCTCACATTTTTGAATTAGGTGAGACCCCTCGACATTCATGCTGGTGGCATCGATCACATTCCGATTCACCACACCAATGAAATCGCTCAATCCGAAGCTGCTTTTGCAAAACTATGGCCAATTATTGGCTCCCACGCCAATTTTCATCACCATTGATAATCAAAAATTAGCAAATCTCTCGGTAATACCTACTCAATTCAAGATTTAATAGATCGCGGCTACTCACCACTTGATTTTTAAGACTCTGGATTTTGCAAGGACACTATCAATCCGAACGAAATTTCACTTTGAAGGCCTTTGCGGCTGCCAAAAATCGACGCTCTGCATTGGCTAAATCGCCTTATGAAAACCCTGCAGGAAACTGCTCACCATCAAAAATCAAGCTCCCTTTCTGCTCAGATTCAACAAAATCACGAATATCAAACCACTGAATTACAAGAAAAACTCACCGCCATCATTAATCAGAAATCTTAACTCCGCTGAAGTTTTTGCTGAAATCGATCAAAAATGAATTAAGTTTAGATGATTGGCGTTTTGTCGATGAATTATTCGGACTTCGTTTCTTCGATAGCTCTAATTCACCATCCGCGAAAATTCAAAAACTCATTCGTGAGCGCGCCGAAGCTAAACAAAAATAAAGATTACGCCAAGGCCGACCAGATTCGTGAAGAATTAAAATCTCACAATTTTAGTATTCTGACACTAAATCAAAACCAGTTTCTGGCAATATCTCGAATCACCAATGATATAATCAAAGCAAAAGGAGTATATGTCACGCACAATTGATATCGATACAAAAACATTTGTCCGCTTTTTGGCTAGTCTTAATCGCTTTTTGCCGCCGCCGGAATTTTTTCATTATTAAAGCTGCCGGTGGTCTAATCATCGTCGGAATTTCCGCTTTTCTAGCAATCTCTTCCATCCACTAGCTAAACAAATCGACAAGATTGACAAACGCAAAAGTCGCCCAGGACTTTCTCCGCATTAGCAGTTTTTCGATTGCACTAGCTTTTGCCATTATCGTGGGGTGATTGGTCCGGTTATTGTCGAGCAAGTTTCTAACTTTTCTCGCCACCGCACCTGCTAAGATTTCGAAGTTATCGACCATTTAGATATTAATGGTATTGGTAATTATTTTGGAATCTCCAATCTTCAAGATAGCTTTAACTTCCGGTATTAAAAAGTTTCAGTAGTACTATTGCTCGGAAATATTAGCAATATTGCTGTCGGCGGTATCGGCGCCATTAGCAATATCATCACTAGTGTGATTCTTACCATTGTTCTCACCATCCTCTTCATGCTTGAAGGCCCGACTATGATGCAAGATTTTTGGCGCGTCATGGCAGTCAAAGACAAAAAATCCGCCCACGTCTGGCAGCGAGTCATCACTCGTATGGGTAATGTGGTGGCAGCCTACGTTTCGTCTCAAGTCTTCATCGCTCTCCTCGACGGTCTCATGACCATGCTCGGCGTTTTTGTTATTACTCTATCTTCGGACTTCCAGTCACACTCGCAGTACCGCTCGGCCTTCATCTCCTTCCTCTTCTTCCTCATTCCAATGTTTGGCCCGGTCATCGGCTGTATCCTGAATACCACTCTACTTTTCATCAACACCCCAGGCGCCGCAATCGCTTTCTTCATTTTCTATCTCATCTATCAGCAGATTGAAAATAACATCATCGGCCCCGCATTCAGGGTAAGGGACTCAACCTCCTCCACTTGCGATTTTAATCTCGATCACTATCGGTAGTGTACGCTTTTCGTCTGATTGGCTGTATCGTGGCTATCCCAATCGCTGGCTGCATTAAAATTCTTTTTCGAAGAAGCCTCCCAATATCCGCGCTGCACTCGATGATGAAAAAATAATTAAAATCTAAAATCTAGTTCCAAAAAATCGACAGAGTCTCAAAATCAAATCCTGATTTGCTTGACTAGTCATCCAAAAATTTCACATAATTAATAAGCACTTAAAAAGGAAAAATTTACTATGGAACAAGTTTTACCATTTCTTGAAGGAATGTTTTATATTGCAACTACTGATGGCGATCAGCCACATCTACGCATTTTCTTTGATGCCGCTGGCATTCTCGACGGCCATCTCTATATTGGCACCAAATCTAATAAAACAGGTTTACGCTCAAATCGAAAAATCCCTAAGGTCGAAATTATGTCTTTAGCAACGAATTAGGTCTCATGCGTTTTCACCGCCGAAGCTAAAACTGTTGCCGACAAGGAACTAAACCAAAAAGCCTACGAATCTACCGGCAAGACCTACGACGAAACTTCTGCCCGCTATTGAGCTCACCAATGTTCGTGGCTCTATCAAAACTAAAGACGCGAAACCGTAGAGCTTAATTTCTAAGATGGACAAGCAAATTAGAAAACGCAAATCTCTTAATTTATTTCACCGCTATTTTCGGCTGGGAATCGCTTCTGATCTCAAACCTAGCATGCCACTAAACTTTGGGACCTCTTCAGTCATTCCAGTCGACGGGGCGTAATTAGCTTTTCCAATTTCCTACATTCTCGGTGATATTATCATTGAATTTTACGGACACAGACCGCCAAGCACATCATTCTTGAAGCTCTCCTAGTCACATTATTGCTGCGCTCACTTTCTGGATCGTCATCGCCCTTCCACCATTTCGCTGGCACCGAAGGCATGCAAGAATCAATCGCAAACGTCCTCGGATTTTGCGCCACGCATTATCATCAGTTCACTCACCGCCTATCTATTTTCTCACAATTTTTCTAACAATTACATCTCTCGAAAAGATTAAGCAAAAGACCGGTCAAAAACTCTTCATCGTCCGCGCCCTTACTTCTCTCTTTTCGTCGCACATTTTTGACACTCTCGTCTTTTGAAACTGTCGCCTTCTGGGCGTTCTCGCTTTTTCCGACTTTTCAAATCAAGCCATCTTTGCTTATATTATCGGGATCGGTATCGAAATCGTCTTGTCGTCAGTTGAAATCGTTATCGTAAAACAGCTACGCAAAGTATATTCCAGCTCACAAAGGTCGAAATCGCAAAAATACTGAAGAAACCGCCGAAAAATTAGGGGAATCATGCACTCCGGCTTTTCTTTCGAGAAATTAATCGAACGCATCCTGGCGCACTCGGCGCGCCGGAACGATTCATACTCCCACATGGCGATCATTAAGACCCCAGCCTTTTATGGCCGTTGCACTACCGGGCGCCATTCGCTTTTTCTTTTCGTGAAGAACTTCATCAGACAAAAGCCGCCGCCGTGCTCAGTAATGGCTACCATCTTCGTCGCAAATCTCACGAAATTGCCGAAGCTGGCGGTTTAGCTACTGGTCCGATTGGCACGGACCAACCCTCACCGATTCTGGTGGATTCCAGGTGATGTCCCTCAGGCTCTGGTCTCGGCAAAGTCGTCTTCCATGGAACGCGAGGCGTGGAGAAGTTAATACCGCTCACCAAGAACGCCTCGCTCATGTCACAGAAGATGGGCGTTAATTTCACGCGATCCCTTTCGATGGACAACCAGATTTTTATTGGTCCGGAAGAATCCATGCAGATTCAATGTCGCATCGGTGCCGGATATTCACATGGCTTTTCGACGAGCTCACCTTACTAGCCGACAGTTACGAATATAACGTCGAAGCTCTCGCTCGCACTCGAACGTTGGGCCAAACGTAGTCTCGACGAGCATTTTAAGTTACGAGATTCACTTGGTTATCGTCACAGCCTTTATGGGGTTTTGCAAGGTGGACGCTGGAAGATTTGAGACGCAGTACCGCCAAAAATCGGTGAAATGCCGTTGATGGTTATGGTCTTCGGCGGCGCCTTTCTCAAAGGAAGACCTCGGTGAAATTTTTGCGTTGGTGCAATGAAGAATTACCCGAAAACAAAACCTCGCCACTGAGACTCTCACATCCTGACTGATATCTGATTGGTACCGAAATGGCGCCGACACTTTCGACTGTGTTGCGCCAACTCGTGAAGCTAGACACGGCAAAATCTACACCAAATACGACGACATCAATCTGTCGAAAAGTTTGATGATAAGCAACGAATTACTTGATGCCCACTGGTGACTGCACTACCTGTAAAGAGCTCGGTTGGACCAGAGGACAACTTCGTGCACTTTTGGAAATCTGATGACCCAGAACTACAAACGTCAATATTACAACCTTCTACCGCTCATAATTTACGTTTTCATTATTCGCCTCACTGAGCAAATTCGTGAAAGTATCTGAATCAAAAACTTTTTCGAATTAAAAAACAGTTCTTACACGATTATTATCAAAATAAGAACCATAATCGTGATAAAAATAGATTAGTGGAAAATAAAGTTTCATTCTTCAAAAAGATATCCAATCGTCAAGAGATTTTGTTAATTTAATATTATCTGTGTTGCATTATCGGCACCATGTTTCTCAAACGCCTATGTTTTTCGTTCTCATAACGTCGTCGGACACCCATGGACTAACACCTGTAAGCGAAAATGACCGCTTAATCGTCAATCGACTAGCCGTCAGCATGAGTCATCTATCAGGCAAAGAATATGTACCAGAACGTGGCCAAATTATTGTCTTCTCTGAATGGTGAGTCCAGTGGCAAACTTACCTGCAGTGTCGACCGCTACGATTATGACCAGTATATCATCAAGCGTGTCATTGCTTTTCCAGGTGAACGCGTGTGGTGTAAAAGACGGCAAAATTACGGTTTATAATGACCAGAACCCTAATGGCTTCGACCCGGATACTGCCACCAGAAAATCCGCTACCGATGGCCCAAAGGCCAATACTTCCGGCGAAGTCGACGTCACAGTTCCAGATGGTGAAATTTTCGTAGTCGGAGACAATCGTGAGGCACTCATTCTACGATTCTCGTTATGGCCTTTGGCACCATTCCGTATTGTCGCATCATCGGACCAGTTCTCATGCGACTTTATCCTTCGATCACATTCGTTTATTTTCAATAATAAGGTATAATATTTCTATATGGCAGATTATGTAATCTATCCGACGTGGCCGCAACATTCTCGAGTACCATCTTCATGTGCTACTCAATTTAGTGCTTGCCATTGCCACCATTTTTCTAAACCCTCGCCACCGCAAGTTTTTCTCCTGGGCTGTCTTGGTACTGCTTCTCAAATGGCGTCATGTTCGCCGTGCGTCCACGCTACTTTATTTGTTAATATCAAATCCAACCTGAGTCGACCTCATCATGGGATTTTTCCTTCGTCTTTTCTCGCTCTGTGCTGGAAATATATTAAAGCCCATTACATTACGTACTGACGGCCCTCTATTCACTCTGGCTCATCGTTCTCAAGCCAATGTCTTCTAACTGCCACCAAACTCAGCGCTCCTCGCAGTATCGGCAGTACCGCTATCACCCTAATGATAGCTAGCAGCTCGGTCTCACCGTCCTGTTAAATTTTATCCTCGGTTTTGCCGTAGCACGCCACGTTTTAGTATTAAAGCGAAGACACCGAATATGGTTTAATCACTCCTAATTCTGGTCTAATTATTTGCCGAGATTTCGGTTAGCTGAATTCTGGCTCATTGTCTATTCGTTTTAAGGCCTTCGGTCTGATCATTCCACAAATCTCCATTATTCTGACAATCTTAGCATTTTGGCCGGTCTTCTTTATCAAAAATGCCAGTCAAAAATGACCAGAAAATCTGAAAAGAAAGATATTCTGCACCTACTATTTTTGCTATTTCCGTAATCCTGATAATCGTGCTGTGGTTTAATGACCGCTATTTAATGTCTCAATTCATGTTTGCGAGGTAAAATGAACGAAGATAGTAATTTTGAGCCAAAAGACTCAACCGATTTAGAAGAAGTACAGTCTGAATCAGAAGATCTCGAATCACTGATTCATCCGTGAGATTCAGTCGAAGAGTCAGAGATCACCGACACCTCAGAACAGTCCGAAACTTCAGAACAATCCAAAAACGAAATTCCGAGTTGACGCTGAAACCGAATCTAAACTGAAGTGATTCGAAGCTGAAGTAAATCTGAATCTGAAACCGAATCTAAAGATGAATTGACTGAATCTGAAAGCAAAGAATAAGAGACACCGACACAAAAATACCATTCCATTGATGATGAAAAAGCCGAAGAGTCTACAGAATCAAAAAGAAAAAGAAAACCTAAATCAAAACTGGCAAAAATCGTTTTGCTACCTTCTGTTAGTCTCGTAGCCGTCGCTTGTTTCAGGCACCGCGCTTTTATTATGCTTCACAATCGCAACTACTCTCAATTTTCCATGGTAGCGATCGGCCAGCAATAATGCCGCTACCTTTGCCGAAGGTTCAATTTCTGAAATTGCCAATTCTGTTTCAAAAAAGTGTCGTTTCAATCATCACCAATACTAGCACCACCGGTTCTTTCTTTACCGGTCAAGTCTCCCATGAGCTGCTGGTACCGGTTTTTATTCTCAGTAGCGATGGTTATATCGCCAATTAACAAGCACGTCGTCGCTAATGCTACTAAAATTGGCGTCATCTCGCGATGATGGCTCGACCTTACGAAGATGTCCGAACTATCGGTACCGATCCAATCAATGACTTTTGCGCATTGTTAAAATCAAAGACGTAAAGAATCTTACCCAATCAAAATCGGCGACAGCAAAACCACCAACATCGGCCAGCAAGTGGTCGCCATTGGCAATGCGCTTGGCACCTACCAAAACTCTGTGACCTCTGCATCATTCTGCAAAGGTCGTAGCCTCACCGCTTCCGATTCTCACGCACCACCTATGAAACCCTTTCCGATATGATCCAAACCGATGCCGCAATTAACGGCGGTAACTCTGGTGGACCACTCGTCAATGCCGCCGGCGAAGCATTGGCATTAACACCGCCTATGCTAGCCAGGAAATAACGTCGGCTTCGCTATTCCTATCAATAGCGTCAAGGGAATTATGGCTGGCGTCCTCAAGATAGGTAAATTCGAACGCGCCGTATTAGGGTGTCCGCTACCAAACCATCACCCCGCTTATTGCCAAGAGAAGAAGCTCGATGTCACGGCTGGTCGCCTACGTCAAAGATCAAAACCAATGCCTCCGCCGTCATCAAAGGTAGCGCTGGCGACAAAGGCCGGCATCAAAGATGGTGACATTATTACCGCCGTCAATGGCACCAAAATCGGCACTGCTCGCATCTCTTGGCAGTTGATCGGTGAATACGCCGTTTGGCGACACGGTTAAACTTGAGGGTCTATCGTGACACACACGTTCAACTCGATGTTAAACTTGAAGCTTATGATGCCGATAGTGCCAGTTATCACCAACAAAAAGAATCTGACGACGACGAAGAATAAACATACAAAAATAACCCTCCGGGGTTATATCTATCTATCATACGCATTATTAAAATTCTTATTTTAACTAAAAATTCCACCAAAATTATTTAAGCTATCCACCGGATAGAAAAATCCCAAAATTAAATCTTTCTTTAAGCCCAACTCAAAGCCCAACTTTCTCCGCGTATTCAATAATTGCTGCTGGCTCATATCTGATTCGATAATCACATAATTTAGTTTCAGTTTCATCGCCTGAATTTCTGACTCCGAAAAGCTCCTCCGGTTTTTACGCAGTAAAGATAATTTCGCTTAATCTGATCGAGCAGACGATCAATCTGCGCCAAACCATCCTTATCCGCATAGAGCGCGGCTTTTGGCTCGTACTGCAATTCTGGCGATTGCCACTCCCAAGATTCATCCACGTATGGTAAATTTGCCACGATAATTTCTGGGCGAATCTTCAAGCGTAAAATCGTCGAAAAGAAGGTCTGATTTGTAAAATTTAATATTTTTACCCTAATTTATCCCGGTTAATTGCGCCACCGTCAAAGCATCTTTCGAAATATCGAGGCCAATCACCTGGCTATGTTGCGCATTCCAAAGCTACGGAAAGACCAATGCAGCCCGACCCCGTTCCCACATCTACAATTGTCACCGGCTTTCTTTTGAAGTTGTCTGCTCTCCGCTATTAAATTTTCCCATCAATGATACGATAATAAAGTTTTCCCGCCAGCTCCGCCGCGAGTTCCGTTTCGGACGGGAATTAAAACATTTTGATTTACCAAAAAGGTCGCCCCATAAAACCACTTTCACGCCCAGAAATATGAGCCAGTGGCACCTTTAGTTTGCTCGCAAAAGCCACCATCCTGATCAGCCTTTCTTACGCTTCATCAGAAATTTTGTCCGCGCCCGTGAGTTAGCGACTGCGGTCTTGCACATCCATCGAGACCAGCTAAAATAATCTCCGCCTCGTCGGATTGATAATCTGCTTTCGAAAACCTCCAGCCAGCTTTTTACCGTGGTTGCCATTTTCTCCTTTGAAGACTTATTCCGCAGATGCTGTTTTCCGTACGAATTACATCGAGCTCGCACTTCTTCAGCTCGAAATGATATCATCAATGTCGCCATCCATCACCGCGTTTACATTCGATCTTGAGTAATGAATACGATGAGTCTGTTACACGATCCTGTGGGAAAGTTATAGGTACGAATCTTCTCTGAAGCGATCACCCGTACCGATCAGTTTTTACGCGCCGCCGAGGCATTTTTCGCCGCCTCTGCTCGCTGAATATCATTCAAAGCGCGTGCGCAGCACCATCATATGCGCGCTCATATGTTTTGGCGCAGAGAGCGCTCATCCTGCATTGCCACCATAATTCCGGTCGGCAAATGCGTAATACGAATAGCTGAGTTAGTCGTGTTCACATGATTGGCCCAACCATGTCCACCCGCGTGATAAAATATCGATACGTAAATCTTTTCATCAATTACAATTTTCCGACTCTTCTACCTCTGGTAAGGCCACCACTGTCACCGTAGAAGTATGAATCACGACCTTGCGATTCTGTGACTGGCACTACGCTGTACACGATGCACGCCACCTTCAAATTTCATCGTCCCGAAAGGCGTCTCGCCATCCATTTTGAGACTACTTCTTTTACCCCACCGGTCTCATTTAGGCTTTCTCATTCATTAGTTCTCACTTTAAAACCATGTTTTTCCGCATAACGCAAAGTACATACGATAAAGCTCAGCTGCAAACAACGAAGCCTCGTCACCACCTGGCCCCGGCTCGAATTTCCATAATCACCGGCTTGTCATCATCCTGGATCAGCTGGAATTAGCTTTATCATCAAGTTGCCTAGTTAAATCCAGCAATCGGTAAGTCTCTGTATTTCCAGCTTTGCTATCTCGCCAAGTTCAGGGATCCGAAAACAATCGCTTCATCTTCCTTGATCTGTTGCTCGGCGCGAGTAATTTCATTTTTAAATCAAAATTGATTCAACCTCTGCCTTCCTCTTCTGATTTTTGCAGCAAAAATCATTCTCGAGGTAAGCCTTCGGATTTTCCAAGAATTGATTTAGTTGAGCTAATTCCAACTCTAAACTTTTTGATTTTTCGTCCATATTAGATTAATTATATAATAACTCTTTTCGAAGAATCCAATCAATAAACCAAACTTCCAAACCTTATATGCTTAATTGACAAAATAAGCTAATTATGCTACATATATAACATATCATGGATTTTAGTCCATCGCACATTAATATCGTTTTTCGTTTTTTGTTCTAATGTTTGGCGTAGCATATAAAATTTATATTTCCTGCGCTGCTAAGCAGCAAATAGCCCTCTATCATATTGACTCAAATCGAGTCTTATCAAAGAAAGGAGATTTGCGCTATGACAAATCAAACAATTAACGCTAGAAACCTTGTTACTGAATACTTAAGAAACATTGAGTTGCCATCTGACTTTGACTTGCCATTCTCTTGGCACTGAAAACCCCTAAAATTTCTGGCAAACTCACTACATCCAAAGAGGCAAATACTGCAAGTAAAGCTGATTCTTTTCAGTCCGAAAACTAATCCATCTGAAAGCCAATGAAAATCCATTACCAGGAGAGAGGATGAGGAGTTATATAGAACCATTGATACAATTATAGCATCCATGAGACGCAGGAGTCAAAACCTCTTCTTGCAACTATTCGCCCTGATCGATGGTTTAATAACGGCGACGAAGTAGTGTGCTTCATTCAAGATGACGGCGACGAGTGCTTTACTAGAATGTTTTGTCACTGGTAAGCGGTAGCTCCGCGACTGGAAACAGTTACTGAAGGCCATGTTTCTATTCTCGCCAATGAAAAAGTTCTGCACTGGTGACAATCAGGATGGACACGGACTGAGCTTTCACTACGCGTGACCCTAATGCATCGTGAAGGTCAGGAGTATAATTATCTCAAAAATCACCCTCGATTGTCTTAAGATGTGGATTACCAACCATCTACCTAGCTTCAGTTCAATCCTGAACCAATGCTTCAGGCTTTTGCTGAACAATAACAGCAATTAGTGTTAAGAAAACGAAAATACCTCCTAGTTATAGGGGGTATTTTCTTTTAACAACATCCTACAGGATTTCTTAATCTTGGTGATCTACTGCCTCTGAACTATGACTTACTGAATGTGAATCGTACGCTCTAGCCAACTGAGCTAAAAGATCCACAACTTCTCCATTATAATATATAATCGACTTTTCATTATAAGGCCATTTGGCCTTATTTTAGACTTAAGCTTCAGCTTTTTCTGCTTTTTCTCAGCTTCTTTCATCTGCTTAGCGGCTTTGTTGGCGAGAGCCTGTTTCAAAGCTTCTGCCTTCATAGCACGAGAGCCTTTGAGGTGTCAACGCGACCTCGGTATCGATAATCTCTCTCTTCGCCAGTAAAGAATGGGTGAGAAGCCGAAGAAATCTGAACCTTCACGAGTGGATATTCATTTCCATCGGTCCATCTGATAGTCTCTTCGCTCTAGCGGTGAGACTTAGTCAAGAAAAGAAAAGTTCGCAGCGTCATCAGCAAAAACCACAAAAGCGATAATCTTTTTGGATGCAATTCTTGTTTACTCATAATTAGTCACCATTTTATCAGATACTCGCGGTTTTTTCAATAGGAATTATTTACAGATTCCAATCCTCTTATGTTAAGATAAAAAGTAATTAATTTATCGAAACAGCTTCATCCGTTTTCCTGAAGACAAGATGAAGTGAAGGGAAAGGAAAACATGTCCAAAACTATCGACATGAAAGAACTCCTCCGAGAGCAGGAGCTCACTTTGGTCACAAGACCTCACGTTGGCACCCAAAATGGCTCCATACATCCATAGCAAGCGCCAAGATACTCACATTATTAATCTTGAAAAAGACCGTAGCAGGCCTCGAAGAAGCCCTCGCTCTTACCAAGAAAATCGCCAAAGACGGCAAGAAAAATTCTTTTCGTTGGTACCGAAGAAGCAACTCAAAGCCATCGTTAAAGAAGCTGCTGAATCTGTCGACATGCCATACGTTACCGAACGCTGGGTTGGTGGTACTCTTACTAACGTCGAAACCGTTAACCGCCAAATCAAAGAGGTTAAGGATCTGAACGCCGCATGAAGACCGGCGAACTCGAAGCCCGCTATTCTAAGCTTGAAGTTCAACGCTTCCGGGAAGAAATTGCCGTACTTAACGTCACGGTGGCATTAAAGATATGACCGAACAGCCAGCCGCTATCATCGTCACCGATGCTTGCGAAGATAAAAATGCTATCAAGGAAGCTAAGACTCTTCACATCCCAGTAATCGCTATCTTGTGATACCAATGTCGACCCAACCGACATCGACATCGTCATTCAGCTAACGACGATTCCACTAAGGCTGAAAACTCATCCTCGATTACTTCGTCGAAGCTATCAAATCCGCCAAAAACTAATTTTCATCTATTAAGGAGATAAAAATGGCAGAAATTACCATTGAAAATATCAAAAACTTAAAGAATTATCTGGCGTAGGTCTCACCGATGCTAAAAAGCTCTTGTCCGAGCCGATGGCGATTTTGACAAAGCTCTCAAAGCAATGCGTGAAAAGAGTCTCACCAAGGCCGAAAAAGCGTGGCGACCGCGAAACTCGTGAAGGTATTGTCGATGCTTATATTCATGATGGCCGCTCGGTGCTATTATCGAAGTAAACTGTGAAACTTCTTTTCGTCGCTAATACCGATGAATTTAAAGATCTTGCACACAAACTCGCTCATGCAAGTTGCTTCTATGGCTCCACTTTACGTTTCTGAGAAGACATTCCAGCTGAAACCATGAAGGCCAAAATGGAAGAATTTGAAGCCAACTTCAAGGGCCCAGAAAATATGAAGGAACAAATCCTTTTCTGGCCAAGTCAAAAGCTTTCTCTGACAAAGTTTTGATGCTCCAACCTTACATCCTCGACGACTCTAAGACTCGTCGCAGAATTCATCAAGGAAATGATTGCAAAAACTGGTGAAAACATCACCGTCAAAGCAATTCAAGCGCATCGAGCTCGGCGTTACTGAATAAAAATATTTGTTCAGACATAGAATAGGCGAAAAACCTATTCTATTTTTCTTCAATGCTAAAAATAGATATATGAATATTTTATTTGGTGCTTTTATCGGCTTATCGCTCCTCACATTACTCGTCGTCATTCACGAATTTGGCCACTTCATTATGGCAAAAATCTGGTGTCAAAGTTAACGAATTTGGCATCGGCCTTCCGCCACGCAAACTCGCCTGGCTTCATCTTCCAGCTAAAAAGGTCCATATTTTATGATCAATTAAAATCCGAATCTAAGGCCAAAGTTAATCAAAAACGCCTACAAAAACTTCTCGCCATGGGGAAGGACAAGACTAAACAAGATAAATATGTCTGGTTTTTCATTCCTAGCACCGAATATAACGATCCACTCTATAAACAAGATTATTTTAATATTTAGTATCAATCTTTTACCACTAGGTGGCTTTTTGTACCATGGATGGGGGAATCGGGACGTCAGAAACCAAACCCTCATACTTTTGGCGCCACAAATTATCTTCAAAAACCGCCATTCTTTTTCGGCGCGTTACCATGAACTGGCTCTATGGTATTCTAATTTTACCATTCTCGCCATTACTGGCATGCCTCAATTCATGAATAACCAGTTCAATATTAATGAAAAAGCATTTACGACTCCTAAAAATCTATATTGATAAAAATTCTCGAGGATTCTCCAGCCAGTCACGAGTACCCTGAAGGCTAATACCGTAATTCATGACGCCAAAGCAAAGAATGAAGATAACTGGAAAGTACTAACTTCCACACTTGATGTTCAAGATTTTAACAAAACTCCCATCTTGGACAAACTGTAATTTATCGTACCTTCGATCAACCACTAAGACTCACTAGCAGACACGAAGTCACCTTAAATTCAGGCGATAATTCGCCAGCCTCGGCATCTCCATGGCATGGACGGCAATTCCTTGCTCACTATTCCATAATCGATGCACCGCTCATCGGTCTTGGTACCACCGCTCAGATTACTAGTGAAACCTTCCGTGGCCTCTACGACATGGTGAAAAACCTCTTCTCTGAATCGCCAAGCAGTGCCGGCAATCAAGAGACCAGAGAGTCTGGCAAGCAGAACTCGCCAAAGCTGGTGAATCCGTCTCCCTGGACCTGTCGGTATCATTGGTGTAATTTTTCCCAGTTTCGTTAGCGCTGGGCCTCACCGAGCTACTTTTCCTCACCGCTATCATTTCCATCTCTCGCTCGTATGAACTGTTCTACCAATCCCAGCCCTCGATGGCGGTCGCTGGGCCATGATTACCATCTCTAAATTAATCAAGAAGAAACTCTCGACCGAGGCGGAAGGAAAATTATCGCCACCACCTTCCTCTTTCTCTTTGCTATGTTTATTCTCGTCACTGTTTTAGATTTAATTCGTATTTTCCTATATGCCATCAAAAACCTCATTTTCAAGCAAAATTGTCAAATCGCTAAAATCCGGTTCAGATCTCATTTATCTTCCAATCTTAGCTATCATCACCTTTTTACGCCGCTCAGTTCATCGTCAGGGGTGCCAATGCTAATTATTCTCGGTTCCGACACTCTAAAAACACCCTCATTGCTACTATTTTCTCCGCCTTAGTCTATGTTTTTAAGTTTTCTTTTTCTCCTCCTCACCTTTTAAGCACCTAAAACCACTTAGGGCTCCGGTCACCCGTAATGAACTTGATTCAAGGATTTAGTCACTCAGATATCGGGCTCGCGCATTGCCGCTATCTTCGGCTATTTAACTTTTTCTGCCATCCTTTACCGCACTTTTCTCCGTTTTCCCATGGTTCAACCTCACGAGAACCAACTCACTCTCTATTCAACCTAATCTCACCACTTAACAAAGTCTCTTGCGCCATTGCCCCTGGTAGTAGTTGAGCCAGATTCGAAGAGGTATTTACCGCGGACTCATCTACGGCAAGCTTCGCAAAAACATTCTCTAATTACTTCGATTTTGATCGTTTCCATTCTCTTCGAGCTTTCTCCATGGACAATGGAACGTCGGCGTCGACGTCTCGCACTCAGCGTGGTCGCCTGCTTGATGCGCGAAACCACAGGCACGATTTATGCTGGAATTATTTTACATATACTAAACGCCATTGCCTTTATTTTCTTTTATGGCCTAATACTAGCCTTAATTAAATAAATATATTAAAAAGAGGCCGCTCGGCCTCATTTTAAAATAACCAAAGTTTAAGCAACTTCGAGAATTTCAATTTATTTCCATTTGGTAGAGTATATTCATCACCCTCTACCAATTAAAGCTTTTCCAATTGGTGAAATATCTGAGATACGACCATTCAATGGACTCGGCCTCCACGGCAGCTCACGATAGAATAAGTATGTTCTTTACCAGCATCTTGATTTTTCACTGTCGAACCTACCGCGATTTTGCCACTCGCCCTGTAATAATTTCGGCATTTTTCAGGATATCTTGAATCTCCAAAATACGACCTTCCACTCGTGTTGCTCCGCACGCGCGTCAGAATATTCTTGATTTTCTTTTAAATCACCAAAAGAACGGGCCGTAGCCAAACGATCGGCAATTGCTGGACGCATTTTAATCAGACTTTTTCAACTCATTCTCAAGATTTTTCTTACCATCTTGAGTTAAACTTTACTGTCATAGGAATAAAAATACAATCTTTCTTTTAATATAATTACCTCATTAAAATACACGAAGCCCCAAAATGTCAACTTATCTCTGTTATTTCTCATTTTTCTGTGATACAATTAAAATATTATTATTTTTCAAACAGGAAAGGTAAAGGATGAAGTTAAGTCAATCATTTATCAAGACCTTCCGTGAAGTAGGAAAAAGAAGAAACCAGCCGTAACGCTGAACTTCTCATCCGTGCTGGCTACATTTACAAGGAAAATGGCTGGTGTTTATGACTTCCTACCACTCGGATTGATCACATTAAACAAAAATTCAGACATCATCCGTGACGAACTCGATGCTATCGGTTTGTCAGGAGATGCAAATGACTGCGCTTCAGAACCCCGAATCCTGGGTCAAAACTGATCGCTGGCGCGATGATGTTATCGATGTCTGGTTCAAAACCAAACTTAATGCCGGCGGCGAATTGGGTCTCGCTCCTACCCACGAAGAGCCACTCACCAATTTGATGACCAAGTACATCTCTTCCTACAAGGATCTCCCAGTCTACGTCTATCAATTCCAAACCAAGTTCCGAAACGAACTTCGTGCCAAATCTGGTATTCTCCGTACTCGCGAATTCCTTATGAAAGATCTTTATAGCTTCTCGACCGACAAAGAATCTCACGAGAAGTTCTACCACGAAGTCAGAAGAGGCCTACAAGCGCATCTATGTCCCGTCTCGGCCTCTGGGGATTGTACCTACGAAACTTACGCTTCTGGTGAGTGCTTTCTCTAAAGTATAGTCACGAATTCCAGACTATCACTCCAGTTGGTGAAGACGTTATTTATTTCAACGATGATAAGTCCATTGTCTTGAACGAAGAAGTCGTAATCGATGAAGTTCTAAATGACCTCGCGTTAAAAAGGAAGACCTTCACTCTACCGCCGCCGCCGAAGTTGGTAATATCTTTACTCTCAGCTACAAATTCTCTGATCCAATCGGTCTTAAGGCACGACGATAAGGACGGCGAAAAGAAAACCAAATGTTCATGGGTAGCTATGGTATCGGTGTTTTCCCGCGTTATGGGTGTAATTGCTGAAAAGTTTGCTGATGAAAAAGGTCTCGTTTGGCCAGAAAATATCGCACCTTTCAAGTATTACTTGATCGGTCTTGGCGATGAAGCCGCTAAAGATCACTAACGAGCTTCATGATGCTCACCGCAAAGAAATCTTGCTCGATGATCGCGATATGCGCATCGGTGAAAAAGCTCACCGATTCAGAACTTCTTGGTATCCCTTACCGCGTCAGTGATTTCGGAAAAACCTTGAGAATAACCAAGTCGAAATCACCGACCGTAAGACTGGCGAAACCAAAGCTTATCGGCCTCGAAGAATTCAAGAATTCACTCTAAAAGTTAAATACCCGAATCAGGGGTATTTTTTTCTCTGATGTGATAAAAATATAGATAAATATATAAGGGAAAAAAATTATGTTTGATAACACCGAATATAAAATTGCATTTCAAGCCGTCATCGATCGCTTCCAGCAGGAGCTTAAGAAGGTTCGCACCGGTCGTGCTCATCCAGACATGCTCTCCAGCATTAAAGTCGAAGCTTATGGTCAATATATGCCACTCAACCAAGTCGCCAACGTCACCATTGCCGATGCGACCATGCTTTTGATTACCCCATTTGACCCATCCACCATTGCCAGCATTTCCAATGCAATTCGCGCCGATCAAACTCTAACTCTTAATCCAGCCGATGACGGCCGCGTAATTCGCGTTCCAGTGCCACCACTCACCGAAGAACGTCGCAAAGAAATCGTCAAGACTACTTCTCAGAAAATCGAAGAAAGCCAAAAGTCGCACTCCGTAAAATCCGCGATGACGCAAGGAAGGAACTCAAGTCTATCGAGGACCTTTCTGAAGATATTAAGAAGCGTAGTGAAAAAAGAAATTGACGACCTCACCAAAGATTTCAGCGCTAAAATTGACGAACTCTTCAAAGGCTAAAGAAGCCGAAATTATGAAAAATCTAATTAATAAGAAAAACTATGGCTACATTAAACGACTACCGCAACGAACGACTTAAAAACTTACCACTTTGAAGGAGATGGGAATTAATCCTTATCCTTCTCATTCTAATCACAACACCAAGATTTCTGAAATTTTGGATAATTTTGCGGAACTCGATGGCAAACAGGTCGTTATTGCTGGTCGCATTGTTGCCATTCGTAGCTTTGGCAAGCTCGCCTTCGTTAAAAATTCGTGATTATTTTGGTGAAATTCAACTTTTCATGAAACAAGACGAAAACTCCAGAAGGTTTTATTGGCACTAAACAGCTCAAACTTCTCGACACTGGTGATTTTATCGAAGCCGAAGGTCTGGTTGGTAAGTCTCAAACTGGCGAAATTTCACTTTTTCACTAACTACGTGAAGCTTCTCACCAAAACCCTTCGCCCAATGCCGGGTCGCGATGGTTTTACCAATAAAGAGGAGCGTTACCGTCGTCGCTATGTCGATATGAATGTTAACCCCGAGGTTCGTGAGCGCATGGTTCGTCGCAGCAAATTCTGGCAAGCCACCCGTGATTTCATGAATATGCACGATTTTATCGAGTGAACACTCCAGTTCTCGAACATACCACCGGTGGTGCCGATGCTACGCCTTTTTGTTACTCATATGGATGCCCTAGGTGAAGATTTTTACCTTCGTATTTCTCAAGAATTACCGTTAAAGCGCTTACTCGGTGCTGGCTTTTGAAAAAGTTTACGATATTGGCCCGCGCTTCCGTAATGAAGGTGTCGATGACGAGCATTTGCACCAGAACACATCGCCTTTCGAATCTTATGCCGCTTTACGAAGATTATCAAGACGGCATGGATTTTTATGAAGAAATGATTAAATATGTCGCCGAAAAACTTGGGGCACTCTCAAATTTCAGGTTAATGGCTTTGATATCGACCTCTCAGTCAAGTGGCCACGCATCAAATACGCCGACTTACTTCGTGAAGAGTTTGGTATTGATGTTTTTCAATCCAGAATCGCACTAAAATCACCGAAATCTTAAGAGCTCACGGCGTCGAAGTTACCGCCGCACAGGCCGATTCTCGCCTTATCGATAACCTCTGGAAGCTAATTCGCAAAAATCCGGCGGTCCATTCTGGCTGATCGAAGAACCACTTTCACTCTCACCACTCGCTAAAATTTCTCCAGAAAATCCTCTAGTCACTGAACGTTTCCATCCGGTTAGTGCCGGTACCGAAATGGGTAACAGCTACTCTGAATTAAACGATCCACTCGATCAGACTCGCTCGCTTCGAAGAACAACAGAGCCATGCGCGATGGCGGCGACAATGAAGCTCAAATGCTTGACCAAGATTTCGTCGAAATGCTCGAGTATGGTATGCCACCAGCCTGTGGTTGGGGTAATTCCGAACGTAATTTCTGGCTACTTGAAGGCGTCTCCGGCCGCGAGGCCGTCCCGTTCCCAATCATTAAGCGCCGCGCCAATTCTGAAAATACTTCTGAAGAATCATCCGAATCCGAAGAGTCAAAAACCTCCAAAAATCAACCACGTCCGAAGATTCCTCCGAATCCAAAAGAATCAGCCATCTCCGAAGATTCCGCCGAATCTTCCACTCACGCATAATTCAGAATTCAAAATCGTTAACTAAAATTATTAAAGAAAAGAGGTAAAAATGTTGGACATTAATTTCATCCGCAACAACAAAGAGCTCGTCGAACATTCCATCAAAGAAAAAATGTACAAAAACGTCAATCTTGATGAAATTCTCGCCTTGGATGACCAAAGAAAAGCTCTCTTCAACAAGTTGAAGCCTTTCGCAAAGAGCGCAATGATAATACCGCCAAAATGAAAAATGGCAAAGCCAAGTGAGGAATTGATTACTAAAGGTAAGGAAATCAAAGAGAAACTCAGCACCCTGGAAGCCGATCTTTCTAATTTTTGAAAAAGATTAAATCTTAAACTCAAAACCGTCCCTAATGTGATTTTTGACGATGTGCCACTCGGTGACGAATCCGCCAGCGTAGAAGTCAAAAAAATGGGGCAGAATGCAAGACTATCGGCGTCGATCGCCTCGATTACGCCGTCTCTCGTGATTGGGTAGATTTCGAACGTGGTGCTAAGGTTGCTGGTGCAAAATTCTACTATGTTAAAGGCGGCCTCGCCCTACTCGAAAAATGCCCTTATCCAATTCGGTATTAAGAAAAATTGTTGGAACATGGTTTCACCCTCATGGATGTGCCTGATTTAGTCAATTCTCGCGTGCTCGAAGGTACTGGCTTCGCTCCACGTAGCTCTGAGCAGAGCGATGAATACTACATCGAAGGAGGAAGATCTCGCTCTTTATCGCCACCGCCGAAATGTCCATCACTGGCTACCACATGGACGAGATCATCGACGAAGATAAACTCCCCACTTTTTCATCGCCGGTCTCTCCGCTTGTTTCCGTAAGGAGCTGGTGCCTATGGTAAGCTACATCGTGGTCTCTTCCGTGTTCACCAATTCAACAAACTCGAAATGTACGCCTTCTGTACTCCAGAACAGAGTAAAAGAAATTCACGAAAAACTTCGCGGCATTGAAGAAGAAATCTGGCAGGAAATTGGTATCCCATATCACGTTATTAATATCGCTGCCGGTGACCTCGGTGCTCCAGCCGCCAAAAATACGACATTGAGTATTGGTCTCCAGTCGATCGAAAATCATCGTGAGATTACCAGCTGTTCGAACTGTACCGACTTCCAGGCTCGCGGCCTCAATATCCGCGTTCGTCGCAAAGATGGCACCGTCGAAGTACTTCACACCTAAATGGTACTGCCATCTCTCTGCTCGCACCATGGTGGCCGTGCTGAGAACTTCGCCGAAGAAGGTGTAAGCTTCGCGTCCCTAAAGTACTGCAGCCATACCTCGGCACCGACATGTTATAATAGCCATAAGGAGAAATTATGATCGATTGAAATTAGTGGTAGCAACTACAAAATTGAAGATAGTTTTTCATAAATATGCCGTCAAACGCATCGGCAAACTCGATAAATACTTGCCACACGGCAGTAAAAAGATATCGTTGCTAAAATCGTCGTTACCGAAGTAGGTCGCACTCACGGTAATAAGTACGAAATTTCTGCCGCTATGGAAAATTCCGGGTGGTAAAGTTATCGCCGCTAAAGATGAATGTTCCAATATTTTTCGCCGGCATCGACATTATCGAGGCTAAGCTAATGGGTCAAATTCGTCGCTACAAAATTGAGAGTACCCCACACCTTCGTCGTGGCGTTTTCTCCCGCATTTTTGGCAAAAATCCAATTCTTAATTTTAGTCTGAAATTCAGAAACTAAAACTCAATTAAAAATACATGTTCTCTTAAAAACATGTATTTTTATGATAAAATATCCCTATAATATTATTCCGATTTGGAGGTTTCGACTGTTTATGTCTCAGAAAAATTGAAAAATTCAGGAAGCCAAAATTAAGGCTCCAAAAGTTAAAAAGAACGCAAAACCAACTGATAAATTAGCTGATAAAACCACCACTACCCGTATTTTTGCAGGGTGTTTTTGGTGACCCAGCCAAACGTAATCTCGCTCGCATGCGCAAAATTGTCAAAAATCATCAATGGCCTCCGAACCAAAAATACGAAGCCATGTCTCGATGACGAGCTCAAAGCTCAAACCAACGTTCTAAAAGAACGTCTTGACACCCTAACAAGAAGGCCGAAGCCAATATTGCTCGTGCCAAACTAAAAGCTTCAGCTAAAAAATCTGAGACAAAAGCTGAATCTACCGACAGTACTAAGAAGAATTCTACCTCTGTTAAATCGGAAAAACTTGAACGCAACGAAACCAAAATTTTTAAGCGAAATCTTACCAGACGCCTTCGCTTTTAGTACGTGAAGCCACTAAGCGCGTCCTCGGTATGCGCCACTACGATGTCCAAATGATTGGTGGTATCGCCCTCCACGAAGGTAACGTAGCTGAGATGAAAAACTGGTGAAGGTAAAAACTTTTGGTGGCACTTTTTACCATCTTTTCTTAAACGCCTTAACTGGCCGTGGTGTCCACGTGGTCACCGTAAACGATTATCTTGCTCAACGTGACGCAGGTTGGAACGCCCCAGTCTATCACTTCCTCGGCATGAGTGTAGGTGTAATTATTGCTGACGCCAGCTTCCTCTATGACCCAGAATATGTCAACGAAGAGCACACCGATGAGCGCATGCAGACGCTGAAACCTTGTACTAGAAAACAAGCTTATCAAGCTGATGTGACTTACGGTACGAATAATGAATTCGGCTTCGACTACCTCCGTGATAACATGGTCAACGAAGTTGATTTTCTCCGCCAACGCGAACTTAATTTCGCCATCGTCGATGAGGTCGACTCAATTCTTATTGATGAAGCCAGAACTCCATTAATTATTTCTGCCCCAGCTGGTGATAATCCAGATTCTTATTATCAATTTGCCAAAAATCGCCTCTCACCTCGGTCCAGACGATTATGTACTCGACGAAAAACACCGCTCCGTCTCGCTCACCGATGCTGGTATCGAAAAAGTCCAGCGTATGCTCGGTATCGACAATCTTTATTCCGCTGACAATACCCGCTTAGTCTATCATATGGATCAGCTTTTACGCGCTCAGGTAGTTTTCAGCGCGACCGCGACTATGTCGTCACTAATTCCGGCGAAGTTATTATGGAGACGAAAACACCGGTCGTCTCATGCAGGGGTCGCCGCTACAGCGAAGGCCTCCACCAAGCCATTGAAGCTAAGGAAAGCGTCGTGAGTTGAAAGAAGAATCATGACTCTAGCCACCATTTCTTTCCAGAATTTCTTCCCGTCTTTACAATAAGCTCTCCGGTATGACTGGTACCGCCTTCACTGAAGCTGAAGAATTCCAGCAAATCTACGCACTTGATGTTATTCAAATTCCACCTAACCGCCCAATTATTCGTATCGATAAGGACGATCTCATTTTCCGCACCGAAGCCGGTAAACTCCGCGCCATCGTCGAAGAAGTAAGGAAATTTCCACGAAAAAGGTCAACCAGTTTTTGATTGGTTCCGCCAGCATCGTGAAGAACGAATTAATCGCTAAATATCTCGACGAAGCCGGTCTCTCTTACGAACTACTTAACGCGAAAAATAACGAACGTGAAGCCGCCATCGTGGAAAAAAGCTGGCCAAAAGGCGCTATCACTCTTGCCACCAATATGGCTGGTCGTGGTACCGATATCAAGCTCACCGATGAAGTCAAAGAACTTGGTGGTCTCGTAGTCATCGGCTCCGAACGCCACGATAGTCGTCGCGTCGATAATCAGCTCCGCGGCCGTGGTGGTCGTCAAGGCGATCCAGGTATCACTCAATTCTTTGTCTCTTGCGAAGATGATCTTATGCGCATTTTTCCAAGGTAACCAGATTAGCGCATATGCTCAACCGTATCGGTATCGATGAAGACACCCCAATTCAAAATCGTAGCGTCACCAAGATGCTCGAAGCCGCTCAGAAGCGTATCGAAGGCTTCAATTTCGATTCTCGTAAAAATGTGGTGCAGTATGATAACGTCATTAACCGCCACCGTCGTATTGTTTATCTCATGCGCCGTCGAATTCTCGAAGGGGCAAAATATCTCTGACGAAATTAACCGCCTCATCAAGGAAGCCGTCGCTGATTTGACCGCCGAAAAGTATCCGCGTGAATCGATAATTTCATCAAAGAATTCCAGTCTGTCTTCGATCTTGACCGCGACCTTATTATCGAAATCGGTTTCAAGCGAAAAGAAGAAGAGCGCGCTAAGCTTGCCACTCTTGCCGTCGAAGAGCTTACGCCACCAAGGAACTTGAATTTGGCGCCGATGTGATGCGCAAGATTGAACGCGAAGTTTATCTCAAGGTCCTCGACGCTCTCTGGATGCAGCACCTAGAAAACATGCAGTACCTCCGTGAAGGTATCCACTGGCGCTCGATCGGGTCAGCGTGACCCGCTAGTTGAATACTGCACCGAATCTCAAAAACTCTTCGAAGGTCTCCAAAAGAACCTCCGCGAAGAAGTCTTGAAGATTCTCCTTTCTATCACCCCACAAGAAGCCGTCGCCACCGATACTATCGACGGGGAAGAATACGACACCGAACTCACCAAGATGGCCGAATCTGCCAGCAACCGTGGTGTGAATACTACTCGAAGCTGGTGAGAAGAATCTCGATAGCGAATTTGCCAAAAAGCCAACCAAATCCGCTAGTCTCAGCGAAAAACGCAATAAAGCCAAAAAAACAGAAAAAACTAAACGTCAAAACAAAAAGCACGGCCGCCGTTAAACATGAAACATTCCATTGAAGAAATCGAATTAAAAACGGCGCCAAAAGGTCTTTTGATTGACGTACCTGGTGCTTCGTCATGAACATGAAAGTACAATTTCGTGGCGGTATGCGCTTCGCCAAAAAGCCCAGAGCTCTACGAGAGTTGCTCACATCGTTGAGCATCTCAGCTTTGGTGCTAATGCTAAATACCCTGATGAGTCTACCTACGAAGTAGAGTTCACCAAGAACGGGGCCTACCATAACGCTTGGACTTCCGATTATTCCGTTTGTTACGAAACCGAATGTGCGGATTTTGAATGGGACCGCATCTTAGACCTTAAAGCGCATTGCTATCACTTCACCAAATTTAACGAAGTAGAGTTAAAAGAGCGAAAAAGGTAACGTCCGCGCCGAGCTCACTGGCTACATGAACGACTATGGTCGTCTACTTTGGCCACGTCTCCAAAAAGCCATTGGCGAAAACGTTCTGAATTTACGCGAACGCCTTTCTACGATCAATAACATTACCCTTGATGATATTAATGAACACTACAGTCGCACCCATACTGCGAACAATATGCGATTTATTATTGCCGGCCAAACTAAACACCGCAAAAAGAAATCATTCGTAACCTCGAGGTTGGGAATTAAATCCTGGCGAACGCTTCGAAATTCCCGTAGATGACTTACACTCTTCTAATGCTGTCTAATTAAGCGAAGACGCCAGACAATATTACCTTTGGCTTTTCCATGATTACTCCCAAGACGCCTCTCCACCGAAGAAACTCCAGGCCATGGGCGCTCTCAATCACTTGTTAAACGGCACTATGAGCAGTCGTATTTTTCGGCCAAAGCCCGTCGTCGTGGCCTAGTTTATGGTATGGGTAGCGGCATCAATAGCACCAATCATTATTCTTCCTGGGACTTCGATGGTGAAGTTAATCTTGAAACTTCCGAAGAACTCTTCACACTCATCCAACTTGAAATGCTTAAGGCTCTAAACGGCGATATTTCTGATGCTGATATTGAAGCCGTGAAGACCTACGCTCTCGGTCGCTATCAAATGGGTGCCCAGACTGTCAGCCAAATTTCCGACTACTATACCGACGATTACTTCATGACCGAAAAAGTCGAATTTTATGACAATTTCCCTAATATATTAAGCAATTAAATAAACCTCTGATCAGTCGAACTAGCTCGCGAATTTGCTGGCTCTGGCATTCACGCCATGGTCGCTGATCGGCTCTGTCGAAAAAGCAAATTATCAATCAACTGGCTAATTGCCTGGTTTTTCTGAGTTAAAACCAAATTTTGCCAGAGTGCTATAATAGACTTATGAAAATTGCAGTTTTAGGTAAAGGGGTGGAGGGTAACGCCGTCGCCGAATATTTCAAGCAGGACGAAATTACTTTTTCGAAAAATTCACCGATGAAGATCTAGATTCTTTTTGGTCTAGAAAATTTTGACCTGGTTTTTCGTAGCCCTTCCGTGCATCCACTTTATCTAGCCAAAGCAAAATCACCTCACCTCATCGATAATTGGACCACCATTACTAATTATTTCTTTAGTCGCGTCAAAGCCCCAATTATCGGCGTCACCGGCACTAAAGGCAAAGGGAACTACTTGCTCGATTATCGCTTCAATTTTACGTGAATTCTCCGAAAAATTCGAGCATGTCCACCTGGTCGGCAATATTAGCAACCCGCCATTCTCTAGAACTCGATCGAAATCACCGAAAAAGATATCGTGGTTTACGAAATGAGTAGCTTCCAAATGTTGGGATCTCGAAAAAATCTCCTCACATTTCCGTCGTTTTACGTATTGAACCCGATCATCTCGACCGCCATCCAGATTTCGACGATTATGTCGACGCCAAGTCTCATATCGTTTTGAATCAAACCGCTGAAGATTCCTGTATTTATTACGCCAACAATCTTTATTCCGAAACTATCGGTGAACTTAGTAAGGGCCAAAAATTCTCTTATCCAATCAAATCCCATCTCGAAGAATTAAACACGCTACTCGATCGAGTTACAAATTCCTGGTGAACACAATCGCGAAAAATGCCGAAGCTGCCATTTTGGCTGTACTTGCTCTACTTTAATGTCTCTTATGACGAGCTTTTCTTGCCGAAAAACCACGAAATCTATCAAAAATTGCCGCCGGATTCCATAAATTCCAAGGTCTACCACATCGTCTACAATTCGTTCGCGAGCTCAATCACGTGCGCTATTATGACGACAATTATTCTTCCGCCTTCCCAGCTGCCGACGTCGCCATCGCTGCCTTCGAAAATTATCCCTACCTTCTTAATCGCCGGAGGTTTTCGATCGCGGCTCGATCTCACCGAGATGAAAACAGCGTTTCTTTTCCGCCAAAAATCTCAAGAAAAATCATCCTGATCGGCGAAACCAAAACCAGACTCGCCGCAGGGTGAAGACCCAGAAAAAAATATTGCTTTGCCGAAACTCTCGAAGAAGCTGTCAATATCGCAAGAAAAACTTGCCGAAGCTCAAACTGAACTGGTCGCGAGCAACTACGATCTCTGTTTACCAATTTCTAAAAATTGCCCGAAAGAAGCCATTGTTTTATGAGCTCCAGGCGCCGCCAGTTTTGACATGTTTAAGAATTTTAGTGATCGCGGCGAGCAGTTCCAAGTCCCTCGTAAAAACCTAAAATAACCATAACCATCTACCAAAATCTCTCATTTTTTTGATAAAAATTAATGTAATGAACGAAAACGCTATTAGTTTTTCTAATTCAATAAAATCAGCCTTCCTCTGGGAACCCAGTTTTTCGCTTTTTGTCAGCTATTATCTCGATCGCGCTTCTTTAACCGCCAGCTTTCGTCTACCAGGGAATTGATAATATTTTCTTCACCGAAAAATTCATTTTGCCAAAAATCCGACGCTGACAAAAATATCGTTTCAATCCCACCGCCGATCCCTGCCCTTGATCAACTGCTCGACAGCGCAATGTTCTGGCCTTTTATTTGATTGGTACCAGTTATTATAAGACTCATCCCACTCCCGCAGTCAAACTCGATGTCTCAATCGACGCCTTTCAGGCACAGTTCTTTAGTACGGTTTATCAAGAAGGGCTCAGTCAATACGCTTTCGAAAATCGCCTCACCCGTGCTCATCTAGCTCATTTTCCAACCGACTCCTAATTATCAAGCCAAAGCCAGCTGTAAAATACAGTGGGCAAGGGCAACCTCGCCCTGCAATCTGGCGGCAAAGATAGTTTACTGGTTGCGAAAATTACTTAAAGAAGAATATTCCATTTGAGCCTTGGTATGTCACCAGCGACCCTAGCCTTTCCACATCCGCACGTCATCGACACTCTAGGTGATTCTTTCACTCATATGAACGCCAGTATCGTTTATCGTGAGATCGATATTGCACCTTCAAAAATCCCACGGTCTTAACGGTCACGTTCCAGTTACTTTTATTGTCGAAGCCCTCGCTCTTATTCAGGCTATTTTAAATAATCAAAATGTAGTCCTTACTAGTATCGGCCACGAAGGCGCCGAACCCTCATGCTATGATTGGCGATCTCCCAGTCAATCATCAATGGTCTAAAACCTGGGACGCCGAACGCTTTTTCACCGAGTATGTGCGTCGCTATCTTTCACTCAGAACTTCATGTCGGCTCAATCATCCGTCAATATACCGAATTAAAAATTGCTGAACTTTTTCGTGAAAAATGCTGGAAAGAGTATGGCTATAGCTTCAGCTCCTGCAATGAAAGCGAACTACAAAGCAAAAGAATCAAAACTCCACCCTCAAATGGTGTGGCAGATGTGCTAAATGTGCCAATTCCTACCTACTTTTCTGCCCCTTTGTCCCACCTCAGTATCTCCAATCTCTTTTTCAACGATGAAGATCTCTTTCAAAAACCTGAACTCTTTGACACCTTTTAAGGGCCTACTCGGAGTCGGCAATACCATGAAGCCTTTTGAATGTGTCGGAGAAGTCGATGAGCTTCGCACCGCCTACCATCATCGTATGGCTTCTCCACCAATTCTCATCGAAGACCTTAAACAATTTAATCAAGAAAATAACGGCGGCCTCATCTCTGGCCTTTCCGAAGCCACCAAGCGTCTCGGCCTCGGCAATCTCTTAAAAAACCCACTTTCTTCCCGTACTTCCAAAGCACTTTCAAATAATTCCAGCTATTGGCAGCCACTCTACGCCAACCTCCCGCTTTCCCAGTACCTGAAAGTAGTTTCGACTATAATCAAACCTACGAAAAACCAACCTTTCTTCAAAGACTTTTTAAATAATTACGGAGCCGCAAATTAGCATGAAAAATTTATACTCTAAGGCACGGCGAAACCGATGCAAATAAACAAGGTGTCAGCGCCGGATTACTCGACACCAATCTCAATACTACCGGCGTCAAACAAGCTCTCAAGATCAAACGTCAACTAAAAGCTGTGCAGTTTGATCGCTGCTACGCCTCGCCTCTGATGCGCACTAGCAAAACCGCTCAAATCGTCACCGGACACCTCGACCCTAAAACCAGCCACATTGATCATCAGCATCTCTGCCATATTCAGTATGACCGTCGTCTTGTCGAACGGGCTTTTTGGTGTCTTTCGAAGGAAAAGGATAGTCAAAAAAATTACATAGCATTAGCTGGAAGATCGTTTCAATAGTGAACGATTTAATATGGAGAGCATTCATTCCATGTATCTCCGCGCAGAAGATTTCGTAAAGAACGAATTATTTAAGAATAACGACCCAGATGCCACGATTTTAATTGTTTCTCACGGTGATTTTTCTTCGCCTAATTGACTTTTGTTTTTGCGTGGCGGCACCGCTGAACAACTTTTTACTCATTCCTTTACGACAATATCATCGACGAACCTTATCCAAACTGCGCCCTACATTATTACGAAGTCTAATTTCGAAATTACCCCCTAATTTCAAAACTACCCCTACTTCCTAAAATCCAAATCATAACTAAAGTATTCCATTAATACCAATTTTTATTGTGAAAAATCATTTTTCGTGCTAAAATATAACAGATTGGATCGTCGCCAAGCGGTAAGGCACTGGGTTTTGGTCCCAGCATTCTGCAGGTTCGAATCCTGCCGATCCAGCCACAAAAATTATGCTCCCTAAATCGCAAGATTTAGGGATTTTTGTTTAAACAAAATCACCACAGTCTTCACATTTATAACAGTTTTTAGAATAGCATACACCTGGCCGACCTTTTTGAATATTGTAAAAACTAAGCTTTCACACCGTAAAATCTAGCTAGATTTTCAAAAATATTAAGTAAATTCATATTAAAATACAAAATAAAAACTACCATAAATCTACGGCAGTTTAATTATAATTTCAACTTGGCTGGAGATGAGGGATTCGAACCCCGAATGGTGGGACCAGAACCCACTGCCTTACCACTTGGCGAATCTCCAATGTGTTTTTTTATTATACCACATTTCCTCGGCTCCTGTCACTTTATCAGTTATAATAATTATATGAATAACCTCGAAAAAAACGCCTCACTCTCTTGCAAGAGGGAATTGATGATACTTGGGCTAAGCTAAATCTTGATGAAAAAAATTTGCTAGACTCGCCCATCTTCAAGAAGAATCCGCCAAACCTGAACTCTGGAACGATCTTACTCGTGCCAAATCCGTCAATACTGAACTCAAAAAAACTTGAAAGCGAACTTAGCACCTGGCAAATTCTCAAATCTCAAGCAAACGACCTGCATGAATTAATCGAACTTTCTGCCGAAAGATCTTGCCGAGGAAATCGAAGCTCAACTTACCGCCCACGAAGAAACTTATGCCGAACTCAAAAAAATCTCTCCGCTTCACCGATCCACTCGATCAAAAAGATGCCATTATTCGCATTACTGCTGGTGCCGGTGGTACCGAAGCTATGGACTGGGCGGGAATCTTGGAGCGTATGTATCTAAGGTTTTTCGAAAAACACGGCTACGATGTTGAATTAATTGAGCGTAGCACCGGTGAAGAAGCTGGCATCAAAACTGCCGTTTATGAAGTTTACGGACCAGAGATGTATGGTCATCTCAAATCCGAACATGGCGTGCATCGCCTAGTGCGTCTTTTCACCGTTTAATGCCGACAATCTACGCCAAACCTCATTCTCGCTAGTCGAAGTTCTACCAATTCTCGACAGTGAAGATGATTTAAAAAATCGATGAAAAAGACCTCCGTATCGACACTTATCACGCCGGTGGTCATGGCGGACAATCTGTAAACACCACCAATTCCGCTATTCGCATCACTCACTTGCCAACCAATACCGTGGTGGCTATTCAAAAATGAGCGTTCCCAACTCCAAAAACCGCGAAAAAGCTATGGAAATTCTTCGCGGTAAACTGCTCAAAAATGCAGCAAGACCAGCAAGCCGAATCTATTAATCAATTACGTGCCGGTGAATCCGCCAGTTGGGGTCAACAGATTCGTAACTATGTCATGCAACCCTATAAACTCGTCAAAGATACTCGTACTAAATACGAAGAAACCGATGTAGATTCCGTTCTCGACGGCAAAATTGACAATTTTATCGACGCCTACCTCGAATCTTAGTTGGCAGTAATAACTAGACGCTTTCTCTCTGCCTTTTCCATTTTCTTACTGTTTATGGTAATATAAGAGTATGATATTATTCGATCATGTCACCAAGCGCTACGGTAAGGGGACCCGCGCTGTTCTCGATGATATTTCCTTGCATATTGGTGCCAATGAATTTGTTTTTCTGGTCGGTAAATCCGGTGCTGGTAAGTCCACTTTACTTAAGATGATTACCAAGGAAGCCACTCCCGATTCCGGCAAAATTATCATCGGTGGCATCGATCTTGATTACGTAAAAACGTCGTCATATTCCAGATTATCGTCGCCGTATTGGCGTAGTTTTTCAAGATTATAAACTACTTCCATCGCGTACCGTTTTTGAAAACGTCGCCTTCGCGCTTGAAAATTGCTGGCATGTCGAACCATGAAATTGAAAAACACCGTACCAAAAAGTACTTGATCTTGTCGGCCTCTCCGATAAAGCTAATCGTTTTCCAGCTGACCTCTCTGGTGGGGAAAGACAGCGTGTCTCGATTGCTCGCTCTGTCGCTCGTCAACCAAAAAAATCCTCATCGCCGATGAGCCGACTGGCAATCTCGATGTCTTAACCTCTAAGGAAATTATTGATTTATTGCAAAAAAATTAACAATTACGGCACCACTATCTTAGTCACTACTCACGACGCCAATATTGTTAATCTCTTGAAAAAGCGCGTTATCACTATGCGTGATGGCAAAAATCATTTCCGACCAAAAAGAACACGGTATTTATCGCCTTGATACGGACAATGACGGTATCTCCGATCTACCACAGCCAGGCCATATGCGCCCAACTTCTTACCTTTATAAAAACCGCTGAAGCCGAACTCCGTCGTGAAGCTACTCCTCGTCGTGAGAATATCCCACACCGCGAGGTCGCCACTCGTCGCGAAGCTACCGATTCCTACGAAGATGCCACTCGCCGCGAAACTACCATCCGCCAAGAAACTGACCTTCATCGCGGAATCGACACCAGAAATAATCCTCGTCCTGATTCGAATAAACGCACTCGCAATCATCGCTTAATCCAATAAGGAAGTTTATGAAACAAAAAATGAAACCCTTAAGAAAACTCAAAACCATGCAGAAAAAAATAGTCGCGGACATCTCCTTCGCACTAATTTTACGCATCATGAAATACGGCATCATCGGCTATGGTCGTAATATTTGGCTTTCTATCACTTCAACTTTCGTGATGACTCTCACTTTAACACTGCTTTTTGCTACCGCCACTGCTAGCTTGGTACTATCTTCTACCGCCGATAAAATGCGCGAAAAAGTCGATATTACCATTTATTTTTAAAACCTAATACCGAAATTATTACGCTTGAAAAATCAAGAAAAAATTCTCCGCCGACTCTAATATTCGTCAAATTTCCTATACTACTACCGAGGAAGAATTCAATAAATTCGTCGAGGAAACTAAGAAAAATAATGAAAACAATCTCCTTTCTACTCTCGACGATCCAGACATGAAAGAGCTTTATGCTATCCTCCATGCCTTCCGCACTTCGCATAAAAGTTCACGATACAAATAAACTTAATACAATTAAAGAAATCGTTAATACCGATTCGGAAGTTAACGAAAATCTCGATCCAAAGAAGGAACCAACATACGACACTAATGACACCGCCATCGAAACCATCACTTCTTGGTCCAACATTGCCAAAACTGGTGGTCTCGCCATCTCGCTCATTCTCTTAGTAATCTCTGTTCTAGTCATTTTCAATACCATCCGCATGGCTATTTACTCTCGTAGTGAAGAAATCTACATGGAGAAACTAGTTGGCGCCGATAATCATTTCATACGTGGTCCATTTCTTATCGAGGCTATCATGTCTGGCTTCTTTGCCGGTATTTTTATCAACCATTATCGGTTTCTTCCTCTTCCGCCTCATCGCCCCAAAACTCAGTGGCTATGACATTGATGTCACCCTAGTTTCTAGTTTCGTAAATTCACCAAGTATCTTTCCTGATCGGCCTAGCCTCACATTACTCGGTATCTTTTATTGCCTTCCTCTCGTCCTCCATTGCCGTCCGCAAATACCTCAAGCGACTCTAATATTTTATTCCGCTCTGCTTAAATTACCTAATCAGTTATTCCGCTCTGCTTAAAATAAGCAGAGCTTTTTCCTCACCAAGTCAAAATAAGCATTGCCTTTTTCATATTATTCTGTGCTAAAATATAGCAAAAAGTATCGTAAGATGCCAAAAATAACAAATTAAATTATAGTGGAGTATAGTTTAATGAGCAAAATAAAAACAATTTTAAGATTCGAAAAACGCAAAGAAAATAATCGTAAAAGTTAAAACCATGAAAAAGGCCGTACTCTTATTTTTACCCTAATTTTTGCGCTCATTTTAGGCTCTATTCCATTCATTCAAAAAGAACGATTCTAACGTTTCAGCAGTAGAGAATGAGGCCTATTGTACTAGCGCCGCCTGTCGTACCGCTAAAAAGCTGAAGTCGAAGCCGCTGAAAAAAGCCAACCAAGCCGCCAAAGCCGCTGTCACTCTCGAAGGCGAAGTCGAACGTATGCAACAGGAAATCATCGTCTACGAAGCACGTATTAAGGCGAACGAAGCTGAGGCAAGTGACCTCAAAATCAAGATTGAAGACACTACTAAAAACTCAAACTTCAACGTGCAGCTCTTGCAAATATGTTAGTTAATATTCACCTTGAAGGTGAAACCGACGCTATCATGGTGTTAGCTAGCAGTAACTCACTTTCAGATTTTTGCCGAAAAGAAATCTCGCATCGACACCGCTAAAGACCAGGTGAATTCCTCAGCTCAAAATGTAAAAGATTATGAAAGACGATCTCGAAAGCAAAAGACTGAAATTGACCGCATTATTTTTAGACCAACAAATCCAGCGCAAGGCTATCGAAGATAAAAAGCTGAGCAACAGGAATTAATTTTAAAGTATAAAGATAATGCCGCTTCCTTCGCTGCAGAAGCTGCCGCTTCCAGGGAAGAAAAGATTAAGTTAATTAATAAAGAGTATCAGGAATATCTCTCCCGCGCTTCCACTAGTGCTGGATTCGGTACCAAAGCTGACGGTTTTAACAGTTACGGGGCATTTGTCGGCAATTACGGATATTCTTGCCCTCGTGACAATATTGCTGGCGTACTCGATTCATACTACATTTGTCAATGTACTAGCTACGCCGCTTACAAGGCTGTCGAATACTATGGCCGCAACATTCGTATTACCGGTTGGGGAAACGCTTATAGCTGGGCCGCTGCCGCTCGCGCCCGTGGCTACCGTGTCGATCGCGTACCTGCTCACACTATCGCTCAAACCACTAGTGGTCAATTCGGTCACGTTGCTTGGGTCGAATCAGTTAATGCTGACGGTACCATTACGGTCTCTGAATATAACAACCCATACTCATCCAAGTCTGGTCCAATGGGGCGACTTCGGCGTACGTACTCGCGTCAGCTCAAATCAATTCACTAGCTACATCCATTTCGACTAAATTGTCACCTCTTATAAATACCGCAAACCAGCGGTATTTTTGACTTAAAAACCGCCACTTAGTCTTATTGATTATGCTATAATTAAGTAATGAAAAACAGAGTGGAAACCACGAAAAATCAATCTTAGCACTTCAATTATCACCTCATTTATTTTTCCTCGTTGCAGGATTTTTTTGTTGGTTCTAATTGGCAATTTATTCTTACAAATTTTTTTCTCCTTACATTGGCTTCCGCAAAAACGAACAAGCGAATTGGGATTCTCTTAACGAACTCTACACCGAATTAAAATCCTTCTACGATGGTGAAGTCACGGAAGATAACGCCTCACTGGAGCCAAGCGTGGTATTGCCGCTGCACTTGATGATCCCTACACTACTTATCTTACTGCCAAGGAAGGGAATGAATTCTTATCCGATCTCAATGGTGAAATTAATGAAGCCGGAGTTGGCATGGAGCTAACTTTTCGTAATAATCACACCGTGGTAGTACGCACACTTCCAGACAATCCTGCCCGTAAAGCCGGCATCAAGCCGAGGTGATCGTATCGTAAAAATTGGCGACGAAAAATGTCGACGGTAAAGCCACCGAAGATGTCGCTCAAAAACTCCGCGGTAAAGCCGGCGACAAGGTCAAAGTTGAAATACTCCGTGGCGCCGACACTCTGACTTTCGAAATGACTCGCGAAAAAAATTAATAATGTTTCCGCCGATATTTCCTATAGTGACAAAACCGCTATCATCTCTGTTTACCGCTTCGCCGAAGACACCGGCTCCCTCGTACGTAAGCTCGCTGAGCAAAGCTAAAAGCCAAAGCAGGTTGATAAAGTTATTCTTGACCTTCGCAATAATGGCGGTGGCTATGTCTCAGCAGCGGGTGAAATGCTCTCACTTTGGCTTAACGGTGGTGATAAATATATGATTGAAAAATCTATCCACAACGACGACAAAAACCGATTATGTCCCTCGTGGCAAAAATCCCATCCTTAAGGACACCAAAACCATCGTTCTAATTAATCGCTCTACTGCCTCTGCCTCTGAAATTGTTGCTGGCGCCCTCAAAGATTATCAAAAAGCCACTATTGTTGGTATGACTTCTTTTTGGAAAAGGCGTGATGCAAACTATGCTCAACCTCAGCGATGGCGGCAAACTCAAGGTCACTACCGCTCACTGGTACACACCGAATGGCTCCTCAATCAATAAGACCGGCATCAAGCCAGACGTCGAAATCGATCGCACAGTCAGGATATCACTGAAGACAAAGATCCTCAACTTGATAAAGCTAAATCGCTCTAGTTTAATCCTTGTGATTTTTCCTAAAATGTTTTAGAATAATATAATAATTAACAACGAAAGGATGTTATGATTAAAGTCATTACAGAGTCCTACTTGCGGCTATTGCCACGCTCTTATTGATTGGTTAGAGCAAAAATCTTGAATACGTTGAACTTGATGCTAGTAATTTTCCAGGCATTTCTGCGGTTCCAATTACCATCATTACTGATGAATCTGGCAAAACCCGATTCAAGTTCTTGGTTTTGATCGTGAAGGATTTTGAACGCGCTCGAAAAATTAAAGCTGTTTAATTAATGAAAAATCCGACCAAAACCACCCATTCTACTCGTCCATGGTTTTCGTGGCAATCATTTAGGTTTGGCTGAATTTCAAAAACTGCTCGAAGCTGAGGGGTACCAGGTTTTTAATCTCGATATCCCACCAGCTTTCAATACCCAAAATGAGACTTTGCCAAATTTTACCGATTTTAATAAAGATGGCTACGCGGACTTTATCGCGAATTACATCCTCGACAAACACCTCGATCGCTCCAATTCTGATTGGCCATTCTATGGGTCTATCCTCGCCGCCGCCACTGCCGAAAAATACAGCCACCTTATTCATAATAAGATTTTTCTTCCTTAGCCCTATCGCTACACATCCCCCAAAAATTTATTTTACCCTAATTCCGCTAATTGCCTTTGGTACCCTATATAAATTTGTCAGCTATGTCTGTACGGAATTTCTCATTGCGGGCGCGTATCGTTCTAAAAACGTCAGATTCTCGATCTCACCTACGCGTGTCTCGTAAATTTACTTCTATTCAAGATGAAATGCGCGCCGCTGTTTTTCTATGTCCTACTCCATTTCTGATTTTAGTTTCGAAAAACAAGCCTACTTCATAGCTGGTAAAAAAGACCGTATGAATCCATCTCGCAAGGTAAAAGAAATTGCCAAAAATTCACGCTGAAGTGGATTTTTATCCCGAATGCAGGGACATCTGATTAATTACGAAACCCCAGAAAAAATCGCCGAGCTAGTCTTTACCAAAGCTTAAAGACTAATCACAAATAAGAATATTTTTATCTCCAGAATCGTAATAGCTCTTTTTATTTTGTTTTTAGACTATCAATAACTGCTTATGCTTAACTAATTTTTCTTAAAAATAACAGAGAAGAAAGTTCGTTTTTCCATCATTTTTACTCATTTTTCACTTGTTTTATTTTTCATTTCAGCCAATAATCAAATTAGAACTTTTACCGAAAAATACAAAAATAGAAAGGAAATTATGTCCTCATCCAGACAGTCTCATTTTGTTGTTTTGTAAAAACCTAAATCCAAACCAGAAAATACCACAGAAAACTCCGCGCTTTCTCTATTTTTCCAGTGCTTTAGCTATATGCATTACTAGTCTAACGCCACTAGCCTCTGTCAATTCTGAAAGCCGTTGAATGCAGGGATATTCAAGCTGTCTTCGCTCGAGGTTCAGGAGAAAAAGCCAAAACCAATATTAACTATCAAAAAATTTAAAGATAATCTCGTCGGGGTTTTGCAATCAGCAAATAAATCCTACGATTTTTATGACCTCGGAGAATCGAATCAGTATAAATATCAATATCCAGCCGTAAGCGTGGAAAAATCTCGGAGCAATTGCCGATACCTATATTCATACTGGCAAAAAATGATTATTTTAACAACAGTGTAACGACGGGCATCAATGAGATGCACACACTATATCACGATATTATCCATCGCTGTCCGAATACCAAATTTATTCTCGGTGGCTATTCTCAAAGGTGCCATCGTGATGAGTCGCGCCATTCGCACACTCGATCCCGAAAATTTATCTACCTCTCAACATTCAGCGATCCTAAATTACATCTCCCAGAAGGAGAAGGCAAGGACAAACCATGTTATCATGGCATACATTCCGATTATCGCATTAATGTCCCCGATTGTGATGTAGAGCATGGCATCCTAGGAGCGCAAAAACCTTATCTGCCAAACACTAAGTTTTCCGGGAAAATTGGTACTTGGTGCAATTCCGGTGATTTTATGTGCGGTAGCTTTCTTTTGACTCCACTAAGTTTTTCCGAAATCAATCTCGGAAAATTCCAGTTTATCCATCAAAACCTTATTTCAGGGGCATCTTGCCTATGCAGACCGCGATGCTTACGCCGAATCTGCACATATAGTTGGTCAAATTCTACATGGCGCCAAAAAAACTCGCAAAACCTGGCACTCTAAATGTTGGTTATTCGCCATATTTTATTAAGCAACTCCAGATCGTTTGGCTCATCCAAAAATCAACAGTATCGATCATGAATATATTGTCGCCATTAATTTTTAATAAAGCCAATCCAGCCGCCTTGTCTTTTGCAATACAAAAACTAATTAGCAATATCGAAGCCAGAAAAACATAGGCATGCACTTTTCATATCTATAAAGTAGATTTCGCTACCGACCATCATGGTTTTGCCAAATATCAAAAAATTACAGATTTTAATACCAACACCGACAATCTACTTCAGTTAGAGCAGCAACTAAAACAATATTACGACGAGTCTAATACCTCCGTAAAAAACGCATCGATCATTGACCTCTACCAAAGCAATCTATCAAATTTCGTCCGAACAAAACTTCAACACGACACCACTAAAGGTTTCATTCTCTACTCCAGCTGAAATCTATTTCGATTACGCTAGTGGTGAGTACATCCAGAAGCTTAAATATCTTTTTAGAGGCTAAACATCTCACACCGTTTTATCATCAATGGCGATGGTGGTAGGTCAGAATATACCCGTTCGGTTTATGATTTTACCCTTGATATGCATGGTCATTATTTTAGTAACGCCGCTAGTGAAAAAAATTCATCGATGAAAAAATTAGAGTTAGTGGAGAATAAGCCAAAGACTCGTGCTCAAAATGGAGATATTCCAACCTATACTGTGACATTCGACGGAAATAATTTCAGTATCACCAACACCTACACTGATCGACCACTTCGTCTGCAACAAGATCGCAGAGCATTATGCAACTAAATTTGTCGAATTCGAAGATTTAAGGCCAAAAATCGTCGAGCTTGAATTTAAAGGCCGTAAATGGCGTGCTGAAATCACCCCTGCTTCCGACTAAAAATTTCTGACCCAAATTATCACCATGAAACCAAACAGAAGCTACTGAGTTATTGACGGTGTGGCTCAAGGGTTCACTTCCAGCGACAACCCTAAATTTTGACAAACTCGACCCCACCAAAGCTCACCATATTTTAATCCATTATATCGGCGATGACGCTAGGGATCTATAAAAACCGAAGAGCAAAAACATTCCAATCAAGGATAGCAAACCAGATAAAACCGACGATTCGGAAGATTCAGATAATCCAAGCAATTCAGGCGACTCCAATAAGACAAACGATTCGAGCAATCCAAGTAATTCAAATAACTCCACCAATCCCGACCCTTCCGAGCCACCGAAACCACCAGAGGAGCCTGAAGACAATCATTTTGGCGACCTACTTCGAGAATTAGATATTCTAAAACATAATGCCTTTTTCGAACAAACTGAAAAATCTTACAGACCGACTCCGTGGCATTTTTAATAAAAAGTCCGAAGATAAAAAGGGAATCTGAAGGCAAAAAGGAGTCTGAAGATAAAAGGGAGCCAGGGAGCGGAAAAGCCCGATAAGCAAAAAAACCAATAATAAATCTAAAACCAGATAAGCATTCTAATTCCGAGAAAAATAATGAAGACCATAACAATAACTCCGATACCCCTAACACAAAAATCACCAAGAAGATCATTCATCTCATCCGAGCATAGAATCAAAAGAAAAATCTAATCATCAGAAACAGCCAGACTCAACAACTACCCAAGATAAGGATACTAAAAATTATTCCAGCCGTACCTGACTCTGGCATACCTAGATATCTTAAGAGAAGACTGTATTCTAAGTAGATGTGTTAAAAATACAGCACCTTAAATTTCTGTCAAGAATTACCGAGAAGACAAGTGATAGTGGTCGCCATATTCACAACGATACACAGATAACGTCGGCGCGTGGTAATCATGCGCCGCCACCATAGCGGCCACCTCGGCTTCTTCACGAGTCTTGTAGCAGATTTTCTGTGAATCACCCACCCAGCACTTTTCCGGCATAATAACTTTATTATTATTCAACTTTTTCTCATCTCTGAATATTATACATCTATAACATAAAAATGTCTAAATAGTACAATGAATTTTTATGTTGACACGCTACATATAGCGTTATAGAATAAGCATAGACACTATATATAGCGTAATTGCCAAAACATATATAGCGTAAAAAGCAAACAAAAAATAACTAAAAAGAGAAGATTGTTAGAATAAGGAGATTTATTTTTTTATGCTCAAAAAAGTTGTCAAGCGAGATGGAAAAAGTTGTCCCATTTGATATCGAAAAATCACCAATGCCATCAAAAAGCTGGTGCTGCCACTGAAGAATTCAAAAGAAGAACGCGCCAAGCGCCCTAGCTGAAAAAGTTGTTTCAGAATTTGAAAAACTTGACCAAAGAAAAACCCCATCCGTCGAACAAATTCAAGATATTGTTGAAAAAAGTTCTCATGGAATCAAGTTATAAGAAAACCGCCAAAGCTTATATTTCTTACCGCAATGAGCGCACGGTTCGCCGCATGGCTCAAACCAGCCTCATGGATGCCTATCGCACCATTGCCGTACTTGATGCCAAACAAAATTCAGACATTAAGCGTAGTAATGCGAACGTCGACGGTAACTCCGCTATGGGTAAAATGCTTCAATTTGGTGCCGAAGGTGCTAAGTTTTTCGCCAAATCTGTTCTCATGGAACCACGTTTTTGGTGCCGCTCATGACCGTGGCGATATCCATATTCATGACCTAGATTTCTATGCCACCGGTACATTAACTTGCTGCCAAACTGATCCATTAAAACTCTTTGCTAATGGCGGTTTTAATACCGGACATGGGCATCTCCGTACGCCAAATTCTATTGGTTCCTATGCTGCGCTTGCTGCCATCATTCTTCAGGCTAACCAGAATGAACAACATGGTGGTCAAGCCATTCCAAATTTCGATTATGCTATGGCACCAGGCGTTGATAAAACTTTCAAGAAAAACCCTTCGCGCTAATCTTAAAAAAATATAACGAATTCTCTGGCAAAAAGTCGATATAACTATTCCGGAAGACATTAAATACGGTGACGAAAAACTCTCAAATCACTCAAGATTCCAGCCATTGTTATTGATGAAGCTAAGAAAGATACCGAAAATCAAACATTCCAAGCTATGGAAGGTTTTATCCATAATCTAAACACCATGCATTCCCGTGCTGGCGCTCAAGTCCCATTTACTTCTATTAATTTCGGTACCGACACCACCGAATCAGGCCGTCTCGTTTCAAGATGCTTCTAGAAGCTACTGAACGCGGTCTTGGTCGTGGCGAGACACCAATCTTCCCAATCTCCGTCTTTAAGGTAAAAGAGGGTGTTAATTACAATCCAGAAGATCCAAACTACGACCTCTTCAAACACAGCATGGAAGTCTCCTCTAAGCGTCTCTTCCCAAATTTCACCTTCATCGATGCTCCATTTAATCTCAAGTACTACAAGAAAAGGCGACTATAATACCGAGATTGCTACCATGGGTTTGCCGTACTCGCGTTTTTCTCTTCTATCTTCCCAGAATCTGATGGTATTGCAACTAGCCGCGAAATCTATCTTTCACCACTATTAACCTAGTACGTCTTGGTATTAAGCATGGCATCGCACTCAAAGAGCGTAAAACGGCAGACTGGAAGGGCTTCTATAAAGAACTCGACGAATTAATGGATCCAGTCGCCGACCAGCTACTCGAACGCTTTGAATTTCAAGCTAATCAACACGTCCGTAACTTTCCATTCCTTATGGGAGAGGGGAACTGGTTTGGCAGCGAAAAGCTCGGCCCAGACGATACTTTGCGCGACGTAATTAAACATGGATCACTTTCTATTGGTTTTATCGGCGTTGCCGAAACTCTCAAAAGCTATGCTCGGCAAACACCACGGTGAAGACGAAGAAGCCAGAAAAAAAGGGTCTCGAGATTATCGAACATATGACCAAGCGATGTGATGAATATAGTCAAAAAATATCACCTCAATTTCAGTCTCTTTGGCACTCCAGCCGAAGGTCTCGCCGGACGCTTCACTAAAATGGACCGCAAGGAATTTGGTCTCATTGAGGGCGTAAAATCGATCGTGACTACTACAACAATTCATTCCATGTTCCAGTCTATTTCCCAATTTCCGCCTTTGATCGAAATTGAAGCGCCATATCACGCACTCTGTCCAGCCGGCCATATTTCTTATGTCGAACTTGATGGCGACCCATCGCAAAAATATTGAAGCCTTCGAAGCTGTCATTCGTAAAATGCACGATTCTGGCATTGGCTACGGTTCAGTTAATCATCCGGTCGATCGCGATCCAGTCTGTGGTTTTTCTGGAATTATTCCAGGCGAACGTTGTCCATCCTGTGGTCGTCTTGAAGGAGAGATTCCTTTTGAACGTCTCCGCCGCATCACCGGCTACCTAGTTGGCTCTCTTGATCGCTGGAATGATGCGAAGCGTGCCGAAGAGCATGATCGTGTTAAGCACAATGTTTCTGGAACTTACACCAAAGCCGAAAAAGGCCGCCCGCGAACACGCCAAGCATACCGCTAAGTCATCTCTAGAAAAAGCCTAAATGTCGTCCCGCGTCCCCGGTTCTAATAAGCATCACATCCGTCTTTCCGGCCCGATCGAACATGATAGTATCGTTAATGGTTATGGATTACGTGCCGTTATCTGGACCCAAGGTTGCTTTATCCACTGTGAAGGCTGCCAAAATCAAGAAACCTGGGACGAAGAGGGCGGGATACTTGTCGATATTGAAGATGTCAAACAAGAACTCCGCTCCCTCAAGGGCAAACCGGACTCACCTTCTGCGGCGGGGAACCGTCACTCCAAGCCGAAGCCTGTATTGAAATCGCCAAATTCGTTAAAAGAAGAGCTTGGTTGGAATGTTTGGTCATTTTCTGGCTACACCTATGAGGAAATTAAATCAAAAGCAGAATGACCAATGGGAATTTTTCAAAACCCTCGATGCCCTGATTGATGGACCATTCGTCCTCGCCCAGCGTGATCTTATCCCTAAAATTCCGAGGCTCTAAAAATCAACGTCTCTTACATCTCAAAGACGGAGAAATTACAAGCATCGAATAACGCCAATTCATAAATCCTGAATCCCTACCACTAAGCTCACTTTTTTTATTCCTACATTTTCTATAGTTGGACATTTTATTTTTAGGCCAGATTCACATAAAAATCTCAGGGCATTTTTTTGTCAAATACACCAAATTTCGCGCGTGCTTCACGATAAAAATTTTTGTGATATTTTTCACGTCGCCAACGATATAATTCCGCCACTAAATCCGCCAGAAAATGGTCATAGATTGCCTCCATTAATTCCGGCTCGTAACGATTCCAGAAACGATAAATCAACATCTTAAATTCCACTCGAAATAACGCCAAATTCATCATTTTATGAAAATCCATCTGCATCAACTCCAAACGATTTTCTTTATATAAAAATGAACAATTTTTCATAAAATTGTTCCATGCTCATTTCTAATTGAAAATTTGTTCTTACCTCATCCTCCAAATGCTTCAAGAAGATGGCGCGATTCTTATTCATTAAATCTGCCAAATTACGATAACGATCATAAAATGTTGACTCCGCAATCTTAGCCACTCTAGTAAGCTCGCGTATTTGAACCTCTGCTAAACTTTTATCTCTCGATATGCTTGCCAAAAGCATTAAAAATTTTCGTTCGGTTCTTTGATATACCCGATTTTTAATATGTCTTCTGCCCATCTTTTTCTCTCCGGATTTTATTTTTATTTTTAGCATAAGCATTTCAAAATAAAACCTCCTAAAAAGAAAAAAATAGCACTCCACTAGGAGTACTATTTAAGAGCTTCATCTATGATAAAAGACATAATCATGGATTGAACATAACAAAGAAAGGCCGCCAAAAATATCGTTAGACTTATCGCTAGTACATTATTAAAGTTAGCTCCAAAACACCATGATAATTGGCATTCCCACCAGGGTAACAAATCTTGCATTCTGCTATAGTAAATCTTACATTAGCTATCGCAAACCCAGGTAATCTAGGGTAATACCTTTGGGCTGTTACAATACTCCTGGCATTGTCTTGAACTGTAGCCATAATTGTGCCAATAATTATAACTAATAGTATCCAAAAGTCCACCATTGAAACTAACACCATCCAGATAAACGCGTTAAATACCATATCGGAAGCAACTACCATTATCGCACCCAACTTATTATCACCGAGAAAAACCAAAAGATCATACTCGTAAATTATCGATCCCCCAAACGATAAAATTTACATTCCACATAATACCAACCAGTAAAATTGCTACCCAAAACGGCAACACTCCCAGCAGTAACCCCGCTATCACCACACATGATAAAAGCCTTGCTATTATCACCGTGCGAATTTCGGCATTTAGTATCTGTTTTCTTCTCTTCGCAATCTTTTTCCATACGAAAAACCTCCTCTTAAAGAACCACTGTCAAAAGTCACACTAATTAATCTTAATCAGTTCTTATATTCTACAACTTTTTCTAATCTTGTCAATTTTTAACATTGACATATTTATATTTTTTTATGGTAGAATTAAACCGTCTAATCTAACTAGGATTTAGGTTGACGTACGTGAAAATTGCTTTTTGTGAAAGGGGTATTTCACATGAGTGTTACTATTACCAACGATGTTTATGGCACAAGATACGATTCTTGGAGACCTGGAGATGTGCGCAGATTTGTTCAAGATTACAAGAACAATCCAGATTATTTCCAGAAAAGCCTGGGATTCGGAAATTGAGGTCATGCTAGAATCTGCTAGAGAACAAGGCTGCACAACGATTAATCATAGATTAATCATACATAGCACATGCAACTAGATTATTAAAATTCCAAAAATTGCTGATATCGAATACTAGCTCCCTGAAAAACTACTACTCGCTAGTATTCTTCTCCCAAAAATATCAGTAAATGTCACTGTCAACTCGCAATTTTCACGCTTTTCGGGAGGCTTCCGCCTCCCATTTTTATATCTAAATTTTGAGCAAAAATTCCATCCACGCGAAAAATTCTATCTTTCATCTCCAAACATACTTTTTGTGCTAAAATTAAAGTATCTTGCTACACTTCGGTCACTGGCAATGAGAAAAATGTTTTTAGCTTTTAAGTATCGTCATTTATACTTTTTAGCCAGGAGCCAATAAATCGGGCTCACATAAATGACTCTTATATTTAAATTTAGGAGTTACTTATGCAAAAACCAAACTAATCTTAACAATCTAGAACGTGTCGAAGTGATGGCCCTTTTTCGGCTATCAAATGACTCCGTGCCAACCGCTGACTTTTAAGCGCCATGGCTACGATGAGTCTGAAGTGACGGAGTTACTCCGCACTCACATCCGTTTCGTCGGTAATACCGCGATTCACGTCTTCGACGTCTTAGTCGGAAAGGAGCAATGTCGTCTGATGTTTAACGCTACAGATTTGACTTGGCACATTGCGGCTGACTAATCTAGAGAGGGAATTACACCTCTTTTTTGTTACAATTTTGCACAGAATTCGTCTAGTACTGCACGAATTTCCGACGTATTTTTACAATCCATTAGTTTCACTCTGTAAGTCCGAAGCTCCATCAAAAGAATTCACATAAATCTTGAACATGCGCTTCAAAGGTTCGAACGGATACCTCGAGCCACGCGCCTCTAACTCTCGACATCTCGCGTCAAAAACATCCAGATGAAAGCGAAATAGTTCCATAATTTCCGGAATTTCAACTTCACCACCTAGCCCCACTGGTTTTACGCTTAGTAAAACAATATGGATTAAAGAATACCCCGCGACCGATCATAAAGCCATCCACTCCTGGATAAGCTTCGCTTAGTTTAACCACGTCCGCCATATCTGCAATATCGCCATTAATCGTAATCAAAGTTTGTGGTGCGATTGCTTCACGAATAGCTAAAATCTCTGGAATTAATTCATAATGCGCCGGCACTTTCGACATTTCCTTGCGCGTGCGTAGGTGAATCGTCAAATTCGTCACATCCTCCGCTAAAATTTTCGGCAGCCATTCACGAAATTCATCCACATAAGTAAACCCTAAGCGCGTCTTCACTGATACTGGCAAATTCGTATTTACTTTCGCCGAACGGATCATTCAGTGCCAATTCCGGCGTACGAATCATTGCCGCACCACCACCCGCCTTATTCACGTGACGATCCGGACAGCCCATATTAATATCGAGTCCATCAAAAACCAAGTCCTTCCAGTTTGCTCGCCAGCAAAACCAAATTGCTCCGGATTTTTTTCCCCAGATTTGTGCAATAATTGGTGAATCAGTTTCCACCACATCGAGACGCTCAAGTGCGTTATCCCGACCTTTTTCCGACGCAAAAGAAGAGACATTAGTAAATTCCGTAAAAAAATACATCTGGTCGCCCTGCTCGGTTAATTACCTGGCGAAAAACCACATCCGTCACGCCCTCCATCGGGGCTAGAATCGTAAAGTGTTTCGGCAAATCCCGCCATGACCATTTTTCTGCATCATTTTCTCCAATCTAACTCAAATATTTTTATTCCGCTTCCGCTTATTCTCATTCCGCTTCCGCTTATTTTTTTATTCCGGTTTTGCTTAATTCTATTCCGCTTCCGCTTCCATTTCGGCGCGTTTCAAGCGGATTGCTTCTTCATAAATTTCTTCAAAAGCGCTTCAAGGGTATGTCTCAAATCATGCTTCTTGGAAATTTCCAAAAGAATTTTTTTACTATATTCTTTTTGAAGTTTCTTGTCCAAAAAGAATCTTTTTCATAGCTTCCTTAAAAGCTTCAATATTGCCAGCCTCTACCAATTCACCATTCACGCCATTTACGCAAATTTCTCCCACCGCACCAGCATTCACCGCCACAAGAGGCAAACCAGTTGCCGCCGCCTCAATCAAAAACAATTCCTTGAGTCTCAGTCTCGGAGCCCGTGGCAAATATTTTACCCATGCGATAAATCTTCGCAAGCTCTGGCATCATAATTTTACCGAGGAATTTTACCTCCTCACTAATACCTAACTCCTCAGCAAGCTCTTTCAACCTCACTACATCAATACCATCCCCCACAATCACCAGCTCCGTATTCAAAACCCCATCCGCCAGAAGTAAAGCAAACGCTTTCACCACCACATCAATGCTTTTTCTGGATCCACCCGTCCGATATACATGATTTTATCTTTACCATCATCAAGCTGATATTTTTAAAATCTCCGAGCTAGCTGATGCCGGCTTAAACTGCGACAAATCCACCCCGTTCGAAAGGGCTTCCACTGGCACTTTTAAAATATTTACGATTTTTGGCACCAAATCACCAATCGCAATCTCCGTTGGCATTGTCGCATACTCAGAATTTTTCAAGAAACTCATCATGTGTGCTTTTAATATTGCATTCGATAATTTCTTCAGAGGTTTAGGCTGCAAGAAAAACAATCGATCCGTAATATTATCTGGGTAAGCATGACCCGTCGAAACCAAAGGAACATTTCGCTTTTACATAGCTCATTACTGCAAGCGCAATAAATTCCGCCGTCTGCAAATGAATCACATCTGGTTGAAATTCATCCAGCACTTTTTCACTTCCACCCAAGGATTCACCGTCCACCAAATACCATTTTTATAAGTCAAACGTGGTAATGGCATACCCAAAAATTCCGGGTTATCTGGCACCGGATTAATTTGATCAGGATAAAAGGGAAGCGAATTGAAGATAAATGAGCAGTTCTTCACCCCAGTTTTTCGTCGATTTCTTCATAATATTCACCAGTAAAACTTGGTGCGATTACCAAAAATTTCATGACCGGCCTGAGCCAAGCCATTTGCTAAATTATGCGCAAAGACCGCCACCCCATTTGTCATCGGATAATAAATATCAGAAGCAATTGCAATTTTCATAATCTCTATTATATAACACTTTTTAGTATCTGTTATAATTAAGCTATGGGTAAAAATCAAAACCAAAGCAAACCTCTTCTGTCGCCGTCAATCGACGCGCGAGTTTTGATTATCATCTCGGTGATAAAATTATCTGCGGCATGAGTCTGACCGGACCGGAAGTCCGCCTCATTCGTGCATCACTACGTCCAGCTGAAAGGTTCCTTTGTCACTATTAAAGACGGCGAGCTCTGGCTAAAACAACCTTACACTCGGCGCCGAAAACTGCTCGTAACATTCGTCTGCTCATCACCAAAAAGCAGCTTCATTCACTCGAAAAATCTAAACAACTCGGCAATACCATCGTACCTACCAAATTATTTGGTGGCGGTCGTTATATTAAAATCGAGGTTTCCCTCGCCACTGGTAAAAAACGTTATGACAAGCGCGTTTCGATTAAAAATCGTGACCTCGATCGCGAAGCAAGGGAAGCGTTTACATGTCTCAAAATTCGTCTTTTTCCTGGAACGTGAATGGTCTGCGAGCCGTCTTAAAAACAAGCTATTCAAAAATTTTCTAAGCAATGAGGATCCGGATTTTTGTTGCTTCCAGGAAGTTAAAGCCAAACCGGAACAAGTTGAAAAAGAAATTTTAGACACTCCACTAGAAAAATTATCAGTTGCATTGGAATTCTGCTGAACGTCCAGGTTATTCTGGCACCATGACTATCGCAAAAACCAATTTACCAATTCTTTCTACCGAGACCAACCTTTCCGAATATTTTAAAAGTCCCGATTTTGACCAAGCAAAAATCAGAGCTTCTCATAAATGACAGTTTTGGTTCACCGTTTTCCGAAGGTCGCGTACTCACGCTTGAGACCGAAAATTTCTATCTAGTTAATGTTTACACCCCAAATTCTAAAACTGATTTATCACGCCTCAAACTACGTCATAAACTTTGGGGATCCGCTCTTTTTGACTTATTTGAAACATCTCGAAAAAAACCAAACCAGTGGTAGTCTGCGGTGATTTTAATGCCGCACATCAAGAAATTGACCTCGCACGCCCGAAGCAAAATACTAAAAACGCCGGCTTCACCCAAGAAGAACGTGAGGGAATTTCGGAAATTCTTAAACAAGATTTTATCGATACTTTTCGCGCACTAAATCCCGACACTGCTCGCTATACTTGGTGGTCACACTGGGGAAGGCGCGCGAAAAATAATATCGGCTGGCGCATTGATTATTTCTTCATATCTAAATCACTCGAAAAATCTCGAAGCCGCCGAAATTTACGAAACCATTCTCGGTTCTGACCACTGTCCAATTTCTATCACCCTAAATTTTTTTAATATTTTGAACCCCAATATTATGAATCCTAATAATTTCACCTACTGGCATAAACTTATCGGTAACGAAGACCACAATATTTTTATGGAATATTCCTACTCAAAAATCTGGTCGTCTCTCAATTTTTGGTGGTAATAGTGAAAACTTTTTAAAGTGAAATTGCACTACTGAGTTTCTCGAAAAATTGCCCTTAAAACTCTTAAATTATTTTTACCAGACGCCCTTCAAAACAAACTTCCGGTGATTAATTATATCGATTTTCTCAAATCCACCCCTTCCGGATCGTTCGACCGTCACGAAAAACTTACCGAAAGTTTTCTCTCTACCGATACGGTTTTTCTTTCCGGTAATTTTTCCAAAAATTCCACCACCTCCATCGCCGTTAACGAGGCCCTAAAATCACTGCACGAAAAATCAAGTAGTAGTAGCTTGCCGTGACGCTATTGAAATCATTACAAACAGTGCCGAAGAAAAATCTCCAACACGAAAATCTCGTTTTTGCTCGCCACGATGCCGCAACTCCAAAAACTTTTTCAAGCCATTTATTTTTCCTAAAAATGTTACTGCTTTCCATGCCACTCACATCTGTGATTGAGACCTACATAAATTTACCATTAGCTACCCACTGACTCTTATTACGCTACATAGTGACCAAATCATTATGGCCAAAAGCTGGCGAAGTCTACACCATTCGCCTCGATCACACCTAATTTCACTCCACTTTCTCTCTGGACCGGCATGCTTCCCGCCAAAATCGCCGCGCTTTGCCACCTGGAATCCGCAAAACCTTCTCGACGTCACTACCGCGAGTATTAACTGGGATATTCGTCGAATTTAAACCTCGTCATTACTATTATCAACTGGGATATTCATCGAATTTAAAACTAGAATATGCTAAAATAAACGTAAGCATTTATATAATATTTTTAATTTCAGGGTGGAAAAAAACTATGTCGAACAAAGTGATGATTATTGGAACAGGGAACGTTGGCGCCAGTATTGGTTTTTCTTTAGTTTCTTCCCATAACGCCATCAATGAATTAGTTCTCATCGATCAAGATCGAGCTGATGCCGAGGGTGAAGCGATGGATCACGCGACACTCTAGCTGTTTCACCGAACTTCATGAAAATTCACGCCGGGACTTATGAAAAAGATAGTAAAGACACCGATCTCGTAATTATCACCGCCGGCGCCGCCCAGAAAAAGGTGGCGAAAACCCGCACTGAACTCCTTACCCGTAATGCTAAAATCGTCAAAGAAATTGTCGAAAAATCTTGTAAACAATGGCTTTCAAGGTATTTTTCTCATGGTCACCAATCCAGTCGATGTTTTATCCTACCTCGTCATGGAATATTCTGGTTTTCCAAGTCACAAAGTTATCGGCTCCGGCACCGTACTCGATTCCGCCCGTCTTAAATATAATATTGCGAACCGCCTCGGTATTTCACCAAAATCTGTCCACGCTTATCAGGTTGGCGAGCATGGGGATAGCGAATTCGCTCTCTGGTCGAATGCTAATATTGGCGGTCAACCGATCACAGATTTGATTTCAGCTTCTGAACTCAAAAATATTGAAACTGATACTAAGAATCAGGCTTTATGAAATTATCAACAAAAAGGTGCCACCTATTATGGCATCGGCGCCTGCGTAACTCGTATCGTGAATTGCATTTTTAATGACGAAAATCGCGTCTTACCAGTTTCCACTTATGATAATTTTTCCGACTGCTTCTTCGGTTTTCCGACCATCGTCGGCCGCAAGGGAATCGTGCGCCGTCTCGATACCGAACTTACCGAAATGGAAGCCATCCGCATGCAATCTTCCATCAATGTAATCAAACGTTCTCTGCGCGAAGTTCTCTAGCAATCAAACGTTACATACGCGAAGTCCTCTAGCTTTATGGTAAAATTAAACCATGAGGAAATTCTTTTTAAGGTTTATTTTATTACTATCAATTTTTACTCTCGTCTTAGTTCCTGCCGAACTGACTTTTTGCGCGTAAAAAGCGCAGTAGCTCAAGCAGTGAAAATTCCGCCGTTAATGATTTTACTTTTCAAAAAATTTTCATGCCGATTACGAACTAACCAAAAGACGCCGAAGGTTACTCCAAGCTTGACGTTACCGAAACTTTTAGTGGCCAATTTCACTCACGAAAATACCAATCATGGCATCATGCGCGTCATTCCGATTTTCAACCAAGCTGGCAGAAATCAAATTATTGACGACCATTACGCTTTTTAAAGCCACGGTTACTCGCAATGGTCAATCAGAAAAATTTGAATCCAGCGTTTCCGATTCTAACATTAAACTCAAAATCGGTGATGCTGACGCTTATGTCTCCGGCGAACAAACTTACGTGATTAAATATAGCTTCGATAATGTAGTCGCCGCCTTCAAAGATGTTGCAAATTCCTCAATCTCCGGCGCCTATCAAGAGCTCTACTGGAATATTAATGGTGTCGACTGGAAGCAGCCTTTCGAGCAAGTTTCCGGTACTCTTCATTTCTCCGATGAAATTGCTAGCACTATTTTTTGGCAACCCAATTCTGTTATTCTGGCGCTTATCGCTCCAATGACACCGATAAATGTCAGATTGAAAAAGCCAAAAATTCCATTACTTTTTCCGCCAACAACCTTAAAGCTGGTGAAGGCGCAACTTTCGTTATTGCCATTAAAAGCCGACACCTTCAAAATTCGTCCTCCAAAAGTATAATTACATTGCCGTAGCAGTCTGTATTATTATCGGAATTTTTCTCTTTCTTTACAATTTTCAGTATCGTTCGTAACTATCAAAAAAACATGTTCGCGAAAAACATCAACACTACAAGAGCTTAATCCGCGTTCCGGAATACCAACCTCGAAAAGATCTCACCGTTGGTCAAGCTGGTTTCTTTAGCTTCACTCCGCTTAATCAGAAGACTGCCACCGTGCTTAGCTTAGCCGTCCATAAAAAATTGACATCATTAAAAATCCAATTGAAAAAATTTCCTCGGCTCTCAATAAAAAGCAATCTTGGTCGGTCAAAATCCTAAATACGACAATCTCAGCTCCGAAGAAAAAATCCATGCTTCGTGTCTTGGCTCAATCTTCCACCCTACCCGAAGTCGGTGAAACTTTCAAGCTCAAACAAAATGACTCCCTACTCGGTCAACCAACTCATTATGAGCTATGATACGAATATCAAAACTTGATATCGCCGAAAAAGGTTTAACCGAAGACAACAAAAGAGCTGGCATAATGGGCGTTCTCGATAGTATCATTGGGGTTCATTTTATTATCATTTTCGGTGGTATGCTCTTCGGTGTCGCTTCATTCTTTCCATTCTTCCCAGCTCCTTTCCTGGCTTCTACGCATCGCCGATCAAACCATCCATATCACTTCTTTCTATATTTATAAGCCAGAGCTCTTCATCTTAGCTGCCGCTATTTTCATCGGTACATCTATTGCCGCCTCTACTTATAATCATTTTTGCTAGAAAAATATCGTGATTTCACTAACGCCGGACTCGAAGTTGTAGTCTACATGCAAGGCCTCAAAGATTACATTAATCTTGCCGAGAGTGAACGTATTAACTTCCTCCAAAATGTTAAAAGATGTCGACACCTCACCAGAGGGAATCGTTCATCTTTACGAGGAACTTCTACCTTATGCTGCGCTCTTCGGCCTTGAAAAACCTGGATTAAGAATCTCGACAAATACTACGAAGAACTCGGCACCGATTACACCATTCCAACCTGGTATGCGCTATCATATGCCGATTTTGGTAGCTTCACATCTAGTATTTCAAGCTCGTCCTCAACTTATTCCACCAGTAGCAGCAGTGGCGGTTCTGGCTACTCCAGTGGCGGTGGCTTCTCCGGCGGCGGCGGTGGTGGCGGCGGCGGTGGCGGCTGGTAAAAGCTAAAGCCCCAAAGCTTCAATTAAAAATATCAGCTTCATGCTGATATTTTTATCTATTCGATTTCTGGTAACTTATCAATAATTTTTATTCTTTAGAATTTTAATCATCACATTACGATAGAGCCATCGTGACATATTTTCAATTGTCATCATCAGTGGCACTGTAATAATTAAAATCGCACCGAAGATTACCCACTCAATCATCGATAAATTAATGTACACTAAATAAACTTTGTAGAAAAATCATACAGAATAACATGCCGAAAAGTACATCCTCCCACAATTAGCTTTTTCCAAATATTGTCATACGGCATACAAATTCGCAGCGAGATAAGTGATTCCACCACTTCCCAAACCCTAAGACACAGAGCATCCCCCAGTTGTTCACGTGTGAGCCCCAACCAAAAGTCTCAAATTAATTAGCGCAAGTACAATTATTACATTAGTCAGCGCCACTGAATCGCCTTCTTCAAAATATTAATCATGAAATTTCCCGAGATCAAATCCTTATTCGAATTTGCGCCAAGAAGAAACTTGGTACACCAATCGTAAACATCGTAACTAATGAGACCTGGGTCGGTAAAAGCGGATACATAAAACCGAAAGCCAATCGAGTAGCGCCACAATAAACGAAAAAGACATTCTTCACCAAGAATAACGAGCCGGAACGCTCCAAATTATTTACTACTCGACGCCCTCATCTACAATCTGTGGCATCCGCGAAAAATCTGAATCTAGTAACACTAGTTGCGCCACCTGTGAGGCCGCCTGTGAGACCTGAAGCCATCGCCACCGAACAATCCGCATCTTTTCAGCTAGGATGTCATTCACCCCATCTCCGGTCATCGCTACGGTATGTCCCGCCTTCTGTAAAATTTTCACCATCTTACGTTTTCTTCTGGTTTCACGCGTCCAAAACCGTGTTTTTCTAAGACAATCTTCTCGAAATCACACCCTTCTGAGCAAATTCGAAAGATCAACAAATTTCTTGGCGTTTTTAATCCTCGCTTTTTCTGCCACAATCGAAACTGTTTCAGCATTGTCGCTGAAATCACCTTCACTTCCACGCCCTGTTCAGCAAAATGTTTAAACGCATGCGCTTGGCGGACTCACGAATTTCATTCATCAAAAGCACAATATTAATCGGTTTAATCGGTGAAATCTCTCGTTCTCCTGAAGCTAGTAGTTCAACATCTTTTTACTAGATACTTCACCAAAAATAAAACCCGATACCCTGCTTTGGTGAATTTTTGGATGGTTTTTCTCGTACTCAGGTCATCCTTTTAGGACGAAATTCTGGTGCACCAATCAAAAAGTTTTATCCTTAAACTGCACGCCACTATATTTATGTTTCGAGGAAAACCAATGATTTGCTGCACCGAATCCTTATCGAATTTCTGTCTCTGACAGTTCGCTCTTCGGCAAACTTTTTCAGCGCCTTCATTGTATCATTATCCGCTTCCTCCGCCATCATTGTTCGCCAAAAATCTGAATCTAGATTATCTTTTACTTCGGATCCGGTCATCTCATAGACGCCGCTCACACTCATTTTTATCGTTCGTAATGGTGCCCGTTTTATCCACACACAAACATCCACACGCGCCAAAAGTTTCGATACGGTGCATGTCGTGCGCCAAAACTTTTTCTGCGCCAAACGCACCGCAGACTAAAACTAACGTCACCGAAGAAAGCAAGAATAGATCCCTCTGGTGTCATACCTACCACCGCTGCAGATCATCGCCTGAATACTCATTTTTAATCGGTGTAGTATGAATAAGATATTGTTGACCAAACATTAGCAGATCAATCGGAATAATCAAAATTCCGGCTAGTCTCACGAAAAGTTATTTGAGTGATTTCAAAATTTCCGACTGTTCAGTGTTTTAATCGCTTTTGCTTTTAGGGAGTTAGCTGTGAAATACTACGATTCTGACCCACGCAGAGTTAACTTTGCATAACGCATTTACCCGAAACCACAAAACTACCAGACATCAATTCGTCACCAGTAGTCTTTTTAATCTCATCCGACTCACCTCGTAAGTAATGCCTCGTTTACCAGAACTTCGCCGATACCACCACAGCATCCGCGGTGACTCCGCCTCCAAAATAATAATGTCATCTAAACACTAATTTATGCGTCCAAATTTCTTGCTCCCTTAGCCTCTGCACTACCTTGATTTTTGGCGTATTCAGGACACTCAGTTTATCCAAAAATTTGCTTTAGCGCGTAATTTCATGCAAAATACCAATCAAGGAGTTGATAAAAAATCAGCAACAAAACCTCATATCTTTATACGCACGTACCAAAAATAGACAGCGTCGCTACAAAAAGACAAAATTAAAAGTAAGTTAGGGAATTACCGTACGATATCTCACCAATGGTTTTTGTCGGCGCCTGAACCGCAGTATTCACCTGGCATTTTAACGCTATCTTCTACTTCCTTCCTGGCTTATCCTTGAATCCCACCTAAATCCTGCTTATTTTTATCACTTTTATCTTTTTCTTTCCGGAATTTCCATTTTAATTTTGGTGTTTTCGGTATTTTTACCTCAATTTTTTCGTGTCTATTTTTCTGCTTGGTTTTTGAGCCAAATCGCCACCATCAACATGAGCACCAAACAAATACTCTTAAACACAAAAATCAATTCTTCTATCCGTACCACTCTGGAGATTCTTATAAAAATTACTTTCGACTTTATATTTTTCTTCTTCCAGATCCAAAATCTCGGCTTCTAGTGCATGAATTTTTCTCTCCGTCTCACGCACTGGATTTTGTTCGAACTCCGATTTTAGTTTTTCAACGCTTCCGTCTTTTCATTCAGCTGGCTCTGAATAATTTCTTTCGACTGCTCCCACGTAATTTCGCTACAGGGTCATTTTGATTATCAATTTTGATCTGTTTACTAAACAAAAAGGCCCCAAACAGCCAGCCATCAGGATTACCATCAAAATGATATTTTTATTCGTTTATTCACCTAAAAATCTTTCTGTTATTTTATGCAATTTGAAATATCTATCTCTTATTTTAGCACAAAAGAATAATAATTAAAAACCGACCCCTTGCTTGACTTTCCAGTTTTTATTGTACTAATGAAATAAACGCAACACCCTAGTGGAAGGACACCTATAGAATATTAGTAACAGAATAACAGTAAGAACATAGTTTACCAAAATCGCATCCATGCTCCCATGTGGTGGGCCAGTTGACGTAGAAACTAGATTTTATCTCCGCATACTCGACACATCGTTAAGACCCATCAACGGTACACTCATGTTTCCAGATTTTCACAACTTTAACTATGTGTGAAGAGAAAGCTCTAGATGGGTCCTCGATCATATTGAAGACAATATCAACTCTCAAAACAAAGTCATTAATTCTTGTTCACAGAAGGATATAACCTGTGACGATTATTGCCAAATCACTCGGCGGAATCATCTCTAGTTATGATATTTTGCAAATACACAGACAAATCACTGAATTTCATTATCTTGGGCTATTCAGACGGAAATAAAGCTAAAACGCAATTTCAAAGACCACTAAATACTTATACCCTTAAAGGCTGAAATGACCGCTTTGCAACGCCATCGAAGTACAGATTGTCGGCACAAAGTATCATGTAATTGAGGCATAAAAACCGACCCAGGTTATCAAAATCACAACGAGAACCGATTTATCGAGAAGTACTTATCATCTAGTTAATTGGATCACAATTTCTTTTCATTAACGATCAAGGTCAATCTCAAACAAGAAGACCCGTTAATATCATTTTTACAACGCAATTTAATTCCGAAAAATACACTTTGGTGGGCGAAGTGGGGAATCGAACCCCACACTCATTGCTGGAACTAGATTTTGAGTCTGGCGCGTCTACCAGATTTTCCGCCATTCGCCCATAGAGAAATTTTATCATGACTTTACTAGAGTATTTTCAGTAACTCTGTTATAATATTTTTAGTGAATTCTACATCAACTGGTGGGGCAATCTACAGAGGATAAGCAACGTCAAACCGTTGCCGATCTCGCTCGAAAAGTCATGGAAAGCCTTTCATCAGGGTGAAAATTCTGTTGCCAACCAAAATCTGGTTAACGTCGCACCTACGCGCAGTGATTTCTTCTACCGATATATAATCAAAATCTTATAATCAAAAATTTCATCAAATTCCGCTTCCACCACCAACTCAGCCACAACTAAGTCACCAAAAAATTCTTTATTTAATTTAATTTCTAAGGCACGACTAAAATCTCACACAAACTACCGAAACTTACGCCAAAATTCTTTCAACATCCATCTACTGAGGCTTCAGATTCACATCCTGCCAATATCGCTAACAATCAGTCATCATCCAACGACTGCCCAGTTTATCAGAAATTTTACCACACAAAAACCGCTACCACGGGCAATCCTTTCCCGTCGCACATCAAATTCAAACCGGCTATCCAATCATTACAATCCTTATCAAAATCAAAGTTCAGTTAGATTCAAACTTTTAACAGTCAGACACCAAACCAATTTTAGAAGCAGCACCACAGGAGATTATGTGGCCGCCCATCAAACTACACCGTACAACCCACCACGCAATACAACGGCACAAAATAACCCACAACTACCCCTATCAAACCCAGCCTCGGGCGAAAGTCAGTTCACTCACAGCCCCGATTAATATGAACCAGAAAGTGGATTGTCAAAATTACCACAGTGCCTGGCAGAATTATTATCAAAAATATTACAGTGAATGATTATGCCAAAAGCCGCCAAGTCCTACGTTGAAACCGAAAAACTGAGTCTAAATAATCAATACGAAAAACGCAACTCAAATCGGCCAACTAGCACTCGATAGTCAAAAAAGCGTCTCGAAACAATCTCAAAAACCCAAAACCCAAAAATCTGAAACTACTGCAAAATTTTTCCGAAGACGCCCAAGTCAAATCCACCGAAACTCCCTTCGCTCAGATCAATTCATGTTAAAACCATCGAAGCTACCTTAAAAGAACGCATTCAGAGCCAGCAGTAGTTTCCAGCTCTCCTAAAAACATCGCAAATTCATCCCGATTTTCGCCGGAGTTTTTCACTCGTTCTTTTCATCCTGTTCTTGCAATACTAATCGCCTCAATCTTTCGCTCCGATTATGGCCTATATCGCTCCGAAAATTCCAATGATGCGAAATCACCGCCATCGATCCGACTATTACTGCCGCCCCGACCGCCGATCCAGAAACTTATCATTCCGAAACTCAATATCGATGTTCCAGCGCACTTTAACATTGCCAATGATACCGCCACTATTGATAACGCCATGAATCGCGGTGTTGCCCAGTTCAAAATCCCTGGCGCCGATGCACTCCAGGCCAAGTCGGAAATCTCGTTATTTCTGGCCAGCTCCGCCGGTGATATTTATAGTAACAACCAATATAAATTCATTTTTCTCCTGGCCTCGAGCGCCTGCAAGATAACGACCTGATCTACGTCAATTTACAATTCGGTTCGTTACACCTATAAAGTGACAAAAACAAACCGTCGAACCTACCGATGTGGCTGCATTGGTTTATCCCACACAAACCAATCCTCACCCTTATTACCTGTACGCCACTCGGATCCGAGCCGTTACCGTTTACTAGTGACCGCCGAACGAAGTTAGCCCTACCTACGAAGAAAAAGCCGTTAGCACTCCGACTACTGCGACTCTACTACCGCCTTACCAGGGAACAATGCATCTTCCGAAATGCCAGCCAATGAGAAAGCCATTCTTTCAAAAATCTGGGGCTTCCTCACTAATAATCATTAAAAACCAACCAAAAATAGACCCCACCACGGGTCTATTTTTAACATTAACATTATAGTTTAATTAGCCCAAAAAGAGGCTCCATTTTCATAAAAATCCCAGTCTCAAATTCACGAATCCTCATATCATAAAAATAGACCTGAATTGGTCTATTTTTCCATTAAACTTTTAGAATAACTTATCGCGCTTTAATCTGCAAGCCATTATCACTCGTCCCTACATAGTAAAGATAACGATTATTATGATTAATCACCGCATCAAATCCGTCGGCTACCTTTTTCCAAAATCGTACGTTGATTGTCGTGGTCAAAATCATAAACTTGCATCTTGCCATCCACCACGTCAAACATCAAATAATAATCTAATTGTCTGATCGTATTATTCTTGTGTTTCAGAATTGCAGCTCCATTAGCTCCAAATTTACCAGCATCACCTTATTGCCACTCACCCCATAAAGAATTCACCGTTCGTGAAGTGTAGAATTCTGACGGCACTGATTCCAAAGTTTTCTCCAAAGCCAAGCTTAAGCTAGTATTTTTCATTGTCATGATTTGGATAATCATCCGTATTATAAACCCGAAGATTTTGTCCAATTACCGTATTAAGATATTTTTCGCCATAAAATTCAGTTAGGTTCACAAAAATCTGATTTAACCCTCACCGATTCATCGACTTCGTCAATCTTAATTTCGCCCAGTATCTCTCAATTTTAAAAATACTAATTTACAAACTTTTTATCCGCATTTAATTTCTTCACAAAGGCTAATTCCGAACCATACATCGAAAACTTTCGCCACATCTGTCACTATAGTCTCGTAGATAATTTTTCGTTCAAATTCACTTCACGAATCTTCCCATCAATCAGCATCATCAAACGCGTGGCTTGCCCATCAGAAATTGCACTCTCGAAATCACATAACCATTCTTCGCTCTTTCAGCTTCTAAAAACTTCAGCTCTTTAGCTTCCAGCTTCTTTTCTTGCGCAATCTTCTCAATATCTTTATCGACAAAACTACTGATTACTTTAGTTAAATTACACTCTTAGTAGCTTCTTTAAAAATTCAACAGCAACCACTCTGAAGCCCTCACCTCGAAACTAGATTCACTACCGCTTTTTTTCGCTATTTTTCATCTCCAAATAATTTTCTTCAAAACTACCAGTAAATCTTTCCATTCGACACAAAACTCGTATAATTCGTCACGTCAAATTCTGAAGTAGTAGTATCACCTTCCAAATTCGTCACATACTTAAATTTTAGCGATTCTTTTCAAAACCGTAGAGGATTGCCTGATGATTGGTCGCTGTCTCAAAAACTCAAATCTTGTTCCGTTGCCAGAACTTCCGTCTCGCGCGATTGTTTAAATAATCTTGGGCACTTTTAATGCAAAAAGCTACTGCAGTAATAGAAATTTTCTTACTCCAAGTATCATAGCCATCTTTTTCAAAAACAATTTCATGTTCGCCAGCCGAGAGTAATTTTTGAAATATTAGTCTCCGCACTTCACGGCCGTCCGCCACCACTTTAGCGCCCGTGAGGTAAAGATTCCCGCCTGCACCATGCCATATTGTTCAAACTCTAGTTTGCGATTTAATCGCCAGCCTTTTACTACCGCCACTAAAAATAAATACCATGAAAATCACGGCAAAAATGAAATTACATCTACTATAACTACGCGAATTAACTGATTTTCGCTTTTCTTTATCAAAGTCCATATTGTCAACATTATAACACACAACCTCTATAAAAAAATCAAACATAATCACTATTGATTTGCATAAGTATTATTATTATAATTAAACAAAAAATAAGCGAGAGAAAAATGGAAAGAAATTTAACGAACCAGCGCGTTCAGAGTCGTGCCGCCCATATTACTGTCAGAAGCTCTGGCACCCTTTAATCGTCACTTCGTTAAAAGCTCCTCGCAAAATTGTTCTTTTCTGATGAATCTTTCTGCTGTCTCAGATATTCTGTACTCCAGCCCCAGCCTCATATGCCACCAGCCCCTACTGCCACCACGAAAAATGACCATTTCTTTTTGATTCACTTCGCGAATCACTCAAAAATAATGCAACCATGCGTCCAACTTCAAGTACTCAAGCCATCTCCACTCCAAAATCTCGTCCTACCACTTCTCGCATCCAAATTTCTGCTCTGTTAGATATTTCTGCGCCAGCCCCAGTCACTACACCACTTAATTTCTCTACACCAGCTCCGGTTTCTAACCCACTCAATCTCTCAAACCCGCCCCAGTTGCCAAGCTCTACCCCTATTTCCATTCCAGGTCCGCTCAATATCTCAGAACCAACATCCACCCTGATAAGCTTTTACGGCGCCAGTTGCACCGGTCACGTCAGCTCAATTCACTGCACCAGTTACGCCGGTTGCGCCAATCATTCCGGCAGCTCAACCAACTCCAGCTCGCCTAGTGCGCGCCACTACTAAACCTCGTTCCACAGTTGCACTCTGCAATCTCTTGCCGAACGTCGCCGCGAAGCTGACACGATTTCACATTTCTCCGCCAAAAAAACTTACTAATAAATCCCGCCAAAACTCTAAGGCCCCTAATGTCTGCCATGAAAAGAAGAGACTAAGCCAAAATCTGCCCCAGTTATGATTAAAAACCAAAAAGTTTCTAAGAAAACATCTCATCTTTGCTGTCGCCAGCTCGATTTGTTGCATGGGCGTGCTCTATGCCACCTCAAATTCAGCATGCCAGATATTAGTGCCAAAGTTGCCGCCGCTCAAAATGGCGCTTCCTATCCCATCTTTTGTACCACGCGATTTTTACCGCCCGCAGTGCCTCTTTCCAGAAAAATACTTTTTTTCTCTTGAATTTGTCGGACCAGACAAGACCCGTTTTACTCTTGACCAAGAAAAAACTCCCTGGGATAGCAATGCTTTATTAAAATAATTACGTCAAAGCCAACCTGGGGCGAACAATACGACACCATTCGCGAACAGGGGCCTCACCATCTACATGTACCAATCCAACGCCGCTTGGGTGAACGGTGGTACCGTGTATAAACTCAATACCACCTCTGGAAGTCTCGGTAAAAAAACAGCTTAAAAACATCATCACCTCACTATAAACCACATCACTCTTTCCGGAACTTCAAAAACTCATCTCCCCAGAATCTCAGCTACCAGGCTGAGATTTTTTTCTCTTATCAGTAGTGGTATAATTAAGCCATTATGAATAAGGAAATTAGAACTCGTTTTGCACCCAGCCCTACCGGCTATATTCACATCGGCAATGTTCAGAAAGTGCCATTTATCCATACCCCGATCGCCAGACAAAATCACGGTCAGTTTGTTTTGCGCATCGAAGATACCGACCAAAAGTCGCTTTCGTGGAAGGTGCTGCCGAACTAGTTTTGATACTCTAAATGGCTCGGACTACTGGGATGAAGGTCCAATGGTGGGCGGTCCAGACGAACCTTACTACCAAACCGAACGCAAAGATATTTATCTAGCTTGGGCTAAAAACTACTTGAAAAAGGTCTCGCCTACGCCGATGATACACCTTCCGAAAAAATCGAAGAGTACAAAAACTCGACAACGAGCAAAAATTCCTTTATCTTTACCGCAATCATCGTCCAGCCAACCCACCAGAATGGCGAGAAGGTCTGCCAATTCGTTTCAAAAACCACCCCAAAGCATTACGAATGGCACGACGAAGTCATGGGCGACATGCAAACTGACCCGGAAGTTCTCGATGATATTATTTTGATCAAAAAGACGGTCTTCCTACTATAATTTTTGCCCACATCGTCGACGACACTTTGATGAAAATTACTTACATTACCCGCGGTGTCGAGTATCTCTCAAGTACACCCGAATTATCTAGCCCTCTACGACGCCCTTAGAATTACCTCGTCATCTTTTTGTCTCGATGCCACATTCTGGCTCCTACCGGCAATAAAAACTTGGTAAACGCGATGGCGCTAAATCCGTCACCGAATATCGTGATGATGGTTTTCTCCCAGAAGCTATGCTAAACTACCTCGCCTGTCTCGGCTGGAATGACGGCACTGAACAAGAAATTTACTCAATCGATGAAATGATCGAAAAATTTGAAATTTCTCGCATTCAAAACTCAGGCGCTCGCTTTTCGATGAAACTAAAATTCTCTGGATGAACGGTCAATGGATCCGTAAAATTGCTGACGAACAGGGAATTGATGCACTCTACGCCAAAACCTGTCTCACTTCTGGTTCCGAAGATTTTTCTCGCTACCAAGTTTTTTAAACCGCTCAATTTCTGGCCAGAGTCCGCTAGTCAAGAAACCGATGAATACAAAAATCTGTGCTCAGTATTATCTACGATCGCCTAAAAACTCTTTCCGATCTACGCACTATGACTACTTATTTCTTTGAAGAGCCAACTATCGATCTTGATTTAATTTATAACAATAAATTCCTCAAGAAACTCTCTGAGACCGAATATCGTGACCTACTTAAGCTCACTATCGAAAAACTAAATCAAAGTCGAAGAAGATGCTTGACCGACGACAATCTTCAAGCGAAACTTAATGAATTTACTTGCCACCACCGGCAAAAAGCCTGCTGAATATTTCAGCTTTAATTCGTATCACCCAGTCAGCTTTGCGCCGTTTAGTCCCAGCACTGCATCAAACCTTTGCGTGTGCTTGGTAAAACCGTACTCTAGCCTCGTTTAAACCGTGTTCATACCGCAATCTCTCACGACTAAAACAAATTACAGAATAGCCCACCAAGACTTCAGTTTGCAAAGAACGTTCATTCTAAAAATTTTAGTGAGCGGGTTTTATTGCACATCAAGCTTAAAACCTCACCCCTAATACATCTTTACAAGCCTCACATAGCCTGCACATAATAGTAGAAAAAGGAGTCGATTATGGCAAAAATTTTATCAAAACGTGAACCAAACAGTAAAAATGAACTGGGTCTCCGAAAAGACAATCCAGACACCGCGAAACGACTCCTGGGATTCTGGCGCCTTCCAAAAAGATTTGCCAGACCACTATCAAAAATTACGAAGAAAATGATCCGTCCGACGACGACCATCTCGAGGACGAAGGTGACGAAAACGATCTCGGCGATATGTCCGATGAGGAATTCCGCTTGCGTAACCGCACTACCGACTCCGACACCGACCTCATCATCTTTCGATCCAATCGACGACTGCGAATGGAATGACGCCAGCTTCGACTGCGACTAATTAAGCTCTTGCGACTGTAACCAAAATGTTATTATTATTTCACGGTTCCGTCGTCTAGTGGTCCAGGACGTCTGGTTCTCATCCAGAAAATCGCGGGTTCGAACCCCGCCGGAATCACCATTTTAAGAAAAAGGCATTTATGTCTTTTTGTTTTATAATGAAAATTATGCACTCAGTACTTCATGGCGAATTTCACCTACAAAAATATTCTATCACACAGAGTTTTTATAGCTTTAATCCCGGACAAGCAGTACCTGATTTACCCTGGTCACGATTTATATTATCGGCAATTTTTCGGAATCTAGTACCTATCGTAAAAATACGCGCATGCCTCAGATAATCTTCCTGTGGAGGAGTAAAATCACATGAGTCTATCATTCAAACCATTTCTCGCGAAGCTAAGAAGAATTAAATATGACCATCAAGTCCTGGCTTTCCACTCGGTTATCAAAAAGTCTATGACAATCAGGGAAATACAGGCTACCAATACGCGTCTATGCCAAACTCGAAAAACTCGGTGAATTCACAAATGACCCAGACGGCTCCGTAATTGGTTATGAATTAATCGATATCGAAGAGTTAAATAACCATATACATTACGGCGAAATTGAGATTTCTTTTATAGAACAAACCAAACATCTGTATAAATAATTTATTCAGACACTAAGGCTTGCGCGTGAAGTAACCACTGTACGCCCGGTCGATCCACGCGAAGCCAAGTTTTATCCGCCGTAGATGGATCTGCAGATATGAACCATTGCCCTCGCGAAGCTGTCTTACGATTTTTAAATATGTCTGAAAGAATACACTTAAAGATTAGTGACGTATCAAAAATCATTATTTACATAAATTTTTTCTAGTTTATCATTAGAAATATCTACGTCTCGAAGAAAAAACATCTCTCTCATAAGTACTACCTTAGAAGTATTGAAAATTAGAGAGGTCAAGTGAAGTGAGATTAGACATACTAGAAACATATCAGTCCATATTCGTTACCTTAGATAGTATCGAAATTAGAGATCGAGCGAAGTAAGATTAGACATACCACAAAACATATATTCCATATCGTCACCTTCAGGTGTCGAAAGTTGGAAAAAGATTAAGCAGAAGCGAGGTTAGATATGCCGTAAAACATATGGTGCATATCCGTCACCTTCAGTATCGAAAGCTGGAAAGATTAGAGTGAAGTAAGGTTAGACATGCCGCCGAAAACATTTAGTCCATATTTGTTACCTGAGATGTATTGAAACCGGAGATGCGAGTGAAGTAAGACGCGCTGCCATAAAACATAGAATGCATATTGTCACCTGGGACGTATTAAAACCGGAGAGATTAAGTGAAGTAGGTTTCGTATCAAAAACATCAGCACTCATATCCGTTACTTTAGACGTATCAAAATTAGAGGTCAGAGCGCAGTAAGCCTATACATATAAGCAAACATAGCCCATATCCAGTCGCCTTCAGGTATCGAAGCTGGAAAGATTAAGTGAAGTGAGGTTAGACATGCCTCGAAAACATATAGTACTACTCGTTGCATTTGACGTATTGAATAGCCAGAGGGTCAAGCGAAGTGAGATTGGACATGCCACGAACGTGCACTTACTATCCTTATTTAGATAAACCATTTCTCCTTCTGAGAAATAATAAGCTGTCTTATCGGTCGGGTCTAACCAAAGCTTAATTTCATAATCAGACTCTTCATCTTCAATGTTCATAGCATTCATAGAGGGTAGCTGGTGTTACAGTACTCTTTTTAAAGTGTTCGATTTTTATTTGTCGCGGTCTCCAGGCTTTTTATTTATTATTAAAATCCAATCCCTCCGTCATCACCGCCTTTACCCACATACTGGGTTCGTTACCACCGAAAAAATCAGCTTATTATCAGTAGCTACCACTTTCAATATTCTGACTCAACTTCATACCAATATTTAAACCACGTACGTCATTGCCATTGGTTTTTCCGTAGTCTGAAAAATATTCGTTGGCGTCGCCAGGGATGGAATTGGATTATAATTGGTCTCGCTGAGTCTTAAAGCCCCAGAGTTCACCGGTAAACTCAGAATACTGCTAGACCCAGTGATTGAATCAATCTTCGCGCCATTCGCCGAACCAGAATTCTCAAAGGACGTTTCGTTAGTTTCCGTATTTAGAGTGGCGGTGTAACCAGTTTTGTTGTCGTATTTATCGTTAAATTTAGTGGCAATTCCGTAGTGCCATTCATAGAATTTATCACCTGATTACCATTCACGTCACCGCAGCATTGTCCACTCAGTACCGATAAAGTTGGCGTCTGCACAGCAAAACCGCAGCAGCATTAAAATTAAAAATAAAAATTGACAAACAAAGTCCTAATAGAAAAAGTAAAATTCGTTCGAAAATTTACCCACAAAAATTATGAGAGAAAGTGATTTTTGGCATGCCTCTATTTTTACTATAAGCAAAATCAAAAATCAGCAAAAATTTAGCAAAACTTAGCATTAAAAATTATTTTTAAAACTCTACTTCACCAAACAGCGCACCAAAGCACCATCCACTTGCCAACTACTGCCCTGATCAGAATTATTCTCCCACATACTCACACGGTGTGCCCAATTTGCAGGGACCCGCCGTCGAACTCAATATAAACCATTTGAATTAATGCCGATCGAAATTTTCGCTCATGTACATAACCTGGCGTTATAAAATTCAATGGTGCACCACGTAGATTTACCACATTACCATCATAGCTATTTAATAAGGTCAAATATTCGCTTCCTATTGCCACCTTGCGACAATCGCCAACCGCTTGGACAAACCGAACTTGGCGCATCCGACCCTTCCGGAATATTTCTACCACCTGTACCTGCCGTTGCCGTAAACCAGTTATAATAAGCTCCATCTTGGTGGTTTACCCGGGTCAAAAGTAGACCATCGGCAGTACCGTAGGCGAATCGTAAGTATTAGCCACATTCAGATTTGATGCCGGCACTGTAAAATTTGCGGAAACGTCTGAATCTACCGGTGTCAAAGTTTTTATTCACTAGTCGTAAATTCTGCGTCATCCAACATTTATTATCTTTTAGCTTAGCAACCGTATAAGAATTCCCAGTCACGTATATCCACTAATGCTTGCAACTTCATGCAGGTTTGAATTAGCTACAAACCCCGGCATCTACATTTTGCATTATCGAAAGGGAAGAAATCGTCCTCTTATTCACATTGGTAAAATACCCCCTCACGCCAGGTCTGTCAATCTTCAGCCATTCAATCCCAGCTTGTGATGGGTTAGCTTCAAACGACCCCTCACCGCCCCTAAGTTTAGTCCTTCAGCAAACATATTAAAGATTCCGTCACCTTCAGTATCAAAATCCGCCGAAACATAAACTATGTTCCAGCTTATCTCCACCAGACAAGTAAAGCTATCGCCTTTAAAATCCACCAAGCCAAAAAGTTCAATAATTTTTGTCACCTTTGAGAGGTATTAAAGTTCGACAAAATCTGGCTCTTTTGAGACTGCAAGTCGCCGCGAACATACTTCCCATATTTGTCACATTATTAGTCTTAAAATTCTTACCAAATTTTATCGCCTTTAACGCATACATATTTTCTAAACATATGATTCATATCGGTCACGTTTTGCGTATTAAAATTCGCTAGATCTACATATTCCAGATTGTTTGCGTCCAAAAATATATGACTCATGCTCACTACATTGCTTGTATCAAAAGTGTATTGCCAAAATTAAGCGTTTTTAGTCCAAATCGCAGCATAAAACATCACCGTCATATCTTTTAACTTTGGCGTACTAAAACTTGAAAAGATCGAGGCTTTTTCATCAAATGGAGACTTCTGAACATGTACGCTCATATTTTCTACTCGACTTGCATCAAAACCCAGGAGTTCTAGTTCTGTAAGTTTAGTAAAATGCATAAACATTCGAGCAATTCTGATTTAAATAGATTTTTCAATCGGCGCCCAATAATACATACACGCTCTTCTGCCGCATTAGCCAAACTTTAATTTCATGAGTCGGACGATGCATTATCTTCAACATTCACCGCATTGGCCGGAACCGCAGCCGGAGCTACGCATGACTTCTTCTGAAAAGCTTCGTACATTTTCTTTCTTGCCCATATTTTCGTTCCACACATCATAAGTTTGATTAGTGTCAAGCGCGGTCACTTTTTGGATAAAATCCGGACCAGCCGTTAAGACCGCCTCTTTTTCATGGAGTTTGTTTCATCGAAAAGACTAATTTATTTACATAACGCCACTTTCCAATTCTGACTCAAGTTCATCCCCACGTTAATTACTCGCATGAATCTAAACCATCGGTTTTTCCACTAGTATTAATTAAATTAGCCGGATTACCCTCCCGGAATCGGACATAGGTAGTTTCTGTACTTAATTTATATCCCCAAGAATTTGTCGGAAAATTCGCTAAACCTAATGGGCTCGTAATCGAATTAATTTTAGCGTTATTAGCCGAACTCGCATTAACTAAAGCAGTTTCATTGGTTTCGGCACTCATGGTTGCTGTATAGCCAGATACGATGATTCGTCTGCACTGTCAGATTAATCCGGAATTTCCGTGGTTTTATTCGTCGAATTTAAAACTGCATTACCGTTCACCGAATTTAAAAGCATTAGTGGATACGGAAATACTCGGAACATAAAGCGCAGAGGCATTTTCAGCTAAAAATAAGCACCCCTCCTTGAGACCTAAAAATACAAAGAAAAATTGCAGTCAACTGAGTAAAAACCATAATTGTGAAAGCAATTTTCCTGTTCATACTCAACCATTTTACCATAAAGGGAATCAAAAACCGTTTCAAAATTTCTTTTTAAATCGCCATATGCTCGAATCTTTAATTCGACTTCTACTATACTTCGCTCAAATTGCACATGTGAGATGCTAACTCGGAGTTTTTCTTTACTTATCCGTTTTTCGATGTTATAATATAACACATGAAAAAGCTTCCAATTGTCGCCCTCATCGGCCAAACCAACGCTGGTAAATCCAGTCTATTAAATCGCATGGCACACAAAAATATTGCCATTGTTGCGCGTGAGGCCGGCACTACCCGTGACAGCGTAGTAGCGACTATTGATCAGCTTTTACTCTTATGATACTGCTGGTTTGAAAAATCCTGAAGATGATTTCGAAGCTTCCATCAGGATCGAAATCGAGGACGCCATTGACTCGGCAGATTTAATTTTACTACCGTCGATTCTACAAATACCCAGATTTCCGCGACAAAGATATTGCTCGCATGGCCCTTAAATCTCGCAAGCCGGTTCTTTTATCGTCCTAAATAAAGTCCGATCTCAAAGAATCCCTACCTTTTGCCGGAATATATCAAATTTGGTATAAAAGCCGACGAAACCTATCAAACTTCTGCCACTACCGGACCGGGGAATTAAAGACCTCAAATCCGTATTTATCGCGAATTAAATTCCTATCAAACACCAGCGAGCTTGACCTCGAAGAAAAAACCGAAAACCGCCATTAAGGGTGGCCCTGATTAGTCGCCAAATGTTGGTAAATCCAGCCTCTTCAATCGCTCTCGACCAAAAACAGCAAGCCATCACCAGCTCAAACGAGGAACCCGCGCGATAATCGCCTCTGAACTTAAATTTCAAAGGCCAGACCATTGAATTTCCTCGACACCGCCGGCCTTCGTAAACCAGGCAAGCGCAGAGTTGGTATTGAAAAAATTTTCTGCCATTCGCACTCTTTCCGCCATCTGAAGAATCCGACATCTGTTTACTACTCGTTGATTCCACTGAACCACATTCTAAAGCTCGATCAATCCCTCGCTGGCCAAATCATCGAAAGCCGGTAAAAGTGTCATCTTAGTCATCACCGAAATCTGATCTTCTGGATAATTCTACCCCATGGTTTCTGCAATTTCCGATAAGTCTAAACCAACTGAACTTTCTGAGATCGGCAATATCCTCGATAATCTTGAACGCGATTTTAATTTCTTGTCTTTTGCCCCAGTGATTATTACCAGCTCTGAAACTGGCAAAAATGTCACTAAATTATTTGAACTGATTACCGAAGTCGATCTGCTCGCCACACTGAACTTAAGACTTCGAATTAAACAAAGTTCTAAACGAAGCGGTAATTTCACATCCACCAGCTAGGACTAAAAATACTCATCCAAAACTCCAATACATCACTCAGACCGACACCTGCCCACCATGGTTTGTCATTCATGGTCGCGAAATGGAACTCCTCCACTGGTCTTACAAACGTTATCTCGAGCGTTGTATTCGTGAAAAATTCCCATTCCTCGGTACTCCCACCAAATTCTCCTTCCATAATGATCGTAAAGAATGGCCCACGCAAATCCATCAATCGTACTACAAAGATTTACTTTAAATAAATATCTCATATATGAGATAATCACAAAAATGTCAAATCCTCACTCAAAAACTCGGAAAAGTCTCAAAGCATCAAAATCTTAAGGGTCAAAACCTCAAAAATCCTGCGCCTACGAAAACGTTTCGTCATTGCTATTTTACCGATGTTTTTCTCGGCATTCCTGGTGGGATTCCATCCTCAATTCGTGCCCAAAAACCGCGTTAGAATCACTCAGTCACCAAGTTACCATTTTTGCCCAGGCACTCAGCAAGATTTTGAAAATCCTTTATCCCAATTTGGCGCTAATCACGACCCAAATATTGTTCTGTGCCTACCGCCAAATTCCTAGTCAATGGCGCACCCTTTTTCCAAATGGACCAAATACGTGACGCGTTTTATTGAGACAAAATATCCAAATCTCAGCTGAAACTTTTTGACCTTTTTCACGTCCATTATGAAGCCACCACCAGTATGGCTGGCCTTTTTACTCGCCAAAAAATACGGTATTAAAGTCATCCAAACTATGCATGGTCGGGAAAGATATGGCTATCGCAATCAATGTACCACATCCCTTTAAGACTCTCGCTCGCTACTGGAATTAATCTAATTCATCGCACTACTCTAAAGCCTATCATGAAAAAATCTCTAAGCCGGATTATCAGAACACAGAAATCAAAAATCTCGTCCCCCACCATCGCTCGTCGTCAAATGTGGCAAATGATGGTCCGCAAGCCAACCTCAGCTGACCAGGTGATTACCCCTCCGCTCATTTTGCCAAAAACTTCAGCTCTTCGGCGTTACTCGTCAATTTCCGTCATTTCAAACGCATCGCCGATCAGAAATGACAAATTTCACCACAAGTCCGTTCTATCGAAACGAGACCTCTGCGCATCTCTGGTTTTTCTCGTCTTTCGAAAGAGAAACGCGCATCTTACCATTTTTAGAATCACTCAAACTCCTGGGAACTTGAGCCTAATTTCATTTTTATTTTTACCATTATCGGTGATGGCAACTCAAATGTCTAAGGTACAAAAATTTTGCAAAAACATTTCGATGAGAGCATCCATTAAAGATTTTCGGCACCATCCCACACCAGAAATCCTTCAAAAATATACAGAAAGACCAACATCTTTCATTATTAATTCTTACCAATTTGATACCCAAGGCCTCACTATTTTAGAAGCCGCCGCTTGCAATCTTCCGGTTATCTACGCCGGATCAGCATGTCCGAAATCGTACCAAATCATGGCGGTCTCTGCGCCAAATCTCCACATCCTTGCGCATGACAGAACTTTTACTCAAAATTTATCACCAGCCAGAACTTATTCAAAAACTCAGCCAAAACCTCGCCAGCTAGCGAAAAGACCTATCTTCAATCTCATCAGATCGAAAAAGTTACTCAGGCTTACCGTCAATTATCTTAATACTTCATCTTAAGCTACCCTCAAAAATACACATCAGATTTTCATTACTACCCCATTTTTCTATTGAATTCAGAAAAATATGTAATAATTAGCCTAATAGGGACGCACCTCTATTCTTGGACCTCAAAAATCCAAGCCCTACCCACGGAAATACCTAAAAACGTATTTCTCATTACTTAAAAGAGATAGTTATGAGTGAAATGAAGTATACTCAGTGCTCAAACAAGTCTTAGGAGAAGACCTCTGGGAAGCATCTCGAAGTGCAGAATCTGTAGCTTATCTTTCCACTGAACCCCAAGGGAAAAATATTACGTTATCGATACTCAATATTGATTATCGATAACCCCGATATTATCCCGACCAAACGCGGATTTTAAATTAGCTATTCAAAATATCGACCTGAAAAACTCATGCATCGTTGTACCTGATACTGTACTTCATGAATTAAAAAGCTTCCGTCACGAGTCTTCTGAACGCAGCTTCATTGCCGGTAAGGTTTTTAAGCCGTATCGACGAGCTCGTGCAATCCGTTCTAGCGATGAATCTAGCCCAAACTTGGTCGCGATCCAATTTCTTTTACATTGGTAATCAAATTGCCTTCGAAAATTGCAGCCGTGCTTTCATGATTATTAAAAAGCACCGAATCTGCCGATTCTTGGGATTTTGAACCCGTCAATATGGATGAGCAAATCTTTCTACAGACTCTCTCGATTTAGCCTCGCTGCCTCAAAGAAGGCCAAACAAGACAAAAAATGAACCAGAGCTCTGAACAAAAAGATTCGTTTGTGGTAACCAATGATAAAGAAATGCGTATTTGTGCCGTGGCGCATAACATCAAAAAGCCTACCACTGAAACCGACCCCAGTTTAAGTTCACTGGCCGACGCAAACGTCGTCATTCCACCGACCTCTATAATAATTTCATGCAAAAAGGTGGTTTTTATCACCTTAGAGGAATGGGAAGCACGCATGCCGAATGAACCGCTCTTGACCCCCAATGAATTCATCGAATTCAGCTGTGAAAGACAGTTCCAATTACGAAGATGTCAATTACAGCAAAGGAAAGTTCTGGAATATTGGACGCTTAGATGTTGGTGGAGATGAAAGATAAAATCGTCCATCTCAACAACCTCTTAAACGGAAAACTCAAACCCTTCCTTGAGCCCTTATCGCCAGGACAAGCTATGTATTTAGATGCCATTTATAATAAAGACATCAAATTCATCCTTGCCTCTGGTGCGACTGGCAACAGTAAAACCTATATACCTAGTTGAAGGAATGTATCAAGTTCAAAAAGGAATATACGATGTAATCCCAATAATTGCATCCATGTCCATCGGTGATGATGGTGTAGGTGCGTTGCCTGGCGGAGTTAAGGAAAAGTTGTCCATCAAATCTGGAAATATCCTCAGCGCCCTAATCAGTTACCATAAGGCCTACCCAGACGACCCATGTAACCCAAAAGTCATAGATGATGACACCGAGCAATCTCTCATGCATCAGGCTTTTTATTCATAAGAAAAATTGGTCTCTGCAGGAAGAAGATGACGATGGATGCTCCATCTACAAACAGAGAAAACTTTTACTTACAGTAGTGGCAAAAGCGTAAACAACAGAGTAAAAGGACAACAAGGATAAGCACTTCAATAAGCCTGTAACCAGCTCTAGCGAACTGCTCCGGATATTATCAGAAGAAAAAGGCCGAGTTATCTTTCGATAGGTCTTTTAGGTCTGAACCTCTTTCTATATTAGAGGAAAAAACTTCATGGACAGATTCATTATTGTGGACGAAGCTCAGAGTATGCGTAATGAAGAAATTAAAAGCATCATCACTCGAGTTGAGCTCAAGGCTCTAAGATGATTTTCACCGGAGATGAATCTCAGCCTCACCCTAGCGCGCAAAATATCAACCAAAAATCATAATGGTATTTTATTTTGACGCTCGCGCACTCAGAGTGTTTCGGCGCTGCTCAAATTCCCATGGATGAAGATGATATTGTAGAAGCTAGCATAATTGAGAGATCCTAGAAAAATATCAGATCAGGGCGAATCAGATCTGTTTAATAACGAAGACGACGATAATTATGTTACAGATTAATCCTAAAGTTTCAATCTTTATCACATCATTTCATCAAAACTATTTCTCAATCTTTTTCGAGCCGTCACCAACCGTGGCGGCTTTTTCATCGGTCCAAATATCTCACACAATGGATTCTTTTATCTCTAAAACTTTTGTAGTAGTTTTTGTCATAAAAAATCCAACCAAAAGATTTGCTATAATATTTCCATGAAACTTATTGTTGGACTTGGAAATCCTGGAAATGAATATAACCTCACTCGCCATAACTTTTTGGCTTTTTAGCTTTAGATTTTTATTTTAAAACTCACGGTCTCGAATTTGAAAAATCCGAAAAATTCCACGTCAAATGGCAAAAATCCGTCAAACTATCTTTATCGAACCTCAAACCTACTATAATGATGTCGGTTCTAGTATTCAGAATTCATGAACTATTATAAAAATTCCACTATCTAACCTCCTGATTTTTATGTGATGATTTTAATCTCGACTCGGCACTCTGCGTTATCGTGAAAAGGGAAACCGATGGGCAATACTGGCCTTAAATCACTATTCGTTCGCTTTAACACTACCGGACTTTCAAACGTCTTCGTCTCTGGCACGAGATAATGATTTGCAGCAAAAGATGGGCGATGTGGACTTCGTGCTAGCGATTCACTCCAGAAGAACGCGAAAAACTCCCAGAAATCCTCACGGATATCGCGAAAACGCATTGACGATTTTATCCAAGAACATAATTTTTATCACTTATTTTTCGTCATGCCAGACTTTTTCAGAATTCTACGCTGAATATTAAAGTTTATTTTTCCAAAGCATCCAGCCCGAACATACACGTCCTCTCTGGTAAACCCTCAAAAATCTCACTAATAAACTTTTTCTGTCCATTTCAATATAGCTTGCCACAAACTCCCTCACCGAAAAATCTAACTGCAAATATCAGCGATTTTGCGGATTTCAGTGCCTTCTTAATCAAATTCACGCTGTTCTCAAATGATTAATTGCCCGACATAACTAGTCTCACCGATCAGACTACACTCCCAAAATCTCATTTAAGTTCCGCTCAATCTGATTGTGAGATAACTCATAATTTTTACTTCGGTCAAATTCAATTCAAACGCTTCGCCACCGTCATCGTATGTAAGCGCCGCATCTTCTCCATCCGTGCAAAAATATTCATTGTATCAATCCAAGTAATCGTCTTCGGTAATTGAAATTTTTCCACACATAACATCCACTCATTATTACCTAACGGTTTCTACTAATCCCTCTTCATCTGAAGATTAAAAATTGTCACACTAAAAATCTGAGACCGAAAATCCTTCTTCTGTCGTATCTGTGCCGAATCTCTTCTCCCATCTTTACGCCTCTAAGCATCACTGAAACCATTAAAAGGCTTCATTCTCCGTACTACATTTCTCTTAATCTGTTTTTAAACTCTCCTCCGGTTTAGATTTTTAGCCCTAACTCATCTAATAATTCGTCCACCTCAGTAAAAGCTACCGCACCACGTCCCAACAGCCGATTACAGTCCAGGGGAATTACCACGACTCACATCTCCTGGCACCGCATACACAATCACGCCCTGCTCCATGGCATGATGTGCCGTATTTCAGTGAACCAGATTTCACCACCTTCGACCACCACCACCAGATCGGCTAACCCCTGCAATCAATCGATTACGTTTCAGAAAAGCCGATCGCATCCCTAACTGACTATTTAACATTCGCGATAACTCTCATCTTTCTGCCAAAATCTCTTTGCGGTGGGATGCTCCGATAGCACCATGCCTCCTGCGCCCACATCTCCCGCGCTAAACCAGTATGTCGAGCCGGATAAATTTTATCAATTGGCGTCCCTAACACCGCCACCGTCAAACCACCGGCATCTAACGCCGCCCGATGCGCAATCGAGTCAATTCCGTAAGCCAACCCTCACGATAATTACCCCCGCCTCGCTAATTCGTAACCAATCTTTATATGCCCATTCTTCACCATATTTGGTATATTTTCTGAACCCCACGACCGCCACGGTCTTTCGGTCGCACATAAACTCGACCTCGACGACTTTTTTTCATGAATATTTTTCTCCCCTTTGAGTCTCAGAATCTACCGTTTCACCGGGTGATTTTCCATAATAATACAATATTTTAGGCAAGCGCAATGAATTCCTAATTTACGCAAAAACCCGTCTTCTAGAGGGGAAATAGATTTGACTTTGCACAAAAACCTCCAATTTTGTACTTGATTTTAATATTTTTTACATTTTTATGTATTGACTATTTTTATTTATAATGCTATAATACTGAATCAGTTAGGGGGTTGGAGCCAGAAAAAGGCACGATCTCTAAACCGCACCCTAAATAAATCATAATTTCTGTTACTAATATAACGAAGTTGCGTGTTCTAAAAGACTTTCGGCTTACAATCTTTATCGGATTTGTAAGTATAAGTATTACCTCACTTGAAAGTCAGTTTTTAAGAACATAGCAACCCCTATAACCGGCGGGCCCCCAATAGAGGTGAGGTGGGTCACGCTCGAGGCTCTCCGGAATCAATAGAGATGCGTTATGGGTCTGACAACTTCCAGTGATGCCCACCCTACTTTGGGGTTTTTGATCTTAAGGGCTTTAGGGTCTAAGATTCAAAACCATCTCAAAAACTCGTCAGACCCGCATAAAACCCACCTAGAGCCCAATCAGAAATCAGCCAAAAATTCATCAGAAAAAGACCGCCAGAAGGCGGTCCCTAAAAGCATCTCGCAGTTTTTACAAAACAAGATCCTTTATTAATTCCTCCGACCCTGAAGCCCGTCGACCACAGGGAATCGAGAAAAGTGTTATTGGTTCGCAACTGCTGTAAAGAGCAATGTATTCGAATAAGCACCTTACTGGAATGAGGTAGTGGCACTTGCACCGACCGTAATCGTCTTAGCACTACCAGAGGTAGCCGCCGAAGTGGTCTTGGCAAAAATCGTCAGAAGCATCCACAGTACCAGTTTGTTTCACTGGATTAAAAGTGGTGCCATCAGCAGACCAGCATCTGACCAGAGAAATCAGTCGATTTGATCTGACTGATTGAAGGGATTTTGTCAGCTACACCCAGAGGCAGCTGGTTGAGACAAATCGTATCCGTCGTCTTGAAGTGACATAGGTGGTGTAACCCTTACCATTATTGGTAGAGACATTCACCGTGCCAGTCCCCGTATTAAACGCACCGGTAGGAGTAGGCGTACTATTAATATCAATATTAGAGCTTGGCGTAATTGAGATCACAGGATCAATCACAACGCTAATTGTTGTTGAAGCAGATTGTCGCACTGCCGATACCGGTGTTGGCAAATCAAACAACATTGGTGATAACGCCGCACCAGATAAAACCGATAATGTTGTCGCAATTTTAATTTTATGGTTTTTATTTTTATTCTCGCAGTATATTTCCTTTCTATACTGCCAGAAAACCTTCACACACCTAAACTTTAACATAAACATTTTGACTTAACAAGTCCTTTTTCCAAGATTTTTGACTTTTAAAATTTTTCTAAACTCATCTCTAATTTATCCCTATAAAAATTTCAGCAAATTTAAAATCCATTTTTCTAGTTGACAAGCGTGATAATATATAGTATATGTCTAAAAATCTCCTCATCGTCGAGTCTCCCGCCAGCCAAGACTATTGAAAAATATCTCGTAATGATTTTAAGGTTCTCGCCTCGGTCGGCCATATTCGTAAAGATACCAAAGTTGATGTGCACGATAATTTCATCGTGACTTACGAAATCGATCCAGACCATAAAAAGTCATTGCTGAATTAAAAAGGCCAGCAAGGACGCTGATACGATTTGGCTCGCAACCGACGAAGATCGCGAAGGAGATCGATTTCTTGGCATCTCTTAGAGGTACTAAAATTACCGAAAACCACTCATCGTATTACTTTTCATGAAAATTACCAAACCAGCTCTTCAGAAGCTATCAAAAATCACCCGCACTGTCGATATGAATATGGTTTCCAGCCAGCGCGTCAGACTCTCGATATGTTGGTGGGTTACGACCTCTCAGGTGTGGTGCGCACGAAGGTGCCTGGCGCTAAATCTGCTGGTCGCGTCCAGTCCCCAGCCCTCCGCCTCATCGTCGAGCGCGAACAGGAAATTGAACGTTTTTACGCTAAATCCAGCTTTCAAGAGTCACCGGTAAATTCAGTGACCAAGCCGCCAATGTCCGATCTCGATTCTTCCGAAATTTTTGAGGCCAATCTCGATAAAACTACTGCACCATCGAAGAAGCCAAGTTTCTTCCTCGAGCAGTTCAAGAATGCCAATTTTTAAGGTGCAAAAATCTCAGAAAAACTGAAGCTAAAAAACGAGCCGTACCTACTCACTCACTGCTGCGCTCGGGTGGAGCAGATCACCGTCTCTGGCTTTTAGCTCTAAGACCACCATGTCCGCCGCTCAAAGGCCTCTATCAGTCCGGTCACACTCACTTATCACCGTACCGACTCCCTCAATCTCTCGGGATCAGGCTCGCCGGGGTTGCTAATCTCATTAGAGGCCGAATTTGGCGAGAAATTATCTCGAAGTTCGTCGTTTTCCATACCAAAAATGCAGCGCCCAAGAAGCTCACAGATCTATTCGCCCAACCCATATCGACGTGGCGGTGGCTGGTAAAGTAGTACGAAAAGTATATCAATTGATCGAAGTCGCGCTGCTTGCAAATGAAAACGCCGTGGTAGCTAAAAGCTGCTCTATCCGAAGCCGACACTGTGCCAAACGAGCTATTTAAGGCTACTGGCGAAATGGTCGTTGGTTACAGTGGCTTTCTTCGAGTTTATGGTAGTAAGGACACTACCTTGCCAAATCTCCAGATTGGCGACGGCGTAAAGCATCATATCTTGCTAGCCAAACAAACTTTTCCAAACCGCCTGCCGCTTCACTGAGGTTCACTGGTGACTCGAAGGGCTCGGTATTGGCCGCCCAAGTACCTAGCCTCAGTGTATGCCATCAGGTTAGAAATTGTAGTTGAGGGCGGCGAATCCGAAGGTGAGCCACGCGATATTGCAGCTCACTCTCGATGGGTCGAATCAAATTTCTGAACAAACTATTTTCCAGAAAAACCCGGTTTCCTCAGGGTAAGATTAATGCCAACTCTGTCGGTGAGCTGGTCTCCAATCTTCCTCTGCGAAAATTTTTCAAAGACATCGATCGACTACGTTTTCACCGCCGGCATCGAAGAAAAGCCATTATCTGGGGAGCTCACTCCCGCAAAGATGCTCCGTGATTTTTGCGTCCATTTTCTGACGCTGTTGGCGCTTCCGCTACGCCCATCGCTTTCAATTCCGCCACCGGGCTGGGTACCGACCGAGCTGGCATCTGTGCCAAAGATTGGCAAAAATGGCGGTTTCTTTGCAACTCGGCGAAATAGAGGAAAGGCGACCAATCTTTTGTTCCTCTACCCAGCAAAACTGTCAAAAGCCGTGTCTCTCGACAGGCGCTCAAAGCAATTTGAGAACTGCCAGTGCTACCACGCTTCTCTTGGTCATGCCAAAGATGGTGAATTAATCGCGCGGGCATAGCGCTCATTTCATTAAAAGGCCCGTGCACTTAATATCCCTTAATAAGATCTAACGAGCGGAAAATCCATCACCTGTACGCTCAAACCGCCGGGCTCTCTATCGATCGACTCCATTCTCGACGACTGGGGTGATATTAAGATTATCACGGCCCATTTGGTTACATATATCAAAGGGCCCAGCCATTAAACCAGCCGCTGGCGGCCGTGCCAGACCAAATACGCAAAATCCCAAAAGGGTGAGTCAAAATCTATCACCAGGGAAGAAGCGGAAAGAAATTCTCTTAAGTTCAAAGGCTCCAGCCGCCAGCCTCAACCAAAGACTGCTAGAAAACCTCGCGCGAAAAGGCCACCACTAAGAAAACTACGGCAAAACCAAAGCTAAAGAACTACGCAAAACGGCTAAAGCTAAAGCTAGAGACCTGGCAAATCGCAAAAACTACGCCATAAAATCAAAGTCGCTTCTGTCTATTAGACTAATAGGAAGCGCGACTTTTTACCACCTACAACATTAAACTGGCATTATCCATAATCACGCCCATGAAAGCCGCCAATGTTTAAATTTAGATATAATTTTCTGTCCTAATGCTACAGTTGTATGATAAAATATTTGAAAAGAGGTTAGACGGAAAGCGACCACCGAATTCCTATTTGACTTTTATAATTTTATATTATAATTAAGTAATTTTATATTATCAGGTGGATGGGAAAAATATAAGATGGATCGACATGCGGAAACTATTCGAAAGCCTTGACAGGGAAGTCTTAATATTATAGAACAAAACTAGTGAAAGGATTATTTCTCATCGTTTTGGTCTAAATGGCCACCCTCGAACAAATCGGAAGTGCTTTTCTATCACTAGGGAACGTCCGTCAGTTGGAAAAAGCCATCATCATCGCAATGTGATGGCGAAGATAATCAAATTCTGAACTCAGTGCCGCCGAAAAATCATTATTCGCTTCCTCGTCGAAGGAAGGATCGCTCGCATTTCACTCTTGCTCAAAAATCGGACACAATCCTAACGAAAAGACTCGCTGCATTAATTTTCATTGTGAAATTTCGTACGCCTCGTCCATCGATGAGTCCGAGCGCTATTACAACGCTACCGGCATCGCCGAATATGGCACGAACGTGAAATTAAGCGCAAAGCTGATGAAATCGTCACCCGTCTCCGCAACAGCAAGCTCCCAATGAGCCTTGATGAGCTTGACGCTAAACTTAATTATGAGCACCCAAAATCCATCGTGCCATCGCTTCCATCTCTAATCACTTTCTTCACTAGACGACCAGTGAGGGTATCGTGATGATAATGACCTGCGAAAAATATCCGTGACAAAAGTTATGTTGTTTTGAAAGAAATCAGAACAGAGCCAATGCTAGCTGCTGACATCGCCGATGCGATTCAATTCTAAAGTTCCGCATCGCACGTCACCACCAAGCCATCACAACGAACTAATTCAAAGACCCACGCTTCGTCTTAATCGGTCAGTAGCATTTTACGCTCGATATCTCGGGGCATACAGCGTGGTACGGTCGCGCAAATTATTACCGACATTCTAAAAGAGCTGGCGACACTCACAGGAAAGTCATTAAGCGCGTTCTCAAAAACCGTAAAGTCAAAGAGACTACTATTCTTTTGAATCTTTCAAAACACTTTTCCGTCGTGTCAGCCAAACACTTATACTTATGCTGACGAACTCGGTCAGTAATGCTAAAATAGAGTATGATAGCGGAATTCGTTCATACTATCATCGATACTATTGTTTTGGCTCCCAGTTTGTTGGCGTCCTAGGATATCACATATAAAAATTACAAAATCAATCAATTCAAAGACCCTGAATCTCAGTCAGTGCTTTTTGATGCTGATTCCATAACGACAAAAAGAACTTTCCGCCGAGCAAATGTATTTCGCCTCGCTATCGGTGTGTACAGAAGATGAACTTTTACGTCAATCTGGCACCGCCCAGAGCATCTCAGTAGCATTGTTTCCTCCGGCGGACAGATTCGTTTTATGTCTACATGCCAAAACTCTTCAGACTACGTCAGAAGGTCGATTTGTCCTGTCCCAAGTGTCAAATCCAGTCGTCGACGAAGATTACACCGAAGACCCGTTCATCAGTCGCAATGTCGTCTACAGCTCGGGCTGCTCTGAAAATGAAGTTTTACCAATTAAACCTTTGTGACCTTCGAAGTCGGCTCCCTCGCGGCATCACTGGCACCCTCAGAACTGAGATCTGTAGCAACAGAAGAACTCCTGGTTCAAATCCTCACGCGTCCGGTCGCCGATTCTTGGCACCAAAAACCGTGCAAACGGGTCCGCGCAAAGAACCCGCTGTCTTCGCTCAAACTATTTTAATATCGTTGGACAGTTGGCTGTGAGCTCTCTGCGCTTTTCTACTCCACCAAGTGGTGGCTCTAGTAGCCAAAACCAGCCGTCGAGCTTTCTGGGACGTGTTCGTCGCAGAATTTCCGCCGCCAGGCTCAAGGCCACCAAACTGGGTTATCGGGTCAAAATCCGCCTTGCCTACCTCGAGATAGCGAGATTAATGCTCAGCTCGATATGCGAGGCCCTCGTGGGTACCCCTAAACAACTCATACCACCTCAAGTGGTTTTAGATCCATCAGTGGTAGCTTTACAGAGACATCGACTTGCTACTCCGTCAATTCACCGATAGAAAGGCTTCATTCTCAATATTTCCAGACTTGCCTCTGTCTATCATTACCACACCTCAGTTCGGGGACTCAAACTCATCGGGCCACCGCAACTCTGAACCACGCCAAACTCCTCTCATCACGGCATCGCAGCAACTGACGAAATATTTCGCTTTCAGCTAACAATTTCCGTGGGATTAATCATCAGTTTGTACTCATTGTACGCGCGACCTCTCGCCATATTTACATCATCGGTCAAACTGGCGCCCAGTACAATCGGCTGCTCATACTTTTCGCCCTTTCGGTGTTTTTCTGCAATCAAGGTTACTGTATTGATCCGTCACTGATTTTGCGGTCAATAACCTCCGCTTTCGTACCCTGCTTCTCGTACGAGCTTTGATTTCAACCCAGCGGACACTCAATTTCTCGGTGGCATCAACCCACTCGAGTTTCCGATACTCGAAAAAGCCGATAACGTTATTCTACGAGGTAATCGCGTTTTAAGCGTATGTTCGGTGATTCTTCGCCCCACGTCTCGGCATATCTCGCTACACACCTCTTGCGCTTCTCGATCGCTAGAGACTACCTTGCCATTTTCACGTCTCCTCACCGATAAAAATTCCAAAACTCTCGATTATTGTACTGGCGTCACGGTACGCTGCAATTCTGGAAACACGAGTTCGGTCAATGGAATGATAAACAAATCAATGAATCCATCGCTCCAGTTCTCAATAAAGACCGGGTGCTTTCACTGCAACCGTTATCCGCAATATCATCGGCTCAACACCGTCCACTTTCAACGTGCGCAAAGATCACCTGGGACGAAGGAAGATCTTTGGCGTCGCAACCTCTCTAAGGGTCTCATTGGTGAGACAATGGCATTCTCGGCGCCACTTTCCTGGTTGCAAAATCCAGCTTGCTGCCATGCGCTCCGATAGTTCCAGTAGAGAATCGTCCGTCCATTCTATCTCGTGGATGGAGTTCCAGAACTTTGCCACCGATTATCGGTAATTCTCTCTGAGGCTATACATCAACCTCACCGTTGCCAGCCAGTACATCTCTCAGATGACCGAAGAAATCTCAGTAATGCGTCTTCCCGAGCGTCAATTACGATTTCATTCCGCGTTTTCACCGACGACTGCGCCGGTTCTCTCAAACAATTGCCCCGGTTTCGATGAATCTGATTTGATTCAGAGATAACCGCCACTTCGTGATTTCACATGATTATCAGTGGGGAAAAGGGTACCAGCCTTCTGCTACTACCTAAATATTCCGTAGTCCTCCGATAATCTTTGATCAGATCATCTCCTCCGGAATGATTATTCCCACGCGCTGAGATTGAGCGCCATTCGTGAGACGATTGAACAGAGCGAAAAATACGCAGAACTCTCAAATTCTCGCCCGCCAACCTAGCCGATAGGCCTCGTGGTGCCAACCTCACTTTCGTGCTAGTGAAACCTTCGATGTCCTTACGACCATTCGACACTAAAAAGTTTTCACCAAATACAAATCACCATCAAACAGCCAGGAGCTCAAGGACGCAAGAGATTTTGAGGCCAAGACCTCCGCAGAACTCATTCGAACCTCAAGCCAGACCCAGCAACAAAACCAGGGTCAGGAAATGATTTCCCCGTACCAGTCAATCCACAGTCTTCCACGTAACGCTCCAGACGATCTCCCCTGTATCAGCCAATCTCTGCCCTACTCTACCTCTATTAATTCCCTGTCTCCACGATAGCGCAGACCTCACCCAGAGCCTCCAGGACAAGCATCATTTCAAATACAGACACTCAGCAGAATCAGCGACTCCCGTTTCAAAGCGCCTGAGCATACTTCGAAATCAGCCTCCTTCTACGCAATGCAAAGCACAGACACTACCAGCCATGCCAGGACTCCGAGCGAATACCACGAGGAATCATCAGTACAAAGTCGCAACCCGATGTGCCTGTCAGCTTCAAGAAAAAGGAAATAAACCGATTCCGTCTCTGGTCGCGAAGCAGTTAGCAAAAATAAAGCCCATTTGGGGCTTATGCCCTGCTCTCTACACTTCTCACCCTGTGACGTAATCCACCCTATTGCCTCCTATTCACACATTCCATCGTCATTTCTACCTCTATCCTCACTCTATTACGCTAACTGTTTTGCTTCTATCTCCTTCTCATAACTTTATCATTTTCCCTCTCTATTAGCCAGAAAGTATCTATTATATATAAAATAAAAATCTGCACGCAGACAGCTATTCAGATCCATGTCACGGAAATTACCTCACATTTATCAGGCGCATAGGCCCAGCCTTTACGATGACTCTTTCTCTGCAGGCGATAAAATACCGTCAGCACCCAGAACCGCATCTACGACCGTCTAGAAACCTCGACCCACTAATTTAGCATAAGCGGAATATTTTTACTAAGTTATTTTTAGACGATAGTTTACCCATCTATTTTCTTAGATTCTTAATGTCTAATAACTATTTTTGCGACAATAAAGAGACAAATCCACCCACTATATAAATAATCATGCAGCTCACCAGTTTTTCTACCACAGACAGAGAACCATCAGATCTTCCGGCCGCCTACCGTCAACTCATGTCAACCAAATACTCTTAAAATAGGCCACGCTCTTCTAAAGTCACAAATTACTCCGCACGCGTTCGAAAAACCACTTAAATTATCATTTTAACAGGGGTAAATTCATCTATTTTATATCGAAAATACACAGGTTAATTCCGAGTAATTCTGGGGCTTCGAGAAGAGCTCCAGAATCCTCCACCACCGCCAACCCCTGTTAGGCACTTTGACTTTAATAGATCTTCTTGTGAAATATGTATTTTACACCAAATTTTCACGGAAAAATTTAAATTTTGTATTTCCCTCTCTCTAGCTTTTTCTTCTCGTTCTCGGCTAATTCCGCCCATCTCTCCTGATATTTGATTTTTGCAATATTAATGAAAAATCGAGCTCTTCTCTACTTCTATCCAAAACCGAACAAAAACCGAGACTAAACCATTTTGGGTGGATTTTTCAGCTCAGGCTCATTTTTAGCTCGACATGAGTTATGACCCGACATTAACCATAGTCTTGTAGGTTTAAGTTCAACTAACTAACTCTTCCTCATTGAAATACCCTTGCACGCCTGGGCGATCTGACTCTAAGCCAGTCAAATCCGCCGTAGCAGGATCGGAAAGATACGACCATTCCCTCCCTGAGCTTGTTTCGACCCGTAAACATATTCGTGTAATCCATATATGAAGTCAGACGCAGTATTAAAATCATTATTCACGTGATTCTTTCTCAAGTTATCGCCATCACGTGTAGCAAAAATTGATTTTACACTTCCCACTTGAGACGTATCAAAGTTTGAAATATCCAAAGTTTTCAAAGCGCAGTCATATTATAAAACATCGCCTCCATACCCCAAAACATTGTTAGTATTAAAATTCGACAAAATTAAGCTCCGTTTATAGTTTTCATATTATGGAACATCCCACCCATGTCTTTTACATTCGATGTATCAAAATTAGACAAATTTAGCTCTCAAACTAGTCATACCAGAAAACATATTATTCATATTTGTAACCATAGTATTAAAATTATTTATAGTCAAATTTTTCCAATGCTGCCATATTTGTAAACATATAGCCCATATAGTTACCTCATTGAGTATTAAAGTTAGTAACATTTAAAACTTCTCAATTTTCTTTGCTCCAGAGAACATTCCACTTGTATTCGTCACTCTTCTAGTATCAAAGAAGAAACATCAAATCTTCAAGCCCATCCATATATGCGAACATGGCATCTCATATCTTCCACTTTTTCCGTATTAAAATTGTTTTAATCTTAAAAGCGGGAACCTTTGATACCCCTGGAACATGCCACTCATTTGTTTAACATTCCCAGTATCGAAAGCTAGACAAATCTAAAACTCGTTAGTGCTGAATTATTAAAAACATCGCCGTCATGTTGGTAACATTTTGGTATTAAAACTAGAAGGTCAAGATTTTCTAAGTGTGAATTATTCTTAAGCATGGACGACATATCCGTCAAGTTCCGTATTTAACTTATTCATGCTATTAATTTCTCTTACATTACCAAATATATGATTAAGTTGCTACTATCACTATTTTGAGATAGAATTCTCTCAGCTCTGTCTGCCCAAATATGCTTGCTCCGTCATAGGAAAATCCATATACAGGATAATCAGACTCATCTACATCTTCTATTCTAAATTGAGATGGACTAGACGTAGCAACGCTACCTTGATAACAGTAGATTCAAGGGTTATTAGATGCCCTATCATTATCCCAATTATCAGTTATTCTTCTAACAGAGTTAATATCTCCCTTGGAAGACGCTTCAATCTCAAAATCTCTGGGATCGATCGTATTTTCTCCTTCTTGTTAGACATCTTTAAAGGTTTCATTATTCGTCAGTTTTGTTTTATCAGAATTTTCCTAGAACCGCCCGCTTTTCATATGGATTAGAAATAAAGTGATTAATTTATTCGAATATGTTCCCTGCTCTAAATTTTCAGCTTAAACCGCCCTGTATATGATATTACCCCTCACTTCCGTTTGTTTTGTCCGGTTTTGCACAAGAGTTGCGGCAGATAATGCAGGTATTGGAGCATAGTCGAATTATCACCGACTTTATTCTCTATGTATTGTTGGTAGGTTATTTACGCCAAGATTCTCGGTTATGGATCTTGTTCACTACCAATAACAGTACTAGTATTAGATAATGCCGTGTTTTTCTGTTTCAGTATTCACTGATATGGTATAACCTGTCCTATTATTCGTATCTACAATTAACCTAAACGGAATTTTCCGTGGTTTTATCAGTAGAATTTGCTTAGAGTTACCCGTTCCTTGTAGATTTGTTTGGTCTATGCAGGCGAGAAAAGTGTCGAGTGAATAAAGCGAATGTGTGTGCTGAAAATTAAATTAGAAAGAAACTAAAGTAAGAAATAAACCGAAAATCTTTTAATTCTCGTTTAAACCCACATGAGGGTTTTGTATGTGATTTTTGGCCTTGCATATATATTTATATTAGCATAAGAATCACCAAAGAGTTCTATTAATTCCTACGGTAAATTTAAGGCTCCTCGTAAAATACCCTCACACCAGGACGATACGCGAGCCAGGTTTTATCGGCGGTCGATGGATCAGAAAGATATGAGCCATTCCCTCCCTGAGCCTGTTTCGCCTAATAAACGCATTTGTTGAGTAGTTAATTTTGAGGTATCAAAATCCTGGTTCTATAAATCTTCTCAAGGTTATCCGAAAACCTGGGTCAATCGCAAACATACTACCAGCATCTTCCAAGCTTGGTGTTTCAAAATTCGAGATATCCAAAATTGTTAAGCCAGACATCTGCGAAAACATACTATTCATCGATTTTACTTTTCTCGTATTAAAATGCGACAAATCCAAATTCACTAAACTTGTCGACTGATAAAACATCCGTCATATCCGTCACATTACTGGTATCAAAATTTGCTCCAAAATTAATCTGCGTCAGAGACGTCATTAGGCTAAACATATCATTCATTGCTGTCACGTTTACAGTATTAAAATGCGATAAATCTAAACTCGTGAGCGATGAATTATATAGGAACATTTTCTGCATCTCTGTCACATTCTGCGTATAAATGAAGAAATATTTTAGATTTTTAATGCGCATTCCATTAGCCCATACATTGTCGTTACATTACTCGTATCAAACGCTCGAAAGAGTCCAAAGTTTCGATCTTTCCTCCATCGTAAAACATATATATCATATGCTTTACTGAGTGTTAAATCCAGAAAGATCACCAAGATTTAGGTTCAGCAGAAGCCACGAGCATTCGTGACTGTATATCTTCCGGATTCGCTCGTGTCACGTCAGACAAATCAATCGTCTGAAGCTTCGACATTCGGTCGAAACGCTAAAACTACCGTCTGCCACTCAGTAATTTTGATCCGCCTCCGATCCAATAATACGGTGACTACTCGAGTGGAGACAAACCAAATTTCACTTCATAATCCGAAGTGTTTCCCGTTTTCAATACTCACCGCATCAGCTGGAATTAATTCTGGTAATTAAAGCTTCTCTTAATGTGATAAATATTATCTCTACTTACCCATACCATCTACAACTGTTTGATTTTTGTCCAAATTCCCACACTGTTAAAGTCATATCCTCCTAATTCTTGCCTTTTCTCCATAAGGTTAGACACTACGGAAATATACCATCTTCGTTAGCATAGTTACCACTTTCAATGTGTCGTCAAGTTTTACCGAGATTAATCGCGTAAAATTTCATTATAACCAATGCCATTAATGAGTGCATTACCTAGTATATTAGTTGTCTGTAATGATATTTGGACCAGAAGCTGATGATTGGTTTCAAATTATATTCGATCATTTCCCCAAGTATTGCAGTAAAATCATTATGTTAAATTCTCAGTAATCGACTGAATTTTCGCCCCAGACGATTCAGATTTTAACACTCATATCATCTGTTTCGAACATCAAATGCAGTATAGCCAGTTCGATTATTTGTTTTACTATTAAGTTAAACGAATTAATGAAGTTTACTAAATCAGAACAGTACTTCTGGGATGATGATATCAGTTTATCCACTGAAGCCGAAGTGTTGGAGTGTATAAACAAAAGTATTGTCACTAAAACAAATTATAAAAATTAAAACAAAAAATACAGAGGAGCTTTAATTCTCTAATAACCACCCCAAGTGAGTCCCTGTGGATTTTAGATTTTGACCCAGCATAACCTTATTTTACCACAAGAAGAACGTTTTTGATATCAAAAGATCATCTTATCTATCCAGATATTATATAAAGAATGTCATCTACCTTTTTGAGGACATAGGCTTGGGCAAGCACCTTGGCAGTCCGATAAAGGCATGCGACATTCTTCTTCAGTGTCTCCGGAACGGTATGCGGCGTTCTCCCCTTAGAGTGTTTCAAAAATAAATATCTTCAGGCTGTGTTTTAAAGCCTTTTAATTCCTGGTAAAGAATTCACGCCATCGTTTACTTCGATCACTAATTTTTCTCTAGCTTAAGGCGATACCACCAGTTTCACCAGCCACCAATTCGTTTACGTCCATTTTCTTGCCTGAATCGACTTCCACTTCACCGATCAATTCACTTTTCGTGATAGACACGACATCAGTCTTTTTCGCTAAACCAGTCAATACTTCCCACCCGCAATAATCGCCGTGCGTTCAGTACGAAAGACACCTTTAATTTTCACCCATTTCGGTTTCTACGATTTCGCATCAAAGATTTTCCATCGAAGTCTTCGCATCATCGAGCAGTTCGTAAATAATCTTATAATTGCAATTCTACTAATCACGCGCCGCCAACTTCACAATATTGGTTGGCACATTACAAAACCATAGACCACAGTGTCGCCTTCAGCCATAGATATCATTTTCCGTGATATCACCCACGCCAGAAGACACGATATTCAACATCACTTCGCCCTTCGTGTCGATCATTTCAAAGAATCAACCACTGAAGTGCCGAACCTAACACGTCACCTATAGTACATTAAGACCTTCGCATTGTCCGCATTATTCATCATACATGAAAATCCGAGCTCGTCATTCATCGAAGCACTCTTCCACCAAATTCTGCGTTAGTAGCGCCATCTTGCGTGCTGATTTTCATCTTTCACTTCGATAAATTTATCACCCGAATTTGTAACTCCAAAACCGGTCACTGTAAAGGGGGTGAAGGCGTAGCCTTACCTTTAACCTACGAAAATCTAACATCGTGCGAATACTTGCCACCAGCACCACCGCCACGATGAATTTTCCAGTCTTCAATCCCGCCGGTTACCAAAGATTCACCACCGAACCCTTACCAACTTCCACCAGACAGCGATTCAATACCAAGCCTTCGGAAGGAATTTGTACATCGGCTTTTAATTCCTCGATATCAGCCGTCAAAAGTCAAATCAAGTAACTTCGAGATTATCTCACGTTTTGCCGAAATGGCACCATCGTGATATGTACCCCATTCTTCTGGATTCAAACCATGATGCGCCAAATCCGCCATCGTGCGGAATATCTGCGCCTTCACGGTCAATCTTATTAATCGCTACAACAATTTTTGCGTTCGCACTCTGGGGCAAACTTAATCACTCCCCCGCGTCTGAGGGTTTCACGCCGTCATCGGCCGCCACCACAATCACCACAATATCCGTCAACATCGCACCGTGTTGGCGAATGCGGCAAAAGCTTCATGTCCTGGCGTCTAGAAAAGTAATTAAGCGTTCATTATGTTTCAATTGATAAGCCGAAATATGAATTAATACCGGCTTCCCTCCACCGTTTTTCTTAATACAAAGCGTATCAAGTAAGGTCGTTTTACAAGATCTACGTGACCCATCACGGCCACCACTGGTGGACGTATCACTGTGATAATTCCTTCGTAGTTCTGAAGTCTTGGTCGAAGTATTTTGCGCTCAAACGCACATTTTTAGGCCCAATTCTTCAATAATAATACTTGCCATATCAAAATCCGGGCACTGATTAATCGTCGCCGATTCCTGCTTAAAAAGTTCGCCAATCAAAAGTCACGGAAAGACCGAGCGCATTTGCTGGCTCATCTACGGTAATTGAACCCGCAATCTGAATCACCTTGTCTTGATTTTCATGCCTCCCTTACCGCAAGAGTCACAATTATCTAAATTATTTTACCATATTTTGAGAAAAAAGCATAAGCATTCAAATAAGCTCAAAGATTTTCAGTTTGAGCCTATTCTCTAGTAATTCCGCCTCGCAAACGTCCATTACCGAAAAGAAAGCAAAAACAAACAATATTTTATCTAGTAAATCCTGCGGCGGTCGGTTTCCATATTCTGACGCCGGTGGAATTTTTGCTATTCGCAACGACTGAAGCCTGCCTGCCCACTCGTAAAACCCGTCTCGTTCTGCCTCGAGATCGGATAGCTAGTATTCACTTCGTTAATTTAGTCAAAGCGGTAGTTTGCGACTGCTCTGAGACATAAAAAGTCCCAAAATAGCTACCATGATCTCGTAATCATCAAAGCCGATGAAAACGACCAAACACATTACTTTTATATTTCACACTATTTTGTTTTTCAGCCGGAAGAAACCACTAGCGTAAAAATTCGTTCACGGGGCAAACTCGCGGCTGCGCGTGCTTGTCATTCTGGTGCGACTGAATAACTGTTTTGCTTTGGTCCATTAACCGTGATTCGCATTTTTCCTCGCAAAAATACTCGCTAAAATCTTGTCGCAAAAAAGATTTTTAATTAAATTTCTAATATCTTTTATTTTTTTTCTAATTGCCGTGAGTTCATCTTTTACACAAAAAATTCATAGACCAGAAGTCCCACAAACCACTACCGCATCATATATGGTCTTCAGGAAGGTCATATTTTTATATAAAACACTCTACGATTTACTCACCAAACCGCATCAGGGCCTCACCTTTGGAGAATTTCGTCATGTAGAGCAAAAGCTCCCAAAGTTTTATCAAGTAACAGTACTTTGATTTTTAGTGCGCGTGAGTATTTTTACAATGATTTGCTTTTGGCATGCCTCCTTTTTTTTGTTTTATTTTTATCAATGGAGCTGAAAAGGTGCGTAAATTTGCCTAGCGCTAATTTCTTTACCGCTACCACTTAATTTTGCACTTTCGCTCCAGATTGATAACGAGTTCAGATTCCCCGCAATTGCTAGTTTTCGTCAAAATCGTTAATCTTGATTCAAAACCCAGCGCACTTTCCCGCTTAAAATATTGCTTCACCGCCGTCTTCCAAGCTATGAAAAGTAATCGCCACTCACCATTTGGTTTCAAAAGTTTAGTAATAATGGTAAAGTTTTTCGATGATAATCTCATTGACAAAATTCTTACAGCTTGAAAAACCCACGTGGCGGATGTTTTTATGCCATCCATTTTCAGCGATTCGATCGCCAATTCCGCCAGATTGAAGCAGGTCGTCGTTGTTTCCTCGCGTGTTTTTCGCAGAACCAATAGATTCTTCGCCATATTCTTGGAGAATTTCTACCAGTTTTTCTCTGAAATGATTAATCACCGTTTCAGCTGATAATTCTTGCGTCCTATCCATGCGCATATCTAAAGGCCAGTCATTTTTGGACAAAACCTCGACGAATTATCTAATTGCGGAGATGAAACTCAAAATCTGCCAATATCATCAAAGTTTTTCCACACTCGATTAAAGTGTTGCGCCGCACTAAAAATCTTCATGCAAGTATCTACTATCGATTCACCCTCAGTGGATACTTCTCTCGATAGAACCTTAATCGCATTTCTCGTCTCGGTCTTTGCCACTAGAACCGATTCTTTATAGTTCTGCGTAACCGCCAAAACCTTTCCCGCCTTGACCTGCCTTATCCCGCCGTCAAATCTAAATAAGATTCGCGATTTCGGGCTGCAGAGCCTCGGGAGCTTCTGATTGATAGCAGCACAGGTTTGTGAGCTCATTCATAACTCTCATTATCAAGACTTATCCGAGTTTCTCTGATAGGTTTTGTAGTAAGCTGCTTCTAGTTTGAGATCGCTCAACCTTCAAAATCAGCGTGTTTGTGTTTGTATAGTGTTATTTAAACAAACGTCTACCTGGCAAATGCAGCTATCACAGTTTTATTCAGCTGCATGACTCCATAACTATGACTATAGAGCGCTAGAGACTTATTGTGTAGGTTGCATGTTGAGTCAATTGGGAGGTGTTTATAGAGGAAACTGCGAATGTGCTTTGATGACGCGTGACCTAAACGCGCCAAGACTCTAGTTGACGACACTCAAACATTTTTAATGTACTTTTATTTTGTGGTTTTGTTTATTTATCCACTGACCTAATTCTAAATTATATTTATGCTTATTGCAAGTACTTTTCACATAATTTTACATTTTTTCGCAGACTTTCCACAATTAAACCACCATATCTATTTTTTACAAACCCCGTATATATAAGAACACCTCACCCCTATTAAATATTGACAAATTATTTGTCGGGTTTTCCACACCTGTGCAAAACTTTTTGACCTCCCTGTTATTTAGCTTATTTCATCAGCCCATTCCAGCTTCATCCTGTTTTACTATTTTATTTTTATTCCTTAATAACCGAACCCTCTATTTGCGAAAAATATATTTTATTTCAAAATATATTACTTAATTAAACCTTGGCAAAAAAATTCAATATCAAAACCGAACAAACTTCCCCAGCTCGTTTTCATCCTCCACCCAAAACCGAACATCACTCATGTCATTTCCGTAAACCCAACATCTATTCATATTGTTTCCGTCTCTTTCGTAAAAACCATCACCCACAAAAACAGTGCACAAAAGGCCTTCTGGCCTCTTCATTAATTTTTATATTCAATCTCGCCATCTCTATTTGTAGTACGCGCTCTCCGATCCTCCACATCCATAGATCGGCAGATTATTCAAGCTATCAAACAGCGCTGCTACGCTCAATATCTTCTGCCGATTCCGCTGGCGAACCATCAATCAGACACCTTAATACTCATTACGACCCCCAAGATAAACATCCCCAGCTGCCTCCGTCACTTATCCGTCGGCAGTACCACCTTAATCATTTTACCCCAAATCTTTTAAATCCTGTTCCAGTAATGCCACAAGTTTAATTTTTATCCGTAATCAGGTTTATTCCCCGATTCATCAACAATTTACGCCGAAGTTAAATTCACCACTGTCGGTTTCACTTCGTCTTTTCCTTCGACCTAATCAACTCACGCCAGCGTCAATCCCGCTGTCCCCAGTGCCAGCGCACATACTCAGAACACATCACCATACTTTTCGCCTTTTTCTTCCTTAACCTCGTGACCCAGAATCTTCCTCTCATGAGGCAATCATCATTAATTCTCACTTTTTATGCCTTTTTATTTTCAAACATTTTGACCATTCTCAATCCTATTTTAGTCACTTCTTCAGTCTCAGCACTAATTTCGCAAATCGATTACCCGCATCTAATTTTATATTTTAAAATTCATCACCAACAAGCTTGCACTTCCTTTTGAAATTCAAAATCTTTTCAATAATTTTCTGGGCCCATCTCATATCGCGGTCCAAAATCCCATTTCTACCGCTTCATCTCTCGTTTTCCCGCATTTTCCTGATGACCACCGGTAATTTTTCAGGCAACCAAATCGTTGGCTTCAAACCGCTAACTCCACCCATCGTGGTCGCGCCAGCGACCTACAATATCTCTGCTCCCAAAATCCATGCATCCTGGTGAAATTCATCCAGAAATTCCAAGTTAACCTTTTTCCCAAATTTCATATTTCATCAATCATCTCTATATGTTTGCGTCCGAGACCAGTCCCACGACGTATATTTCAAAAGTTCTAGCAAAATTCTCAGAATCGCCTGGTTAATATACATCGAACCCAAGCCACCCGTCATCACCATTCGCTCGGATCGATCCATTCTCTTCACCGACCTTCCTTACCCCTCCACCACTTTTCAAATTCTTCCCCACTGAATCCCACAAAACATAACGCGAATCTCTTTTCACCGGCGTACCCAGCCCAACAATTCTCTTTTCTAGAATACTATTCGCGGCCCATCGTAGCGTCCGTTCCAGAATCAAATGTAATCTTAAAAATTCCGCCACGATCCCTCCGGTAACCCACGATCACCTTTAGATCACATCCGGACGACTTTTCGATAAAACACAAAGTTTGAAAAAATCCCAAAGCAACCATCGCGCCTGTATTTAAACCAAACATCAGAAGTTTTCGCATTATCACAAAATAAATCCGACATTTCAAAACGGTAACGATGGAATTTTCCTTCAAAAACTTTACGCACGCGTAAATCATAATTTTACCCCACCCTTCTTCACCACAAGGCTGCTTCATTCACGAGCTTCAATTTTATAATATTTCGCATCAGTAACTAATTTTGTCGCATTTCAAAATTTCTTGCACTACCGACGTAACATATGTCGCCGATCACCACTACAATTTTCATCTTCGTCCTCCCAATCACCTTTCTCATCCTTAAATTATTTTAATTCCTCATTTCGCTCATCATCTGAAATTCCGTCAAGTAAATCAAGAAATGTTAATTACAACCCAATCAAAACGTAACCTCAGAAGGCTCGTTCAACCTTTGATAACACGGCAAAAGTAATACCAGTCAGCGGAATCAATGCAAATCTCACTATCCACCGCCACCTGTAAACAGCCACAAACTAAACCCCCCATCGTCCGCAATCTAAAAATAGAGATTTTCCAGTGTTCGCCACTTTCAAAATTTCCATGAATAAATGTACGTAAAGTCCAATCACTATCACACCCCAACGAATCCCACGACTTCAAATCACCGACATCGGTGGTGATTCTAACCAAATACCCGCCGTTTGCACGTTATTACCGATACCTCCCAGTGGTCCACACAGACCCTGATTAGTGCGTTTTCAATACCGATGAAATCCGTCGTCCGCATCACCCTTACTGGTAAAGGGGCAGGCGGCTCACGACGGTTGCGGTGAGACAGATCGTCCCACT
>BNJV01002519.1_pt1 | contig 97289 bp, 174 predicted proteins | sample 8540591 | NCBI WGS metagenome assembly BNJV01 (sample SAMD00202457, study PRJDB9452) | human saliva metagenome | host: Homo sapiens | reverse complement strand
GGAAGTTACGTATTGCTATAATTTTACTGATAAAGTATATCCAAAACAAAAAATGTCGATACTTTTTGCACACTAAATTATTGTTTTTTATAATATTTTTAATATTTGTTTATTTTATCATTCAAATATTAATACATATAAGAGCATCCTAGCATGTGATTATCAAGTTGTAATTTTGCATATCTCCTAAATTTTTCTCTGAATCTTTTTAGGCATTTTATCTAACGAACTGAATAATTCAGAAAGTTCCCTTTTGTTGATTTCTATAATTTTTCATCAGTGATATATTGTCTAAAAATTTTGATTCATTATATTTATTGCAATATCAACTTTTAGTATTATCTCTTTTCTTCTTACGTAGTAAAAGTGCTATCTAGTGAAGCAAGGTTCATTTTTTTGTCTTTTGCTATTTCATCTTATAAAACCTCCTTTTACTAAATTTTCGTATGCTTTTGCAACAGTTCCGTTTTTATCATATTCAAATACACTTGTTCCTTGAATTGTTGCTTCAGCTGTTTTAACTGCTCTAGGTATTTCAGTATCATATACTTTTTATAAATTTACCATAGTTTTCCCTAATTTCTTGTCTAACCTCTTTATCTAAATTTGTTCTCTTTCATCTACCAGTTAATACTATTCCTTTAATTTTTAGCTCAGATTTATAGTTCTTCTAACTTTGAAACAGTATCGAATAAATAAGTCATTCCTTTAGCTGCAAGATATTGGACTTTGGAACCGAACTATAACTTTCATCACTACAAGCCAAAACAATTTATAGGTATCAATCCTAATGAAGGCATGCAATCAATTAAAACATAGTAGTAATCTATCTTTTACCTTTATTTAAACAGTTTTTAATAATATAAATCTCTGCTCATAGTATTTCCTAAAGAAAGTTCTACTCCAGAAAGACTTAAATCTGAAGGAATTAAATCAATACCTTCTTTATGGTGTAATATACCATCGTTAATATTAATTCTTCATCCATCATTTCGCATCTCATTATTTCAGTTAATCGTATAGGCATTTCCTCTGGTTTATTTTTAACCCAAACAAGTAGTAAGGTTTCTGAGGATCTGCATCAACTAATAAAACTTTCTTTCCTTCTTTTGCTAGGAGTAACTCCCAATGAAAGCGTTGTTGTTGTTTTTTTCCAACTCCGCCTTTTTGATTTGCAATCGCAATTACTTTTTGTGTCTTGTATTTTATTACCTCCTATATCCAAATTTCACAACCTCTATATTTCAGTATTTTTGCTTAATTATTCTGTTATATGATTAAAAAATTTAACTTTACACAAAATTTTAAATTTTTAAAAATACTCCTGAATTATTGGTAGTTTTTGTTGTTTCAAAATCAATTATAGTTGTCTTACTATTATCATTATAAATTAATTGTTGAACACTATAATCTCCATGGCTATTCATTATTGTCATCTTTTTAATTATTTCAAAATCAAAATTGTTTAGCAAATCTTACACTATTTGCTGTCTCTTTACACTATTTGCTGTCTCTACATTTGACATTTTATGTATATTATGCTATACTAATAATGTATATGCACATTGAAAAAGAATAATAAAAATCCATACACTCTAGCCCAAGTGTATTTTGTATATATAGTAAACCACATAATCAATAAAACAAAAACAGGAGGTACATTATGAGCATTGAACATACTACAACGAAGTGGTAACTGGAAATCGGTATGATCTTGAGGGTGCATCTAAACACAATCAGGAAATGATTACTGCAAAAGTTAAAGCATCTGACATGCCCTTGATTGAAAAGAGATTCATTTCTCAAAATCACTATGGTTGCTGTCTGCATTATGGCATGACTCTTTTCCATATACTGCGTGAACACATGATTAAGTGTTACATTGCAATCACTTTGGAGGAGAATCCCATTACGCATGAGAAGACAGACAGCCATGTCAGTGTTTGCTATCTCAAAGATGGCAAAAGATACATTGCTGATCCTGTGGAAACAGTAAAAGCTGGGAAAGGAGAGTACTACGATATACCAATTGACTGTTACATGAAGAAACAAGACACAATTTGGTTGTATGACCCCTATGGAGAGTATGGAAATCAGTTATTCTTTGAGGGGTTTTTAAACCATCCAATCGAGACTTTGAAGGTAGGTTAAAAACCAAAAAAAGACTCGGCAAGATATCTAATACCATGATTTATGGTATAATATATCTGTAAGCGTATCTATATGATACAAAAACACATCAAATAGCCTTAAAAGGCAGGAGGACAAAAGCATGACACTATTCAAGAATATCGTTTCCAGCACCAAACCCACTACAGCAAAAGAGGTTAGGAGCTACTTTCGTGATGATGAACGGATCAAGGGTAAAAAGGTTAAAGTCTTTCGATGTCAAGTACGATAACTTTGGCACACAGACAGATATGTACACATGCTACCACAATGTGAACGCAAATCATTATGACATCACAGCAGTATTTGAATAACTACTAAACTTTCTGCCAAAAATCCCTTTTCATTTGGGGAATTGCAGAGGCTTGCGTGGAGTTTTCTCTCATTTGGAAACTTACGCTTTTTATTTAAATAATATTCATTAATATTATTCTCCCAAATTTTTCTGATATATTTTAAAGATAATGTAGATAATGTAAATCCATATTATTAGAACAAGTGAACTTAAAAATATATTATCATAATTTCTAACAATATATGAATAGGCTACTACCACTATATATGTTAATATGCAAATACATATTTTTCTAGTCCAGCATGTTTCCCATTTTTATCTAATTCTACTCTTTATTTCTCTCTTTATATTTTCTATTTCTTTTTAATGTTTCATCTTTCGATATAATAATTCCAAATTTTTCTTTCAACTGACTGTTTGTATTATCTCTAAATTTCTTAATCTCATTTTCATATTTTGAAGTAATTATACTAATTCCGTATTATTAACATCAATGTTATAACCTAATATATACTTATAATCATTTTTCACAAGATATTTCAACACCAGGAATATATACTAACTCCTCTTTTTATCCACATTTTTCATTGCTTTTTATGCTTTCTATATTATAATGGACTGTCTTACTTTTGATACAATTTCTTCTACAAAATAATCACCATCTGAAAAATTTTAAATGTATATGTAAATCATATTTTTCATTTATAGTCCTCTTTCTATACAAATAAAAAAACTCTACAAGCTATTTATTTGTATCCTTTGTGGGTTTACTTTATTATATTTTAGTATAGCCATTAACTTCTTTCTGCAATCTTGTACTTATTTCTTTTGAATTGTTATAAAATATCTACACAAATTAGCTCTAAACAATGCAAATTTAGTAAGCCCTCGTAATCATCATTATATTGTTTTATAACCAAATGGGCTACTTACAATTTGAATTAAATATAATTGTGCTGCATATTTTTAAATCATACTCATTTAATTGCACATATTTTGCAAATTCTTTAACATATTCAACTAATGTATCTATATTTAACTCTCCATTTTTGCTTCTTCATCAATATAACTATATGATCTCAATACTTCCCAAATTATTGGTAGTTTTTGCTGTTTCAAAAATCAATTACAGTTATCTTACTATTATCATTATAAATTAATTGTTGAACACTATAATCTCCATGGCTATTCATTATTGTCATCTTTTTAATTATTTCAAAATCAAAATTGTTTAGCAAATCTTTTGACATATTTATTTTGTCTTGTAGATCTTTTTCAAATTTTTCTCTATATGGATTATCTAGATTTAATTTATTTATTAAATCTTCCATTTTTATTATTCCATTTTCTAAACTTTCTTTCGAAAACCATTTTTCTATTATTCCATCTTCCTCTAAACCTTCATAATCTTTTCAATGCTATTATCATTTTTCCTAATACTTTTGCACTTTTCAATTGTCTTTTTGATAATCACCTGTATTATTTTCCATTGTATATCCATCTATACACTCTTGTAAAATTATTATTCTATTTTCAAACTTAATATAAAAACTATTTTGTTTTTGATTTTTATATAAACAGGAACATTTATTTTTCTTTCTTTTAAAAAGTTAATTATATTAGTTTCTTTTCATTACTGATTCTTCTGTTCTTCCTTCAGCTAAATTCCTTTTAAAATATACACTTTGTCATTGGATTTAATTTTTAAATATATTTGCTGTACCTCTATTTATCAATTTTTCATTATTTCTATGTCATAATTTTTTATTTATCAAATCCTTTATAATCTGCTCATTTAAATTAGATTTTTGAATTCCCTATTATCTTTCTTCCTCCAATTCTTTTTCTTTTTAACATTTTTATAAGAAAATCGCCTGTTGAGTGCTATTTTCTCCTTTATTATATAAACAAAACATATTCATCTAGCAAAAACCATTTTGAATCAATTACTTCTCCATCATTATAACAAATCTCTTTTTGCTATATCTCTTTAATTTCAATACATCCATAAAATAATTTATGTTCTGTATTGTCCCTAAAAAATTTTCCTTCTTCTTCTGTAAAGTCAATTCCAATTTCTTCTTTATCTCTTATTGTAACATCTATAAAACTTTCTCATGTTCGGCTTTAAAATTATATATATATATACACAACTAACCTATAATAAAAAGTTACATGGTATACTTATAATTCTTATTTATAACATATAAATAATTCAGTATATTGTCTCTAATATATATGCATAGGCATAGAGGTATTCATATTCCACCTCCATCTTTCTAATTAATCAATTTTTCTTGAATATGCTCTACCCTTTTCCTGATAATTCCATATATTATAAAAATATTTATCACTTATTTTAATTTGTAATCCACAAACAATATAATGTTTCTGTAATTTCAACATCTTCTGGTGTAAATATAGTTTTTGTATTGTATCTTGTGCTCCTGTACTTTTTAGCCATATCAAAACTCTGAAGCATCTATAAACATGCTTTTTTCCATATACATATCTTGGCTATTTAATGAACTTCTTGAAACAACACTTTCTTCAAATGGTCTAAAGTCCGTTTTTACACACTCTTTTAATTCTTTTCCAGCTGCTTTCGCTATTGTTTCTGCCTTTTCCTTTTGCTTTATTATATGCTTCTGCAAGAACTTCATCTTTACATTCTTTAATATCTTTAACATTAAATATTAAAATGAATATTTAGAGGATTTTTTAATTTACTTACCATATCCATAAATTTTGCAATAATATTTATAGAATAATTAAATTTTATATTTGCTTGTTGAGTATAAGCATATCCTAACTTTTATATATTTTTTCTATCATAATCATATTGTTTTTTTCCTCATATACCCTAAAAACTTCTAGTTTTCATTATTTCTTTATTGAAATTCATTCTTTCCAAACACATCATTTATAAAAACTTTTCTACATTTTTTTGTTCCATTTTCTAATGCCCTTTTCATAAGAATCATCTCTTGTATAAAAAAATCCAGATTAATCTCTACCTCATCTGGACTATAAAAATTTCTTTTCCAATACCTTCTACAATTATATCCATAATCAAATCTCCTTTACTTTAATTTTTAAATGTATTTTATCATAGCAATTTAATAAGTACAAATATACTAATCAACCACAATAGTTTCTATAACAGGTTGATTTTCTTTTTAAAAACAGTACCATTTTGGTCTTCAACAATTACATCTTCTACAAATTTTTATCAACGATATCCATTCCATCTAAAACAATTCCAAATGCAGCATATTGTCCATCCAAAAATTCACTATTTTTCTGTATGATAAAAACTGTGAGCTTGCACTATTATAATCTCTAGATCTAGCCATTGAAATAGTTCCTCTTTTATGGGAAATTTTATTCTTTTACCATTTAATTTAAATTCTCCTGTAATAGTTTCTTCACTACCACCAGTTCCATCACCAATAGGATCACCACCTTGTATCATAAATCCATCAATTATTCTATGAAATGTTAAACCATCATAAAATTTTTGATTAACCAATTTAATAAAATTATTAACAGTTATTGGTGCAACACTTTCATCCAATTCTATTTTAATATCACCATATCCTTTTAACTCTAATTGTAATATAATGTTTTCCTTTTAAATCCATTTTTCCTCCTTTTTAATTATTATTTATTAGTTACTAAATCAACTAAAATATCTTTTTCTTTAGGATTTGATTCAATAATTAATAATGTTAGCGCAGCTAAAGTATTATTATCTATCACTTGTTTTATTATCTTTATACAAAAATATTATAAAAATTCCAAAAAATATATAAATAAAGTTGCTGCAATTCTTTTTATTTTCCATCTACAAAAACATGATTTTTACTATTAAATATAAAAATTCGCCGCTTTTTTTCTTCAACACTTTTTATAAATATATTCTCCATCAAAACTTTGATAAATATTACCTATTATAGCTTCCAAGCCCTATCTCTTTCAACAGCAAACAAATTACTCTTTTTCATTAAACTTCAAATTTTCTATTATTAATTTACAATCTTCATATTTAATCTGTTTTAAAACTATCCGTACCTTTAATTTTTCTTTATAGTCCTATAATCATAACTATCAAGTAAATCTAGAGCTTTTGTATACTCTCCTATAACTTTCAAAACATTTTTAATTTCATACACTTCTAATTGATTATCTATCCTATTAGCAATATCAATTAATTGTACAGTTTTTCTAAATATTCCAATCTTTTTTTGATTTATAGCATACCCTTTTTAACATATAGTCTTTTTAATACTTTGGTAGACCATTTTCTAAATACAATACCCTGTTGAGATTTCACTCTATATCCAACAGAAATAATCATGTCTAAATTATAATAATTAGTTGGCTTATCAGAAAATTCGGAATTTCGAAATTTAGTCATTGTTTCATTTTCTTGCAATTCATTTTCTTTAAAAATATTTTTAATATGCTCATTAATTGTTGACTTAGCTTTACCAAATAATTTGAGACATTTGATCTTGTGTTAACCATACAGTATCATCTTTAACATTAACTTCTAATTTTATTCCTTGGTTTTCAAATAAAAATTATTTCATTTTTTTCTTTTTCCATAATAATTCCTCCCAATTTTTATATATAAATATATTTTTATTTTTAATTTCTTAATTTTTGCATATAAACTAGAAGCATTATATTCACTTTAATGATTCATCTAATACATCCTTGATTTTATTTAACTTCTTATTAATTTCATTTATTTGAAGCTTCATATTATCTATATTATCATCCATCCTAAAAATATCATCATCAAGCATTTTTACATCATCAGTAACATCAATACTATTAATTTTTAGAATATAAATTATTATGTCCGAACTCATCCAAGGCACAATTAACCTTATCTTCTACATTCTTAAGCATTCCGGATACACTATTAGTATAATCTTGATTAAATTCATTTTCTAACAAAATTACTAATGTTATTTACTGTATTAGTAATATTTTCAAGAGAATTATTAGTATTTAATTCTTCTGAATTAATCAAAAGATATTTCATTAACTTTATCACTCAATTTTTGTCAATCTTACATTATTTAAAAATAAGATTATTCATTATTTCAAATAAAAGTTCTTTTCTCTGTTAGCCTCTTAAAAACTCTTTTTATTATTACCACCATTCTCGATAGAGTTCAAAGCTTCTTTTTAATCCATCAATTTTGCCTTTATTATAGCTTTCTTCTACTTTTTCTCCCACTCTAATCTATATTTTTGTATTAAAAATTTGCATACATTCACCCCTTTATTTAATATTTTCATTATATTAAATATACAACAATACATCAAGGAAAAATTGATAAACCTAATCTCATTTTTATTTGATTATTCAACTTAATATGTATAAAAATTAAAAATTATACATATTTTTGAGACATGTATAATTTTCATATAAATTTATATATATTTTCCGCTTCAACTTTATAAAAACAAAAATAAAACAATACTAATCAATAATTGTACTAAAATAATTTTTATTAGTTATTTTATAAATCTTCTCTATTTACTTCTTCTTTTGAGCTGCATCCCAAAATTGTCCAATATGTATTTCCGAATGTTTTAACATATTCATCTATATCATCTTTATAAATAGATTTCAAACTAGAATAATCATATCCAGCATATCTAGTATTAGGCAATAATGGTTTATATATAGATAAAATGTACCAACATCCAAATAAGTTACCCAATAAAAATTGCTAAAAAACCACTGTCCAAACACTATTAAATATTTATTACTTAAATAAGTCACCATAACAGGATTTAAAGCAGACTTATTAATAATTAATAATAAATACAATATATATGATAAGATCAAAGCCAACTACAATTGAAAAATGATTGAATTCTTAATTGTCTTAACTTAATTGTTTTTATTAAATCTTTCCTCATTTTTCTCCAATATATCTACAATATTACTATGAATACTATAAAGCTTCCGACTCCCTATTCTTAGTTTCTACAGATAGATAAAGGTCACAATATCTAAGATCACTAAACGCTTCTCTAAAAAGAAATATCCATGAATTGAATTACTTTGTGACTCATCATTTGAAATATCACTCGTATACCATATATTTAATGCTAACTCAATGCATTTTATAATTTTAGGATTCTTAATAGTATCAATAAACCAATTATAATTCTTTTCAATTATACTCTTACCATCATGAAATTCTATTGTATAATTAACTTCTGCATGACTATATCCATATGACCATCTTTGCTCTTTAATAGGAATATTTTTTTATTTTTAATTCATCATCATGAAACTTTTTAAATAATCTTCTTTATACTTTTTCTAAATAATTTGCAACATCTATTATCGAACTAATTGGAATTTGTTTATTAACAATTGTATTTTTCATAATTCAATTTCCTTTTTACTATATTTTTCCTAATTTATATCACAAAAACTTTTATAAAAAGCAATATATAAAAAGAGCATTCCATTAAAGAACGCTCAATAAAATCACTTTATTACATATCAACTTTTAACTTCTATATTAAATCCATCAGGTATTGAACCTTCTAATATACCTTTAATCAAAGTCTCAGCTTGTTCATTTGCCATTTCTAAAACACCCATATTTTTTAACTTCCTCTTTCGCTTTATCTTCAACTGCTGCCTGAGCTTTATTAGAATCTTTCTTTGAATCAAAAATTTAATAATGCAAATTTTTGTATCATAATATTCGATCGATGATGGATCAACATGTACTTCTAATACATTTGCATTTGGAATAGTTACTATAACTTTTTCTCTTCATAACATCTTTATCAACTTTTACCTTACTCAAATCTATTCCTATTCTTACAGAAGCCTTATATACCATCGTAAAATCTGCTCTATTAATAATATAAATACCATCATCAGAATATTTAGTAATACCTGTAAATGTTAATTTTTGCTGTAGTTAATTCACTAGCTTTTTCTAATTTATTATGAATATATTTAGTATCTACAAAAATTCTTTCTATAAATCAAAAACCTAATACTACAATCGCAATTATAACTACAATAATTGCAATTAATTTAATCTTTTCTTCATAACTTCCCCTCTGTAATTTGTAATCATTACAACTACAATATATCATATACTATATTCACATTTCAATACTTCACATCATAATAAAAACATATAAAAAAGTGAACAAGCTTTTCATACTCATTCACTTATATATGCCATTACACTCCTTTTAATCATCTAAAAAGAAAACATCTTCTACATTCATCTTAAGCAATTTTTGCAATTTTCATTGCAAGCTCAAGTGTCGGATTATATTTATCATTCTCTATAGCAATAATTGTTTGTCTAGTAACACCTAACTTTTTGCCATATCTTCTTGCCTTAAAACCAAGTTCTTTCCTTAATTGTTTTATTCTATTATTCATATTAAATTACACCTTTAGAAAAAATATGCACCAATAGACAATATCATCAACAACAAAAGCAATTAATGTAATTATTAATTGCAATACTCTATTTAGTTCTTTATATTCTTCATCTCCAGCAATCATCTTTTGTTTAATTATAATTTTGTGCAATACATTGAACAAAAATCGACAAACAAAGAATTAAGCAAGGCAACATATCAAGCTTTTATTTTATTAGCAATTGATTGATAAAAGATTAAATATTGTCCAAATACATAAAAGATAATAAACTAACTTTATAGCCCCATTCCTCTGAACGCATATAAATATTTCTATCCATCTCATCCATTTTTCATAACCTTATCCTCCTTTTAATAATATATAAAATGTAAAAAGCTCTTTACATTTTAATTTTACTATTAATTTCAAAAATGTCAATATGTTTTTACATTTTTAAAAATAAATAAATAAAAATATCCAAAAAAGAAGCGGCGCTTTAATCCGCTTCTTACCATCATCTTATTATACAAGCCATTATATGACTACAAGTTCCTTTACTCTTAAAAATAATCACAACTACATGAATAACCACCATCTTTTTAATTTATTGACTACTCTAGTACCATGATCTGAATTAATAATTATCTTATTCCCCTCATCTACAAATCTATTTTTGATCCAATACATATTTTTAGCCTTCTTTATCTTAGTTTTGAAACAAACTATCATCTTTTGAAATCTTCTCCACGACTTCCATTGGAATATCATTGCGATTCATTTCATCAATTTCAATTAATTCGACATTATCCAACTTCTCAAAATCATCAAGCCAATCATAACTCTCATAAAAAGCAGTACCAACAATCTTCTTATCAGTAGATGCAATCTTTAATAACAGTTCCTTATATTTATCCGAAAAAGTTGCATAGGCCCTATTTCATCAATTATTACATACTTGTCACCACCAGTATTTATAATATTCTCTAACTCTGTAAAAGCAACTTTTTCAAACTCTTCAAGATTAACTCCATATTTACCAATTCTATATTTCCCATTATAAGAAACATGTGCTAAGATTCCATCTTTTCCACTCAAAAGTCACTATTTTAAAACCAACTCTTTTCCATCTTCAATTATCTCTTTTTGTATAAAAAGCCACAACAATTTTTAGCTCAAGCATATTAATAATCTTTTTAATAGCTGTAGACTTACCCGTTTTAGGTGGAGCAGTTAACACATACATATCATTAAACCTCTTTTCTAATCATTTTTCATTCAAATATTGTCTATATAAACCATCTCTTAAAAGTTCATATAAAGTTCCACTTTCATCAAATTTCTCAATATCATCTTTTTCATCAATATATTCTTTATAATTAACAGCATTTAGCTCTTTAACATCCTGTAATAAATAATATTGCTCTTTAGGCATAATTAAATTACCAGTAAAAATCTATAACATAATTCTCATCATCAATAACAAAAGAATGATAATATTTTTCATTTAATCCCTTAGTGCAAATAGCTGTAATTGCCCTAAATGTATCATATTTCTTTATTAGATAAAAAGAAACATCATGGCATCCATCTTTGATTTTATCTCCCATTTTATGAATATATTCAATTGTTTCCATATCATTAGCAAAACTATCTTCGGCCTTCATAAATTTTTATATTTCCAAAATCATTTTGTAATTAATTCATAATAATCATCATAGACAAGTAATTTTTCTATAATCCCAAAAGATTTCAAAACATCATACATCAATTCAGCATTTCTATTATTTCGAGTAAAAGTCAAGATAAATGAATATATAAACATCCTCTTAATATCATTATAATTGATATCAATAAATTTTTAAGCCATCCAAAAATTCTTTATTATAAAAATTAAAAATCCATAACTTCAATCTATCAAATACTTCCATACTATCATTTGTATTAGTAATTCTAAACAAATCCTCATCAATATTCTTAGATAAATAATCAATAAACTTTTTACATAAGATTCCTCTGTTTCATACCATAATTTTTCTTTTTATCACAATATTCCGATAATTTCATATTTCCTCCATTTATATAAATATACACCACGTTTTATAAACACAACATAAAACGCAGTGTACTAATTTTATCTCATTTGAAACTCAGCACTAACAGTAATTTCCTTATTAGTATCTCCATTTTGTACAAACCTTTTAACAACTCTATATACTTTATTAGATACCATCTTATCTTTTAAATTCAGAAAAAATTTATTGCAATATTATTCGTTTTTATTAGGATCTATAGTATATAATTCTTTAGTCCACACCTTATTACGACTATCTTCAATCTTTTTCCATCCATTATCTGTTTTAACTTCAACATCATATTCTACATCATAAGTATAGACACTAACACTATTATTTTTTTCAATACGAAAAACTGCACCATTATCACTTAAACTGCCCTCTTTTAAAAGATAATGTCAATTCATCATTTAAATTTCCTTTTTTTAGAAATATCAAAAGTCTTAACCAATTCTAAACATTCATCAGCTTCAGCTTTATCTAATGTATGATTTAACATTACAACTTCATTGCCATTTAATGAAAAATATATATCCCTCCATAAATTATCATCTGTAGAATATCCAACATTAACTTTATTTCCATTATTTAAATTTAAAAACTTGTTCTTTACGATCAGTTCCACAAACTCCTGATACATTATTATAAAAAATATAATACAGCATATTTATCACTACTACTCTTATAAAATTTTAGTGCAAACTTATATTCTTCAGTAGCAGGAAAGCTCCTCATATTTCCATCCATTCAATTTAATAAAAACTAATTGACACACCATCAACTATTTTTCATACTTTTCTCCCTGTGCAGAATTTATATTATTAGTAATAGTTACATTAAAATTTGATTGATTAGATTTTTTTAATCCAAAACTTTCTAAAAATTAAACTTAACTGCTGCAATTATTAGTAAAACTACTAATGACAATAATACAATTAATAGTATTTTAAAATTTTTCTTTTTCCATACACACATACCTTTCTTACTTTAAATTATAACGTACAAATAAATGTTCGCTATTAATGTAATAAATTTCAATACCATTATATCATTATAAAATAATATATCAAGTAGCCCGTTTTTAATATAAAAAAGAGAACACTCCGCTTCATCAGAAACATCACATTCTCTTTATAAATAAATCTATTCTTTAATATCAGAATTTTCACTATTCTTTTTATTAATATAACTCTTAATAAATTCAATAATCAAATTAATAATATTAATACAAACTACAATTCCAACTAAAATCAATGTATTCTTAACAATTAAACTATTATTAGTAGGAATTAAAAACATCTCTAAAAGCTCTAATAGAATATGTCATAGGTAATAAAAATTAAAAGCCTTTAAATCCATCATTAATTGTTTCAACTGGGAATGTACCACCAGAAGCGGCAAGTTGTAAAACTAATATAATTAAAAGCTACAAACTTTTCCAACATCACCAAAATTTCTTATTAAAAAAATTGAATAACACTCATAAATACAATACCAACTAATATACATTCACCTATATAAAGTCCTAAATTTGCAATATCTAATTTAAGTCCCCACATTAATAAAAGTCCTGTACCAATTCCTTCAACAGCACCAATTGCCAAAATAATCAAGATTTTGAAGAATTCTATTCTTTTTAGTATCATGATCAAAAATACCAAATCTATGTCTTTGATCATAATATAAAAAACAACATAACACATCAAAGCTCCAACCCATAAACCAATTGAAATAAATAATGGCGCAAACGCAATACTCATGAATTCACTGTTCCATAAGATTCTTCTTTAAAAATCAACTGGATTTGCTACAAAATCCTCAATTCCATTCAATTTTTCAACAGAATCATTTTGCAGTTTTTAGACCATCATTAATCTTGTTTTTAAATTCATTAGTGCCATTAGCTAATTTTTCAGAAGCCATTTGAGCTTGATTAGCACCTTTAGCTAAGTTTGTTAATAGCACTATTTACTTTTTAGAATTATCATTTAATGTATTTAATCCATTAGATAAATTATTAACACCATCATCTAATTTAGAAACACCTGTTTTTAAATTGTTTAACACCACTTGTTAATTTTTACCTTGAGTAACTCCATTAGAATCTTTAGCAACTAATTGTTTAGCACCACTTTTTAAAGGTTATTAGAAGCAGATTTAGGGCTATTTGCTCCACTCTTTAACGCATTACCATTCTGAGTTAATTTAGCAGCACTTTCAGCATTTAAAATAGCTTGTGTGATTAGCCAAAAGGAACTAAACTAGGATTCATACTGAGACATATTAATAATAGCATGTAATAATTGATTTTTATTAGTATTAATAGTATTAACACCATCAACATATTTACCTATATTATCAATAACTTTATTAGAACCATCAACATATTGAATAGTACTATTTGCTAATTGTTCACTACCAGAAACATATTTATCAGTACCATTAACAATAGTATCCATTGAAGAATTCAAATTATGAAGGCCATTTTCAATTCATTAGCACCATTACTAGCTTTAGAAACACCTTTATCAAACTCAACATACTTATTATTAAGTTCTTTTGGTTTGCAGTAGATAATGTATTCAATCCATCATTTTAATTTTGATGTTCCATCATTAAGTTTACTAGCACCATCTGAAATAACTCTTAAATTCTCAGGAACTTTCCTTAAATTATCAGCTAAATTTTTAGTAACCTCTTTACTAACATTCTCTTCAAGTTTTAATTCAACACTTTTTAAAGCGCTATTAATAATTTGTGATGATAAATAATTCTTTCTTTTATTAGGCGAATATACTATTGTTAAAAATTCTTTTATTTTTAGTAGATGCACTCTTTAATGTATCAGTAAAAATCAGAAGGAATAGTAATAACAGCATAATAATCATCATTTCAAGACCTTTTAAAAGCATCATCAGATGAATTTACCTCAACAAAATTAAAGGAATTTGAATCTTTAAGTTGTTTAACAAATTCACTACCTTTAGAATTTTTCTGATTTATCCAAATTAACAACACCAACTTTTAATATTTGATAAATGACCATATGGATCCCAATAAGATTTCAAATAAAAGAAACTATATATAAATGGTATTAATAATACCACAGCAAAAACAATAAATTTAAAAATATCCCCTATCTTGTAATTTTTAATCATTCTTATCTCCTCTCAATTCCATTTCTAAGTATTTTCATAATATTACTAGATATTTCTTCATCACTTAGTTTTTTATAAAAATTATTCCAATCTATAATTAACGCAATATACATTTTATAAATTAAAAAGTAAGTACATCAATATTATCAAAAACTATATATCCATTTTTGAGCTTCACTAAGTTTTTCACTAATATACTTAATAACATCTTTTTCAATAAATTTAATACTATTAACAAGAGATTTATTTCTAAGAACTTCGCTTCTTCAAAAAGAACCTTAAATAAATTATTCTTTTTCTGAAAACTAACAAACTAATTAATCCTTGCTCAATTCCTTCAAAAAAATCATCTGACTTATTTTTCAATACTTTTCAAACTCATCCTTCATACTTTTTAATTCATATTTAATCAATTCATTTAATAATTCCTCTTTACTCGAAAAAAATTAGCATAAACCGTCTTTTAGTAACTCCAGCTTCTCTAGCTATTTCATCCATTGAAACTTTTTTTAAAACCAAATTTTGAAAACAACTTTTTGCTATGCCTTTAAAATCACTTCTTCTTTCACGTTTTCCTCCTAAACTAGTATACCAAAATCATTTATTAGTATACTAGCAATAATATAAATTTGTCAACAGTTTTATTAAAAATATAAAAAGTAGCCACTTACTGTTAAACTTTTATCTAACAATAAGGTTTACTTCATTATATAAAATATTATTTCTCTTTATAAACTACTCTTTTTAGGAAATCTTTAAAAAGTAATTTTATTAAAACATCATTAACAAAGGTGTGGTTCATTATCTTCCTCAATTTTTATCTTCTTTAAAACATTCCATTACCTTACTAATATAATTATAGTATTTTTCATTTGCCATCATTTTAGATGATTTAGAATTTTTCCCCAGAAACTTTAGTATAATTCATCAATTCATTAATAACCAAATCAATATCTGAAAATCCACCTAATTTTTCCTGCTTTTTGATTATGCTCATTTATTACAGTATCTAAACATGAGTATATAAATTTTTTCTGATAATCTGTAATTATCTTTCCATTTATTGATTTCAAAAATGAGATTGAAGAAACAAAATATGGTAATAAACTACTATTTACACTTATTATTTCTTCGATTGATTTAAGATTGCCATCTAAATGATAAAATTGTGTCAATTCTTCACAATCTAACCATTGCTTATCATTAAGAATTTCAGGATATACTATTTTATTAAATTGACTTATCATAATTGGAATATCATAATTATTAATTCTAAAATCATTATATTTTTCATTAATTCAAGATATCTATTATTAATACCATTTTATTTCATAATATCTTACAAAATGATAAAAGCATTAGTTACTCCTTTTATATCAGCATCAATTTCCAATAAAAAATTATCGTGTTGTTCACTATAATTAACATCACTAATTAATTGATCATATTGAGCAATTTTTATAATTACATCTTCTAATTTATACATTTGCCTTGAAAAAAAGCAAATTGTTTTCTTAATTTTTCAGGATATTTAAATTGAAGTAAATGTTCTAATTCATGAAATGCAGCAAATATTAAAAATGTCAATCCGTTATCTTTGGTATTATTATAATTATAATAATTTCTTTCTTTTTATCTTTTCAATTATACCAGAAAATAAATAAATTCTTTTAGAAGCAATATCCAAAAACCACCTGCACTTTTTCCAATTTTAAAATGTGGATTTTTATTAATTATATTCTCCTTGAATCATATATAATCTCAGATGACAAATTAAAACTTCTATTAAAAATCATTTACAATTAAACTAATAATATCATTATAATTCATAATATATCCCCCTACCAAATTACTATTCTACCTTTTAAACTATTTAATCATTATTTTACTATAATGCTAATTATATGCTGTCAAAAATAAGCTCTCCATCAACATATTCACCAAGAAATATATCAGATGGTTTTTCAAATCCTTTTTCTTTATTGCTTCAAGTAGCCATTCCTCATCCTTACCAATTACTGATACAATATCATGTTGTATCTGACCATCAGTAATAATAGGAAATTTAGGGGTTTTCTTCCCCAAATAATATAACAATTAATTGTCCATTTTTGCTCCCAAATAGCTCTTTTTAACTTTATGTGTTGAATATACATTCTGAGTACGTAATTTAAAAAGCAACGTCGTGTGCACATAAACCTACTTTTTACAATTCTCAAGGTTTATTTGACCATTATCAATAATAATTAATGCTTTACCATCAATCAATTGTCTAGCTTTAACACTATGTTTTTATAACTTTAAATAGCAATACAAGCATACACCATATAAACAAAATTATAATACATTCTAAAAATATCAATTTCTTTTATTATATAATTCCACCAATAATACCACCAAGTACATAATTTTGAACTTGATCACTGGCAGAATTAGGATTTAGATTCCCCTTACCAGTAATATTAATAACCATTATTAAAGAAAAATCCAATAAAGCAGCTTTATAGCAACTAAAATAAAATCATTCATAACTTCCTCCAAATAATTTATCCATCATACCATCATGACAAATAATCTTTTTTAAAAATAAATTTAAATCAAAATCCAAATCCCTGCCATTAGGCAACATATTAACATATATGTTATTAGTCTTAACATTATTTACAAAATATGAAGCGGAATAATCACTATCAGTAAAAATAACAGATGAAGAACCAGAAGTATTAAAATTAATTTGACAAATAACTTCATCAATATCTTGAACTTCAATAAAATCATCAAATTGTAAAATCAGAACCTGTCTTAACATATATATCACAATAATCTAATTTTTAATAATTTTTCAAATAATAAAAACATCATCTATATTCTCAATATACACATCATAATGATTAATTCCAAAAGTAATAACATCAATATCAGAAGCTATTTTAACTTTATGCTGGAGCCCCTTATCACCTATAACAAATACACGATTAATACTAACACTATTAGATAATAAAGAATCAAATTCATTTACATATAATAATTGAATTAAATTTTTATCAATTTTATATTTTTCTAAAACATTTTTAATTAAAATTAATATTAATCTGTTAGTAAAAATCCATATAATCAACATTACTAACAAATATCATACTATTACGCGTCAAAAATTGATTTTAAAAGCAAGTTCAATTAAATAATAAGTATTTCCATTATAAATAGTACAAATAGTTCCTAAAGAATCATTAATTATAAATTTATCACAATCATTTTCCACTTTTTTTATAAAGATTTTTAATACACATTAATTTTTATCAATATCTTTAATAAAATCAAAAATCTAATTTAAAAACCATTATTATTTTTAATATCAATTTTATTAACCTTAATAATATCATCTTTAGCATCCATTAACTTAATAAATACGTCTTTAATAACTTGACTCACATCAATATTATCATTCATATCCATATAAGCCATATTAGCATTTCCAAATATAGTTCGATTATCCAAAATATCCCCCTATTGTTTATCACTTTTTCTTCTTAAAAGCAAAAACTTACTAATAAAAAGTTTAAAAAATAATCACAACTACAGTCAAAATCAATTTCGAAATCATCTTATCAATAGGTAATTTAAACATAATAAATCCCCCACCAAATTCCAAAATCATCGTAAAAAGCTCTACCTAAAAACAAATTTAAAAATTCAAAAACTTTTCTTTTATCGATTCTGCCTCAGAATGAAAAAAACCATATCCTTATTAGTAATATAAGCAAATAAAAACAGATAAAATAATCGCAATAGCATTAGATAGATTATCTTCTAATTTACAAAAACTTAGTTAATATCTGAAATGATACTAAATTAACTAAAGTTGTGCAAACTCAAATATTATATAAAACATTACTTCTTTAGTCATAATTTTCTTTAAAAACTTTTCCATAACTCTCTCCTTATTTAACATCGAAATTATACCATTATATCATAATCTTTGCAATCAATATTATATAAAAAGCCATATTCAGAGCTTTCCAAATTAAATTTTGAACTTTATTATATTTTTCAATATTATTAAAAATATTTTTATTGAATAATTAATACCTTTTACGATATATATAATATATAATCTAACTAAAGAGTAAAATTATGCAAACAAATAACTTAACAGAACAAAAATTTAGAAACTTTAAAGAATTTTTATAAAAAACAGACTTAAGTATAAAAACGATTTATTAGAACTTGCACCAAATAAATCTGATAATTTTGATGAATCTAGATAAAAATTAACTATATAGACAAACTTTATAAAAAGCCAAAAAGATTTAGAATTCGACTTTTAAATCAAGCCTAAAAAGTTTTAATTTTGATGATAAAATAAATGAATCTTTAACAGAATTCTTCAATAAAGAAAAAGAAAAAGCTTGCCATCGGTAATTATAATAACATTAATTGCAATGAAATATATCAAAACAATTTTTCTGATATGTCAAAAACTTTTTATAGAAGATGTTAAAAACATTTGTTGGATACACTTCATTTTAATGAAAATGAGTTTAAATACTTCTATAAAAAGAAGCAAAAACAATAAATGAACTTTTACATACTTGCCATTCATATATAATGAATAATCAATCTATCTTAAGTTCTATAACCAAAATTTCCGAAAAACAAAAATCAATTTAAATATCCTATCAGCCTATATGGAGAACAAACAAAAGCTGCAGAAGAATTATTCAATAACTTTCAATGGATTTAGATGTTGGCTGGACAGATATAATATCATTAGAAGATCAAATTTTTATGATGGTAAGAGATCGTGGGCATGCTCTAACAATTGATATAGATACATCAAAGGATGATTATCTCGTAAAATATTTTGTTCCTAAAACTATGTAATGAAGACATGATCAAAGCCTTACCCGGAATAAATAAAGATAACATTTCACAAAATGGAGCATCAGGCTGTTTTCAATGTAAAAATACAGAATTTACAAATAAACTTTTTCTTTCATTGAAAAAAAGTTCCAACAGACAATGATATGCCACCCTATTCATATAAAAAGACATACCTAATTTCAACAAAAACAAATCAAATGATACTAATAAAAATGAACTTTCAAATCCAGAGCTACCACTATTCTCCATAGATGATGTCAAGAAATGACCACAGAAAAAGGAAAACAAGGACGAAAATTTGAGAAAATCTAAATCTTTTATCAAAATTTAAAATTTTTCAAAAGATAAAAATAATACTAAAGAAATAGATCAAGAGGTAACCAAATATGATAAATGAAACAAAAATACATTGATACAGCCTATGAAACACTTTATATTTTTAAATCATTGCGATAAAGGAATTCATATCCAAAATACCAATTAAAATATTAAATAATCTTAAAGAAATTGCTAAAAATAGCTCTAAAAATTAATTTAGTTTCCAAATAAAAATTAAAAAGAACAAAAACATTTCAGATGAAACAAAAGACTTCATATCAGGTCTATATATACTTATATAGCAGATAAAGATGAAAAGAAAAGAAATATTATCTAGTTTGGCAACAAAATGAACAAATTGACAAGAAAGAAACAACAATAGATATCTTCAAAAATAATAAACCTCAATTACAAGCAAATCACTTATCTCAACAATCAAATATTATTCCATACCATAAAGAAACAATATTCGATAAAATAAAGTCAAAAATAAAAATCATTATTTCACAAATAATATAACATTAAAAAGACCACCTAATTATATTAACAAGATTATATTAACAAGCTTTTAAAAAGCTAAATACAATATAAAAAGTGGTCTTTTATTATTACAACTCATCCAAAAACAATTTGAATTATTATATCATCATTATTAATAACTTTTAGTCCTAATATCATTAAGTTTTCTTATAGCATTTTTAAACGATTATAATCCTCTCCCTCATTCAATAAATCTAATTGTCCTTCTAATTCATTTTATATTTCTTTCAACTTTATCTAAAAGCTCTTGCTTTAATTTAAACATTGTATCCATAACTACCTCCATATATAATAAATCATTAATATAATATCATATTTAAAAATTATAATATATATTATAATAAACTAATAATAAGGAGGCTTTTTATGAGATACAACAATTTATTTTAATTAGACACTCTACAGACTTAGTACTCAAAGAATAGATGAATATAATAATAATGACTCATCAACATTAAAAGAGAAAAATAATTCTTTTCTGTAAGTGGTGAAAAACGTGCAGAAACATTAGCAAATGAAGCAGAACTACAAAATATTGATAAAATATATGCCAGCAATTGTGTTAGAACTTTACAAACTGCAAAATATATGATGGAAAAAGCAAAATCTTAATATAACAATTGATAAAAGATTTGATGAAAAGAGTTATAGGCCAATCAAATAATAACTCAGTTTCCAAACTGGTTCACTAAACAATTTATAGACGAAAATTATAAAACTATAGGTGGAGAAAAAGTCAAAAGAGTACAATTAAGAATGTTTGATGGTTTTATTAGAAGTATTACACAATAATCAAGGAAAAAGAAATTGCAATATTTTCACATGGTATGCAATCTCCTTTCTATTATTAAAATGGTGCAAATTAATAAATGTAAATGAAAATAAAGAAATAACTTTAGAATTTAATAATAAAATTATATATAATAAAAGATTAAATTCACCGAAGTCTTTAAATTATTATTTGATGATAACCCAATATCTATAACACATCCCATTCAACGATATAAATTTTGATGATTTTTGAATTACATGAAAAAAATAAGGTATGCTTTAATTCATACCTTATTTTTATTAATCTTCTTTCAATTTTTCAGTCAATTCAGTAAAATATTCTTCTCCCCATACATCAAGTTTAGCTTCATCATCAATTAAAGAAACAACATCCTTTTTAGCATTCATATAATTAGTACACTCAAACTTCTTAATTAATAATTCCTTTAAATCTTGTAATTTCAAAGATTCATCTTCAGAAATAACTTCCATCTCAATTAATTTCTCATTTATTGAAAATAAATTAATTTTTGTATTTTTCCATAATAAGCAAAAATCATACAAAAATACGTCCACTTACTTTATAATTTGATTTTTGATTTAAAATATCACAAATTATATCATTAAAAAGTGATTCTTTATCAAATAATCTAATTTTATGAGGAGATGGCAATTCTTTAAATTCAAACTCATATACTCCAAAAATTTTTGTGATTCTGTATCAATCTCAAATTTCAATCTAATTTCATTAAATATATCCAAATTGATACCTAAATATGACTTAGGAATAAATTTTAACACATATCTTTGATTATCATCTTTCGTTATAAACTCAACATCTAATCCATAAGCATTAAGCTCTCTTGCCATAAAATCAAGATATTTTCCAGCCATAAAAATATTCATTAGACTACAATAATATAAAAATTCAAATCACGCAAAATCTATCCAATCTATAATAAATTCTAGATGCAGTTTCCCACACAAAATAGCAACATCAAAAACCACATCTACTCAAACCTGTCAAAATAATTTGCTGAATAATTTCACGAACTGCATTAACACCATCATCAAAAATTTTTTTATTTTTATAATCATTTAACATTGTTTTGTATAACATTAATCATTAACATTTCTCCTCAAATATTTGTATAACATTTGTAACATTAGTAGAATGATATGCTTCACTCAATTCCAAAATAGCATTAATATCCAAATTTACTAATTTATCCATATTAATACCTATTTCATTTACTAATAATCTCTAAGTTCTTCCATATTTCCTACAGGACTTTTAGTATATAAAGTATCACATAATGCTTTTTCAGGACATGCCATCTGGAAAGAATACTTTCCTTTTTTTATAACATCAACTCCCATATAAAAAACTTCATTAGGAACATCTCTATATTCAAAAATAACCAAAAGGTGTATCATATCTCTTCTTTTTCTTTTTACCATAAGTAGCACAAGTATACCTATCAATTTCACCATCAATTAATTCATGACAAATTAACGCATAATTAAAAGATAAATATGATGGACCATAAATTGTACTAGCAATCAAATATCCTTCAATATCATCTTCAGTTTCATATAACCCCTTTATAATTCTTGTAATCTCATTATTTTTCACATCACGACTAATTTTTATTATTTTTATTTGAGTAATGTTTCAATTTATCCTTCATTACATCATTAGTAATAATCATTATTAAGTATCCTTTCTTACATTTATGTAAATTATTAATTTTATTTTTATACTTACCACTTTTTCACCATATAATACTTTATATTATACATCCTTTTTACTCTTTTTCAATAGCATTTTTTTATTTTTTTATATTCATTCCCAGATTTTCACCATATAATACTTTATATAAATATAAAAAAGTCGATTATATTTAATCGACTCTCCCTTATTTTACTTGTTTTTATTAAATTACAGATTAACTCAGCTGCTCTTTCAATTCCAATCACATCACTATTAATCATAATATCATAATTATTAGCATCCTTCCAATTAGATTCTGTATAATATTTATAATGATTCTCACGCAACTTATTAATCTTATCAATCTCTTTTTTGCATCATTTTTACTTATATTATAATATTTCACTACCCTATTTATTTTATACTCTTCAGAATTATAAATAAAAACTTTTATGCCTTTTCCTTTAATATAAAAATTAGCACATCTTCCAATAATTACACATGATTCTTTAGTTGCAATGTCTTTAATCATTTCCGATTCTTTAATAAATAATTCATCATTATTAGAAAGTGTTGAATAATATCCATCTAAAAATAGATACACCACTTCTCTTTTGCTCATTATTTTTCAATATATTCATTTGATAATCCTGTTTCTTTTGCAATTTTAGTTATAAATTCTTTATCATATAATTTAATTCCTAACTTCTCTGCAGACAATTTACCAATATATCTTCCTCCAGAACCATACTCCCTAGCAATTGTTATTATAATATTTTTCCATCAACTCTATCATTATCTTCATGAGAATCCTCTTCATTAAAAACTTTCAACAACACCTTTATTATCATTTAACTTTTTAAATTCAATAATTAAAAAGTTAAAAGCAATTAAAAATACAACTCCATCTGCCAAAGGTCCTGAATATAACAACCCATGAATTCCAAAGAAATGTCCTAAAAATAATCATAGATGGAATTAATATAAGAATTTGTCTTGATAAAGAAACAATTGCACTCTTAGCACTTTTTACCAATGGCTTGAAAGAATATTCCTGCAGGAATCTGAACTCCATTAACAATACAAAGCATTAAATAAATTCTAAAAGCAATAATAGCAAATTCAACATATTTAGGATCAGATTGTGAACCAAAAATCTAATAAGTTTATCAGGAATACATTGAAATAATATAAATGCAATTGTACTTATCATTACTGAAGTTATCAAAACGATTTTTAAAGTTTTTCTTAACTCTTACATAATTTTTTGCTCCATAATTATAACCTATAATAGGCTGAGAACCAGCAGCAGACCAATTATAATACTATTTAAGAATTTGACCATTTTTCATAACAATTCCTAAAACTGTAATTGGAATATTCGCACCAAACTCAGATTCTGCACCATATTTTTCCAAAGCATGTTATTTTTCAGTAGCCATTACAAAAACAATAGCCATCTGTGTTATAAAACTGCTAATACCTAAAATAGATACCTTTTTAAGAGTGCAAATTTGCACCTGAAAATACCAACAGATATTTTTATAGATTTAAACTTTTCAAATAAATTACATTTAATAAAAAGTCAATATCTGAGCAGCTACAGTTGCTATAGCAGCACCATCAACACCCATTTTAAATATAAAAATAAAAAAATAGGATCTAAACATGTATTAAGAACTGCACCAAGTAACATTGTTGTCATAGAATACTTTGGACTGCCATCAGCTCTAATCATTGAATTTAATGTAACACCAAGCATCATAAAGGAAATCCTATTGCAGATATTCTTCCACTAACTTGTTGCATAATCTCTAAGCTGATCCGTACATCCATTCAATAATTGTGGCAAAAAATATTAAAACAACAAATGTATAAACCAAAGAAACAACAACTGACAATAATATACCTGCCCCAATTCCTTTAGCAGCCTCATCTTTATTTTTCTCACCAAGCTTTAAACTCAAAAGCCGAAGCTCCATCACCAAACATCAATGAAAAAGCAAAGAGCAATCATAGTTAATGGAAAAACAATATTCGTTGCTCCATTTCCTAAATATCCAACACCCCAGCCTATAAAGATTTGATCAACTATATTATATAAAGAATTAACTAACATAGCTATAATTGCAGGTATAGCAACTTTCTTATTAATTTTCCTATTTTTCAAAAGCCTAAAAATATTTTCTTTTAGACTCTATAGTTTTTCATTATTCATTATTCCTCCTTTTTAGCCATAATATTATAACATCTTTATTTTTATTTAGTAATAGCAAAACCAAAAATCAAATTTCATAATAATATTTCAATATAACAATATAAAAGGACACTGGCAATCTCTGCCAGTATCCCAATATCTATCTAATTACAGTGAACTTAAGAGCAGTTCTAGCTGTATTGACAAACGCATTACTCTGTTCGTCAAATACAATCTTTACATACCCTATTGAAATCAAAGAAGAAATAGTTAATATCATATGCTCTCCTTCAGAGATAACATACATATCCTCCTTTGACCTCCTGTTCTCTGCCTTCTTGTACCGGACATAAAAGCGCACCTTTTTGCCATAATTGGCGAACATCTTAGTAACGCTCTCTTGTATGACCTCTACAAGAAGTTTCTTGAAGCAAAGCTCTTTTCCAAATTCAATCTGATAACTCCGAAAACGGTTATCAAATCTCTTAAAAACAAAGCCCCAATTAAAAGATACCTGATTAAGATCAAAGTTCCTCTCAATCTTTGCAAAATCTCTTGATTGGATCAAGTCGCTCTGGTAATATTACTTCCCGAGGCAGACAAACAATCATGAGAAACCAATGACTTAGAACCCATCTCCTCCTCTCTGCTCAATCGAGGCTTAAAAAGTATCTAACGCTTTACGACAAAATTTATGTTACCACTTTATCATAATTTTGTCAATTATTAAAAAGACGCTGGAAACCCAGCGTCAAAAACCTAAAAACATCAATAAAGCAACAATCTCCATCTCAATTCTAGAAGCTAAAACAGTAAACCCATCTCTCTTGCGATTAAAAATATATCGCCACCCACTCAAGTGGCTCATCACAATAAGAGATATTAGTCACCTTTCCAACTTTCAGCCATACCTTACTTGAAAACCATCTCACCATTTCCGATCTTCTTAAACACAATCGTAATAGGCTGACGTCCAGTTCCGTTAACTGTAACGGCATGAATCATCTTCAAACTTACACTAAATTTACTTTGAATATTATCCTCCGTCAATTTGGCAAAATGAAAAATGATAACTTCTCAGAAGACGCTCCTCATCCGGATTTGCCGTAAATTCACGGTTCACTGCAATCCTGTTCTTGTCAAAAGTCTCTTTCAACTTTGCACTCTTCACGACCCAAATCCTCTCCAAAAAGAGTATCATAGTGCCGAAAAAGCCTTCAGAATTTGCATAAGAGACCCGAGACACGTTTTTCCATGTTTCTCCTTTCTGCTCAATTGAGCAATCAGTAATCAAGTACTCACGTACTAAATAATATAATTATATATTAACATAATACTTAAAAATTTGTCAATTACATATTTTTTTAACTCATTTAAAATCACTAAATATTGAGATTGAATTCCAACTTTATCAGCATTAATTTCATATTTATCAATTTCATCATTAACAAAATCTTGATCTTTTGCATCTAGATTCTTATCAGCATAAGGATATAGCACCTCATTCTCTTTATTAATATGCTCCTCCATCATTGACACATATCCAAATGCATTAGATACAATTGCCAATTTATAAACATCTTCATTAAACATTTCATATTCTTGAATAGCATATTTTTAAATTCATTAAATACATTCTACCTACATTATGTTTCAAATAACATAGCATCATTAATGATATGACTAATTTGCTCACCAAGAGTATCCACCATAACTCTAAAAAGAATATCTTCCTCTTCTTTATGATGATGTGCATCAACATAATTTCTTCCAAAGTCCAAAACTTTATTAAAAATCTAAATCAATTTCCTCTTCTTTATTAAAAATTCTTCACATTTATCTTTTACAACATCTACAAAAACTAAAACATTTTCATGTTGTTCTACTAAAATATCAATACCTTTCATAAATACCTCGGCAACATTATACAAAAACTCTCAAAAAGTCCACCTATTGAATTTAATTCAAGATTAATATATACTCAAACATATAAACAAAAGAGGTATTTAAATGATTAGAACAGAAGAAAATCCACAATTATTAAATAAATTTTTAGACTATTGCTTGGTGTATCAAAAAAATCACCAAACTCAGTCGAACAATATAATTCAGACTTAAATTTATTTCTAAAATATATGAGATATCACTTTCATGATGATAATTCAAAAGAACTTTCAGAAATTAAAATTAAAGGAATTGATGCAAACTACTTAAGTCAAATCAAACAAGATGATATACATGCATTTATATCATATATGTCAATTACTAGAAAATGTGGTCCTGCAACATGTGCTAGAAAAATATCAACGATTAGAATCTTTTTAAATATTTAACAATAACTAACACAAGTATTAACAAACAATCCAGCACAAAAACTTAGAAACACCAAAATTAGATAAAAGACTTCCAAAATATTTAACGCTTGAAGATTCTCAAAAATTATTAGAAGCATCAAGCAATGAAGACTCAAAAAATGCTGAAAGAGATTTTGCAATAATAACATTATTTTTAAACTGTGGCATGCGTTTATCAGAATTAGTTGGAATAAATATTTTCAGATATTAAATTTGACGAATCCTATTAACTGTAATAGGCAAAGGTAATAAAGAACGTACAATATACCTAAATAAAGCCTGTATTAATGCAATCAACAATTATTTAGCAGTTCGCTCAAAATTACCAAAAAAAGATAATTTAAATTCAGATAAAGCGCTATTCTTAGTAACTATAGAAAACGTATTAGTAAAAAGAACTGTAGAATTAATAGTAAAAAGAAGCTTGAACGTGCAGGATTAGATTCAACTAAATATTCAACACACAAACTTAGACATACTGCAGCAACTACTAATGTACAAATATGGTCAAGTAGACATTCGTGCACTTCAAGAATTGCTTGGACATCAAAGTATATCAACAACAGAAATATATACACATGTAGATAATGAACAAGTAAGAAATGCTATTGAAAAGTAACCCACTTGCCAACTTTTAAAAACAAAAATAAAAAAATTTAAAAATACATATAAAAACAGAATGTTAATCCCTAACATTCTGTTTTTATTTCTATTTTATAATTTTTCATTAAGTCTATATAATACAAAAGAAATCACTATAAATATCAAATAACTGTGTTATAGCTAAAAATGAACCAACTATCATTAATAATAATTTAATTGTTTGAAATGGCATGAACATTAATAACAAAGCAAATACTAATTCAATTACACCTGCTAATAGCACTCCCCATTTATTTACTTTCTTAGTTGCAATATTTAAAGATAATTGAATTTTAAATACAGAATTAACAATTAAATAAATACCTACAAAAGCAGCAATTGAAATTATTGTTCCAGTTGGATTAAATACTCAATACAAAACCTAAAAATCAATGATAATATTGATTGAGCAAACTCAAAATTTAATAAATTAATTTCATTTCTAGTCAAAAAAATATGATATGCAATGTGATACACCTGCAGCAATTAAAACATAACCCAATATAGTAACTGATGTTAGATGCAACTTGTACTGGCGCTACTACTAAACAAATTGCAATGATAAATATCAATACACTTAAAAATCAATGAAATTAAAGCTTGATTTCTTAAAAATAATTTTCCATAAAAATTTCCTCCTTTGTTTCATACCAGTATGATACCATAACAAAAATATAAAAGTTAAGTACTTTTTTATTATATTTCAAATATTCAAAAATAAAAGGATCAATATAACCATCCATAACTTTTTGAACATCACCAATTTTCATAATTAGTTCTATGATCTTTAACAAGTGTATATGGACAAAATACATAAGATCGAATTTGACTCACCCATGCAATATCCATTTGAACACCTTTTTAAATCATTAATTGTATCCCTATGTTCTTGTTCTTTAAGATGAATAAGCTTTTGAAATAAGCATTTTTCATAGCATAATCTTTATTTTGAAATTGACTCTCTGAGTTTTGACAAGCAACAACAATTCCAGTAGGAATATGTGTCAATCTAACTGCAGATGAAGTTTTTATTAACATGCTGACCACCAGCCCCAGATGCTCTATAAACATCCATCTTAATATCATCAGGCTAATCTCAACATCACTAATTGATTTAATTTCAGGCAAAACTTCAACAGAAGCAAAAGACGTATGTCTCCTACCACCACATCAAAAGGTGAAATCCTAACAAGTCTATGAACACCATGTTCAGATTTCAAATAACCATATGCATACTCACCAGAAACTAAAAATGTAACAGATTTAATACCAGCTTCTTCACCAGCCAAATAATCTAATTCTTCAATTTTAAATCCATGCTTATCTGCCCACCTAGAATACATTCTATAAAGCATATCAGCCCAATCCATAGCCTCAGTACCACCTGCACCTGGATGAATTGTAACTAATAGCATTAAATTATCATATTTATCAGAAAAATAAAATCTGAATTTCTAAATTTTCTAACTTCTCTACATTTTCACTAATACTCTTAACAATTTCTTTTCTAATTCTTCATCAGACTCAATTTTAAGCATTTCTAATATTTTCAGAATCATTAAAAATCGAATCTTTAACATCATTATATTTAGTAATTCGACTTTTTAAATTACTAATCTCTGTCAAAAACCACTGATGACTCATCAGCATTATTCCAAAAATTATTGTCTTCAGTCTTTTTCTCTAATTCTTTTCAATCTATCAGTTAAATCATCAATTTTAATTGTTTTACCAATTTCATCAACTCTATTAACTAAATTTTTGATTTAATCGAATATTCTCATCTATATCAAACATATTATTTACCTAAATTCTTCTCCATATAATTAATATATCCCTGATCTATATTAGCCCAAATATTAATATTCTCATCTAAAAATACCCATATCTATTTTATCACCAGAAATATTTTCATAATGCTATAACAATTGGATTTTTAAATTTAGCTAGGACATCTTCCAATAATTCTAGAAATATCTTGATATTTATTACCATACCCACAAATCCAAAAATCAATTACAGCTTTAAACTTGATTATTGTCATCAACTAAAACATTGCTTGCATTAAAATCACCATGAACTAAAACAATCATCATCTATCCCTCTAAAATTATGTTTCCAAAAATTCCATATCCTCTTTAGAAAGATGCGTTCTAAGAAGTTCATCAACAATCCTTGCAAATCAGTAGAAATATTATCAACATTAAAGACTTTATTACTCTTTTTTTAATCTATGCAATTGAACCATAAACTTTGAAATATCTTTTGAAATATCATCAATCTCAAAGTAACTTAGCTCATTCATAACATCAGTCAATGACTTGCCTGGAATCTCTTTATGTAAAGAATAGAATCTACCATTTCCATCATTCATTAATTTCAAATCAACTGTATCAAAATCTGTTTTACCATGAACATATTGTGCAAATTGACAATCTTTCACAATAGTTCTCATCCAAAAATTCATCTCTTGAAACCTAAAATAATATTTGCCATTATTTCCATAAACTTTATAAACAATATTAGTCCATCCAGTGAAATAGGCTTCATTGTTTGAAATTCATCATCAACACTTTTTCAATGATTTTTAATAATACTTTCAAAAATCATCATTTACTACAAAAATTCATTTCTTAACAATCCTCCCAATAAGACTAAGCAATTCATTTTTGAATCATCATTAAAATCATTATACACAATATAATCAAACTTTTCCTGTAATTCTTTATTATTCATAAAATTATTATATTGTTCATAAACTTCTTTTAATTCTCTCGTCTTCTTTTTCTTTAGACAAATTTCTACTTTTAATATTATTAATAGCAATCTCAATATTTCTAGGCAAAATATATATTGAAATCATATCAGGCTTAACTTTTTCCAACCATCAATATGTGTATAATGCATTTCAAAAACATGATTATCATTAGAAAAACTTCCGATTTTAAATAAGCATATCTTCCTCCAAACTCCGAAAAAATCAATTGCAATATTACCTCTTACAATTTCATTATCAAGTTCATCTTCAGTCATAAAAGTATCCAGTAATACCATCAATCTCACCAGGCCTAATAGCTCTAGTTCTAATAGTATGAATTTTCTTAATATTAAAGTTATTTTCAATTTCCTGTGAATAATAACTTTTACCAACACCAGTAAGACCTGCTAATGCAATAAGCATCATTCTTCCTCCATCAATTTTTAAATCTATCTGCAATTTTAGGAACATTCCCTATCAAAGCTTATCTACAATTAAAGAAATCCATCTAATAACAGATGCTTGAGCAATAGCAAATAATATACAAAGACCAGTACTTTGAATTGAAACTTTTGTAATATCAAATAATGTATGAAGATATTTAACAGAAATAAATACTCAATTATACTAATAAATATAACCATACTTCTATATAAATTAAGTGGTCTAATAATTCTATATAAAATTATATATCCACCAACTAACATTAAATATGTACATGCTGTACTGATATCATTAGTAGGTAAATCAAATAATTTAGCAAATTTCATTAATCCAATAATAGCAATAAATGTAGTAATTGCAGAAGGTAAAAGCTCTCAATATTGTTTTAGTTCTAATAAATTTCTTTTTGCTTCTTCTCATTAGCTAGTGCCAATAAGAATGCGGGTAATCCAATATTAAATGCAGATACAAGTGATACTTGAGAAGGTGATAATGGATATACAAAAAGCTAACTATTGAGAATAATGCCAATATTATTGAAAAATATATTCTTATATAAAATAATGTAGCAGACCTTGTAATATTATTAATATTTCTTCTACCTTCAGAAACAATATTCTTCATATGTGCAAAATCCGAGATCCATCAAAACAACCTTTGATGCTTCCCTTTGCAGCATCACTACCAGTACCCATCGCAATAGAACAATCTGCTTCTTTCATAGCCAAAAATATCATTAACACCATCACCAGTCATTGCAACTTTCAAATCAAAGTGCTCTTAAACTTTTAATAATCTGTTTCTTCTGTTCAGGCTTTACTCTTCCAAACACTGTATACTTTTTACAATTTCATCAATCTCAGAATCAATGTAACCGTATTCATATCAATATATTTTTCAGCATTCTTAATTCCAGCAGTAATCGCAACTTTAGAAACAGTAATAGGATTATCACCAGAAATTACCTTTACTTCAACACCCTATTCTTCAAAATATGAAAAATTTCTTTAGCATTTTTCTAATCTTATTAACTAAAAACAGTAAATAATAGTGGAACATTTGAACCATCAACTTCTCTACAAAATACCAATACTCTTTTCCATCATTCATCATATGGAATAATAGTTTCTTCATTATTTTTATATACCTCAGAATCAAGTAAAACGTCAGGAGCTCCAAATTTATAAATTCCATCACTCGTTTCAATCATTGAATACTTAACTTTAGAATCAAAGTTCTTCATTAAAGTATATTCAAAAATAGCATCAGATTGATATTTTTTCCTTTAAAACTTTTCATGGTAATGTTTGTATCAGTAATCGTATTTACATATTTGAGAAAAAGCCTTCTCAATATCATTAAATTCACTCTCATTAATTCCATTAGCAAGTACAATATCATCAATAGTCATTTTACTTTTCCAGTAATAGTTCCAGTTTTATCAACACAAAACATCAACTCTAGCTAAAGTTTCAACACTACGCATATCATGAAGTAATACTTCTTTTTAGCCAATCTCATTGCGCTAAGTGCTAAAGGCCACAGTTGTAAGTAAATACATTCCCTCTGGAATCATACCAATAACAGCTCAACAGCAGAAACAATAGATTCAGTATATGTCAAATGTTTAATAAAAATATGATTGTGAAAAACAATAATGCACCAATTGGTATAATTATAATACCAAAAATTTAACAATTCTATTAATAGACAAAACCATTTCAGATGGTTTGTTCTTTAATTTCTTTAGCTTTAAGCATCAATTTAGCAGAATAAGAATCAGCACCAACTCTAATTAATTTAATATAAGCTTTCACCAGAAATAATAAAACTTCCTGATTTCAATTCATCATCAATACTTTTTTTCAATTTCATCCGCTTCACCTGTAAGTAAAGATTCATTAACAAAGCAAATCACCATCAATAACAATCCCATCTGCTGGAATTTGTTTTCCAGATGAAACCTTAACTAAATCGCTAAGTACTAAATCATCCATTGAAACTTTAACTTCTTTACCATCTCTTAAAACATAATACTCAGATTTATCAAGTAATCGATAACCTGTCTAAGACTATCTTAGACCTAATTTGTTGAAATATACCAATAAAAAAATATTTTGCAATTACTACAGGCAAAAAAAGTTAAATTTCTATATGCTCAGCAACTATTAACAAAACAGATATAAAACCAAATATAAAGTTAAAATAAGTAAAAATATTCTTAACAAAAATACTCAAATAAGTCTGATTACTCTGTCTTTTCACATAATTAGTTTTGCATTTTTTTAACTAATTCTTTCACTTCATCACTTGTCAGCCCATTATATTTCATAAACTTCTCCTTATTAATAAACTAATGTATTTGCTGGCTATCAATTTTCTTATAATCAATAATTTTTAAGTATTGGTTCATCAATAATCTGTCCAGGTCTCCATTTCATATTTATGTGATGAAATAACAGCTTCAATATCATACCAACTGTTTTCAACAAGTTTAAAATTATCATCTTTATTAATCATAAAACCAGTTAAAGACATATCAACAGCACAACAGTACATATAATACTTTCCAATTGCGATTTCGTTATCTTTCATATTCTCGCTTTTTGAAGATTTGTCCCTGAACTTTAATCTTTCTTCCTACATAATTATCAATATGTTCATACATATCATTAAGTGTAGAAATATAATTTTCATCATTAATAACAACTTCTTCTTTTTAGCATTTTCAATCTCTTGTTGTTTATTATCCACCACACTAGGTTTTTGAATTAACAACCATTTTAGTCGTTCTTCCATCCCTATTATTTTTAATAAAAATTTAAATACTCCTGACTCAAATTACCATTATATGCAATAATACCAAATATCAAGAACACAAAAACAAATCAAATTTAAGATTTTAATTCTATTACTACCATGTTCATCTAGAAAAATTTCTCTAACAAAAATATCACCAACAAAACCTAAAAGAAATATAAGTATATATGAACATTTTTCATTAATAAAATTTCAATATTACCAGTAGCTATTATAACAGCAATTATCATCAATCAAAAATAACAATATACAATAATTATATTTTTCTATCACTCATTATTATCCTCCCAATACCTTATAACCAATTATCAATGAAACAACAAATGTTACTAAAGATAGTACAATAATAAACTTCGTAACAAAAGATTTCTTACATTTTTCTGCCAAATATAAAAGTATTTTTTTAATATCAATCATTGGACCAAATATTAAATAAGCTAATATTGAAGATTTACTCATTTCATAAATAAATGTTTTTAGCAATAAAAAGAATCTGCAGTTGAACATAAACTTACAATATATGCAAAAGCCATCATAACAATCATTTTGTAAAATAGAATTATTTGCACCAAGTGTAATATTAAATTTAGCCATTAAAATTTGAAGAGTAGCAGTAATCAAACTACCAAATATCATATATTTTAATAACATCTAAAAATCACCCTTTGTATGATCAATTACATTAAGCATTCTTATAGTAAATTTCTTTTTTTATGTTTTCCCTCATCTTCTCCATGACAATGACATTCATGATTACCATTATGAGAATGTTCTCCATGTTCATCATCACAATGACACTCACTATTATGCATTTCATGTCTATGATTATGTCCACAATGAACACATCCATCATCTATTACTGCATTACCATAAAAAATATCCTCATCTCTTTTTATACATAATGCTCATAATAACCCCTACAACAATTGAAACAATAACACCACCGACTAATCTCAAAATAGCAATCTCAGGCATAGTTGATTTAAACGCATATACAACACTCAAAAATTGCAACAGGATTAATTATAGGAGATGATAACATAAATGAAATACACACATTTAAAAAGTCATATTCTTCTTTTTAATCTAAGTGCAATAGGTATTACTGCACAATCACATGCAGGTATAAAAACCTAAAACTACACCAACAATAGATCCAAGTATTGGATTTTTAGGTATAACTTTTTAAAAAATCATCACTAATATATTCTTGTATAATAGCAGATATTAATGAACCCAATAATAAAAATGGCAAAGCCTCTAATATTATTGAAATAAATAACACTGAAATATCCTTAATCATAAAAACCTCCTCAAGTTTATTGAAAATCATTTCCAATATACAAAACTTACATATTCTTGTCAATAGAATATTACTCCATTCACTTTACTAAAAACACAAATTTCACATAAATTTCACTTTTTAAAAATCATTACTTTTTAATCATTTTAAGTTCAGATTCATTAAGCTCCCTTATCTCTCAAGATTTAAGTCATTTTGGCAATTCAAGTTTTCCCATTGCAATTCTATTTAAACTTATTACTTTAGCACCATAGTTTCCAAACATTCTCTTTTATTTGATGATATCTTCCTTCAGTCAATATAACTTTCCCAACAAATTCATTCAATATCTCTAATTTAGAAGCTTTACAAACACCATCAATTAATTCAACGCCATTTTGAAACCCATTAACCATTTCTTCTGTCAAAGGAATATCAATCTCAACAATATATGTTTTTAGAAATATGTTTACGTGGTAACAAAATATTATGTGCAAAAGCTCCGATCATCTGTAATAAGCATCATTCCAGTAGTATTTTTATCAAGTCTACCAGCACGAAATAAATTTCTCCATTTATATTTTTCTGGAACTAAATCAAGTACAGTCTTATCTTTTCCATCTTTAGTCGCAGAAACATATCCAGTCGGCTTATTCAAAATCAAATAAACATATTTCTGCGCTTTTATCACTTCATCATCAATTCTAACAATATCTAAATCTTCATTAATCTTAATATCAGCTTTCTTAACAACTTCATCATTAAGATATACCCTCTTAGCATTAATTAATTTCTTAACTATACTTCTAGAATACATAGAATGATTTGTAATAAATCTATCAATTCTCTCCATCTCTTCTCCAAAAGCATGTACATTATAGCACATGCTCAAATTCTAATTACAAAAACATAATTAGTTAAAAAGAATAATAAACCAATTCCAGCTATTATTTTTACTATAATTATACCTAACTTTTGTAAAAATTTAATTTTTACTAGCAACAGTAAGAATAGATGTATAAATTACTATAATTGGAATAAATAGTGCAAAAACTCTTAACCCAACTCCCAATGTATTATTAAAAATCAAAAATTCATTCCTATACTCCTTTATTAATTTTTCAATTTATTTAAAAAGTTCTACAAATTGCTTTTTCCTAAAAAGAACAATCATAATAATGTGTCTCATCTTCATATTCTATAATTAATATATAATTCAAGTTACTCATTCTATACTTAAATTCTACTTCTCTTTTTATTATATCTCTTTACATTATTTCTTTTTCGTACAAAACAATATCATTATTATCAACAATAACTTTCATAACAGCATTAAATATAGATGAAAAAAAGAAATAATCAAAAATAACAAAATAGCAAATATTAATGAAATTACAATAGATTTTTGCAAATTGAAAAACCAAAACACCAACCATAACTCCTGCTAACATATATATAAATAAATTAAACAATATCATTTCTTTTTTTGCATTTATATAAATTTTCCATCATATCTCCATAAAAATAAAAATACATCTATATTATAGCATAATCTTACTATTTTTCAAATAAATAAACAGTATTATAATTATATTTATTATTTTCAAAATCAATTAATTTTGTAACCTTAGTATGATCTGTATATTCTTTAATCATATTAAAGAATTTCACTCTGATTCAAATAAAAATTAATACTAACAATAAATGCCTTATCACTCTTTAATTCTGGATATTGACTTAAAACTTTAACATTTCCCAAAACTATGATCTAATATTAAACTTCTTTTTATAAATCATAAATTCTTCAATATCTTTAATATGATTATACCAATTATCTTCAACATATATAAAAATCAAGTCACGATATTTATACTAACTTCAATATATTTAGAATAATCTGTAAATAAATATTCAGGCTTTTTAATAAATAAAAATGAAACATTTAAAATAATTAATAATACAATAATCAAATATTTTAACTTTTCCAATCTAATTGAATTTAACATTATAGCCAACAAAAATAAATAATATTGGAAAAAAACTGTCATTATATATCTCACATCACTAAAAGGTGATTTAAATTTAATTACTACTAAAAACATAAAAATAACAAATATCAAATAATTAATTATTGCCTTTTTCTTAACCATAGCAAATATTAATATTGATATACCAATTAATATAATTACATATTTATTAAATCCTGTTAATAAATTAAATAATTCAAAGCAACTTCACATGATTAGCAAAACTACCAACACCTCTATATGAAAAGAAAATATGAAATATTGCTGGAGGAAATAATAAGCAAAATATTATTCCAGATAACAAATGTACTTTAAAATATTTTTTAGAATTTTCAGATTTCTTATAAAGTAATAAACATTGAATAAATATAAAGCTAAATAATATATAAACTAAAAAAATAATAATGTGACAATCCACCAAGTACAATCGTCCATAACAATTTTCTATAATTTTTCTTATCAAATTCAAAAATCATTATTAATTATCTTTATTGCAAAATAAGTATATATAACCATAAACATTGACATTAAAAGCATACATTCTTTGGAAAATCACCAATGTAGTACTTCCAAGAGAAACCCCAAAAACTAGTACACAAAGCCAAAAAAATTTTTTTATTTCAAATAATCAAAATTTTCTTCAAAAATATAATATAACACCAAAAATTGCAACATTAATTATAAATATAATATACTTTGAAAAATTACCCAAAAAGAATATACTAACCAAATGTACTAACATATAAAAACAATGGTGGATGAACATCCATTGCTTGATTAAAATACACCATATCAAACCTTAATACATCTTTCAATCCAATCGTAACATAATCTTTAGCATCTTCTCTCGTTTTTCCAAATTGGCTTTTGCTTACTCTCAATTTCATTCACTTTAGCTTTCGCTCCATTAATATCTTTAATAAGTGAAATCCAATTATTTTCAAATATTACTCTATTCAGGGCATTAGCATAATCATATGGCCTAAACATAATATCATACCTATAATTAGATGAACCATATGAAAAATACTTCATCAGAAAAATAATCCTTTTTCTGTCCCATCCAATACAAAAAGTTAACCATAATAATGATTATTACTAAATATTTAAAAACTTTATTATTAAAAAAATTTTTATTTAGCTTTTTCCATAAAAACTCCATTAATTTATTTTCACCTCTAATATACAACATTTCGCAGATATTTACAAATATTAAATAATTTCTATAAAATATAAAAAAGAGTGCTTATATTAAAGCACCCAATCAAATTTCTAAAATGTAATCATCCTCTCATATTCCGCAATAGCCTTTCTATCAGTCATTCCAGAAATATATTCGATTATAGCAAAAAGCATAGCTCTCACTACTTTTTAAATCAATAAATTTCTGAAAAATCATACATATTCCCATCTTCATAACTATTTATTTTCTTCCAAGTCAGTTTGAAAATTAAAACAATAAATTTTCAGCCACTTAGCAAAAATCAAGCACTACGTGGCCATATTCCCTTGCTGAGCGAGCAATCTTTAAAAACACCATCATCATTTAATCCATAATATAAATCAAACAATGCATTCAACACCAAAGAAAAATAAGGTTTACTAATTTTTCACCCTTTCTGAAAAAAACAAATTTTTAGAAGTATTAAACGCCTTTATAGCATCAAGCCCTCTCAGACCATTCTTCAGAAAATCTGATTCCATCTTCCGGATTAGAATTATCAACACAATCATTGATTAATCCTCCAACAATTGCGTCCCTATTATATCCATTAAATTTTAACTTCAATGAATATAACAAATCTCGTTCAATTTCCTCCTTTTGTCAACATTTTGCATTTAAGCTATGGCATCCTCAGTATCCCTCATTATATAAGAAATTTTATCAGCCAGTTTCACAACACAAGCTTCCCATGTATAAAGGCTCATACTGGTTCGGCCTGATATAATTCCTTTTCGAGATTTATAAATTTATCACGAGGTTTAAGGCCATTATCATCCACCTCACCACAGTGGGAAATTATACCATCCCTCACTGCATAGGTCAGATTAAGTTGTTGGCTCAGTCCCTTACTACCAACAACAACCTCAAAAATAGTCTGCAAGCACTATTCCATTCTTCTCATGCCAAAAACGGCCTGTTGCAATACTTCCGATCAATCTTGCTTAAGATTGATTCACCTTCATGACCAAATGGTGCATGCCCTATGTCATGTCCAAGTGCAATTGCTTTGCAGAGATCTTCATTTAGTCCCAGCCTATTAGCAATCGTACTTGCAATAGATGATACATACAGCACATGCTCACTCCTAGTGCACACGTGGTCATTTACCGGACTAAAAACAATTGAGTCTTGTTCCTAAGCCTCTTATATGCATTAGATTCCATGATTCGATAATAATCTAATTCAAATCCATTAGCATAATTGCCCACTGCATCACAAATCATCTTTCTCCGTCTAGATATTGCATTCTCATACTTTTCATTATTCTCATTCATTGCTACATTTTAAAAATTTTTTCATATTATTCCTTTCTGCCAATCGGCAACAAAAACATTAAGTATCATAATATTATGTTACCACATTTATGTAAAATTATCAATTAAAAACAAAACCTTTTTAACCAATAGTTTTTCAAACATATATTGAATTTTATTTTCTTAAATTATATAATGTCATTACAAATTACAAACGCCTGGATAGCTCAGTTGGTAGAGTGCAGCCTTGGTAAGGCTGAGGTCGGCAGTTCAATCCTGCTTTCAGGCTCAAAATAATAGAGGACTAATTTACTAATATCAATTAGCCTCTATTATTATTTAAACTCTATCATTATCATATTCTTTTCTTCTCTTAAATTCAATTTTTATTATTTTATTAAAATCAGATTTTTGAATTAATGATAATTCTTCATCTTCTTCAAAATCTTTCAATTCATCAATATTAATCTTATTGTAATTCACTATGCTCAATTTTTATCTTTGAAATATTTAACTGATTAGAAACAAATTTATTTTACAAATCCCCTTCATAAATAAATTATTTTTATTCATATTTTTTTCCTTTATATATATATATTTTAGAGCTTTTTAAATAAGGACTTACATATAAACCTTAATACAATAATGATATTAATTTATTTTTCTAATTATTTTTTTCAATTATAAATTCTGTTGAAATATATATATCATTTCCATCATTATCATATACTTTTTAACTAATCTATATTTTCCTTTTTAACTCTCCATATAAATCACCCCATTTAACAGTTGTTTTCTAATTTTTATTTTTCCTTATATCATAGGCTATATCCCTAACTATATAATTATTATTAATTCGATTTACCTCCTCCCATTTTATTATTTACTTTTCTATCTATTCTAAACCATTCATCATATACATATGGGGTATCATTATTATCTAAAATTATTATTGAAGCACTGGATTGTGTTAATGTTCCTTCTTTAATCGACATCTTTACTTTTTTTAACATTTCTTTCATCATTATTATTTGTTAAGTCTAATTTAGCTGAATTTAAATTATTAGATATATTATTAACAACTTTATACTTTTTAAAAACATATTCCTCCTAAAATAATTAAAATTAGAACAATAAAAGATAACATAATATCATTTAAAAAATTCCTCCTTTTTATTATTAAATCATAAACAATTTTACCTGTCAATCATAGTCTTTATATAGTATGTGACAAGTATATATCAATAAAAATACAAGTGATTTTTATATTTACATATTTTTCAACTTAATTACTCTAACTATTTTTAATATCCATAGCATTTGTAGGATTTTTTTATATTTTTTTAATATTTTTCATCATTATTATCACAATTTTAATATTAAAATTACCATTCTTAAATATCATAAAATATGATATAATATCCAAAAAATAAATTAGAAAGAACTTAAAAACAATGGCATTTGACGGAATAGTATTAAAAAAATATAACAAACGAATTAAAAGAACTTATAAATGGAAAAATCAACAAAATTCAACAAAGTTCAAAAGATAACTTAACTTTATCAATTTATAATCAAAACCCCTACAATTTATATATAGACATTTCAGCAAATAATTATAGAGTGAATTTAACCACCCATTCAGAAAAAATCTTCAAACACCTTCAAACTTCTGCATGGTATTAAGAAAATATATTACATCAGCCAAAATAACCAATATCTATTCACTAGGATTAGAAAAGAATTTTATACATAGAATTTGAAACATACAATGAAATGAATGACTTAATAAAAAGATATCTTGTATGTGAATTAATGGGCAAATATAGTAATATATTGCTTTTAAATGAACATTTCAATATAATTGACGCTTTAAAAAGAAATTTGACGGAAACGATATATCAAGAGACATCATGCCAGATAGACATTACAACTTACCAAATGATATAAAAATGATTTTACTAAAAACAAATGAAGCAGAATTCATAAAAATCATTAACAATTCAGAATTTAAAACACTTGAAACAGCCATTCCTTCTTTATTTACAGGAATAAGCAAATTATATATTCAATCACTAATAAATGAATTAAAACTAAGTAATACCATTTTCAGATAAATCTTTAAAAAGAAATATATAAAGCAATTTCAGACTCAATAACAAATGGAAAGGGAATAAATTTTAAAAAATAACTATACCATTGTTCCAACAACTAATTCAAACAATTTAGAATTAAATAATTTTTTTAGACAAGTTCTACTATAACAAAAAATAAAATCGAGGATTTTTAATAACTATAAGTCAATTCTTCTTAAAATCATTAATAATACACTTGATAAAATAACAAAGCAAATTACTCAATATCGATGAAAAAAATCAAATCTACAGCAAATATGGACGAATTAAAAGCTATATGGAGAACTTATACTTGCAAACATTTATCAATTCAATGAAAAAGAACTAGAATATAACAAAAATTTCCAAACTAAAAAGTAGTAAATTATTATACAAACGAAAATGTTGAAAATAGAAATTGATTTTACAAAATCTCTATCAAAAAAATGCAGACAACTATTTCAAAAAAATATAATAAAAGCAAAAAAACACTTTTAAAAGTTTGCAAAAATTCAACAAGAAGAAACAAATAAAAGAATTAGATTATCTACAATCACTTCTATACCAATTAGATAACTCCACAACAATAACAGATTTAGATGATATATATGATGAAATAAATGAACAAATATTATTCACAGATTCAGCATTAAAAGAAAATCAAAAAAACATCAAAATCCAAATCAAAAACCGAAAAACCGAATTACCCTCACTAACTAATTACATCAAAACTACAGTTGACGATTACCAAGTACTAATCGGAAAAATAATAAACAAAATGATTATTTAACAAAAACAGTAGCAAACAGAATCAGACATATGGATGCACACTAAAGATATTCATGGTAGTCATGTAATATTAAGAACAAATGGACAAACACCAAAAATATCAACAATAGAAAAAGTAGCTTCACTTGCAGCATATTATAGTAAAAGCAAGATTCTCATCACATGTACCAGTTGATTACACCCAAATAAAAATATGTAAAAAAAGCCAAACAGCTCAGTACCAGGATATGTGATTTATACTAATAATAAAACAATATATGTAACACCATCAAGCTTATTAACAACAGAATAACAAAAGGAAGTAGATAAAACATCTACTCCCTTTTTTGAATTAAGCTGCTTTTTGAAAAAAGAAACTTTTTATTTTATTAAAGAATCTCTTTATAAAACTCTCTTTATATTTAATTGGTAATTTAACCTCTTCAGTAATCTCTTCAACTATCTTCATCATCAACTATATTACCATCATCATCAACTATATTACCATCATCATTAACTTCATAAACATTAGGTAATTTAGCAATTCTTTCAAGATATTCTGTTTTTTTCTAATTCATTTAAAAATATAATTTTTGATAAATAAGTGATAACAATCCAATAGTTACATTAGATAACTTATCATTAACATCAAATTTATATTCATTATTCTTAATCTTATTAAAATAATTTATTAAAAATATCTGGAATTCTCTTAATTAAAAATTGAATCCATATTTTTAAAAACCCCAGAAATTTCTGCTGCAACATCTTTACATTCATTATCAATTTCATCATCATTCAATATAACTGCATTAGCTAAAAATATCATATGCTTCTTTTCTATAAACATTAATACCATAAGAATTAACTAATTTTTCAATATATTCTAAATCAAACTTTTTAAAAATTTTTTAATAAAATTGAATTTATCATCAACAAAATACAATCTATCAATTATATCTTTTACCAATTATATCAATTGCAATCTTAAAATCTTCATTATATTCATATTGCCTTGGATCGTGACAATCTTTCCCAAATAAAACTTTAACAGGTAAACCACCATTTTTTAAATGAAGCCTCAGACTCATCAGCAACTATCTCCCAAAATTCCTTACAAGGATATTTAATCTGTTGTGAATATTTTTTTCCATTTAACTCTGAAATATAATTACTACCATCCTACCTAGATTTATTTCAAGTGGGATATTAGTCTCAATAGCTTTTTACAAATTAACCTTGTAATCTGCTCTTCTTTTCTCCAAATTCAGCTCTTCTCACCATAAAAAAATATCAGGATGTGCAATAATATCTGGAATTCCTCTGTCCATTGATAAAAGTAAATAACTTAAATAAGTATCTAAATCATTATCAGTAGGTTTCTTTTTAGTATAAATATTTAAACCAACAAAAATCACCACTTTTTATCAATAACAAAATGCTGCCCCTGAATCATAATATCAGTTTTATTTTTCAAATCAATCAAATGTTTAATATCTTCATCAAATGGAGTATATTCAAATTCAAAAACCAAGCTTAATATCAATCTTATCACTATAATCTCTTTTTAAGTTTATTAATTGATTCAATATATTCATTAGTAGAACTCAACGCCATTCTCATATTTTTCATTAAAAATCAAGTTCTTCCCTTAATGGTACATGATCTGTAAAAAGCCATCGAAGTATACCCTGCTCTTATTGCTGCATCAACATAATCCCTTGTCCATTGCCGTTTTAGAAGCATGTTTACATCTATAAGTATGTGAATGATAATTAAAATTCTGTCTCTCTAATTTTATTCATCATTTACAACCTCCTTACTCTTCATATCATTTTTTTAATTTAAATTCCGTAAAATTAATATCTAATTTATTATAATCATCTGCTCTCAAACCAATTCTATTTTTTTCATAAAAAGTAAGCATAATCATAATTCCAATCAATGATATAGCACCAAATAATGTAAACGAAATAGCCATATCATTATTTTTAACAATACCAGTAGCAATAAGTCCCATTAAAAATGATGATGTACCACAAACAATTGCATAAGCAGAATAAATTTTTGACAAAATCTTCTTACCAGCAAAATTTGACATATACTTTTTATCAAAACATAATAACAAGACATACATAAATATCTAAGCATATATAAAAATAACTACAAAGCATAATAATTAAATAATAATTTATTTTAAACTTATAAAGAAGTCCAGCAACAAATATTGTCAGCTCAAACAACACTCCAACAATTGTTAAAGTCCTATTCTTAAACTTTTTATGAACTTTTTCTGCATAATGTGATCCAATAGAAGATACAAGTTGTGTTGCACCATATATTATTCCAATCAATTCAGGAGAAACTTTCAAAAATTTAAATATTCAATCTCATAATTATTCATAACTTGAATTGAAGAATAAAAATATTGCTACAAAACCAAACAATGCCACTAATCTTTTAGAAGTAAAAATATATTTAAATCCGATACCCTAATTCTTTAAAATATTTATTTTTCTTCTTTATGAATTCCTCTTCTGTCACAACTTTCTTTTTATCATCTTGATCAAGTGGATGTAACATAAAAAGCAATTCTAAATGATATCAAAAATGCACTACAACATAATATCAAAAGAAATATATGGATTTAATTTTAAATAAAAATCCAGAAACTGCAGCAGAAATAGTTGCAACTATAAAAAATCTACTAAGTGATTTCCCAAGTGTTTTTTTGCAAAAACCTCAGACTTTTTATCAGTATTCGGAATTGAGTACAGCAACATACTCTCTTCAGCATTATCCTTAATCGGATATCCCATTCCATAAACAAATAAGCTAAATAAAGTATTATCGGATTAGTAGCAAAAATAATTAAAGTAACAGCTATTATCAAAAGTAAATCACCAATAATAATAGAAGCCTTATATCCTAATTTTTTTCAATAATCATAACAGATGGAACTTGACAAATCACTTTAAAAATCCCATATAATGCACCTGCTAATACAATATTTTGACATTTGTAAATTTCTAACATTAGTCAAAAACAAAAATATATGTTGTATAGAAAAAATAATAAATCAGATGCTAACATTTTATGGATTTTAAGTAATGATATATTATCCCTCTGTTTTTTTAGCATATATAATTTCTTTTCTTTTGTCATTTGTGTCCTCTTTTACTAAACTTGTAATTTAATTTTATCAATAGTATCAATATTTTACAAGATTTTACAAGATTTCAAATATTATATTTATATTACACGCGAAGACAATAAAATCTTCGCATTCCTTATATCATAAAAATTAATCTAAATTAGCTAATAATGGTGGTGCTATTTTGCTTCTTTCTTGACATAACACCTTCTAAGAACATTGAATCATCTGAATCAACTTTTTATTAAAAAGCTTTTTCAACAACACCTTTTTAAAATTACCCATTGCAATTATCTTTGAATTAGTATTAACAATATCAGTAATTACAAATAAAAATAATTCTAAACCTTTATCATTAATTTCTTTTTCCATAGCAAAAGCTAACTCTTCTTTTTCTAGAAAAACATCATCAATATCAGCTGTATTAACTTGTGCTACTACAAACTTTTTTACCTTTTTCAGTAAATTCTTTAGCATCCAAATTAACAATTTCTGTTGCAGAATATGTACTTAAATCAGTACCAGCTTTAAGCATATTCATTCCATATTCTCTAGCATCAAAACCTGCAATTTTTTTCTAATTCATTAAAAGCTTCAATATCATATTTAGTACATGTTGGAGATTTTAACAACAATGTATCTGAAATAATTGCACTAATCATTAATGTAGCAATCTTAGAATCTATTTCAACACCATTTGCTTTATATTCCTCAAATAACAATGTATTTGTACAACCATAAGGTTTAGCATTATAATATAAAAGGCTCAGTAGTATGAAAATTAGAAATTCTATGATGATCTGTAACAGATACAATCTTCAAATTTTTCAATATTATCTGCACTTTGATCAAACTCATTATGATCAACAAGCATAACTTCTGTGCCATTCTCTATATTTGAAACAAACTCAGGTGCTTCAATTCCCAAATAATCTAAAATATATTGTGTTTTCCTTACTAACATTACCCAATCTAGCAGCTTTTAACTTTTTACCTAATTTAGTTTCTAAATTAGCTTTTAACTAATGCTGAACAAATTGAATCTGTATCTGGATTTTTTGTGTCCAAAAATTAAAAATTTCTTCCATAATCAATTCCTTTCACTCTTTTTATACATTACTATTATCATTCATATTAGACAAATTGTCAATATTTTTTTAATATATTTAACAACTTCAACATTGCTATTCTTAGCTCTTTTCAAGCATTTTTTTCATAAACAATATTACGAAGCTTTCTTTTGAGCTTCTTTTTGCTCAAATTCATATCAGGATAAAAAGGCCCATCAATATATGAAAACCATTCTTACTTTAGAACTATTATCAATTTTTTTGATAAGTATTTGTAACACAAAAAAACAGGCTTATTAAACTTTATTGGATAAGTAAATGATACATCCTTAAAAATTACGTATTCCAGTATAATATGGCCAAATATGTGCCTCAGGATATATAGTAATTGATTGCCTCTTATTAACAATTCTATCTTCAATAATACTCATAAAATTTTTAGTAGCAGTTAAGTTACCTGGAATTGGAATAGCTCCAAGAAGCTCTACAATCCATCCAAATGGCTTAACAGATATATTAGCAGGATTAACAATTAAAAATTTCTCTTTTGGCATAACAGACATACTAGTAGTAAAAAGTATCAGAAAAAAACTTGTGTATGATTACTATATAAAAAAATCCAGTATTCTTGCACTCCCTATATTTTTCTTTACCAATAAATTTATATCTAAATTTACATTTCAAATAAATCCACTTAATTGGTACACTTAAAACATTTTGTAACAATGCCGAAAAGCACTCCCAAATAAAAGAGTGCTTTATAATTATATCTTTCATCAATAATTCTTGATTCAATTACTGCTGTAGAAAAATTCATCATTTAATTCATCATTATAATAAATAACCTTATTTTTTTCTTCATTCTTTCCCATTTCATTCAAATAAACTAATGGAGTCTTATAAAATTCCTCATAAATTTTTTTCCAAATTTCATAATTTTTTCCATCATTATTTTTTTCATTTTCTTTGTTTGTTTTATTAGAATCAGGATAAATAGGTTCTGAAAAATGAATAGTATATTCTTGAACAGGATATCCATCATCACCAATAATATCACTATCTTCCATTGTTATAAAAAAACAGGCAATACAGGAACATTATTCTTTGTAGCAATTGAAAAAGCACCAGGTTTTAAAGGCTTTTGGTTTCCTATAATTCCACCACATACTTTGTTCAGGATATATCAAAATATAATCTCCTCTAGATAATAATTCCTCACATGCTTTTAAAAACTTTTTCATAGTTTCTTTTAACAGAACTAAGTGGCAATGTATTACAATATTTAAAAATAAATCCAAAAAGCCTGGAAAAATTAGTATAATTACCTTCCCTTATTACCTTATACAATTTCCTCTTTTTCAATATTCCTGCATCCCTCATGCTTTTTCAACAGAAAAAGAATCATATGGATTAAAATGATTACATGTAACAATTGCTCCAGAATCAAGCATTGCATTTTTCAATTCCAATTACATCTTTTTATAATTACTTTTTATCAGCCACTGACTTATCAAAAAAATCAGACAGCTTGATAATAAGCAAACTTATTATACATTTTATCCTTAAAACCATCTTTTAAATAATTTATCATTTTCAGGTTCAAGAGGAATAGTTTCAGGATCATCTTCAACATCCTTATCAAAAATTCCTGCCTTTTCCAATTCAATTATTTTCTCCTGTATTTTAACTCTCTCAGGATCCTTTACTGTATTATCTATCATCATATCCTCAAAATCTATTTTATTAATTCTATCATCACCAACACACGCAATTTCTAATTTTTGCATATGCAACAAGCTTTTATGTGATTCATCTCCTCTAATTTTATCTTCTTCAGAAAAATTATTTTTAATTTCATTAATTTGGTCAATATATTCTGTTTTATTAGCATATTCCCAAAAATATTCTTGATATGGAATATTATCAAAATGCCAAGGCTTAAAAGCTAAATTAAAATGAACTAATTTCAATGTATCCCTATCATTAACTTTATCAGGATTTACTGGCATTCTATCCCAATCAGTACTTAAAATTGTTACTCTCCCCTTACAAAATCTATTTAAATAATCTTGATCTTGTGCAACATAATATTTAACAGTATCTAATAAATGTAAGAATTTATTTTCAAAATCATTATCCCTCATTTCTTTTTAAATTCATTATTAAAATACCTGCATTAAAATATGTCTTATAACTTGAACAACCAACAACCTTTTTCAGCATAATCCCTAAAAAAATTTGTTCTGTTGCAATAACATCATCTGGAGCAGCTCCAACATAATTATTACCAATGTCAACATTATATAAATTAGCTATATCGTCCAATATAACAATATCAGAATCCAAAATATAAAACTTTTATCATATTGCTTAAACATATTCGGAATAAATAATCTAAAAATATGTAGAAATAGAATAATAATCCCTAGTATATAATTTATCTTTTTATATTATTAGCTAAATCTGTAACATCATGATATAAAAATCTTAACATTTTCTCTCTCATATTTATTAATTTTAGCTCTGTTTTCTTCATTCATTGCAGTTGTCATAATATTAATAATATACATATTTTTCATCACTTGCATTATCAACTAATGATTGCATAGCAACACCTAAAAATGGTGCATATTTATCATCAACCGTAAAAAAATATTGGTATTTCTTTTTAAATTTATTCATAATAATTCTCCTTAATCTTTTATATTCTTCAAATCATCGTCAAAAACATGACATTTATAAATTTTATGTACTTTATCAATATTCCATTGTTTAATATTTTTCAGTATGTGGATATGGTTTTAAACACCAACCTTTTACAAAAAATGACAGCACTGTACTTTTCCTATTAAATTTAGACTGCTCATTAAATTTTCTAGGTAATAACAATTTTCTTAGTTGTATTATAATATATTGCATCTTGATCAGCAAAAATTAACTTACATTCTCTAAGTAATCTTCTTGCTTTTTCAAATAAACCAGTTTTTCTAATTAATTTCATATTAAGAAGTAAAACACCAGCATTAAAATAATCAGACGATATAAAGCCATGAACCATATTTTTCTCTAACAGCTGCAAACTCATAATCATTTATATTAATATTATAAAGTTCTGAAATATCTGCATTTGCCATAATATCAGCATCTAAATATAAAATTTTATCAGGAATTTCATCAACCTATCTGCTAATAATCTAAGCAATGTATATGTGTACAATAAGCACTCTCATTAACACATTCCTTAAATTCCTGTTCATATAAATTAGTAACATCAAACAATTTAACACTACTCTTTTGATTTCTACTTATTGCAATTTTTCCTTAAAAAGTTCAATTTGATGATCAGTTATTTTAACATAATCTTTATTGATTCTTGTAACATCCATAGTAAAAATATAATAACTTATAGGTTCATTCGTCCTATTAACTATAGATAATAATTGAGTAATGCACCATCAAACACTTTTTTTGTTCCCACAAAAAGTATATTTTATCATTTAACTATCCCTTAAATTCTTTATTCTCTCTTTTTTTAACTAAGAACGTTGAAATAAGTACAACAATACTAGATATAACTGCCATTAAATAAAAACTAATTCCTCTATTTAACAATACTGCACCATTTAACAATTTATTTGGAATAATCGATGAGAATAAAGTCACAAAAAGCACCCTCTGTAACACCTACTGCACCAGGTGAAGGAATTCCAGAAACTGTAGCATATAGCATAGCTTGCAAACAAAAGTATCTTAATATATGAATCACCACTCAATCCCAAAAGCTCTATAAGTATAATATGGGATTGAATAATAAATGATCATTTGTAAAAATAGTAATTCCAAGCGTTTTCAATACATATGGAACATTATTTCTAATATATTTTTGCACTAACTTGATACTTTTCAAGTGAACTTCTCAAATCTTCAACTTTTTATCAAGTTTCCTTAATTTTAATTTAGTCATAATTTTAATTGCAAAATTAATCAATCCATTTGACAATCTTTTCGAAAAAATTGAAATTAATAATAAAAGCTAATGCAATTATATTTAATCCAACGCCAATCACAAAAAGATTCTTAAACCAATTGATAAATATGAATGATAAAAATATCAAACTAATTAAAGCCATCAAAATTGTTGTAATTTGAAAACTTGTCAAATTTATAAGTAATGCTAAAGATGAATGTCCAATATCAAGTCCATCTTTATGCATATAATAAACTGCATAGGTTGTCCACCACTTGCTGCAGGCGTTATAGCACTAAAAAAATACACCAATAAAAGCATATTTTAAACACTTAAAAATATGTTGTATTAGTATTTAATCTTTTTAAAGTTCTCATTAAATTAAACGCTTCAAGCATACAATATATTAACATTGCTAAACAACTACATAATAAAAATAATTTATTAGTAGAATCAATAATTTTTAATAATTCATTCATATCTTGATTAGCAAATAAAATTTTAAACGTAAGCTCATATCAAAAATAAATAACAACATATTTAATATATTTTTTTAATCTTATTCATAAACTTTTTCCTTTAAACTTATGACAATATTATACAATATATACAATATATTTGTAAATACTACCGAACTTCTATTCAAAGCTAGACACAAAAAGGAGAATGACTAATACAAGCCATTCTTCTTTAAAATACAAAAATATACTAATTAAATATTAATAACTCCAGAAAAAGCAGCATATTTTTCTAGTATTTCCTAATTCTGAATCAACACCAGCAATAACAACTTTATCACCTTTTTCTAATATTCCATTTGATTCAAATTTTGCAATACCATCTTCAATCATATCATTAACTGCATTCTTTTGTATCAACTAAAAACAACTTTGAACACCTTGAATTAATGACATTTTATTATATGTTTTTCATTATCTGTTATGATTAATACTGGAACTTCTGTTCTCATTGAAGAAAAGATATTCTGCAGATCTACCACTACGTGTATAACATGCAACAGCATCAGCATTTGAATTTAATATAGTTTCAACTGCATTATAAGCTGCTTGATGTCTTGGATCTTCAACTATATCATGATCAAATCTTGTACAATCAAATCTCTTTGTATAATTTAAGTCACTTTCAATTGCTAAAGCAATTTTATTCATAACTTCAACACATTCAACAGGATATTTACCCATTGCACATTCACCTGAAAAGCATAATACAGCTTGTCAAATCATAAATAGCATTTGCAACATCAGATGTTTCAGCTCTTGTTGGACGTGGGTTAGATTGCATTGATTCTAACATTTGTAGCAACTATAACTGGTTTTTCCAGCTTCATTACATTTCTTAATTAATTGTTTTTGAACAATAGGAACATTTTCAAGTGGAATTTCAACCCATATCACCACGAGCTACCATAATACCATCAGATAATTCAATTATCTCATCCATATTATCTACACCCTCTTGGCTTTCAATTTTAGAAATAATTTCAATTTCTTGTCCACCATTATCATTTAACAATTTTCTAATTTGTCTTACATCATCAGCTCTTCTTACAAAAGATGCAAATATATAGTCAAATCCTGCTTTAACACCATTTGTGATATCATCAATATCTTTTTGTGCTAATGCTGGTAAATTAACTTTAACACCTCTAATATTCATTGTTTTTCTTGAACCAAGTTTAGCTGTATTTTTAGCAACTGTTACAATATCCAGTTCCAACAACTTCTTTTAACTTCAAACTCAAGAGTTCCATCATCAACTAAAATTGTTGTTCCAGGTTTAACATCTTTATATAAATCTTTGTAACTAATAGTTGTCTTTGTTTCATTTCCAATAATATCATCTTTTACAAATGTAAACTCTTGTCCTTCATGAATTACAACTTTTTCATCACCTGATTCTAATTTACCAGTTCTAATTTCTGATCCTTTGTATCAAGTGCTAAAGCTATAGGTAATCCTAACTTTTCTCTAACATTTTTGATTGTTTGAATTTTAACTGCATTTTCTTCAAATCCACCATGTGAAAAGTTAATTCTACAAACGTTTAATCCAGCTTTTCATTAACTTTGTTAACATTTCTTCGCTTTTCACTAGCAGGGTCCGATAGTACCAATTATTTTTAGTTTTTCTAAAATCTTTCATTTTCTTCCTCCTCCTTAAAAATACCATAAAATTATAACACCATACTTAATAAATATCAACATTAATATATAAAATAAGTGAAGATGTATGTGTCAACAAAAATGTAGGCGATTTCTTATTTCTCGGATAATCCTTCAATATTATTGCCAAAAATTACTTTATATTTTTCAAAATTCACTTAATAAAACAAATTAAATAATTGTAATTTATAGGGATGATTGCAATATATAAAAATTCAAAAGAAACGAAGCAAAAATAATAAAATTTCTACTTTTTCCTATCTATTGTTTTTGCACATTTCAATATCACAGTCATTTATTGATAATCCATGTGCAATTTTTATTGCTTTTACAACCTTTTTCCACATCCTTGACATTCCTTCTTATTATTTACATTTTGAATATAATCTGGTAATTTATATTCGTTCATTTCCTTAAAGCAAGTCAAAATCTTTATTTAGAATATTACCATACAAAAAAATCTTCTCTTTTATATTTTGCTTCTTCATTTTTCACATGCAAAAACCATATATGGGCAAACCGCTACATCGCCATTTGTAAAAAAATATGTAATTTCATAATTACAATCTGATAAATTGTCTTCCGAGTTTTTCTTTTGGAATCCTTATAAATACAATTTGGAAATTTTCAGTTTCTAAATTTTCTTTTTCTATGTTTTTCCTTAATTCAACTAATTCTTGTTGATTATATGCTAAATTTTTGCGTATATTCTCCTCTTCAAAACTTAGATAATGGATTAAATAAAACGTAATTTGCATTATATTTCTTTTGCAAACTTGCATATATCAATATATTCTTGTATTGATGAAAATCTATTAGGGGAAGTCATAATGCCATTTAACAAATCATATTTTTGATAATAATTTGATATTTTCAATTATTTTATTAAAAACCAATTCACTATCATTACCTCTAAACTTTCCATGTGACTTATTAGAAAAACCATCCAAACTAACATTTACATGTATATCGTTAAGCTGTTTCATTTTAATGATTTTCTCCTCATTTAATCCTAATGCATTAGTACATAATGTTATATGTATATTATTATCACTAAATAATTTCATTATGTTCATAATATCCCTATGAACCATTGGCTCTCCACCAGTTAATGTAATTCTTGTTACATTTGCATGCTTTAGCTTTTGGTAATATTATATCTCTAATTTTTCAAAAGATAAATCATTTCCTTCTGGTAAACTTGAAACAAAAACAATGTTTACATTTTAAATTACATCTTTCTGTAATCTGCAATAAAAGCTTTCATATTTGGCTTTTTACTGTAGACCTAAAAAACAACATGATTTTTTTATTATCTTTTGTATTATAAATCATTTTTCTTTTCCATTTACTCTACCTCCAATATAACAGGAAGATGATCACTATATTTCAAATCAGGTGAATAGCATCTTCTTAATTTTTCAATACATTACTACACATAATATAGTCAAACCTAAATCTCCATCCATAGTTATCATTTTTCAGTTCTTGCTTTATATGAACGCCATGTATATTGTATTTGGTTTTGATTTAATTCTCTAAATGTATCTACAAAACCTGTTTCTAATATTTCATCCACTATCCTCCTCTCTTCTAACAAAAAAACCCGACTTTTTAGAAGTTTCCTTTGGTTTATTAACATCTATTTCATTGTGTGCAATATTAGCATCACAGCATAGAAATATCTTTTTATTATTTTTAATAATTCTTGCATCGAATTTTTTTAAATCTTTTAAAAAATTCTTTTTATATTCTAATCTTTTTAGAACCATTGGGAACATATGAATTTATTAAAACATATTCATCAAACATAGTTATAATTGTCCTTCCTTCGATATCTTTCTTATCGTTGATTAATCCTAGTATTACTTTTTATAGGCTTTATCTTACTTAATGTAACAGTTCCTGAATATCCTCACCACAATTAAAAGTTATATTATAACTTTTTCTAAATTCCTTTAAAATTTCTTCACACACCTTTTGTTCTGCTCTTACTTCCTGCAAGCAAATTATGTCTGCATCCTCCTGCTTTAACCAATTCAATACATTCAATTTAGTTGCTGCTCTTAGCCCATTCAAATTATAACTTATAATTTTTCATTTTTTTAGAAACCTCTTTCTAAAGTAAAATTTAATAAACTTATATATAATAATATCACATTTTTCATGATTTCCCAAGAATATTTTCTCATAATTGCAAAATAACTTTGTAAATTTATCAAACATATGTCACACTTTCTTGATACAGCTAATATTAAGATACCTATTATTGAACTTTCATTTCTTATATATTCTTCATATTTATCATTTGACTAAAGCCATTTTAGTGGTCTCATTGGAAAAATTATTATATTCTTTTTATATAATATTTAGCTCTATATTTAAATAAAAACAAAAATGTAGACAAATTTTTATAATTTTTGCTTACATTTATTTTTACACTAACAACAAAGATAAATTTTCACCACCACTTATTTTTATAAATAATACAGCAAACATTGTCTTTTTGTGTATTCTTATTTTTAACACTTTTTCACCATATAATACTAAAAAGCCAAACCACTTCTTTAATTTATTAATAAACCTTTTAAATAATGTCGGCTTTTTACAACCATTATTGCTGTTTTTGTCAATTGCCTATATTTAGGTTCTTCTTCTTTTCTTATTTCCTTTTCATCACATTTTTAATATCCGCAATTAATCCTCTATCAACATTTGATAGATGTTTCTTAGTTTCATCATCAGCTAAAAACAAACGATAAATAACTGACAAAACATCCTTTTGCCTCTTCTGAAACATTTTGTCTATCAAATGGCAATCCAATATTATATTTAAAAACCTTCACTTCGATCTGCGTTTTCTTCCAAATACTCAATATATTTAATAGGTATTTTATTATATTCACTTCTTAGCAATGCTGAAATAATCTCCAAAACTTCTGAATAAGCTTTACTATAATCACTATTAATCATCATAATCCTCCAATCCAGAATCCTCCAAAAGTTTTAATTCTTCCACATTTTCTATATTTTTATAATCAATATCATTTTTTTGCATTTCCAACACTTTTCATTACATTTTTAGTCAGATAATTTATCACCAGCTCTTAAATCTTCAGCAACTTCATCCAAAAACTTTTGTTTTTGAAACATCCAAATCAACACTATCATCAATATCACGAATCAATGTTGAAACTTTTCCGAAGCCTTTTCTATATTGAACAGGTAAATTATTAACATACTTTTTGAAATTGCATCATTGACAAAAAGTCAACATACCCATTACTATAGCACATCTCTTCAATAATTTTTATCAGGTTCAACACCACATAAAACTTTAGTAAACAATTTTGAATTAGTTTTCAGGTGAATATTCTTCAAAAATAAACTTTTGCAATATTATCACAATATTCACTTTCCTTAGTCATTAAAGTGTCATACATCTTACTATATAGCCTCGTAGGAAAATCCAGATTATTCAAATTTGGTCTTCTTCCTATCTCTTCATATATTAAATCACTCATTATTTTTAGTACATTTTGACTTAAATGAAGAATAAATAGAATCAATTGTCTCATGAATATTCTCTGACACCTCTTCTTTATTAACATTAATAGTAGAATATTTTTGCAATATAATCAACTTCATCATCAATACTTACTTTTTATCTAAAATATCCTTAATTCTAGGAGTTAATTCAATTGAAATACTCTCATTTTTTTCTTTTGTAAATTTTTCATATAAATCACCAACTTTATAATCTCTGCACTCAATCATCATTCCAAGTTGTGACGAATAATAAACATTTCCTTTATCAAAAATATCCTTTTCTACCTGCTCTACCAGATAATTGATCAAATAAATTTTTAGATATTGGTCCTTCATAATATTTAGCAAGTTGAGCAAACACCACATTCTCAATTGGAAAAATTAACGCCTAAAAGCTAATGCATCAGTACCAACAACTGTATCAATTAAACCATCTTCAAAACATTTTTCAATAAACATCTTTTTGTTTAGGAAGCATTGCTCCATGATATTTAGCAATTCCAAAAAAATAAATCTTTTAAAAACTCTATCACCACTTACTTTATATTTCTCAGATAAAATTTTTATTTTTTTCAATAATTTCAGAAGATTGCCTATCTCTAACAGTCCTTAATAGTTCAACTGCTCTATCAATACCATCTTTTGAAAAAGCAATAACCAATGCCTTTTCAATATTATGTAATTCAATATCACCACCAAAAATGCATATCAGTTATTCTTTTCATGATTTTCAAAAAACATAAAACTTTCGACCAGATATCTTCTCAATATATTTTTCGAATTCCTTAATATTTCCAAATGTAGCCGAACATAATAATAAATTTTTTAGCTTTTGACTTGTGTAATCCATCAACATATGCTCTAGCTCTATCAGGATTTTCAAAAATATAATGAAATTCATCAAAAATTACTGTAACATTTTCTTTATCAATATATTTATTTGTATAAATCTCTTGTGTACAACACAAATAATCATAATCTTCTGGAATATTTTTCACATCACCAGTTTCTAAAGGCAACTTTATAACCTTTCTCAACTAGCTCTCTATATCTTTGATTTGATAAGGCCTTAATGGGAGAGGTAATAATAATTGGTCTCTCATTTTTAGACCCAGCCCATTCCAAAAAATACCCTAGTTTTACCACTTCCAGTTGGTGAACTAAGTATAACGCTATCTTCATTTGAAATAGATTCCAAACACTCCTTTTGCCATCTAAAAATCACTATCAGCTTTAATATCGTATTTAGAGTAATCCTTATCATTAAAATCACTCATCAAATCTTCTTCATCAAACAAATCTTTTATATTTCATTACCCCTCCATACTATTAAGCATTAATAAATTTTATTCTTTTTTTCTATAATATAAATAGAGCTCATACCATACAAGGTATAAGCTCAAATTTGACACTTTTTCTTCTGTATACACAAACTTTTCTTTAGTAACTATAAACTTCTTCATTTTGTACAGTATATATTTTATCATCTGTATCTTAATCATTAAAAAATATTGTTCAGGAACATCAACGATCGAATCAATTGAAATTTCATTTCCAAAAATTCATGATTGGCTCTTCATTTTGATGAAACTCAACAATCGGTTGATTATCTTGAAAAAAATATCTTTCTTTACTGCAGGTCTTATATGAAGTCCCTTATTCCAATAAATCTCTTGATTCAGAAAGCTGCAACTTCACTAAAAACCTTCTGTTTATATGGAGTTATAACAAATGCATTTTTATAGCTAAACTAAGTTTACTTCTCATTTTCGCCCATTTTGTAATTGTTGCTAATTGAGCATATACAGCTGGCTTTGAAGCAGATTCTTCAATATTATATGATTGCATTTTTCATCCTCCGTTCTTTTGTTTACAATAATAATATAACCTTAACAAACATTTATTTCAATAAAAAATAGTTTTATTTTATATTTCAATTATATTACATTATTCATATTAAAATCTGGAACAAACTCTTCCTCATGTTTTCCCAAATCTTGTATATATCCATTTTCAATATCAAGGCTATAAAAATATTGTTCAATTTTTCTATATTCACTAAAAGATAATTTTCTACCAATTAATTCATCGCCAATTGCTTTTATACGTTGGAAAATATTGAGCCATGACACTTACATAAATATCTTTTCTTAAATTATCTTTAATCCACTTCAAAACATTCTTAGAATTTTTGTATATGATTTGGTAAAACTAAATGTCTCACTATCATTCCTTTTTCATAATTTCACCATCAAAAACATATTCATCAAATTGAGATTGCATTTCAATTAATGCAGATGTAACTTTTTTTCAAAAAATAATTTGGAGCTTTTGAATATTTAATAGCCAATTCATTAGTAAAAATACTTAAAATCAGGCAAATATATATCAATATATCCATTTAATTTTCTTTATTGTTTCAACTTCTTCATAACCATTAGTATTATAAACAATAGGAATATTTAAACCATTCTTTTTAGCAATATCAATCGCCTTAATAATCTGTTCAACATACATTGTTGGAGTTACTAAATTAATATTATTAGCACCTCTTTCCTGTTGCTCAAGCATAATTTCAGCAAGCCTTTCAATTGTAACATCAATTCCTTTTTCCACCTTGACTAATATCATGATTTTTGACAGAAAATACAATTTTAAATTGCAATTACTAAAAAAATATAGTTCCCTTCCATTCCTACCACTAATACAAGGTTCTTCAAAAATAATGTTTTAGAAACTAAAAGCAATTCTAACCTTATCATCACATCTGCAATAACCTTTTTTTCTCATATCTATTAACTTTGCACTTACGTGGACAAATTTCACACTTACTAATTAAATCCATCATTTAACCTTTCTAAAAAATATGTTATAATAACTCTGTTTAAAGGAGAATTATAATGAAAAAAATTTGAAAACAATATATTTGAATCAACAGCAACAATTGAATATGAAGACTCTGGCTTAAAAGGAATCCTAACAAATAAAGGATTTTTATTATTATTTCAAAAAGCAGCAAATGCGCATTCTGCATACATCAATTTCTCATTCAATGACTTAATTGAAAATGACCTATCTTGGATTATCCTTAATTGGAGATTACAGGTATTTCATAGACCAATTAGAGAAAGTAAAGTAACTATAAAAACATGGATTAGCTTCTACAATCACATATATACATTAAGAGAATATGAAATGTATGATGAAAAATAATAATCTATGCGCAATAGCTGAATCAAAAATTTTTGCCTATTTGATTTAACAAGAGGACGTATAGCTAAACTTCCTGAAAACATTGGAACAATGTATGGAACAATTGATAAAAAAAGTATTTAACAATGATGATTTACCTCGTCTTCCAGATCCTACAACATATCCAATCTTTTCAGATAAATATAAAAATTAGACGTTTTGACTTAGATGCAAACATGCATGTACACAACTTAAATTACTTAAACTTTGCATACGAACTATTACCAGAAAGCATCTTTTTACGGTCCAGAATTTAATAATGTAGAAATATTCTTCAAACACGAAATTAAACTAGGCCAAACAATTCATTCATTCCTATACAATGATCCAGACCACAAAAAAATGGATATATAATTTGTATAAAAAAATGAAGATGAAACTATAACACATTCAAACATTAAATTATATAATTAATACTCAACACTAACTAAGCATAATCCACTAGGCGGAAGCGTTTTTACCTGCATTTTTACGACTTCCGTCTTTTTATTATATCTTCAATAGCATTTGGACTTATTTTTTTCCTTCTCCAACTTCAGTAATGTTCCTGCAATAATTCTCACCATATTATATAAAAATCCATTACCAGCAAGTTCAATCTTAATCAAATCACCATCTCTGTAGACTTTAGCATCATATATCTTACGAACACTACTCTTACTACTTGTTCCACTAGCTTTAAATGCCTTAAAAATCATGTTCACCAATAAAATATTTTTGCTCCTTCATTCATTTTACTTCATCCAATTTAAAAAGGATAATGATATTGCATATTTCTATAAATTGCACTACCTGCTATTGAATTATTAATTGTATATCTATAAGTCTTCTTTTTAGCAGCATACCTACTATGAAAAACTATCATCAACAATTTCTGCTTTAATAATTCTAATTGTCTTCTTTGATTGTGAATTAATTGCATAAATTAATCTATCAACAGAAATCTTTTAATTCAGAAACCTTAAAATTAGCAACCTGAGCCAAGGCATTAACACCAGCATCAGTCCTACCAGAACCAATAACATCAACTTTCTCACCAGTAATTATTTCAATTGCTCTCTCAATTTCTCCCTATATATTTAACTTATTGAGGTTGTTTTTGCCAACCATTAAAATCCTTGCCATCATATTCAATTGTTATTCTAATATTTATCATCAATACTCCTTATTACTCACAAATATAAAAACATGTATTTCTATTTTTATCACATAAATCTAATTTTTAACACTAAACTTACAACTAATACATATCCATAAAAATAAACCCTCACCATTAAACTTTTGTCTAACAATTTTGGGTTAAGTTAATATTATTTAACATTCTTACCATCTTTATTCTTAATTTTTCTTTCCACGCTACAAACTTCTGTCTTCTCTCTTCAGTACCAAAATCTTTCAGTAACTAAATTTTTAATTAAAAATTCTTTTTAACGCTTCATCTTTAACATCTCTAATTAAAACTCCATTATTAGCAATTGAAATACTACCTGTTTCTTCAGATACAATTACAACTATTGCATCAGAATCTTTACTAATACCAATACCAGCTCTATGACGAGTACCAAGTTCTCTTGCAATATTTTTATCATCTGAAAAGTGGCAAAATACATGCAGCAGCAGTAATTTATTATTACTAATAATAACAGCCCCATCATGAAGTGGTGTGTAGGAACAAATATATTAACTAACAATTGAGGAGAAATTTCAGAATTAATCTCAAGTCCCGTTTCAATAATATCAGTAAGTTTAATATCTCTCTCAAAAACTATTAAAAGCACCTGTTTTTGATTTAGCAAGTTCATTAACTGCAACAGTAACTTTATAAATATCATCCTTAACTTTGTCTCTCGCAGATGTGTTAAATTCAAAAATTTACTAAGAAACTTAGTATTAAAGACCTAATTGTTCAAGTGTTCTCCTAAGTTCAGGCTGAAAAATTATAAAGTAATGCAATAACACCATAAGTCATAATAGATGTCAAAATAAAATTTAAAATTCTAAGTTTGAGCCATCCACTAATAGTTGTTATTACAATTAAAAACAATACCTTTTTTAACAATTGCCAAGCTCTTGATTTTTAACCAATGTAAAAACATATATATTAATATTGCCACACATAAAAATCCAGTACAACAGTTAAAATCTCAAAGGGTTATTTTTAAGATTGAAAATAACCATCTAAACTAATTTTTAAATTATTTGTTAGTTCATCAAACATTTTATTAAACTCCTATAAATTAACTATATAAGAAATCAAATAACCGGCACTTGCTGCAACCATTGCAATCAAAAACAATCAATGCAACTATCTTTTTAATAGCTTCTTGAATTATTCTTTTCTTACTTTTAGTTCCTTTATTTTTCTTTCTTCATCTCATTATTATCACTTTCCATAATTTCCTCCTAAGTTTATATGAATTCACCCCAAAACGATATTTGCTAAATCAAGACCTTTCTTTGTAAGCCTTAAATATCCAAACTCTTCTGCAAAATTAAATCTTCTTCTAATGTTTTTCCAATTTGATTTTCAAAAACCTTATAAACATCTTTATTAAATTTATGCAGTAAAATCGCTTGCTCTAAATCCTTCCATCATTCGTAATCTTAAAAATTACAAATTCCTTCATTTGATCATCAATAGTCTGTTTTTCTTCAATTGTTAAATTCTTATAAAATTTATCATTATTAATATTATTAATATATTTTTCTAAAGAATCTGTATTCTTCATTCTAAAATTATCAATATGAAGCAGCTGCAACACCAAAACCTAAATATTCTTTTTGACTCCAACAATCCAAATTATACTTCATCTATAACTTGGTTTTGCAAAATTAGATATTTCATAATGAATAAATCCATTATCCTCTAATCTACGTTTTAGCATACCAATACATATATCTTTCAATTTCTTCATCAACTTTCATCAAAGATTGCCATCATCAATCATGTTTAGTCATCAATGTACCATCTTCATATATTAAAGAATACACTGATATATGTGTTAAGTCAAGAGCTAATATTTTATCAAGTGTATCTTCAACATCATAAATCGTTTGATTAGGAATACCAATCATTATATCTACATTAATATTAGTAAATCCAACTTCTTTGCTAATTTAACAGTATCTTCAAAATCTTCTATGTATGATTCTACCAATCTCTTTCAAAAGATTAATTTTTAGAACTTTGAAGTCCAATACTTATTCTATTAATACCAGCTTCTTTATATTTTTCAAGCTTTGACTTATTAATAGTCCCAGGATTTATCTCAATTGTAATTTCTACATTTTTATCAACAATATAAGCATTTTTAATTTCATTCAAAATTTCAACAATATACTTTGCATCAATAATCGATGGAGTACCACCACCAAAAATATTGTTTTAACAAGATATTCATCTTTAGATCTATAATTAATCTCTTTTTAAACAATCCACATACCTTCTTATTTCAGTATTTTTATTTGTATATGATGTAAAAATCACAATATAAACACTTACTCTTACAAAAAGGAATATGTACATATATCCCAATTTCTCTCATAATAGCCTTTCTATCTTAATTCATCTGCTAATTTTTATATTATATAAAACTGATGGCTAACTGCTGTTTTTCCAATTGCAGGTTCAACATTTCTCCCAAAGTTTTTAAAGATGCATTTGGATTTTTAAGTCTAAGTTCTGCAATAGCCTCGTCTGCTTCAGATAAATAATTAAACCTCTTCTTTTCTTTTATCAATTTAATATTTTCAATTTGTTCAACACTACTTTTTAATAGTTTTTCTGTAAATTTGCAGTCTCACAATTAACTAATCTATTAACATTGTTCCTAATTTCCTTAACAATTCTTTCATCTTCAAAACTCAAAACAGATTTAGATGCCAATAAATGCTAAAAAGCTGAAATATCTTCACCGACCTTTTTAAATATAAATAACATTTTTATCATCAAACAACTTCATATCAATATTATAGTTTGATAATTCATCTTTTATAATATTAGCATTTCCATATTATTAAAAATAATTTCCAAATGATAGCCATTTTTGGATTATTAATTAAACCACTTCCCAAAAACGCTCCTCTAACTAATGATTTAATAAGATTTTCTTTATTAGAATTATTCTTTTAGTACATCATTAATTTTAGAAACATCATAACTTTCTTTAAATTTTTATAATTTCTTATCTTAATAATATATTTCCTACCTATTAGCTGAATATCAAAATCATTATAATTTAAATTTTTAAAATTTTTGCAAAACAATTAATATTATATTCACTCTCTGTTATAAATTTACTACCAGAAAAAGTTAACAAATATCCATACAATTTGCAATAAAATTTCATCATTATTTTTCCAAATATTAATATCTCATAGCTCTTTGCTTAACATTTAATAGATTTCATTTGCACCTCATCTATTCTTAACAAAAATATAATCTTCATAACTCTTCAAATAACTTAGATTTATAATCCGATAATTCCTCCAAATAATACTATTTATATTCCCAAATAATCACTCTATCATTACCTGCTAAATCCTTAATACAAGTAGCTCCTTCAAACAATTCGCAAAACAGCATCTTTTTGATTATATCCTATTTCAAGATTACTAAACCACCTTTGTTAAGAAAAATTCTCAACTTGAAAAACGAATATTTCTATAAAATCTAAGCCCATCACTTCCACCATCCAAAGCTAAATGAGAGCTCAACCTGAACATCTTGAAAAGTTCTCTTTATCTTATCAGTCTCAATATATGGTGGATTAGATATAATGATATCAAACTTTTCAGTAATTTCATCAAACAAATCAGATACCATAAACTTTAGTTTCATCTTTTCCTAATATATCTTTAGCATTTTTCATCAGCAGTTCTTAAAGCTTCCATACTAATATCTGAAGCGACTAATATCCGACTGGATGTTTGCTTCATCTAAAAATTTCTTTAAACTAATTGCAATAGCACCACTTCCAGTACATAAATCTAAAATTTTAACATTATCCAGACTCTTTAATACTATTTAAACATGTTTCAACACTTATTTCAGTATCAGGTTGTGGTATTAATACATTTTTCATTAACCGAAAATTTTTGACCCATAAATTCCTGAGAATTGGTAATATACTGAACTGGATATCCATTTGCAACCTGATCAACCAAATCAAAATATTCATGAATTTGTTTTATTCGAAAAAGAATCATATCCATTTGCAATAATATAATTTTCATCAACATTCAAATAATATTTCATTAAAATTTTTGCATCAATATAATCAATTTTATCACTCGCTTTTTAATATTGCTTCTCTTATTTTCCTTACTCTACATCTCTTTATTTTATTCTAAAAATCTAATTAAATTTGTGTTTCAAGGACTTTTTCAAGTCTTCCATCATAAATTGTTGTATTATTAATTGTATTAATAATTGGAATGTCTATATAAGCAGTGGCTCTATATTCTTGGTTATAATAATTAATAATATGTATCGTAAATGACAATGTACACTTCATTTTATCAAGTGGAATATTTGTACTTTTAAGTAATGAACCATCATACACAACTTCTGCATTAGTATCAGAAATTATTTCATTTGTTTTCAAATTAGCATTAACATACTCAAGAACAATCGGATTACTTGCATTTGCATACATTTTAGGTTCTGTTAAATCAATTTCACCAGACTTAACAATATCATAAACTAATTTTCCATTTATTTTATTACCTTCATTTGCTGTAACCTTCCAAAATCCTTCAAATACTTATAATGCAAAGATTGATTACCAATTAAAAAACATTATTATATTTAATATTATCAATATATAAAGTTTTTAATTGTATTTTCATAACCCTACCATTTTTCTCCACTTCTATTATTAATATCCAAGTGCTATATCTCATAAGATTGTCAATATTTAAATTCCAAACAGGTTTATTCTCTTGATTCTTAGTAGCAAAAACCACTACTATATAATGTCATTTTATCAATAGAAAAACAGTTTTATTATTCAAATTTGCAAAATTTTCGATTTCCATTACAAATTGCCTATTTATTTCATAATTTTTATAGTAAAAATAATATCGTAATTAAAATAATTGTCAAAAAATAGTAAAAATTAATTTAGAAATAATATTTACTTTTTATCTCTATTATTACTCCATTTATTACAACTGTACTCTCAAGTTTTTCTTTTTGTTTTTCATGGTTTACTCCTGTGTAATAATTAATTAATAGTATAATATCATTTTTACTTGTCAATAACTATGATATAAGTTAATTATAAATTACTGCGTGGTTCGTAATGAATAGAATTTTTAGATCCACAATCTAGATTAAAAGGACTCAACAATTGTATTGCGGCGTGCATTCTTAAATATTTAAGAATCCCAAAAACAATACTGAGGGTAACCTACCTGTTTTCAAACAGGTTCTTAAAATCCTATTCATACAGCCAATACGGTATTTTTATTTAAAATTATTCATCAATTACTATTTTTCTCTTTAATAAATTTTTATCTACAATTCCAAAACCTTTAAACTCATTGCCACTATAAACTTTAGCCCATCCATTTTCTAAATTCTTAATATTAATTAATATTCCATTTAAAAATTTCTTATATTCAGAATCACTAAGTTCAATACTTTCAACATTTAAAAATATCTTCAATTTTGATAAATTTTTCCAGCATCTTCAATTTTTAAAATTTCCAACTCTTGTCCTTTTAAGTGAACTCATAAAACCAACAGTTCCTAATTTTTCAACAATATTTTTCAGATAAAAACTCTAATATATGTTCCTTTAGAACAAGTAACTTTATATTTTATTACTTTTCATCAAAATTCAAAAAGTTCAATATCCTCAATAAAAATATCTCTCGCTTGTCTTTCAACACTCTCTCCGCTTCCTTGCCAATTCATACAATTTTTACCACCAATTTTAATTGCAGAATACATTGGTGGAATCTGTTTTGAATACCCTTTAAACGAATTTAAAACAGTCAAAAATTTGATTTTTATCATAATTGTGATTATTATCATCTCTTTCAATAATATTACCTTCAATATCACCACTATCTGTTTTTAATACCAAGCGTAATTTCAGCAATATAATCCTTATCATGAAGCATTAACAAATCTGATAACTTTGTTGCTTTACCAATTAAAATTGGTAAAATGCCACTAACTTCAGGATCAGAGTGTACCAATATGTCCGAACTGCTCTAATCCCATATTCCTTTCTTACATCCTAATAACGTTAAAAAGAACTAACTCCTCTTGGCTTATCAACAATTAATAATCCATCCATACTTTTCTCCCATACTTCTCAATTTCATAATATAAATTTAGCGAGGCAAAAGCCTCGCTATAATAATATTTCAATTGTCTCTTCACTTCATTTACAACTTTGTCTCTAATTACTAAAGGATCTGCAGTCATTTTAGCACCAGCAGCTCTAATATGTCCGCCACCACCAAACATAATACAAACATCGAAACATTTACATATGAATTAGATCTTAAAGAAATCTTAAATTCTCCATCTTTCAATTCATGTAAAAAAATATTGAAACCTCAACACCTTCAACAGAACGTCCCTCAGAAACAATCCCTTCATAATCTCCAACACCGCATTTACTTTCCTTTCATCTTCATTTGTTACATAAGTAAAAAGCAATTTTACCATCTTCCAAAAATTCCATTCTATCAATTGCAATTCTTCTTAACTCAAAACTAGATTTTGTTTTAGTATCAAAAACTTTTTATAAACTTTTGATATTAACACCTACATCTAATAATTCTGCTGCAATATTAAAAAGTATCCTAGAAACTCCGGAATATTGAAATCCACCAGTATCCAGTTATAATACCAGCCATAATACATGTACCAATCTCAGCGTAATTTTCCATCTATAATGTTTAATTAACATATACACTACTTGAGCACAAGCAGGTGCACTTAAATCAACATAATTTATATCACCAAACATTGTATTTGTACTATGATGATCAATTACAATTCTTTGATCAGCTCCTCTAAAATATTTTACCCATACATTAAGTAATTTATCAGTTGCTGCATCAAGCAGAAATTGCTAAGTCATAAACCTTATCAGATTCATAATTACTTCATCAATTCCAGGTAATTCATTAAAACATTTCGCATATTCAGGAATTATTATATCAACATTTTTCTTTAATCCTTTAAAGCATGATACATTGCAAGTGAAGAACCAACAGCATCACCATCAGGATTTTCATGTGTTACAATAACAATATTTTTAGACTTTTTAATACATTTTAATATTTGATCAATCGTTGTCATTTGAATCTCCCTTAATCTTCATATCATCTTCTTTAATTTTTCAAAATCATATCAATCTTTTTCACCATGAAGTTCAGAATCATCATACTCAAAAACTAATTGAGGGTAATTCTTAAAATTAACTTCACTAGCAATTCTACTTCTAATAGACCCACTTGAAGATTTTAAACCTTCAAGTGTATCCTACTTACTGCCATAAATACTTATATATGCTTTAGCATATCTAAAAATCAGGAGTAATTCTAACTCTTGTTACACTAACTAATCCTGTTACTTTTGTATTTTTAATTCAAAATTAATAACATGACTAATTACTCTTTGTAACTCCGAATTAACTCTTGCAAGTCTATTTCCATTACCAGCCATAATTAATTCTCCTATCTTTTTAATTTCCAACTTTCTCATAACACTCAATAATGTCGCCTTCTTTAATATCATTATAATCTTCAATTTGAAGACCACATTCAAATCCTTTTTGATACTTCTTTAGCATCATCTTTAAATCTCTTTAATGAAACTAATTTTCCATCATGAATAACAACACTATCACGAATTACTCTTACACCAGCATTTCTAGCAACTTTGCCATCAGTACAAAAACATCCAGCAATAGTTCCTACGTTTTGGAAACCTTAAATACTTGTCTAACTTCAGCATTTCCCCAAATTATGTTCTTCATAAACAGGAGCAAGCATTCCTTTAAGAGCATTTTCAACATCTTCCAATGCTTGATAAATAACTGAATATTGTAATTTCAACTTGCTCTTTTTCAGCTACAGATTTTTGTCATACCGATTGGTCTAACATTAAATGCTATAATTACTGCACTGCTGCTTTTAGCTAATTGAACATCTGACTCAGTTCACCACCAACTCCATAATGTATTACTTTTAACATACACTTCATCATTTTATTTTTTCAAGTGAAGCTTTCAATGCTTCAGCAGTACCTTGAACATCTGCCTTTAAAATAATATTAAAGACTTTCATATCATCAATAGCCATTTTTCAAATAAATTATCAAGTGTTACCACATTATTATTAGCAATAGCCTTTTCTCTACTTTCAAGTTTTTCTCTTCTCAATTAAATGTTTTTGCAACTTTTTCATTTTTAACTTCATAGAAAACATCTCCAGCTTCTGGAACATCTTTTAAACCAGTAATAACTACAGGTGTTGATGGACCAGCTGCTTTAATAGATTTACCTTTATCATCTTTAATGGTTCTAATTCTTCCAATTGATGATCCTAAAACAATAGTATCTCCTACCATTTAAAGTACCTCTCTGAACTAATACTGATGCAACAGGGTCCTAAAGCTTTATCAAGTCTAGCTTCAATAACAGTTCCTTTAGATTGTCTATTTGGATTAGCTTTTTAAATCAAGAATATCTGCTTGTAATAAAACCATTTCCAATAAATTATCAATATTTAAATTATTTTTAGCAGAAATAGGACAACAAATTGTTTCACCACCCATTCTTCAGGTACTAATTCATAAGTCATCAATTCTTGTTTTTACTTTATCTATATTTGCATTAGGTAAATCAATTTTATTAATAGCAACTATAATTGGAATTCCTGCCGCTTTAGCATGATTAATAGCTTCAATTGTTTGTGGTTTTAATTCCATCATCAGCAGCAACAACTAATATTGCCATATCAGTAATTTGAGCACCTCTTGCTCATACTTGTAAAAAGCTTCATGTCCAGGAGTATCCAAAAATGTTATTTCTCTTTGTCCAACTTTTTACTTTATAAGCACCAATATGTTGTGTAATTCCGCCAGCTTCTCCACTAATAACATTCGTTTTTCTAATAGCATCAAGTAAAGATGTTTTTACCATGATCAACATGTCCCATTACAACAACAACAGGAGCTCTTGGTAATAAATCTTCTTCTCTATCTTCTGAATCATCAAATAATATATCTTCATCTTTTACAACTTCTTTTTAATTTAGCTGTAACACAATACTATCTAGCAACTAAATATGCTGTATCAAAATCTAAATCTTGATTAATATTAGCCATAATACCCAAATCAAATAATTTTTAATAATTTCAGTACTTGTCTTTTTAATTCTGCAGCTAAATCTTTAACAGAAATATTTTTCAGGAATTGTAATTTCTTTTAGTTCAAAAATCTTTTGCTTTGATTTTTGACCATCCTTTAACTTTTTCTTCCTTTTTACCTTTTCAGAAGATAGATCATAATAATCAAAGCATTCCACCTTCTTGATCCCCAAACATATTTGACAATCTATCAGACAGATTTTAAATCTCTTAACTTTCCTTGATTAAAATCTTCATCCATTCCTTTTTAGATTTAGTCTTCTTATTATCATCATTATTTCTAAAAGCTTTTTGTTTATCAATAATCTTTGAAGAATAATCTTTCTAGTTTCTTTTTCCACTTCTTCAATAGATACAGTACTAAAGCTTATCTCTTGAATTATCTCTAGTGTTAGGTCTATTAGAAAATTGATTTGGTTTTTAGTAAAATCCTTCTTTTTCTCCATTTTGACCACTAAAAGATTTCCTATCATTATAATTTCCATCTTTATTAAATTTAGAGCCATTATTAAATTGTTTTTCTATCTACATTGCTTCCTATTATCATAATTATTTCTAACATCATTGTTTCTATTATTATCTCTAAAATTTCTATTATTATTAAAATTTTTATTTTGTGAAGTTGTATTTTTATCAAAAATTCTTATTTGTTGAATTCAATTGTTTCTATCATCCTTTTTAGCAAAATCATTATTTTGCACTATCTCTCTTTTTCGCTATTTTCAACCTTCTTAGGTTCTTCCTTAACAATAGCTTTCTTTAGGTTCTTCTTTTTAGGCTTAATTCCAAAACAATTCATTAACACTCATTGGTTTTGCCTGTTTTTCTCTATAAACAATATTATAATCATTAGATCTATTACGATTATTATTAAATCCTATATTATTTTTAGGTCTTTCTTTTTATAGGAGTAGTTTTTCCTCATTAACAATAACTTCTCTCCTAATAATCACAGGTCCTCTAGCAATCTCATTATTAGATTTCGATACTTTTTCTTCTTTAGTAGAAACTTTTTATTAAAACTATCCCTTATCTTTTTGCTTCATCTTCCTCAATAGCACTTAAATGTGATTTCACTGATAAACCTATCTTATTAGCAACATCAATTACTGATTTATTGTCAACATTTAATTCCTTTGCTATTTCATAAATTTTTAATTTTTGCCAATATTTATTCCCCTACAATCTTTCTATTTCGTTTATTTTATAATTCAGTGTTGTCAACATCTTCTGAATCAATATCTTCTTTTAAAAGCTCTTCTGGATTTTCTTCAACAACATCATTTTTCTTTTTCTTCTATATTATCCAATATTCCATCAACTTCTTCTTGTTGCATTTTTCTAAAAATTTCTCTAAATTGTGATTCACTCTTAATATCAATTTTCCAATTTGTCAATTTAGCAGCCAATTTAGCATTTTTGTCCTGCTTTGCCAATAGCTAAAGATAACTGATCATCTGGAACAATTACTTGAGCAAACTTTTTCTTCATCTTTAACATCAACTGCCAAAACTTGTGCAGGTAATAATGCTGCTGAAATAAATATAGATGGATCTTCATTCCATTCAACAACATCTATTTTTCACCATGTAATTCATTAATAATATTTTGAATACGTATACCTTTTTGTCCAACACATGAGCCAACAGGATCAATATTTGGATTTGAAGAATATACTGCGATCTTACTTCTAGAACCTGGGTCTCTAGAAATAGCCTTAATTTCAATTATTCCTTCATAAATTTCAGGGAATTTCAATTTCAAATAATTTCTTAACAAAAATCAGTATTTGATCTAGATAAAATTATTTGTGTTGAACCCTTTCAATCCTTTTTCAACACTAGCAATAACTGCTTTTTACAGTATCATTTAATTTATAACTTTCATTAGGCATTTGTTCTTTTTAGGCATAATACCTTCAATTCTTCCTAAATCCAATATGACAACTCTGCCATCAGCTTTTTGAACTAATCCAGTAATTAATTCACCTTTTTATCTGCAAACTCATCAAATATGATCTCTCTAGACATTTCTCTAATTTTTGTGTAATTACTTGTCTTGCTGTTTGTGCTGTAATTCTTCCAAACTCTTTAGGCAATAATTCAAATGAAACAACATCACCAATATTATAATTTGCATCAATTTTCCTAGCATCTTCTAAAAGAAATTTGCAATCACCATCTTCTACATCTTCAACAACTTCTTTTTCTTGATAAACATGCATTTGTCCATCAATTTTATCAATAACAACTTTTATATTCTCATCATTACATTCAAAATTTTTCTTATATACTACTAATAATGCAGATTCAATAGATTTCATTAATTCATCTTTACTAATTCCATTTTCTTTTTCCAATTGATCAATAGCCATCATTAATTCAAGCGTATCAATACTATTATTTACTTTATTTGTTTCTTTCTTTTTCATTTTCAAACCCTTTCAATTTTAATTAAATACTATCCCAGTCAAAAACTGTCTTTATAAGCGAGATATCATTTTTATTAATTTCAATAATTTCATCAGATTCAACAACAACTTTTTCATCATCATAGTCTTTTTAATATTCCTATAACATTTTTAGAATTATTGATTGGCTTATACAAACTAATTTGAATCTTATTTCCAATGTTATTTTCAAAATGTTTATCTAATCTCAATGTTTTTCAAGCCCTGCAGATGAAACTTCAAATAATAATGTCCTTTAATAAAATCTTTTTCATCCAATATATCATTAATTGCATTATTTACATTCTCACAATCACTGATATCAACTCACTATCTTTTTCAATAAAGATTCTTAAATAAAAATCTTTACCTTCCTTTTTCATAAATAACATCATATAAACTAATATTTAAGCCATTTATAATAGGTTGAAATTCTTCAAATATCTCTTTTTCTAATGAAGTCATAGTTCCTCCTTACATAAAAGGAAAGAGTGAATTACTTTCCACTCTTTCTCTCCTCTTTTAATTACAACACTATTATAACTTTTTATATCTACAAATGTCAAAATGTATATTATATATAATATAGTATGTATGTTACCTTAAAATTTTATACTAAATATGAAATAAATAAATTAGCTAAACTTAAAAATATAAAGAATCCTAGTACATCTGTTGCAGTTGTCAAGAAAATTGATGATGACAAAGCAGGGATCACTTTTCAATTTTTGTAAACACTAATGGAACTAATAATCCAAAAATACCAGAAACTATCAAATTTCCAACCATAGCTAACAATATGATAATGCCTAAATAAACACTATGATAAATCATTCCAACAGCTATTCCAGTTATAATACCAATAACCAAACCATTAACTAAGCCAAGCAATATTTCTTTTTCTTAAGTTGTAGTAAAGCATCTTTAAGTTCAATATTTCCCATTGCAATATTTCTTATTATAATTGAAAGCAGTTTGAGTACTAGCATTTCCACCCATACCTGTAACCATCGACATTGTAGATGATAATGCAACAACTTTTGCAATTGTTCCCTCAAAAGCCTTTACTGTTAATGCCGCCAAAAACGCTGTTAATAAATTAATGACAAGCCATGGTAAACGTAATTTAACTGAATCCCAAAAAGTAGAATTAAGTGTTTCTTCTTTAGCAACACCACCCATCTTTTTAAAAATATCTTCTGTTTGTTCTTCAACCATAACGTCCATAACATCATCAACTGTAATAATACCCAAAATGATTTGTTTTTATTAACAACTGGTAAAACAGTTAAATCATATTTTCTAAATGTTGCAGCAACTTCTTCCTGATCAACTTCTGGCTCAACAGAAACAAAAGTTTTTATTTGCAATATCTGATAAAAACTGTATCATTACTATTAATTAATACTTCCCTTTAGCTCAACAGTACCAACAACTTTTTCTAGTATTATCAGAAATAAACAATGTATCAAGTAATTCATTTTTCAGTGCTTATTTCTTTAATCTTTTTAGAGTTTCCTTAATCGTCATATCTTGCTTAAATATAATAAATTCTGTGGTCATAATACCACCTGCAGAATCCTCTTTATAACCAAGTAATGATGTTAAGATTTTTCTATCACCCTCAATCATTAAATTAAGCAACTCTTTTCTTTTTATCTATTTTTAGCATTCCTAAAATATCTGCAATATCATCCTTTTGCATATAACTAAAAATCTTTAAAATCTTTTTCATTAGTCAAATAATTAATAATCTTTAACTGAATATTTTCTTCTGCATGCTCTAATACCATTGCCAATTTCTCATCTGTTAAAGCTGTACATAAAAGTACAATCTGATTATCTTCATAATCAGATAACGTTTTTGCAATATCAATTAATTTTAATTCATCTGTTAATGAATTTAGGTCTATTACTTTTTCCATAAATATCCTCCTATTTTTATATAATATCATTAAATTAATTTAATGATTGGAGAAAAATATATCTAATTAACAAACCCTATTATATAAATAATGGGTTACGATTGTTTATTAAATTATATATTCTCATAAAATGACACGGCTCGTCACCCATTATGTTTTCACCTCTTTTAAAAACTCTGCATATCTTAACATAAAATCCAATATTGGTCAATAGAATAGTACCTTTTAATGACAAAAATACAAAAATATATTCAAAAGAGGCTATTTACAATAGCCTCCCTAAGTGTTCTAACAAATTCCAATATAAATATGATAACATAATAGTATATATATGTTAATCCGAAACCTCCGGCAACAACCTGTAATAAATCTATTAAAAATTATTAGACTTAATAATTTTTAGATACTGAATTAACCAGTCAAATCCCATAATTCAATTAATAACAGAGAAATCCATAATTGTATTTTAAATCCCATCAAAAATACAAATAATTGCAACAACCTCACTAACCATTGCTCCACTGCATCTAGCACAAACTGGACATTGGTATCCATTAATGAAAAACTTCTCTCAGGCATTTGATGGCATCCTAGCTTTTCTCCATAGTTCATCAATTTAATCCAAATATCATCTCGTATTTTAAAATCAAAATTTCACTAATTCTAAGCCTTCCACTTTTCTTCCACAATTATTACAAACCCAATAATTGTGATTATGAATTTGCCTACCTTCACCACAAGAACCACAAATTAACCCTAATTGGTCCAAACATAAACCATCCACAACATCCCTTTGTTGCAGAAAAATCTTTCCCTGAAGTAGAAACTTCATTAATAATTTGACAATCATCACTTCACATCTATGACAAAACCATTTTAAGCCTCCTTACGAAAAATTACCATATTTTTATAATCTTAAAAACATAATAAAAATATACATAATTCACACATAATTATCAAACAAATATCACATTTAAAATATTTCTTTTTCATTACATTTTATTAGCATTTTAAGTTATTAACAGAGTTATCCACATTTTCACATTCTATTTTTGGTATTTATCAATTTACAATAGTTACATAATTTATAATATTAGTAAATATTTTTATAAATTTAATTGAGTAAAATCAACATTATAATGTATTATCAATCCCAATATTATCAATAATTTCTAGAAACAATTATTCTCTTTAAAATTATGTTAAACCATTTTTCACCAACTGCATATCAAACATTCTTGCAGCAAGATATGTACCTATAAATCCACCAAGCAAAGATAATATAAATATAACTTTTGTTCAATATTGAATTTTTATTGTAAAATTAATATTTTTATCCATTTGAACCCAAATCAATAAATATCCAATTACATTAAAAATAATATAATTCCACTGATCACTTTAAACAACATACAAATCTCCTATATAAATAAACTCAATTGATTACTTTCTGTCATTCGCCTCAAACAACCTGCATTCCTCAATAATTCAATTCCAGATTTACCAAGTTTAGCTCTAATTTTAAGCTCATCAATGGAATCAAACATTCCATCACTGCCTTGCCCTTTTCAATCCCTTTCTAACGACTATGGTTCCAAAACCAGGTAAAGAAGAATTAAAGAGAGGTGACCTAATACCATCATCTTCCATCAAAATCTTTTGCGGAAAGATTTATATATAAATCAATGAGGCGAAAAATTTAATTCCTCTAGCATACATTTCATTTACAATTTCAAAGTTTCATACATTGCTGAATCAGTATCAGTAGCAGCATTACCAAAGCAATTCAGTTTCTCTCATTTATTTTTAACTTTGTCTTGACCAATACACATTATTTCACTATCAAGCATCTGCTCTAATAGTAAAATATGCACAATAATAAACTTTCGGAATATGAACTTCAAACCATGCAATTCTAAAAGCATTAGTAACAGCTGCTGCATAGACTTTAGGAAATATTTAATTTTGTAAGAATCTATATATACCATGCAAGACACCTTCTTCATTATCTTTTAAATTCACCCTTACTTGACAGACTTTGCAACTTTACCTTCGTACAACATAATTTTTAAAAGATGTGTTACTGATAAACTAATTGTCAAATAAATCATAATATCATCACGTGTACAAATAACCTGATTTATTAATTGCAACACCTTTATTAATTAATTCTGACATTTCCAAGCCACACATCAGTACCATGTGAAGTCTGGAAATTCTTATTAATTCTTCAAAGTTGTTGGCTTTGTTCATAAAGCATTCCTCTTACGAACTTTGTACCAATTCGGGTATTCCATAGTACCAACTTCAGATCTAATTTCTTCAGAAGTAACCCCAAAGCGCATCTGTTGAAGAATAAATTGACATTGTTTCTTTATCATCAAGAGGAGCCATTGGTTGGATTAAATCAGTTAAATCATATGACATACGAGATAATTGTAGGATCATCATGACCAAGAATATCAAGTTTTAACAAGTTTTGATCAATTGGTGATAATCAAAATGTGTTGTAATAATATCAGAATTAGGATCATCTGCAGGATGTTGCAGTGAAATGGTCATATGTTCCCTGCCTTTAGGAACGACTAACTATGATACCACCAGGATGTTGTCCCAGATGTTCTTTTAGTTCCAACACATCCTAATGCAATTCTATCAATTTCTGCATTACTAACAGGTACTCCTTTATCCTCACTAATATTTTTAACATAACCAAATGCAGTTTTTCTTTAACAGTACCGACATGTACCAGCTTTAAAGAAATTTAACCTTTTCCAGAGCCATAACCTCGGTATATCTATGAGCCTATGCTCAGTATTCGCAGAAAAGTTCAAATCCAATATCGGGTTCTTTGTCACCATTAAAACCAAGGAATGTTTCAAAAGGTATATCCATTTCAACTTCCTTATCCCATTCGACTTCCACATTTGGGACAAACTTGTCAAGGTAAAATCAAAACCATTTTTACGCCATAATCTGTAAAAATCAGAATACTTACAATTCGGGCATCTCTATATTTATGTAATTGGTGACGTAGATTAACTTCAGTAATACCGGTCATATTTACCACAAATGAAGACCCAACAGATCCTCTAGATCCAACAATATATCAGTCTTCATTAGATTTCCACTGTACAAGTTTTGAGCAATAATATACATAACAGAGAATCCATTAGAAATAATTGAATCAAGCTCTTTCTTTAATCTACTTTCAACCATTTCGGGTAAATCTTCACCATAAAGTTCATGTGCTTTGTTATAAACAATATCTTCAATCATCTTTTCACTAACCTGGAATATGTGGTACACATTTCTCAGGAGATAAAGGTGATTTTCTCACACATATCAGATACTAAATTAGTATTTGCCAACAACAATCTTTAGCTCATTGCTCAGTGACTTCAAATTCACTAGCATTTTCATCAGTAGTTCTCCAAATATAAAGGTGCTTGAAAATCAGCATCAGGTTTGCTTTGGCCTGCTTGAATCATTCTCCTATATATTTCATCTTGAGGATATGTAAAGTGTACATCACGTAGCACAAACAGGTATATTTAATTTTTCTCCTAAATCCACTATCTAACAATATTTTGAGTCCTTCATGATTTTCAATAGTACCATCTCTAACTAAATAATCATCATTCATATATGGTTGAACCTCTAAATAATCATAATAACTGGCAGTTCTTCAATGTCATCATCAGGCTCATTTCAGTGTCGCTGATACAATTCTCCACTACTACATGCACTACCTAAAATCAATCCTTCTCTATGTTTGTGAAAGTTGACTTTAAAATCAAAGGTTTTTATAAAAATAATTAACGTGCGAATATGATGCTAACCCATATAAATGACCAACATAATTTTTAGCCAAAATATTAATAATACTTTCTCTTAATTTTCTTGTAATTTGCATTACCTTCCTCATATCAATATCTGATAATTTCTCAATACCGGAATCTTCAAGCATTTTGCACATTATATTAAAAACTTTAACAGTTGTATCAACACATCATCTAAAGCTCTATATTGCAACAAGAACTTCAATACCTAAATTTTCTGCAATAACTCAAGTTTATATTTCTTATAATTAGGGAGTCTAATTTTATAGCAAGTGCAAGTGTACATCCAAAATATGTATGTTTCAAATTTATATCCAAGTTGTTGACAATTATATCATGAAAACCAGTATCCAAAATCAGCATTATGGGCAACAAGTACTGAATCTCCAAAAAGAACTCCAGTACCTTCTGAGCAAAATTTCACTCAATCTTAGGAGCATCCTTAACCATATCATCAGTAATATCAGTAACATCCTGAACCTTTTTAGGAATAGGTTTACCTGGATTAACAAAACTTTCAAAAGTATCAATAACCTCACCATTTCTAATCTTCATAATGACCTATTTTCAGTAATCTTTTTCAGTTCTAAAAGAAAAACCCGTTGTCTCCAAATCAAATACACAATAAGTTGTATCTCAAGCTCTGACCTTTATCATTAGATAAAACAGAATTTTCATCGAGAATTAAATACCCCTCAACGCCATAAATAACTTTAAAATCATCATTTCCTTCAACAGTATGATAAGCTTCAGGAAAAGACTGAACAACACCATGATCAGTAATCGTAATAGACTTCAACATGACATCGCTCTCTTTTATAAGAGTTGAAGCACTTGTAACAGCATCAAGCTGACTCATCTGTGTATGTAAATAAGTTCCACTCTTTTCTGCTCAACATTATCAGTATCTCTTTTAGGTTCAGAATGTCCATCTATTTTTACAACAGTATTAGCATTAATATTAATTTCTTTAATAAAAATCATTAAAACCTGCATTTCCTTCAACTTTAACCAGAGTTCCTGGCTTCAGATTCTTTTTCTGCTTTTTCCTTAACATCCTCATTAACAAAAGATTGACAATTAAGAGTAGTACTACCATCATATATATCAAATGAAACAATAAATCTACCAGTCTTAGTTTTGTCTAGTATCATTCATTTTACAACTTTACCTTCAACATGAACAACACTTTTTCGGTTGTTATCAATTAACTTAATAACATTTTTATTAAAATTAGCATTATTAGGTTTCTACCAATTATTAAATTAGGATCATCGCTAACTGACTCTGCTATTTTCGTTGTTCTCCATCATTTTTGGAAAATAAACTTTATTAAAACTTTTTGAGAATTACTATGTATTTGTGATTCCTTAGTTTTTATTCTGTCAACATTGTTTTTAACAACAACATCATTAGCAGTAGAAATAAATTCCTTTACAAGAACATCATTTTTCTTTTTAAAAATTTCAGTAACTGCAGCAGTTAGAATCAAATTCGATTTTCAAATTAATTCCAAAATAATTAAAAATAAACTCATAAATATACTTATCAATCTTTTGATTTTTACCATATTAACAAACTCACTACATATATTACCTATAATCAATTTGTCATTATCAACATTAACATTACTTTCTGACAATAAAAGCTCAATCATTGGATTAAACAAGTTCATGTATTTAATAATATTACTCCATTGAACATTAATGGCTTCTTTTTAAAACATCTTAAAGATTCATCATATTAATTTTTATTCAACCTCAGTAAATTTGAATTTATTAATCATTTCGTTGGCCAGATAATAATATCAAGTACATAATTTGAACCAATAAACATTTCAAGTTTATTGGTTCTCTTCATCTAAATTTGCATCAATTGACTATCAAATTAGCAAATAACTCATTTTATATCAAAATCCGGACCAACTTCAATTCTCTATCCATTTTTCCTCCATAGATATATCTATAACATTCCAAAATAAAATATATGCAAACGGTGTTATTAATAACAAAGCTATCTATCCTATCAAGCATTCCACCATGACCAGGCAATAAATCACTAAAAATCTTTGATTCCACAATATCTTTTAATTCCAGAAGCAGCCAAATCTCAATTTCTCCAATAATCGCCAAAACAATTTGTCACTATAGAAATATGTAAATAATTAATTGACAAACTCATTACATTATTTATCAAAAATTGTATAAATTAATGAAAAGAATAATGCGCCAACAATTCCACCAATTGCACCTTCAACTGTCTTCTTAGGACTACTGGGAGTAAGTTTATGTTTTCCAAACTACCTATTAGATACGCAAATGTGTCACTACCTCAAGCAGATGTAAAAATATATGCAATATAAATCAATCCGCATTGGTTGTCTAGCTCGTAATATTGTAAAAATACTAGCAAAAATGGTACATATGCGATTCCAAAAATAGTTACCATTATATCAACTATAGTCTTTTTACCAGCAGTAGCTATCTGCTCTATAAATAATATAAGCATTGAAATTGCCAAAACAATCAACATAGCTGCATACAACTTTTCTTTATCAACAAATTGAAGAATTGTAATTAAAATACAATTTAGATACCAACCCATTGAGTAGGATTTGCTTTACCAGTCCTTTTAAAACATTCATAATATTCATGAAGTGTTATGAGTGGAAATTATAGAAACAAAATATATTCATCACCAATTGATTATATATAAAATAATAATATAACTAGAGGCGCTCCTATTAAAAATAGTAAGATATCTTGCAATAAAATTTTTACTCTTCTCCATTATTTTCCTTTTCTTATCTTACGTTTTGAAAATTCCTCAATACAAAAATCCACATCATCTCTTGTAAAAATCAGGCCAATACTTATCAAGAGGTAAAAACTCACTATATGTGATTTGCCATGGTAAAAAGTACTTGTTCTCATTTCCCCACTAGTTCTAACAACTAAATCTGAATTACTTTTTCCCTTAGTATACAAATGATTTGAAAAACATTTTCATCGATATCTTCTAAGTTCAATTTACCATCTTTACTTCTTCTGCAATATTTCTACAAGCTCTAACTATTTCATCTCTTCCACCATAATTAAAAAGCAATAATCAAATTCAAACCAGTGTTATTACTTGTTTTGCTTCAAGATTTCTAATCCTACTATGCATAGACTACTATCAATAACATCAATATTACCAATAAAAGCTAATTTTAATATTTTTCATATCTAGCTCATTCAAAAACTTATCCAAATAGACTCCAAGCCCCATTAAATAGCCGACTTCTTCTTCTGTTCTCTTCCAATTTTTCAGTAGAAAAAGCATAAACCGTCAAATACTTCAAACCTATTTCATTACAATATTTAGCAATATCAACTAAAACATCTGCACCTCTTTTATGTCCCATTGTAGTCATCATTGACTTTTCTTTTTGCCCATCTACGATTCCATCCATAATAATCGCTAAATGCTCCAATTTATTTCCATCAGACATAAAAACCTCCTAAACTTAAACTGTCATTATCTCTTTTTCTAGTTGTAATCTCCTCAATTTTAGAAACATAATCATCTGTTTTCTTTTTGAATTTTTATTTTCATCAGCTTTCGCTTCATCTTCAGAAATCTACTATTCTTTAATTGAGTTTTAACCAAATCCATTTCATCTCTTCTTATATTTCTAATGGCAACCTTAGATTCTTCAGATAATTTTTCTAACATCCTTAACTAAATCTTTTCTTCTTTCCTCTGTTAATTCTGGAAAAGATAATCTAATAACTTGACCATCATTCATTGGATTAATTCCAATGTCACTCATTTCAATAGCTCTAACAATTTGAGATAACAATGATTTATCCCATGGTTGTATAACAATCAATCTCGCTTCAGAGCACTGATATTGAAGCAATTTGCGATAATGGTGACATAGCACCATAATATTCAACTTGTACCTTATTTTAAAATTGCTGGATTAGCTCTACCAGCTCTTATTTCTGAAAAATTTGCTTCCAATCTCTCAATAACTTCCATTTTTCATCAATATTTTTCTAAACTCATATAAACTCCTTAATCATTTGATACTACTGTACCAATATTTTCACCTTTAACTGCTCTAATTATATTTTTTAGGATCATTCGTGCAAAAAGCAACTAAAGGAATATTATTATCCTTACATAGTGAAATAGCTGTTGAATCCATAACTTTCAAATCTTTTCTAAAACTTCTTGATATGAAACTTTATCATATTTCTTAGCATTTGGATCCAATCTTAGGATCTGCGGTATAAACACCATCAATAGTTTTAGCAACTAAAATAACTTCTGCCTTAATCTCAGCAGCTCTCAATGAAAGCAGCTGTATCAGTGAAAAGAATGGGCTTCCCCGTTCCACCAGCAAAAATATTAATTCATTTTTCAATATGTCTCATAGCTCTTCTTTGAATAAAAAGCTCTCTATTTGTCTCATTTCAATTGCTGTTTTGAACTCTTGTAGGAACTCCAATTTTCAATTGCATCTTGTAATGCTAAGCCATTCATTATATGTAAGCATTCCATATAATCTGCAGTTGTCCTCTCCATTTTGCTACCATATTTTCCTCTCCAGAAATTACCACCTCCAACAACTATAGAGACTTGAACTCCCATATCATGCAATTCTTTAACTGCACTACAAATTCAGCCATCGTATTTTCATCAATACCAAACTTTGCGTCGCCTGCAAGTGCTTCCCACTGTAATTTTAATAAAACTCTTTTATACAAAAATAAACCTCCTAAATTATAACTAGATTTTTCTGTATTCTATCATAAATACTTTTTAAAAATTAAAACCATTTATAAATATTTTCATATTTTTAAAAAACTATAATAAAAAGGTAATGAGAACATTACCTTTCCTTTAAAAATATTTTTAAAAATTCTAAATTAAATTTTATAACAATAACTAGTGACTAGTTAATTTTTCTTGATTTAACAATGCAAATCCACCAACTAAAACTACTACTACTGCTACTACTGAAATGATATATACATCAAATTCACCTGTTTTAGGTAATTCTTCTTTATCTTTACAAGATTATTGTTGATTGTATTTGTATTAGTAACTGTATTTTGTTGTATTTGTTGTGTTTGTTGTATTTGTTGAAGTTGTATTTGTTGTAATTAGTTGTATTTGTTGCAGGTTTTAATGTTGCTGAACCATTTGTACCTGTTGTTCCTGCTGTTCCTGCTGGTGGAGTTGTTGTTGTTCCTGTTGCTGCAACTCCATTTCCACTACTCATTGGAAGTGAAACACCTGTAGCAGAAAACATTATTAAATGCAAAAACTATAGCTACAACTGCTACTGTCATTAATATTGCTACTACTTTTGTTACCTTATTCATAACTCAATTCTCCTTATTCTTTTTATTTCTAACATTCATACTAACATTATAAATTTAGCTTTTTATCATGTCAATAGTTTTCTGACAATTTTTATACAATATTTTATATATTCATCATACATTAAACTTAAACTCAACAATATCGCCATCTTTCATGACATATTCTTTCCTTCAAGTCTAACTAAGCCTGCCTCTTTAGCTTTTTGATAACTACCATTTGCAATTAAATCATTGTAGAAACAATTTCTGCTTTTTATAAATCTCTTTCAAAATCAGTATGAATCTTACCAGCCGCTTGAGGTGCTTTTAGTTCCCTTTTTATAGTCCAAGCTCTACATTCGCTTACCAGCCGTCAAATAAGACATTAGTCCAACAAATCATAAGAGCTCTAACAACGTCTATCTAGCCCAGATTCTTCTAATCCATAAGCTTCAAGCATTTCCTTTTCTTTCACCTTCTAAAGTTGATAAATCTTCTTCAACTTTAACAGATAAACTAATTGCCAAATTGCCTTCTTCAGAAGCATATTTTTTAACTTCTTTAACATATTCATTATCTTCTTTTCTCAAGATCATCTTCAGAAATATTTTGCAACATATAAAATCGGCTTCATTGTTATTAAAAAGCATCTTTAACTATTGCCTTCTCTTCATCATCTAAATCCAAGCTTCTCGCAGGTTCCATTTTCAAGAACATCTTTTAATTTTTAAAAACCTCTTCTTCTTGAACATGCTTCTTATCATTTCTAGCTAATTTTGAAACTCTCTCAATTCTTTTTATTAACAGAATCCAAAATCTGCTAAAATTAATTCCAAATTAATTGTTTCAATATCTCTAGTTGGATTACATTTCCATCAACATGCCTAACATTAGAATCATCAAAGACATCTAACAACCTCTAAAAATTGCAAACAGTCTCTTCTCATATGTGATAAAAACTTATTTCCAAGTCCTTCGCCTCTGCTTGCACCTACCACAAGTCCATACATGTCCACAAACTCCAATAACAGCATGTGTGTTATGTCACTATTATACACTCCAAGAACCTCAAGTCTATCATCCAGGAACTGGAACCATTCCAACATTTGCTCAGTGTGGCACAAAAGATAGCAATTAGCGCATTCAGCTCCTCGCATGGTAATACTATTAGCACAGTACTATATCACACATTTGGTAATCCCACATACCTTATCTTCATGTTCTACATCCTTTCACCAAATATTATTCAGCCCAATTATGAGATATACGACTCATTCCATCATCCAAATCTTCTAGATTATCAATTAATCTTGCATTTTTCAGCAAGAAGCATCATCAAGTTCAACAGTTGTAGATAGTGTACACCATTTGTACTACCTTCAACGAGATTCCATTCACTGCGTTCTCTAAAGCTTCTAACTATTAGAAAATTCCCTTGAGACATGTATTAGTACTTACTAACACTCTTCATCTGCTTTAAATCTTCTGCACCATTTTCAGTTGCAAGCATCATAATATCATCCTCGACATTTAGCTGTTGCTTTATCAATTACAATAACACCTTTTTGTTTCAGACATATAACACATATCCAGATGTTCCTAGAACACTAGTTTGTCAATACATGTCTTACATCAGCTGCTGTTCTTTTATTATCAGTACTAGCTTCAACATAAACTGCAATACCATTTACTCCATAGCCTTCATAATATTTTTCTTCATAACTTTAATTTCTTCTAGATATCTTTATAGATTATTATTAGTATCATTTGGCATGTTTTACTTTTTTGTAATAACATCTTTTAATTTAGAATTACTAACTGGATGAGACCACCAGATTTAACTGCTACTGTAATTTCTCTTTAATTTAGTAAATATTTTCCTCTAGTTGCATCAGCTTTACCTTTTTGTGCGAATATTATGCTATTTTTGATGTCAACATCTTTAATCACTCTATATATTATTATTATACTTCAATACTAAAATCAACATATTGACTCAAATAGTTTAGCATACTTCACATAATTTAAAGACCTTTAGAAGCATTTTGAGTAAATCTCCAGAATCCTTGCACATATTTCTAATTTTTTCTGCCTTCCAATTTAAAACCTTACTATTTTTGGGATCTAGCATAACAAGAGCTGCAATATCTCAGCTCTTTTTCAGTAATAAAATGGTATGTAATTCCATTAGCATTTTCAAAGCTTTATCAATATCAAGTACAGAATATCCATTTCAATTGCCTAAATTAAATGTTTCAAGCACCTTTGTTTTTATAGCATATTCAATAGCTTTTATGACCTTTAGCCAAATCAACAAAATGAATATAATTCCTTTCTTCCATCATGTTATCATAATCATTACAAACACTCTTAATTTTCAAGTCTACATCGGCAACTTGATTAATATATGGCATTAAATTATTTGAATTCCATTTGGGACTCTCAATGATACTTTCATGTGCAATTGGATTAAAATATCTAAGTAGTACAACAATCTTTATCAGCAAAAGCAATATCAGTCAAAATTTTTCAACAAATTTTTGTTTCACCATGAGGGTTTGTAGCATGTGTAACTGAATTTTGTTATTGATTCTTTTGGATTTACATAACTGTAGCGGATGAAAAAACAATCTTCTTAACTCTGTGTTTTCTCTAACATACTAAAACTAATGTGCTGTAATTATTTTCATAATATTCAATTGGCTTTTCAACAGATTCACAACTGTTTTAATCCTGCAAAATGAATAACAGAATCTATTTCAGGATTTTTCATCAAAATTTTATTAATAGCATCTCTATTAACTAATCCTCTTTATAAATTTAACTTTTTCTGTTTTTTCAATTCTATCATTTGTATCTTTCTTACTATTGAATTAAATTATCAATAATAATAACATCTTCTTTTAGCGGTATTTATTCTACAACAGTATGTGAACCAATAGTCCTGTCCCCTGTAATTGTGCAGCATATATTCTCCTCCTTAATAAATTGTAACTATATTAGCATATATCTATTTATTCAATAAAAATTAATTTTTCAAGTAAATTTTGTTTCAAGCAATTATTCTATATTATTTTGGTCATGTTTTTAATTCATTATTCTGTAGCTTATTATTTTTTTTTCATTTTTTAATCTGTTTATTATTTTTATCTTCAAAATCCTTTAAAATCGATTTGTTGTATTTTTCAAAATTTTTCAAATTTTCTTTTTTCCTGCAAATATGCAATAAGTTTTTTTGAACTTGCCTGAAAGAATTGTCGAAATAACAATTTGATAAAATTAATTTTAAAATTTCATTAAATATTGGTTCAAGTTCTCAAATAATAAATTTGTTTTTTTAAATTCTTCAATCAAAATACCATGGTTTAAAGCCTTTTGCTCTAGCATCATCTGTTAAATTCAAGTTTTTCAAGCTCTCATTTCATTATTTTAATTTATCATTCAAATTTTTAAATCTTCATTCAGTTCAAATTCTGGCAATTCTCTTCCTGGTAAACTTCGAAATATTATCAAACAACACTATATGTAAATATGATTTATTAATTTCTTCCATATATAAATCAATTAGTTATCAATTGCAGTCCATATTTATCATTACTTTGATTATAATAATTAACTTCTTCTCAAAGAAATCTTCATTTCATTATATTTATCTTCTTTATTTTTTAAACTTTTTTATTTTTACATCACTAATCTTATCATTTGTTTTCTTATAAATTGCCTCTAATTTATAACTTTATATAATAACATAACAAAATAAATATTGCAAAACATTTTCACATATCATCTATTAATTTCTTCCATTAATTCATCAACATATTTTCGAATCATGAAATTCTCTCTATTATTAGCCATGATTATCTATTTTAATTTAGCATTTGGATATTTAACAGAATAACCTTTTGCTTGTCCCAAATCATCATCTTTTCACCTTAGAAAAAACGCATTTTCTTGCAATTCTTTGACATATTTGGTTGATTCACGGAAGAACAATCTCCTATTTTTACTACTATCTGCATCCATTAAACAAATTGATCAACCATGCAACAGCTGCTCAGGCCCATAGATTGCGCTCTTTTTTCTAATTGCTTTCCTTATTAAAAATAGTGCAGAATTCCTAATTTTAACATTGTTAATTTTAAAAACATCCTTTATTCAGCATGCTCATAAAACTAGGGCCTTCAAAAAATAAATGTTTAAATATATCATTATGTTTAACAAATCAAATAGTACTACACCACCAGTGGCTCCATAAGCAATTTAATCTTTTATGTTTTCTTTTTTTAAGTAATTATAGAGTATCCGCTTCATCAATAGAACTTATATATGTTTTTGTTTCTTCACCATGTGCTGGTAAATCAGGAATTATATATTGATATCCATCACCGTCCTACTAGTAATATGTTTTAATCATCTCTTTCTGAATTTTTGACATCGGATGTAAAAATCATAACTTTTCATTGTTAATATTAAAATCATTAATTTTCATAAAATCCACTCCAAATAACTATTTATCTTAATTTTTTTCACTAGAAATGTTGCATTTTGACAAATTTATTCTTTAATTATTTTGGATTGCTCGTTAATTTCATTAGTAGTTATTCCTCAGTTGCACTTGTAAAATCTATCACAGAATTCTACATTCTCTTTAAATTTTTCTGGTTTATCCTCACTCAAAGTTCAATTTTTTCTATATTTGCTTTTTTCTCAACAATTCTTTTTAATAATAATTCTGCTTCTTTAGGATCACTATTTACTATAAGCATATTTTACAAACAATTTTCTATACTGATCATCTGGAAACTGAGCCAATCTGTGCTTATGTTTAAAACTTTGCTTCTCAACAGAATGTCTCCATTCATCATCTTTCTAAACAAATTTGAATAAATATTTTTATCTTCATCAAATCTCACTAAATAACATATCATTTTCATAATCTTCTTTATTTATGCAAAGAATTTCTTTTAATTCCCTCAGATTACCATTTCATCAATAATAAAATTGACATAAGAATCATAATTATGTAAAATATAATTAATAAATATTCATTAAAATTTTATCTAATCATTTCGGATGATTCACTATTGCTATTCTCAAAATAATGCAGAAGGTACATTGTGAAATGCAACATTTCTAGTGAAAAGAAATTGAAGATAAATAAGTTATTTGGGTGGATTTTTTGTGAAAATTAATGATTTTAATAATGTGTGAAAAAGTTATGATTTTTTTACATCCGATAACGCGTCTTCAAAGTGTTAACTTATACTAGTAGGATTGTTGGTGATGGATATCGTTATATAATTCCTGATTATCAACACCTTGGTGAAGAGAGCAAAAACATATACAAGTTCTATTGATGAAGCGGATATACTCTTTATAATTATTTAAAAACATAAAAGATTGAATTTGTATGGAGCTTCCTTGGTGGTGTAGTACTAGGTTAAAACATAATGATATTGATTTTTAAACATTTATTTTGAAGGCCCTGATTTTGACATGGAACAAAGGATGTTTTTTAAATTAATAAATGCTTAGAATTAGGAATATTGCTATTTTAATAAGAAAAAAGCAGTGAAAAATGAGCGCAGTTATGAACTAGAGGCAGCTATTTACAATGGTTGATCAATTTGCTTTAATGGATGCAGATAGTGTAAAAATGTGTTAAGTTGTTCTTTCGTGAACTTGCCAAATATGTCAAAAATTGCAAGAAAAATGCGTTTTCTTATGGTGAAAAGATGATGATTTAGGACAATAAAAGGTTATTCTGTTAAATATCCAAATGCTAAAATTAAAAAATAGATAGGGTATGGTCATTGTGAAGAATTTCTAAGTTCAGAAAATATGTTGATGAATTAATGGAAGAGGTGATAGATGATGAAATGTTTAATATTTATTTTATTTATGTTATTATCATATAAAGTTATAAATTAGAGTAATTTATGAAGAAAACAAATATTAAGATTATTGATGTAAAATTAAAGAAGTTTGAAAAAATAGAGAAGATAAATATAATGAAATGAGAGATTTCTTTGAAGAAGTTAAATTATTATATTAAGTAATGATAAATATGGTACTGTAATTGATAATTCAATTGATTTATATACTGAAGAAGTGTTAATAAATTGGTTATTTTATATAGTAAGTTGTTTGATAATATTTCGAGATTTATCGAGGAAGAGAATTGTCGAAATTTGAACTGAATGAAGATTTAAAATTTGAATGATAAATTAAACCGTGAAAATGGAGCGAAAACTTGGTACAAATATGATTGATGCTTACAAACAAAGGCTTTAAATCATGGTATTTTGATTGAAAGATTGAAAAACAAATTATTGTTGCGAACGAACCAATATTTATTAAAATTTTAAAATTAATTTTTTATCAAGTGTTATTTTCGACAATTCTTTTTGGTAAGTTCAAAACTTTGTGCAGCATTTGCAGGAAAGAAAATTTGAAAATTTTTGAAAGAATATAATGAATCGATTTTAAAGGATTTTGAAGATAAAAATAAACAGTTAAAAAAATGAAAAAAGAAATTAATAAACACAGAATTAATGGAATTAAAAACATGACTTCAAAATGGTATTAGAATGATTACTTGAAATTAAATTTACTTAGTGAATTCCTTTTTATTGAATAAATAGTATGTAATAATATACTATAGTTATAGTTGATTAGAGGAGGGAGAATATGTGTCAGTATTAATTTACAGGTGGGGCAGGATTTATTGGTTCACATACTGTTGTGGGGTATTAAATGCTAAAGAAGATGTTATTAGTATTGATAAATTTTAGTTAATAGTAAGAAAGTGCAATTGATAAGTTAGAAAATAACCCAGGAAAAAAGTTAAATTTTATAAAGTTTAGTTAATAGGATATATTAATAAAATTTTGATGAAAATCCTGAAAATAGATTCTGTTGGGATTGAAAGCAGTTGGTGGTCTGTTGAAAACCAATTGAATATTATGAAAATAATTTACAGGCACATTAGTTTTAGTTGATGTTGTAAAGAAAACGAGTTAAGAAGATTGTTTTCTTCATCTGCACAGTTTGTGAAATCCCAGTTGTTCCAATAACTGAAGACCTGATTACACATGCTACTAAATATCAAGTAGTGAAAGAATTTTGGCTGATATTGCTTTACTGATAAAGATTGGTCTGTGCAAATATTTTAATCAGTGGTACACATGATAGTCTTATTGAAGTCTTCGGAATGGAATTAAATCATTTAATGCATATATTAATCAGGGTGTGGTGAACTTGAAAATTAAAGTGTTTGGTAATGATTATGATACACATGATGAACAGGTGTTAGAGATTATATTCATGTTGATTTGGCTAAGGTCATAATAGCTAATGAATATGCTAATAAAAATAAAGGTGTTGAAACATTTAATTTAGGTACTGGAAATGGATATTCTGTACTTGATGTGTTAAAGCTTTTGAAAATGTAATGGAATTAAGATGTTGTTGCTGAAAGAGCTGGAGATAGTGCGGTTGTTATATGATCCTAAAAACTAATGAGGTTTTAGGGTGGAAGAGCAGAAAAAATTTAGAATATAATATGAGATTCTTGGAATTTACTCAAAATGTACAAGGTCTTTAAATTGAGGTATTGATATGCTAAACTATTTGAATATTAATAATGATTTAGTATTGAAGTATAGATTAATATTATATATAGGAGGATTGAATGTCAGGACACCAAAATGGCATAATATTCAAGCAAAAAGGTAAAGCTGATGCAACTAGGAAAAATATTCGTTGAGAGAAATTTTAGTAGCAGTTACGTCTGGTGGTCTGATCAGTTAGTATTCTCACAATTTAAAAGATGTTGTTACCGAGTATGATACAATAATATGCAGATGAGTACTATTAATAATGCTATAAAGAGCTGGAGAGGAAGTAAAGTTATGAAGAAAATAGTTTATAAGCTATGAATAAATCATTATTGCAGTTTATGTTGAAACTGTTACTGATAATAAGGCCAGAGCAGCAGCTGATATGGTTATGTGTTGACAAAGCCAATTGAAATTGGGAACATCTGGATGTAAAAGTTATATGTTTGAGCAGATGTTATTGTAATTGATAGAAGCAACAGCTAAAATGTCAGAGGATGATATGATTAACACCGGTGAAATGGTGCAGAAGATTTTAGATGAAGGTGTTGCAGTACTACATCTCAAGTGAATTTTCTAATGTTAGAGAAGCTTTTAGAAGTGCAAGAATAATTAGCTGAAATACAAATGAGCCACCATCTGACAATGAGCGCGATGCTGAAAAATACAGGCCAATTGATAATCTGAAAATTTAGATAATCTGTGAATAGCCTCTGACGACTGATATGTTGATGAGATAGGGCTGTGAGCAAGCCTTAGTGAGACCTGAAATGTGGGAAAAACTGTTAACAATGACCACAAGCAGAGGCTGAGTGTGTCACCCACACCAGCCTGGTGGTGGGTGGTCTGATGACAGACGGGTGTGAAAATGTGTAATAGTGATAAAATAACATATGTGGTGTGTGAGCGCAAGCAAGAAATTTTATCATAAGAGATGATACAGTACAAGGAACGATATATTGCTCTGACCGATGAATGTGTCAGTGAAGATATTGAGGCGGTGTTCAGATTGACTGGCGATTTAGTTCTGTGAATTGAGTAGCTAAGCGATAGTATGTTCGAGAAAGAAGGAGGTTTAAAAATTAGTGTTGTGAAACCTGCAGGCTTTGGTTAGATGATGAGGCTTGACAGTGAGGTCTTTTTTTGTGTAATTTATGTGCAATGTTTCGAAGATGCTGAAAGAAGATAATGATGTTAAGGGTTAAGTAGCTGGCTGACTGAGTGGTGAGGTTATCGCTTTGAAGGTGAAAGAAAATGTGATATGGACCAGAGAATCTGGCTGGGCAACGTGTTTGAAGTTATAAGCGAGGTGTTCTTCAATGATTTGGTGCAGGTTATCAAAAAGCTAAAGGCGAGCTGAATTGAACGAGAGAAAGAATATGTGCGTGAATGGCGACGGTTCGTTTATTGTGATGAATATAAAAATATTGTGTAAGGAATTCATGACATGATAAAAGCTAAATTTAATGTTAGTAGTGTTAAGTAAGGGCAGGAGAATTGAGTTATGGTGGTGGCTCATCGTGGCAATGGGCGGCGGTGTACTCAGTTTGCGTTGTGTTTTTCGCTGAGTGTTCACCCTGTGGTGTGAGGCGGGTGCGGCGGCAGGAGGCAACTGGCTGCTCCACCGGCGACGCGGGCGGCAGGTACAATGGTTCGGCAACGAAAACCTGCGGCAGGCGCTAACTGGCACTGCGGCAAACGGCAAATGCAATGGCCTGGCTGGTGGCACAAAGAGCAAATGCAATCGGCAATCTTGTAATAAAGAGTACCGGCTGAAACGAACTGATGTCATTCGTGGTAACGTGTGGACTGGATGATGGACGCTGTAAATCAGAAAATAACAGTCACCAGTTGACAATTCAATTTAATTTGGGGTGCAAAAAATCGACGAAAGGTAATGTTCGTGCCCTGTTTTAAAATAATGTTCTCGTTTCATTACAGTATTCTGGCGTCAATTATAATTGGGAGTTGTTATAAAGGATTTTGATAAGAATGAGTCAATTAAGCACTGCGGGCGTTGTGACAGTGTTGATGAGGCAGTGCGGACAGAACCCGCATGATGCTGGGGATTAATCTGGTGAGGTGAGCGTGGTAGCTGGCTGGAGGGACAGCTGGGTTTCTGGGAATGCCTGACTGTGGATGACAGCGGTAAGGTGGTGGTGGGACCAGGCAGCCGGACAAATGGACTGTTCAAGAGAAGAGCTATGGTTCAGCATATTGAAATGGGGTGTGTTTTGCAGTGAGGCTGGGAGGCCATTCTGTTGGCTTCTTCGTTGAGGCTGAACAGGCGGGGTGTTGTTGCTAAAACCCGATGTTGTTTATGGGTCGTTGATCAAATATATGACAAAGTTCATGTCAGAGGACACGAAAAGACTGATATGGATTCGGCGCAACAGACAATATTCGCTGGTGTTTGCAATGAATCTGGTAGGCGATTAAGGTGAAACGTGCAATGATGATGAAGTTTATGGTGAAAAATATTGATAATGAACAAAATTGACCAAAATGTTTAAAATAGGCTGGTGAGCAATCGGCGATTTTAAATAATTGAGTTGAATATGGTGTATGTACATCGCAGGTTGCTCGGTGACCTTCAAACCGTGGGGACAATCGTTGTTCGCTCGGTGTGGAGCTGTTAAGCGTTAAAGATGATCCAATGAATAGTGATATCTTTCAGTGTGGAGGAAAAGAGCCGGGATGAAAGGCCTGAAAGATCTGGGTGCCGTTGAAAATATGAAGGATAATGGACGGATGAAACTCGATTGAAGCAGTGAATTTCTGAAGACGAAGCGGCGATGACAAAATTCGAAACACCAGACGTTATGTTCTGGGGTGATTGGCAAAAGACCGGTTTAAAAGGTTGGGAAGATTTTATGTCTGGAATAATGGTGGGCGTTGGCGATGTATGGTGGGGAATCGTAGATGAGTCAATGACCTGATGGGACATAAAGAGGTGCAGATGTTCAGTTATTGTAAATGATAATGGGTTTGGTATTTGACGGTTTGCTCTTTCTGGTGGAGGCTGAAGAGATGGGAATGTGAGACGACAGGATTTTGAATGAGCTAATATGAAAATATTAAATTAACTTTTATTCATTGATGTTGATTGACAATCGGTTTAATGTGGATTAGAAATCGAGCAAAACAGTAATAACTTGCGGTTGGTGATTATTGCTGATGGTGGAAGGGCGACTGGTTGGAAAGCTTGAAAATATTGCAGAAAGCAAAGATGACAGAAATTGAGCAGAAGACATCATTTTCAAACGTTTAGCCGGAAAAGGACCCAGGCTGGTGGGGCTGGTGAGAAATGAACAATGATTTTACCGCGGCGGGCTCATATGGTGATTTCTCTTGATGGCTGTTTGAGATGATGGACCTTGACGGTGCGAGCAGCAGACAGAAAGAAATGTGGAGAAAGTGGTGACCTGGGCTGACGCAATAGGGAGCGCCGCAGTGCCGTGACGCCTGTGCTGTCGGTGATGGTGTTGTTTCTGGGCTCGCCAACGCTTCGTGAACTATTATGAATGTTTAAAGAACTGTTAGCAAATCTACTCAATAATTGGTATCTAGACGTATTTTAATTACAATTCTTCAATTGTTGATAAAGTTGTGTCTAACAACCGAACTGTGTTATAGAGCAGATATTACTGCTGATGAACTGGTTGATGTAATATTTTTGAATCGCATGTACCATTTCGCTATTGACCTGATATTGACTGAGCGGATGTTGCCAACCGCATGACACGTCTGCTGAAGATGATGACCGGCGCATCTATGGTGGTGAAACTTATCGACTGCCTGATAATCGGTGAGTTAAAGTACAGTGGTGAATTGGCGCGTGCTCGTTAATTGCTGGTGGAATGGTAATGAGGACTGTCGGTGATGTTGCATGTTCTGGTGACGGTGTTTGACGATGGAGGGTGGAGACTGTCTGGAGTGCGTGAGTCAGGTGGTGATTTGTGCGCTGGTGAAATGCTGTTCGGATAGATAACGTGCTGCGTTTTCGACCTGACTGAATATTATGAATATGCGGAGAAAAATGGAAAAAATAAATTGATTGATTTTCGGACCTGATATAAATGATTGTTGCTGGTGACAATAATTGAATATGAAATTATGGGCGTGTGGGCGGGTATTTATTGGTTCAAATTATGTGATGTGTGATGATCTGACTGAAGTGGGGGCCACGATTAAGTCAAATTTACTAATTGATTAAAATGTATGATGAATCTTCAGAATGTTCAGAAATCGTGTCGACCAGTGAGTGTAAATAGCGAACTGTTGTCAGATTGAGCACAGCCCGATAATGTTCGGTGATATGAAGGCTGGTGTGTGCGTCGAATTGATAAGCCTGTAGTTTGTTACGGTATTTTGGAATGAGCAATCGGAGGTATTCTGGTGCGGTACTGAGCACAAAAATGATGTTGTTCTACTGCTGTGTTGACCGTGTGTTGAAACGAAATAAAGCCAGGAATCCGCAAATATGGTTCAACCAAGACGGCACAAGCGTGAGCTGGCTGCTGCGCTGAAATCGGTGTGACGATCAATTGCTCGGTGATCTAATATGCGAACATGCGTGCTGGTGACCGCTTGGTATTGTGTTAGTAAGGGTCAAGCGGTGATGGGCTGGGCAACCGTTGTTCATTATGATACTACTGTGGTGTCGTCTTTGTTAATGAAAAATCTGGCTCCAAACAGTTAAAGACCAAACTCTACGGAGTTTATGATTTTATTAAAGTGTGTGTGTGTGGCAAAAATGGACATTCTGAACCTAAGACAATGCTGACGGTCAGGCTCGACACATGCAGATGAGTCGGCAAATGCTGTTGAAACCTTCAGCTTGTAAAGAGCGATATCGGGGCTAAATGTGCGTGCTGAGCTGGTGTTGTTCTTTCCTGGCTATCATACTGACCGAAGAGAGTGACGGTTTTGGTTGTTTATGGCGTTGGCCTGATGGTGTTTTGTCTGGCAACATTATGTGTTGTTGGAGACAACGAGTTTCTTTAGAACTGAATAGCAGCAGGCATTATGAGGCCAGAAAATGATTGTGTGCACGGTACTGACCGTCGGGTGACTAAAAGGTTCGAGTATTCTCGCTGTGCTGATGATATGATTGAGATAACTCTGGTGTTGCCGAAAGGTATGTTCAATTCGTGCGGTGCCCATGTGCGGTACGATATGGTTTTGATGAACAATTGTCGCTAACGGGCTCAGGTGGTATGACTGGCTCACTGCTGCGCTGCTAAAATATTCAGTGCGAAATAAACGGAATATTGAAAATTAAATC
>BNJV01001602.1_pt1 | contig 97393 bp, 144 predicted proteins | sample 8540591 | NCBI WGS metagenome assembly BNJV01 (sample SAMD00202457, study PRJDB9452) | human saliva metagenome | host: Homo sapiens | reverse complement strand
TCGGTTATTGTCATTGTTGCGACAACATTGCCGACAAACCCGCCAAAACCCGCGAAGACCAATGGCGATCTGTCTCGCCCTTGCTCGCCATCGGGCGGGCAGAACAAACACGGCGGCGATGTAACGGTGGTGTGACGGTTCGAAGCCGGCATCAAAGGCAACACCTACCTGATGCAGGATTTCGAACAACGCCGAAAGCGTTGACCATTTGGCAAGCTGGCTGAAACGCAAAGGCTTGGATAAATAGAACTGCCAATCCGCTTTCAGGCAGCCTGAAAGGAGCAAATGCCGTCTGAATCCGTCAGACGGCATCGCAGCAAGAGTCTTCCCAATGAAAAATTCTTCCAAAAACCACCGCGCTTTTGCTTGTTTCGCCGCCGCAACTTTGTCCAAGCCCAAACCATGACCCGTTATCCTTAATCCGTCCAAACTGTGCAAAACCACTGACCCCGCCCATTTCACCGGTCAAGGCAGCGCCCGACTGCCCGTTATGTCCAACGGCGATGCTGCCGCCGCTTCCGTCAACTTTCTCCGCCGAATGTGTTCACCGGACTGGCACAGCCACGCCCAAGGCAATATCTCATCGTTACCGAAGGCATCGGCGTTTCCAAAATGGGCAAACCCGTGGTGACTATACAAAAAAGGCGACGTGGTGTGGATTGCGCCGAATGTCAAACACTGGCACGGCGCGGGCGAATCTCATCACCGCTATGGCGCATATCGCATTAAGCCCCGCCAAAGACAACGCGGTTACTTGGTTTGAAAGTCAATCTGCCGCGCACCGAACGCGCCGCCGCCCATATCAGGCAGCCTGAACCAAACAGCTCGCCCTGCTGCTCCGTCGCCGCCGTTGTCGGGCGACACGGCAAATCTCACGCGTCGCGCGGTTTGGCGGACGGTTTGACCGTATCCGAACTCACCGAAGCTGTCGCACCAGTTTGCCTACATCGGCGCGCCCAAAACGCCCAACGGCATCAACAAAGCGCCCTGCAAAAAACAGCTTTGAAACGCGCAAAACCAAGGCATCCGCGACCCTGAAGGCACACCCGCCACTGACACATCGGCGCGGCGGATTATTATTGTCGAATCTGCACGCAACCCTCGCCCGATTGAAGCCAAGCCCCACCGACCGCCCGATTTCCACAGCTTCGCCCCCGCCGTCGACAATACGCCATCAAAGCGCAGCTCGGTCACCAGTTTGTACCGCGACAACTTGGGCGCAGTCGAACGCGAACTCGTTACCCTCGCCAGCCTCGCCGCCTTGGGCGAAAGCGTAAACGACAGCTGCGCTCGCATCTGCGCGTGTTAAACCTCGGCGCAACAGACAGGCACATCGCCCAAACGCGCGCAAAGCATCGAAACCGCGCTGGGCAAGGCTGTGATAACGCGCCAAGTGCGGCAAGGGCTGGATTGATTTCAGGCAGCCTGAAAACTTCCCCAACGACGTCATTCCCGCGCAGGCAGCCTTTAGGTCGGCAAAAACGCCGTCTGAAACCCGATTCAGACGGCGTTACCACCACCTTCGCAAACCCGAATCCCAACGCCATGAACGACAAGCGCAACAATGATTTATACGCTTTTTATCCGCGGTGCAGGCAGGCAACTTCAGCCGCGCGGTGAAAAACGCTGGACGTACAGCCTCCGTATTGAGCCACCGTATCGGCGATTGAAGCGCGGTCAGCGTGAAGCTGCTGCACCGTACCACCCGCGCCATGTCGCTCACCGGCGAGGCAGTTTCGAGCGTACCGCGCCGCTGTTTGACGGCATCAGCCGCGAAACCGACGCACTGGCGACTTTCAAACCGTCTCACCGGTAAGCTGCGCATCAACGCCGCCGAAAACCCCCGCCCATTATTTCATCTATCCGAAAAACTGCGGATTTCGCGCTGCCATCCCTACGTTTCCATTGAAATCCTGATTGATAACCGCCGCGCCGACACCGTATCCGACGGCTTCGATTTCGGCGTGCGCCCAATAAACGATGTCGCACAAGACATGGTGGTGCGTTCTCGTGTCCGCCGCCGAACGCGCGATGGTGCCGTTGCCGCCTGAATTTTCAGTCGACACGGCGCACCGCACAGCCCGCGTATGACTTGCCGCAATGCGCCGCTGCATCGTGCCCTCGTTTGATGCGGTTCACCGCTTGGACGAATGGGAATTTGTGCAAACGGCAAACCGTGGCACATCCGCGCGCCCGCTGTTCACCGCCGCTGTCGCTGATGGCCAAACAACACTCGACGCGCTGGGCATCGTCTGGCTGCCGCACGCCGCCATGAACTTTCAGAAGGCAGTCTGAAAGAAACTCGCCGACCGCCGCAGCATCACCTACCCACCGATGGCGCTCTACTACCCGAAAACCGCCAAAACCTGTGCCGCGCAGGCTTTGCTGATTTTGAAAACGGATTGATGGGTTTGCAAAGGAATAAAGGCAGCCTAAACCGTTTCAGGCTGCTCGCAAACATTTGAACGTAGGCGTAGGTCGGGCATTCATGCCCACAACCTTTGCTAGGAGATGTCGGCATCAATGCTCGACCTACCGTGAGCTGAAAAGGCTGTCTGAATGAATTCCTCCGCCTGCTTACATATGGGGGAGGAGTTAGGTGGGGAAAGTTTTTCAAAGTTTGATTTTTGAATTTGAATTAAGGAAACAAAATGTATCTAATCACCATCACCGTCAACCCTGACCTATCCGGGTTGAGCAATGCGAAACCATGTTCCTAAACACGCCGAATGGTTCAAAAAACACTTCGCCAACGGCATATTCCTGCTACTGCGCCGTTTACCGACACCGACGCGCACCAAGGCATGCCGATTTTCGCCCACACCGAAAGTCATGAAGCCTTTGCAAACCATTTTGGCAGAAGATTGTTATTACCCTGACTTTGCTAACACAAATCCAAGGAATTCGTTGATTTCTGAAAACTGCCCGAACTCGCCGGCAGCAACAACTCACACAGGAGGAGACCTTTGCAAAAGCTCTTTCCTTCGACAGCTGAAACCCAAACACAGGTTTCGGCTGTTTCGCCCCAAATCACCCTAATTTTACCTAAATACCCCCTAATCCTCCCCGCGATGCCTGATTATCAGGTATCCGGCTGTTTTAGGCGGCAACAGGCAGGTACACTTAGCCTGTTATTAGCTGCTTTCAACAGGTTCAAACATATCGCCTTCAGATGGCTTTGCGCACTCATCACTTTACAGGACCGAAATAGGCTGCCCGGGCGTAGCGGAATTTACGGTGCAGCGTGTACCAAAAGCTCTGTTCGACCATAGTCGTCTTCGACAGTCACCGGTTGCGCTTCGTTTGCGGCTTCCGTCATGACGGTTGCAGGCTTTTGCGTATAATGCCGTCCTGTAACCGATGCTCTTCAGATGTTGCTGGTTTTCCTTACTGTCGTAGCCTTTTGTCGGCATAGACGGTCGTACCTTCGGCAATGCCTTCCAGCAAAGGCGATACAGGTGGTTGCAGGTAATCATAGTATTGGCGGGAGTGATGTGCAGTTTTGATATAGCCTTCCCCATCGGTGTGGTATGTTTGTAACCGAGTCTGGTGGCGGTAAACCGTTTTTCTTGTCCGGCGGGCATCGCTGTCTTTGTCGGTGTGGTTTGCCGCTGACTTGTCCTTCCCTTTATCGACTTCATGGCCTGGACGCCGTTTGCCGCCGGCGGTCTGAATACTGGTGGCGTCACGACGGCGGCGGATGCTTCATTTTAGGTTTTTTCTGGTCAGTTGGCGGTTAATCAGTTCCGGCAATTCGACAGGGTGTTGTCTTGCGCCGCCGGTTGCGGTAGCGGCACAGGCGCTGTAATCGATGCCTAGTTCGTCAAACGATGTGCGTTATTGAAATCGATGCGGTGATGAGCGCCGTGTTTGTTCGATCGAGACAGCATTGTCCGAGCAGGCTTACTTTGAACATGGACAATAGGGGATAGGCGGGACGGGCTGCGGTGGTCTCGAAGGTAACGCCCTTTGATGATTCAGGCACTGTTCGATCGGCTGGAATCAATCACGATCCAACTTCATTGCGGGAAGCGGTCATGCGTTTTGGCGATCAGCATTGTGCGGTTTGTTGAAGAAGGTGTTTTTATGAGAAACCTCCCAATGTCTTGGTGGAATTTAGGGATTTGGGGGATTTTTTTAAAGGTCTCTCTCTGCGATATCTGTTGGTGACAAAAGGCCGTCTGAAACCCTTTTTCAGACGGCAGGCCTCTTCCTTGCCGTTTTGGCGCGTCGTTATCGAGCTTTTGCGGCTGCATCCGAAGTTTCGCAATGCCCTGCGGCTCCCAAACAGTGCGGCCTGAAAGCGGTTTTGTATAGACACGCAGTTGGCTGGATAATCCGCTTTTTTCTTGCGGAGGTAACAACAGCGCGGCTCGGATGTCCACCGCCAAACAAACAGATTAAGGAAAACTGCCTGCGGGAAGTTCAGCTATTAGCGCGAACACGGCCTGCCCGATGCCCCGCGCAAGTTTGCCGAGAGCACGGAATCGATACCAAACGCCGTGTTTTTGATGTGGGCGGCTCGTTTGACAACAATAGTTTTCACGAAGCCGAATATCTCTACGGTTACGCGCACGGCGGGGAGCAGATTGTCATTTTGAGATCGAACCAGAAGACGGTTCCCGGTGGCGCACGGCGGGATGCTGCTGCCGATTTAATTTTTGCCGGCAATAAAGGTTTGAAAAGGCTTGGGAGCGATTTGCAAGAAGTATGGGCGGAATGAACGACGCAGGTAGCCTGAAAGCCCGCTGGCGCTTTTCAGACGGCTCTTGCCGCTTGGGCGATGCAGAGGATGGCGGCGGTCACCGGATGTCGTAGTGGCGGTGGTGGGCGCTGTTGCAAACTGGTGGCTTAGACGGCCTGCCGCCGCCTGTCGGCTGCTCGCATCATCCTGCAGTCTCATCCCCGCCTGCCAGTCGTCGATACACGCCGTCTTGGGGTGAGCAGTTCTTTGATGCGTGCCGTCGGTTGATCGGTCCGCCAGCGACGACGATTTGTTGCGCGCCGCCGATGGTGCTTAGCGGTGGTGATGACGATACGCTGGCCTTTGACCAGCGCATCAATGGCTTCCTGCTGCACCGCGCACTTCGGCTGGTATCGAGTGCGCGGCGGTCGGTTCGTCCAAGATGATGATGGGCGTTTTTCAGCAGGGCGCGGGCGATGTTACGCGCTGTTTTTCGCCGCCGAGAGTTTGCCGCCGATGTCGCTGACGGGTTTGGTAGCCATCCGGCATTGCCATGATGGTCGTGGCAGCGGCGCGCGGGCGGCGGCTTCGATTTCTGCGTCTGTGGCGTCGCCTTGCTGAGGCGGATGTTGCTGCCGATGGTGTCACAAGAGGTAACGGTCCCAAGACGACCGAGATTTGCCGCATGAGGTCCTTGCTGCGTCAGGGCGCGGATGTCGCTGCCACTGATGAGGACACGCCCCGCTGCGGGTATTTCGGCGTAGCGCATGATGAGGCGGATGAGGTGGTTTCGCCGCAGCCGCTGTGGCTGACCAATGCGGCCGCGCGCGTTCCGGATGCAGGATTGACGCCGCGCAGCACGGGCTCAGTTGGCATCAGTGGTAGTGATGTTTTCAAAGGTGATGTCGCCGCGTGGCGCTGCCGCCAACACGCGCCAGCGCGGGGCAACGGTGGCGAGTAGTTCCTGCGCGCGCGTAGCCCTGCTGCACCATGCTGTAGATGCTGCTCATCGAGAGGATTTGTCCGAGCGGTTCGGCGAAGCGGATGCAGGCGACCATCAGCGCGGCGAGCAGCCAAACGTCGAGGCTGCTGCCGGTTATTCACCATGCCCGCCAGCAGAATCAGCAGCATCAGCAGTCTGACGGCGGAACCGAGCAGGGCGTTGGCAGGGTTTCGGTAAGCAGCGTCGCGCTGGCGTTTCGACCGCGCCGATGGTTTGTTGCAGGCGCGCGCGGCAGGCGGCTGGTTAAGCGCCGTTCGCCTTTAAGACGGGCGTTTGGCCGTATTCGAGCAGTCTGGCGTTCAGCGGCATTTGGCGCGGGCGAGCTGCGTTTTGGCGCGCGCCATCAGCGTAGCCGCGTGTCCAGTGCTGCTGGATGGGGACGATGAGCGGGAAGTTGATGGAGCAGGATGAGGCCGAGGTCCAGTCCCATGCGCATGGCTGCAGCGCGGTGGCAAGCGGGTGAAGGCGGCAATCAGCATGTTGCTGATGAGGGTGTGGTTGTAGTTCTTGTCGATGGTACCGGCGAGCAGCGTGTTCAGCCCAGCGCTGCGCTGGCGGTAGAGGGTCGAGGGGATGTGGCGCAGGTGTTCGCCAAGGCGTGGCGGCGGCGTATCGCTGGCGCGGGCGCAGTTGCCGTGGTAATCGTAATCCTGCGAACGCCAGCGCAAGATGCTGGAAAGGACGAGCAGCGCGGCTGGCGAGCAGCCAGAGGACGGCAGCGAGCAAGCGCCCGCGCCCAGCGCCAGGCAGATGGGAACAAGAGATGAACCTCGCGCCCCAGGCTGGAGTGGCGATGACGCTGGTCGCGCAGGCGCAGCGCTTTGAGGACGGGCGCTTGTTCACCGGCGGCGCAGTGATGGTGCGGTGATGTGGATGTGGGGTTCATGGGGACTCCTTGCGGTGGGTCGTAGGTCGGGCATTTATGCCGGACGTTTTTGACGAGCTGGCGGTACGGGCATAAATGCCTGACCTGCGGTCTGACGGGGGAGATGGCATCTACGGGCTGTTTTCAGACGGCATCCAAGGCAGCCTGAAAGACAGTTTTGCCCCAATACCAAAGCCATCGCCTTTCTTTATTCCGTCATTCCGCGCAGGCGGAATTTTCTCGGCGGCGCGCTGTTGTTTTTCCACCGCAGCCGTATCGCAAGCAAGACCGCTGATGCGGAGAGCCGAACAACGCCGCAGCAGTTTGGCCGCTTTCAAGGCCGTCTGAAAGGCAGCCTGAAACCCAACCGCCTTCAGGCTGCTCTATTATTCCGCGCCGCCGATGCGCCAGTGCTGTGCGGCTTCGCCTGCCTGCCACAGTTTGGCGTAGCGGCTGTTTCGCAGTGATGAGTGCCGCGTGGTCGCCTTGTTCGACGAGGCGGCCGGTCGAAGACGAGAATCTGCGCGGCGTGGCGGATGGTGGCGAGGCGGTGGGCAATCATCAGCACGGTTTTGTCCTGCATCACGCTGCCAGCGCGCGCATCAGCAGCGCTTCGTTTTCGGTATCGGCAAAGGCGGTGGCTTCGTCGAGAATCAGCACTGGGCGGTTTTGCAGGATGGCGGGCGATGGTGATGCGCTGGCGTTCACCGCCGAGAGGGTGAGCGCGTTCGCCGACGGCAGTTTGGTGAGCCATCCGGCAGCGTCATGGGATGAAGTCGTGGCATTGTGCGGCACGCGCGGCGGCTTTACTGGCGTCGCTGGCGTCGTGGGCGTGCCGAGGCGGATGGTGTCGGCAATGGTGCCGCTGAAGAGGAAGCTGTCCCGGAAGACGAAGGCGACTTGCGCTATCAGCGCTCAAAAGAGGTGACGGATGTCGGCACCACCGTGGATTTCGCCGCTGTCGGTTAGCGTCCCAAAAGCGCGGAATGAGGCGGGCGACGGTGGTTTTCCCCTTGGCGCTTCTGAATCCGCCAACCAGCGCGGTTAGGTTGCCTGCTGGCGGTGAAGCTGATGTCGGTCAGCGCGTTTTCGGCGGCCGGAGTATAGCGGGAATGACTTGATGGAAGCTGACGCTGGCGTCTTTGCGTTTGCGGCGGCGTGCGTACCGGCAACACCGGCGCGTCTAGCACTTCGATGATGCGTTCGGCGCTGATTTTGGCCCTGCTCAACTGTGGGTGGTAGAGCGATATAGGGCAAAAAGCGCTTCCGCCATGCCGGTGCCGATGAGCAGCACGAAGAGCCAGGTGGCGAAGGGCAGCGCGTCCGCTCGTTGCCACCGCAGAAACCCGCTCCAGAGCAGTGCGCACGACCAGGGTCGGCATCGGGTTCAGTATCAGCATGCCGCTGCGGCGCCGAGCCGCCGACCGAGCGGTACCAGCCGATGAGCATGGCGAGGAGTCCAGCGCGCGCTGGTAGCGACCGAAGCTGGTTTCGCCGCCGTCGGTTGCGCGTACCACCGGCATCGCCTGCACGAATTGACCACAGCAACGTTCGCCTGCTCGCGCGCGGCGCTGGTGGCGGTGGTGGTGGGATCTACCGCGCCGCGCATCACCAGACTAAATATCACCATGCCGGACGGTCAGCACGGTAGCGGTAAACCGTGGCGAGGCGCCAATCGACCACGAGCAGCACGGGTCAGCATATCAGCGGCGCGGCGTAGGCGCGGGCGAAGCGGCGTGCTGTCGGCAACAAAACGTGCAGACCGTGCACATCGTCCTGCATCATTTGCTGGCGCTGCTGCGCTCCTGTCAGTGTGAAATGAGTGAGACCACTCTGCGCGAGGCGTTCAGTGCTGGCTGCGCAGCAGGGTTTCGAGATGAAAAGCGGCAAGATGTGCGAGACGCGGAAGGCGTAGGCGCGCACGGCAAAGGCGGCAAGGGTGGAGGACGAGAAGCAGCGTGGCGAGCTGCCACCAGTCGGCGCGACCGGTGAGCAGGTCTTTGAGAATCTGCGCCATGACGGCAGGGCGGCGGTGAAAGGACGGCGGCAGCGGTGGCGATGGCCATCGCGCGGTGGATTTGCGGGCGCACCGGGTCGATGATGCGCCAGGGGGGAAGGGGCTTGCTGGGATACGGGATTCCCGACGGTTGCACGGTGTGGGAAGATGATAGTGGTTTTGTTTGCGTCGGAAACGGTAGAAGCGCGGCGAAAGGCGGCCTGAAAGCGCGGCTGGGCTTTTCTGCAGTGAGCCCACACAAAAATCTACGGCGTTACAGCGAAGGTTGACATTTGGTATTGCGGCGGTTTTACGCCATAAAACGGCATCTGCCGCGCTGAAAAACACCGGCAATGGGGCGGCATTATTCGCGTTTCGCTCTCTCTCGCATCTGCCGCTTTCGACGCAAAAATCTGCTTCTTTGCAAACCAATTGTCAACAGCCCCAAGCTTCGAAGAGAGGGCGGTTTCACGGCATTGAAATGCTAAGAAAACCAGCCCTGTATTACTACTTCTTTGTACTCGTCTGCGGCTTGCTGCCTTGTATCTTTTTCATTTTGACCATCATATTTTCTTCGCGTAGACCTGTTTCAAACAGATTGCCAATACGCCGGATATCCTGTTGCACTAAAGGCTGTCTGAAACCTTTAAAGGTTTCAGACGGCCTTTGTTGTTTGTTGCGTCAGGAGGCCGTCTGAATGCCGGTTGATGCTTTCAGACGCCCTTTGTCGACGTAATTAATCCAGTCTTTTGAAAGTGGCGGCGGCGTTCGAGCTCGCTCAGGTAGCGTTTGCGCAGGCGGATGGACTGGGGGTGATTTCGACCAGTTCGTCGTCGTCGATAATTCGACTGCGCTTCCAGCGTCAATTTAATCGGCGTGGTCAGGCGCACGGTTTCGCCGGTGCCGCTGGCGCGCACGTTAGTGAGCTTTTTGCCTTTGAGCGGGTTGACGACCAAGTCGTTGTCGCGGCTGTGGATGCCGATGATCATGCCTTCGTAGAGTTTGTCGCCGGGGAGACGAACATGCGGCCGCGATCTTCGAGGTTCCACAGGGCGTAGGCGACGGCTTCGCCTTGCTCTTGGGAGACGAGTACGCCGTTGTGGCGACCGGGCATGTCGGGTTTGACGGGGCGTAGTCGTCGAAGACGTGGCTCATCAGGCCGACGCCGCGCGCGTCATGGGTCGTGAATTCGCCTTGAAGCCGATCAGGCCGCGGGCGGGGATGTGGTATTCGAGGCGGGTGCGGCCGTTGCCGTCGCTTTCCATATTGGTGAGCTCGCCACGGCGGCGGCCGAGTTCTTCCATCACTGCGCCCTGGTTGTCGTCGGGCACGTCAACGGTCAGGTTTTCATAGGGCTCGCATTTTTGGCCGTCGATTTCGCGGAACACGACGCGCGGTTTGCCGACGGCGAGCTCATAACCTTCGCGGCGCATGTTTTTCCAGCAGGATGGTGAGGTGCAGCTCGCCCCGGCCGGATACGCGGAATACGTCGGCATCGGCGGTGTCTTCCACGCGCAGGGCAACGTTGGTGAGCAGCTCTCTTTGCAGGCGGTCGCGGATTTGGCGGCTGGTTACGAATTTGTTCTTCGGTGCCGGCCAGCGGGTTGGTGTTGACCATAAAGTCCATGGTCAGGTGGGTTCGTCCACGCTCAGCATCGGCAGGCCGACGGTTGTCGCGGTCGGCAATGGTTACGCCGATGCCGATGTCTTCGATGCCGGAAATAATCACGATGTCGCCGGCTTCGGCTTCTTCCAACGGCACGCGCTCCAGGCCTTTAAAGCCGAGCAACTGGTTGATGCGGCCTTGGGCGACTTGCTGCCCGTGGTTCATCACGGCAACGACCTGGCTCGGGCTTGATGCGGCCGTTGAGAATACGGCCGATACCGAGGCGGGCCGTGTAGTTGTCGTAGTCGAGCTGGGAGATTTGCAGTTGCAGGGGGCGTCGGCATCGCCGCTGGGGGCGGGGTGTGTTTCAGGATGGTGTCGAACAGCGGGCGCATGTCGCCGCTGTCGTCGTTTTCGTCGAGCTTGGCAAAGCCGGAAAGGCCGGAGGCGTAAACAATCGGGAAATCAAGTTGCTCTTCGGTGGCGCCGAGATTGTCGAAAAAGATCGAAAAGGTCTGGTCGATTACCCACGAAGCGCGGGCGGTGGGTTTGTCGGATTTTGTTAATCACAACAATCGGTTTTGAGCCCAGCGCCAGCGCTTTTTTTGGTTACGAAAGCGGGTTTGCGGCATCGACCTTCTTGGGCGTCAACCAGCAAAACCACGCAGTCGACCATGCCCAATACGCGCTCCACTTCGCCGCCGAAGTCGGCGTGTCCGGGGTATCGACGATGTTGATGTGGTAGCCCCTCGTATTCGATGGCGGTGTTTTTGGCAAGAATGGTAATGCCGCGTTCTTTTTCGAGATCGTTGCTGTCCATCACGCGCTCGTCTACCTGCTGGTTGGCGCGGAAAGTGCCGGACTGGCGCAAGAGCTGGTCAACCAGCGTGGTTTTTGCCGTGGTCAACGTGGGCGATGATGGCGATGTTGCGGATGTTTTTCATGGTGTTTTGTGTATCGGTAAAATGGCAAAAGGCGCGGATTCTAACATATTTTGAACTGTGGCTTCGCGCTTTCACATTGAATAAAGGGGCTGGTTCAGCGGCCGAACAGTTCCGCCACCATCCGCGCTCTGCTCTTCGCTGTAAGGCTCGGCGCCGATGCGGGCGCCAGCGCAAACTCGCCCGACAAGCCTTGCGCGGCTGCGGTCTGCTGCCAAAGATGCAGGCGCTCGGCGTCGGTAGTTTGCTTTTTCAGGCTGCGTACGGCGCGGGCGCCGCGTTCTTTGTCGCTGTGTTTCATGGGGATGATCCTGACGGGATGGCGGGCGGGGCTTGGGCAGAAACCCGCTGCGCTTTTTCAGGCTGCCTGAACGGCAAAGCAGCCTGAAAACTTTACGGGTTTAAGGATTCAAAATCCGCGCCACCAGCGCTTTTTCCTTGCCCTGCATCCCGGGAATCTGCACCTGGATGCCGTTGCCGGGGGCGATTTCGGCCGCTTCGCCGCCGCGTTTCATTGCCTGCAGAACCACGGTTTGCTGCCGGCGGGGTGGATGATTTCGCAGTGTGTCGCCGACGGCAAAGCGGTTTTTTTCACGTCCACCGTGGCCCAGCCGTCGGCGTCGATGGCGCTGACTTGGCCGACGTACTGGCTTTGCTTGGAGAGCGAATGGCCTTCGAGATAGTTTTGGTATTCCTGCGTTTGGTGGCGTTCGAGAAAGCCGGTGGTGTAGCCGCGGTTGGCCAGGTCTTCGAGTTCGGCCAAGAGGCCGTAGTCGAAGGGGCGGCCGGCGACGGCGTCGTCGATGGCTTTGCGGTAGGCTTTGGGCGACGCGGGCGACGTAGTAAACCGATTTGGTGCGGCCTTCCACTTTCAGGCTGTCCACGCCGATTTTTGCCAGTTCGGCCACCTGCTCGACGGCGCGCAGGTCTTTGAATTCATAATAGAGTGCCGTGTTCGTCTTCCATAATCGGCATGTATTCGCCCGGACGGTTGGACCTTCGAGCAGGAAGATTTTGTCGGCTTTGGGGTGGCGTTTTTGGCCGTTGATGCCTTCAAAGGCCTGGTTGGCTTCTTCCTGCGCTTTGTTGAAGTCGAAGCCTTCCAAGAGCTTGGCGTCGCCCATGTCGTCGATTTGCGCGTCGTGGACTTTGTAGTCCCAGCGGCAGGAGTTGGTGCAGGTACCTTGGTTGGGGTCGCGGTGGTTGAAGTAGCCCGAGAGCAGGCAGCGGCCGGAATAGGCGATGCACAGGGCGCCGTGCACGAACACTTCCAGTTCGATGTCCGGGCATTCCCTGGCGAATTTCGGCGATTTCTTCCATCGACAATTCGCGCGACAGGATGATGCGTCTCGACGCCGATGTTCTGCCAGAATTTCACGCCCCAATAGTTGGTGGTGTTGGCCTGCACGGAAAGATGTATCGGCATCTCCGGCCAGCGCTCGCGGGTGCAACCATAATCAGGCCAGGGTCGGCCATAATCAGCGCGTCGGGCTTCATGGCGATGAGCGGTTCCATGTCGGCGACAAAGGTTTTTGAGTTTGGAGTTGTGCGGCAGGGTGTTGCAGGTAAGGAAGAAATTTTTGCCGCGCCGGTGGCTTCGGCGATGCCGTCTGAAAGCGACGTCGAGCTTGGCAAATTCGTTGTTGCGCGCGCGCAGGGAGTAGCGCGGGCTGCCGGCGTAAACGGCGTCGGCGCCGTAGTCGAAGGCGGTGCGCATGCGCCTGGCCGCCGGCGGGCAGCAGGAGTTCGGGAGATTTCATGGTGTTTGTGCTGTGTTTGGCAAGGGTTTGGAATGGTAAAACGGCTTTCAGGCTGCCTTGGTTATCGAAGGCAGCCTGAAAGGTTTGAAAACGTCTGAAAACAAGGATTTCGGCGGGGCGGATTATCCGCGCTCGCAGGCGGCGGCAAGGCGGCATTCGGATAGGGTCGGCAGACGGGCTTTCAGGCTGCCTGAACGGGCTATCGCGCAAGGCAGCCTGAAACGGTTTTTCCCTTTCAGGCCGCCTGAAAGCTCAGGCGTCCAGTTCCACGCCCAGCTGCTCCATCAGCGCGGCGAAGGTGTCGGCCGAATCGAAGTGCAGTACCAGCGTGCCTTTTTGCCGGTTGCGGCTTTTCACTTCCGCCACCACGCCCAGCGCACTGGGTAGGGTTTCGTTCAGCCGGCGCAGGTCGGGATCGATCTGTCTTGGGTCGCTTTCCGGCTTTTTGCCGGCGAGCAGGTTTTGGCTGCGGCGCTTCGGTTTCGCGCACCGACCAGCCGTTGCGCACCGCTTTATTGGCCAGATCGAGCTGGTCGGCCACCGGCAGGCTGAGCAGGGCGCGGGCGTGCCCCATTTCCAGGCTGCGCGCAAACAGCAGATCCTGCACCGGCGCGGGCAGTTTCAGCAGGCGCAGGCTGTTGGAAACCGCGCTGCGGCTGCGGCCGACTGGCTTCAGGCCACGGTGTCGTGGGTGAGTCCGAACTCGTCGATCAGGCGCTTCAAACCCTCGCGCTTCTTCGATGGGATTAAGGTTTTCGCGCTGGATGTTTTCGATCAGGCCGATGGCCAGCGCGGCCTTGTCGTTGATGCGTTTGACCACCACCGGCACTTCGGTTAGACCGGCGATTTGCGCGCACGCCAGCGGCGCTCGCCGGCGATCAGCTCGTATTCGGAAAAGGCCGTATCTCGCGCACGATCAGCGGCTGGATAATGCCCTGTGCCTTGATCGATTCGGCCAGCTCGGCCAGCGAAGCGTCGTCCATTTGGCTGCGCGGCTGGTAGCGGCCGGGTTTGATGCTGGCAACCGGCACGCTGTCCAGCGTTCGCCGTCGCCTTCTGTTCAGCGCTGCCGCTGCCGGCAATCAGCGATCGAGCTCGCGGCCGAGGCCGCTTTTCGGTTTGGTGGACATGGTTTTTCCTGCTGGTTGGGCAGCCTGAAAACGGATTTGCGCTGTTCAGGCTGCCTGAAAAACGGGTTATTCCGCCGTTTCCTGCCGTTTGTTCTGGCGCAGCTATCTCGCGGGCGGCGGCTTTTTGCTCGTCGCCGCCGTATTGCAGATCGCGCATGGCGCGGCGCTGGGCGGCGCGGCGGCGGTCTTCTTCGCTGGCTTTCGCGGAAACGCTCGCGGTTGGCGGGGCGCGACTGCTGTTTTGTTGCAGCCTGCGCCCGCGCCATTGCCCGAGCAATCAGCGCGGCGGGGGCTGAAGGCGGCTGCTGTGCGGCGGGACTCGCCTGCGGCGGGCGCGGCGGCGGCCGTTTCGGCTCGCCGTTTTTCGGCGATGGCGGCGCGGCGCTCAGCCTGGCGGCGTTCGCGTTCGGCGGCTTCCCGTTTTGCGCCGCTGCTGCGCCTGATAGCGACCGTAGGCGTGGGCGGCAGCCTGACGCGTTTGCCGTTGTCGGAAAGCGCTGTCTGAGGCAGCCTGAAAACGCGGCGGCTCGGCAAAATCGTCAAACAAATGCGCGCGCGGCAGGCTGTCGTCGGCCACCGGCAGCATATGGATGCAGTCCACGGGGCAGGGGGCGACGCACAGGCCGCAGCCGGTGCATTCGTCGGCAATCACGGTGTGCATCAGCTTGGAGGCGCCCATAATCGCATCGACGGGCAGGCGCGGATGCAGGCGGTGCAGCCGATGCAGACGTCTTCGTTCTATCCACGCCAGCGCGGCAGGCTGGACTTTCGCCGGCGCCTGCTCGGGCACGCCCAGCGCCTGCGCCAGATCGCGCATCACCCGCACCCCGCCCGGCGCGCACAGATTGGCCGCCGCTTCGCCCGCTGCCATCGCTTCGGCATAAGGCAGGCAGCCTGAAAAACCGCATTCGCGGCATTGGGTCTGCGGCAGCAGGGCGTTAAGGGTGTGGGCGCTGGGCTTCATCGGGTAAGGGTTTGAAACAAAAGGGCGCGATTATAGCCCAAAGGACTGCTGTCTTCATGCCCGCTGCTGCCCGGTCTAAAGGCAGCCTGAAAAGCGGGGCAGGGCGGTTCGGGCTGGCTTGGGGCAGCGGGCGGATGGGCGCGACGCGGCCGGTTTGGTACTGCGCGGCGGCAGCAGAGCAGCCTGAAAACCGCGAATCCGGTTTTCAGGCTGCTTTGGGGTGTGTAATCAGGCTTTTGAGTGCGCAGGCGCTCGACGGACGGCGCGTAGTAATAGCCGCCGGATACGGGCAGGCTCATGCGCTCGAGTACCAGGTCGGCTGGCCGTCGGCATCGCCGAACATGCCTCAGCAGCTGGGCTTCGATATTGTGCAGCCGTGCGGCGTAGGCGATAAACATCAGCTCGTGCTCGCTGCCCGAAGCGTTGCCGAAGGGCAGGCTGCGGCGGACGATTTTCAGGCCGACGCCGTTTTCTTGAGATTGACGCGGCTCGATGTGGCGAGCGCGGCAGGCGCTGTTCTGGAAAACTCGATGTCGTCTTCTTTGGTGCGGGCGATGGTTTCTTCCTGCTCGCGCTGTTGTAGCTTCCCATTTTTCAGATCGTGCAGGTATTTCTGCACCACGATATAGCTGCCGCCGGCGCCGGCTTCGCCTTCCGGCACGGTGCCGATGCGGCGGATTTCGGGGTCTCGTGCGGGTTTTCGGTGCCGTCGACAAAGCCGTCGAGACCGCGGTTTTGGTGGCGGCGGAAACTGTGGGTTTCGCTTTTTGACGGCGATGGCGTCGTCAAACGCGGCCAGTACGTCGCGGGCAAGGGTGAAGCAGGCGTCGTGGTTTTTCGATTGGATGTGGATCAGCAGATCGTGCTGGGTGGCGGGCGCCAGACCCTTGCCCAGCGGGTGAAGTTTTTTCAGTTCCGCCGCTTCGTCGGCGCGTTTCAGGCTGCGCCAGAAGTCGCTGCCAAAAGCGAGGGTCAGCCAAGTCTCCGCCGGCAACTGGCGCTGGCGCGCTTCAAGGGCGCTAAGGCGGCGGCCAGGCGGCAGCCTGAACGGCATCGGGGCTGAGGAATGTCGGCTTCGATAAAGAAAACCGGGCCTGCGCGGTTTCGGGATGATGGCGGACTGTGCTCATGTTTTCTTTCCTTTTTGGTTTGTGTTTGGTGCGGCGCAAGCGCGATACAAGCGCGATAAGGGCGCGGATTATAAAGAAACTGCGTGCGCCCCCGCCATGCACCCGGCGGGCGTTTAATCGGGCGATAGTTGCAGCCTGTATCGGCGCAGACAGCCTGAAAAACGGTTTCAGGCTGCTTCGAATAAATAAAGGCAGGCCCCAGTGTTTGTATTCTATAATGCCGGCCTTTCGCCGCTGCCGCGCTCAACGCCGCATACGGGCTTTTATGCGCTTTTGGGCGGTTTTTACCGATAATTTGCTGGACATCTACCGCTAGTTTTTCGCCAAAATCCGCGCTTTTGCCCGCGTCGGATTTATCGGGGTAAACCGCAACTTTCATCACGAAAGAAGATAACCATGGATTTAAGAAAGCTGAAAACTGATCGATCTGGTTGAAGAATCCGGCATCGCCGAAATCGAGGTAAACCGAGGGCGAGGAAAAGTGCGCATGACACCCGCACGCCGCACAACGCCGCCGCAGTTTATGCCGCCCCGCACCCTGTTGCGCCGGCAGTAGCTGCAGCCGCCCTGTCGCTGCACCGCCGCCGCGCCTGCAGCCGCCCGGCTGGCCGCGATTTGTCCAACGCGCAAAGATCGCCGATGGTTGGTACTTTCACCGCGCGCCCAGCCTGTCTTCTCCGGCCTTTGTCGAAGTCGGCCCAAAACCGTTAAAGCCGGCGACACCCTGTGCATCATCGAAGCGATGAAGCTGATGAACGAAATCGAAGCGGAAAAATCCGGCGTCATCAGCAAAATCTCAGGAAAACGTACGCCGGTGGAATACGGCGAACCGCTGTTTACTATCGAATAAGGGCTTTCAGGCTGCCTTGGGCGAAAGTTTGAGGCAGCCTGAAACATTTCGCGGCGGCAGCCTGAAATGCTGCCGACCGCCTTTCAGGCAGCCTGAAAACTGGAGAACAGGAAATCCCATGCTGAAAAAAGTTTTAATCGCCAACCGCGGCGAAATCGCCCCTGCGCGTATTGCGCGCCTGCCGCGAAATGGGCATCGCCACCGTGGCGGTGCATTCCGAAGCGGATAAGGACAGTCCACGTCAAGCTGGCTGACGAATCGGTGTGCATCGGCCCCGCGCCTTCGCCGCAGAGCTATCTGCACATCCCTGTCGCTGATTGCCGCCGCCGAAGTAACTGGCGCCGACGGCGTCCATCCGGGCTACGGCTTTCTGGCGGAAAAACGACCGCTTTGCCGAGCAGGTGGAAGAGTCGGGCTTTATCTTTCATCGGCCTGCGCGCCGAAACCATCCGCCTGATGGGCGACAAAGTGTCCGCCAAAAAGCGATGATCGAAGCGGGCTGCCCTGCGTGCCCGGCTCCGACGGCGCACCGCCCGACAATCCCGCCGAAATCCTGAAAATTGCCGATAAGGTCGGTTTTCCCGTCATCATCAAGGCTTCCGGCGGCGGCGGCGGGCGCGGCATGCGCGTGGTCGAGAAAGAAGACCTGATCAAATCGGTGGAAATGACCAGTGCCGAAGCCGAAGCCGCGTTCGGCAATCCGATGGTGTATATGGAGCGCTTTTGCAGCGCCCGCGCCACGTCGAAATCCAGGTTTTGGCCGACGAACACGGCAACGCCATTTATCTGAGCGAGCGCGACTGCTCGATGCAGCGCCGCCACCAGAAGGTAATCGAAGAAGCGCCAGCGCCCGGCATTACCGCCGCCGAGCGCAAGAAAATCGGCGAAGCCTGCGTGGCCGCCTGCAAGCGCATCGGCTACCGCGGCGCTGGCACGTTTGAGTTTTTGTACGAAGACGGCGAGTTTTTCTTTATCGAGATGAACACCCGCGTGCAGGTCGAACACCCCGTTACCGAGCTGGTTACCGGCATCGACATCGTGCAGGAGCAGCTCAGAATCGCCGCCGGCCTGCCGCTGCAGTACAAGCAAAAAGACGTGGTGATTGAAGGCCACGCCTTTCGAGTGCCGCATCAATGCCGAAGACCCCTACACCTTTCATCCCCAGCCCCGGCCTGATCGAAAGCCGCCATCTGCCCGGCGGACTCGGCGTGCGGGTGGACAGTCACATCTACCAGGGCTACCGCATCCCGCCGAACTACGACAGCCTGATCGGCAAAATCTGCGTGACGGCAAAACCCGCGAGCAGGCGATTGCCGAAAATGCGCGTCGCCCTTGCTGAGCTGGCGATTACCGGCATCAAGACCAATACCGCGTTGCACCGTGATCTGTTTAACGATCCCGGCTTCGCGAAGGCGGCGTCAGCATCCATTATCTGGAACACTGGCTGGCCGAGCGTAAAGAGCAGCTGTAAAAATAAGCCGACAGTCTATAGTAGCCTGAAAACCGGAATTCCGGCTTTCAGGCTGCTTTTGATGCAGCCTATCCGGCGCTGCTGTCGGTGTTACCCGAAACGGTTTCAGGCTGCTTTGGGCGCGGCGCCGGACTGGCGGTAATAAAAACGGTTAAGCATCGCAATGGCTCAACCGTTTGAATCATTTTGTGGGTCCGGTGTTCGAAACCCACGACCAAGGGATTATGAGTTTAACCCTAATTAATATACAATTATTTGATAATGCTGAAAGTGATGCCTGCACAAATCCATCATTTGTAGCTTAATAGAGTCTGAATCAGCCACATTCAGGCACAATGAAATCAGACACAAGCTCAAGAACAAAACGTAAACATCCATGTGATTTTTGCGTCTTTTTGAAGCTGACAACAAGGAGAACAGACAATGAAACTTTTACGTCGAAACCCTGCAATCTCGTTTTTGATTCCGAAGACCCGCGCTGCCGGATGGTTTTGTCCCGCACACAGGGCGCGATTATGCTTTCGTGCAGTGTCTCGATATCGGTACGGGGCGCGATTTTGCTAATGCCCGCGAAAAGAATTACTGGGGCGAGTATGACGAAACCCATCCTGAAGCATCCGTCAAAGCCATTATGGAGCGCGGCGGCAACTGGCCGGATCTACATTATTTGTGATGCAGCATGATTGAAGGAATTGAAACAATGTTTGAAGAATTGCATTGATGGCTGCACTGGCCGCCGCTACCGGTACCAGCCACTCTGTTAACACCGGACCCGCTGCCACTTCGCAGCGGGTTTGCTTCTTCCAACCGGCACAGCAGTGTGGCAAAGACGTCCATCCCGATACCCTGCAAGCTGTTGCCCGTGTGGAGAGCCAGTTTAACCCCTATGCCATCGGAGTAGTAAATGGAGCGCCGCCCCGTCAGCCGCGCAATATGGCCGAGGCGGTGGCTGCGGCAAAAAATGCTGCACGCGCAGGGCAGGAATTTCAGCATGGGCTGATGCGTAAACTGTTATAACTTGGCTGCCTACGGTTTGAACTACGAAACCGTGTTCCAGCCGTGACACAACATCCGCGCCGGAGCCGCTATTCTGTCGGCCTGTTTCAAAGCGTGCCGGCGGCAACGGCCAAGTGGATCTGCAAAAAGCCTTTTTCCCTGCTATACAGCGGAAACTTTAAAACCGGATTCCGTGCCGACTTTAAAGGCCAGCCGCCGTATGTGGTCAAAATCCTCAATGCCGCCCGTGTAAACCATCCCCAGCAAATGCTGGCTTACAGCGTGCCGGCCATCAACACGTCGGTAACGCCGGCTTTGCCCGTCAAAACGTCAGGCAAAGTAATGACCCACCCGCGAGACCATTGTTATCCCGAAAGCCTCGCGCACTGTTTATACCGGATCGCCGACAACCGTCCCTCGGCCGGTGGCTCAGGTGCCGGCAACATCCGCACGGCCGCAGACGGCAGCCTGGGTGCAAAGCGTGCTGGCAGCCGATAACGGCAATACGCCGTTTACCGCCCATGTCGTTGCCGCACCAGAACAGCCTGCCGAAGCACCACCCGAGCGCAAGCGCGAAGCATGGGACGCATTCGGCGATTTTAAGCGCAATCCTTTATCTGACTCCGGCCGCCTGCCGGAAACGACAGGCGGCCGAATGCTTCAGGCTGCCTGAAGACTGTCCGCACCCTTTGGGGTGCTTTTTATTTGTTTGAAACTTGGAGTAAGAAAACATGAACTCAAAAGATGCGGCCTTACGGCTGCTTAATGCAGGGAAAAAGAAACTGGCACAGCCCGGTATTCCCGCTTTGCGCTGATGTTTGTTTTGGCTGGAGTGCAGGCGGCACTGGCGGCGGGAGGGTTTACCCAAGCCACCAGCACGCTGGAAAGGTACGCGACACCATTTGATGCGGTTGTCGGCGTTTGTGCCACCATCGCCCTGTTGTGGCAGTGCGCTTTGGGCTTTGAGAAGAAGAAAGACTGGCCTGACGTATTGGGTACCTGCCTGTGGATTATCGGTCAGGTGCAGCTGTAGCTTTTTGCCACCCATCTGTTTGCAGAAGGCGGCAAGATGAAGTTCAGCTAAGTCCTGCCTTGCTCGGGCAGCCTGAAAACCGTTTTCGGGCTGCCTGAATGTTTTATTCCCCAACACAACGGAGTTTTCCGGCATGTCCGACGAAAACATCCATACCGAATTTCCCACCTACAACGGCATGAACCGCCCCGCTATGTTTTTCGGGGTGCCGCTGATGCCGATGGTACTCAGCATCATCGGATTGATGCTGGCCGCCATGATCGGCCAGATGCTGATCGGCAAAACCGCTTTACTGCTGGTCGGACTGAACATTCCGATCTACTTCGGACTCAAAACCATCAGCGAAAACGACGATCAGGCCATCAAGGTTTATGCCGCAGAGGCCAAATGGCTGCTGCGCCGCATCGGAGCGGGCGCAGGGCTGTCCACTTTCACACTGCACGCAGGCAGATACGGAAGACACAGAGATGACTACAAAGATTACCAGCGACTACTGGAGCAAAAACCCTCAACAGAACGGCATCGGCAGCAGATTTTCTCCCGAAGATCTGCCAACACGTCAGCAATGAAGTGGTGTATTACGAAAGCGGCCATTACGGTTTTGTGATCAAGATGGAAGGGCTGCCGTTTGACGGCGTGGATGACAACCGTCTGTTTACCTACTTTGCCAATCTCCGTGCCGTGCTGACCGGTGCGTTGGCAAAAGTCCCCGGCAACCGCGGTGCGGTATGGACGACAGCTCAAACGCGAGCGCATCAACTTCGACCGCGAATATGGATTCGACAATGCCTTCTGCCGCCGTTTTGCCCGTGATTATCTGCGCCGTTTCCGTGAAGAGGACTACTACGAAAAACCGCTTCTATTTGTCTTTTGCTGATCAAAGCCGACAGCATCGACGCCGGCATCAAAGAATGCAACGAACAGATGCAGATTCTGCTGCGTGCACTCGAACCCTATGCGCCGCAGGTATTGTCCGCATGGCAGAACCCCGAAGAGGTAGCCTTTTCAGACGTGTACCGCTTTTTACGGCAGCCTGATCAACGGCCGTGCCGCCAATATCCCGCTGTCGCCGCAATCGGCTTACAAAACCATCCCTGCCGCCAACCTGCATTTTGGCACCGATATCTGTGAGATCCGCCCCGAAAGCGGCGGCCGCAAATACGCGGTGATGTACGATTTGCGCGATTTCGGTCTCTCCAAACCGAAAATTCTGACCAATATCCTGACCCTGCCGTGCGAGTTCACGCTCACGCAAAGTCTGATTTTTATCAGCCCCTACGAGATGCAGCAGAAAAATTAAACGGCAGCTTTCACACCTTCGCTTCGGTGGACGACAAAGCCGCCAACCAGCAAATCGAATTAGAGGACGCGCAGGGCAGGCTGATGGCGGGTGAAATCATGTTCGGCGACTACTCGTCTGCTCTGACCGTATTCTGGCGGCACGCCTGCCGAAGCAGTCGGCAACGGCGCCAAAGCCTATTCCGCCTTTCTCAATTCAGGCGGCTTCCGCTTTATGAAGGCAGGCTATTCCGCACCGTCCACATGGTTCAGCCAGATTCCCGGCTGTAAAGACCGGCCGCGCAGCTTCCGAAAACCACGGAAAACCTTTGCCTGCACTTTCGGCATCCACAACTACTCGCACGGCAAAACACGGCAATCCGCTGGGCGACGGCAGCGGTGATGCCGTTGCAGACCGTTTCTAAAAACCGTGTATGACTTCAATTTCCACTTCACCAATCCCAAAGACGACAACATCGGTGAAAAAGATCGCCGGCCACACCCTGATACTGGGTGCCACCGGTGCGGGGTAAACCACCCTGCAATGCGCCCTGATGGCCTTTTGCCGAACGCTTCGCCCCATATATTTGCTCTTGATTTGGACAGGGGCATGGAGATTTTTATCCGCGCCATCGGCGGCAGCTACTTCGCACTGGAAGCAGGCGTACCCACCGGTCTTAACCCTTCCAACTGCCCGACACCCCGTCCAACCGCGAGTTTCTCATGCGCTGGTCGGTATCTGCGGCCAAAAACGAAGCCGGCAGGCTGACGGCAGCAGAGGATAAGCAGATACAGGATGCCGTGGACGCACTGATGGACTTGACCGCATATGCGCCGTTTCCAGCCACCTGCTGCAGCATATTCCCAATCTGGCCGATCCCGACCGCCTGTATGTGCGGCTGGCTGAGTGGTGCGAATCCGAAAACGGCCGCTTCGCATGGTGTTTGGACAACCCGAAAACCGTTTCGATCCGGCAGATTTCTGGCGCGTCGGCTTTGATCTGACCGACATTCTCAAAGACGGCTATCCGCCTACCGCCCCGGTACTGGCCTATACGTTCCATCTCAGAAACATCATGATGGACAAAGTAGCCGAGAAGGACGGATTGCTGGCAGCATCATTGAAGAGTTTTGGTGGCCGCTGCGCTTTTCGGCAACGGAAGAGCTGATGCTGAAAATCCTTAAAAACCGACCGCAAACGCGGCGGCTGGCTGATTCTGGTTTCCCAATCGCCGGAGGACGCGATCAACAGCCGCATCTTTCCCGGCCATCGTCCAGCAGACGCCGACCAAAATCTTCCTGCCCAACCCCGATGCCGAGTACGAAGGCAGCTATAAGAGCTGCGGCATCAGTAGAAAAGAGTACCAGCAGTTGGTGGAACTGCCGCTGGAAAGCCGCACCTTCCTCATCAAACAGTCCAAACACTCCGCCTTTGCCAAACTCGACTTGTTCGGCATGCACGAAGCCATCGCTGTTTTGTCCGGCAACACCGCCAACGTCGAGCTGCTGCACCGCACGATGGAGGAATACGGCGAAGACGTGCGCGACTGGTACCGGCCTTTCGTTACGGCAGCCACCAAAGGCCGTGCCGACTTCGGGCAGGCTGAAAGTTGATCGTTTCCAACCATAGCCGCGCGGGCGACCGCCGGCTTTTTTTGCAGCCTGAAAAGCTGCGTTTCTGCCGCACAAGCGGCTTTTTTATACTTAAGGAGTATTAAGATGACAAAAACAACGTTTGTCCAAATTGGCTGTAGCCGTTCTGCTTGCAGGCGGTATCGTTATTTCTGTTCCTGCTGTTGCAGGGGGCATTCCGACATTTGATGCGGCGGCTGTTGCCCAAGCAACCCAGCAGTTTATGCAGATGCTTGAGCAGACCCAAAACCAACTGGAAACAACTTGAACAGATGAAAAACAGGTGGAGGCCATGAAAGGCAGCCGCAATATGGGCAAAATCGCCCGTACCGAAGCACAGAGTTGCTGCCTGACGAGTGGAAAGATATTTATAAAGCCGCTAAAAACAGGCAGGCAAAGACAATAAGGATTTGCTTTTCTGGTAAGAACTACGATTATAACGCTCAAAATGACCGTTTAATCGGCAGTTCTGATATGACCATGAAGCGCCATTAAAGATTCGGAGCTGAGGATGAAAAATATCCGCGCCCTGATCGATCAGGGGTGGACAGAACGCAGGATGTTAAAGCTGCTGCCGATTTACAAAAAACCGTATTGCAGGGTGAGCAGGCAAAAATCCAGCAAAAATCAGGTAAACCTTGATACAATGGCCTCGTCTGTACGAGATGCAGAAAGAGATCGATGAGGTGAGTTTTGAGCAGCGCAACAAATGCGCCCGTGCACAAAAACACGGTTGGAAAAATCGATGGCTGTTAATAAACCTGTTATGAAAGGTTGAATATGAAAAACCCTGCGGATTTTGCTGTTAACGACGCTTGCGATGTCTTTTTGGCTGGATGCGGCGGCAATTCCGAAGATGCGAGTGGGAAGCAGACATACTTAAAGAAAAGTGTGCCCGCGCTAAAAAGCATAATTGGAAATTGGACGAGTGTCCGCAGAATTCCGACTAGCTGCTGACGACTGGTTGATGACAGCTTAAATCCGGCAAGGCCGTATCCGAGAGGGTGCGGCCTTTCTCTTAGGAGTTTTAAATGGCTTTTAGTCTATTTACCGATTTGTCCGAGGAGTTTGTGGCCAAATTGGGTAACAATTTGTTTTCTTCGATAAGTAATTTTATTTCAGGCATTTCACCCTTGTTTGCTGCCGGTTTTGGCATCTATATCTGTATCGTTGCCTTAAATGCCTATAACCGGGGTTTGGACGAGAATATTATGGATTTAGGCAAGAGAATATTGGGCTGGCTAATTATTATTGCCGCCGCCTTTAATGCCTCCCAGTATATAGATATTGCCAATATGGTTTACAGTACACCGGAAACGCTTGCCTCGCTGTTTGGTAAGGGTGATTTTGGGCCGAGCGCGTTTGATGCCAGTGCACAGAAATTAGATGAGTTATTGGATAAAATTAGTACATTGGCCAGTAGCAAAAAGTGGATTAAAAAGGTCTGGCTTTTAAAATCTTTCCGTTACACTTGAAAAATTTGGCTACCAGTATTTATTTGTGGCAACTTGATGTTAGGAATGTCATTTGCCTATTAGTGTGGTAACTAAAATCTGTTTGGCGCTGACCATTATGATTGGCCCTCTATTTATTGGCATGATGTTATTTCCGGCAACTCGCCAATACGGCATGAATTGGATTGACAGTGTTTGAATTATTCGGTAACCGTAGTGATGTTTTCGGTTCTCGGTATGGTTCAAACCTCCTATTTTGACCAGCAGATTGACAAATACATGACCGGCGATATTGCAACGGATTTGGTCATGGCAGAGGGACTTCCAGCGATATTTATACTTCCACCTTTGTTCTTTTGTTTTGGCTGCAATTAAGATACCAGGTATTGCATCTGCTCTAACTGGGTGGAGCCAGCTTGAAGGATTTAGCGCTGGGCTGGTTCGCCCGCAGCCCAGACCAATATGCTGAGTAGAATGGCCGGCCGTCTGGGTGGTTTGTTAAAAGAGGAAGCGGCGGTTCCATCCGCAAAGGCTGATTTTTGTGCTTGTTTGAACGGAGATTGTTATGTTGTCTCGTATTCTTTTGATTGTAATATTGTCTTTTCCGTTTTTTTAGGCTATATTTTCCACGGCACCAAACTGGGGCAGTTTTTCGGCATGATGACTGGGTTTTCCGTTATTTTTTCGTGCTGGCTGCCTGTTCCAACGGTCGGCCGTATGACGGCCATTCTTAATCTTTACTATTTGTTTCACAGTAAGCGGCTTTTTCCCAAGAAGGCCGCTTTGTTATTGAAAGGCACCTCAATGTTTTCCAACTCCCTAGCCGCTGCACTTGCAGCGGCCTTTTTATTGTCTGTTTGCGCCCACCGCGCGCCCAAACCGCACGGCAAACCCTTTCCGATCAACGTACCGCAGTCGCAAGCCGCCGACAGCACCGCCAAAACCACGGAGCAGCCATGAATCAAAAGCACAACAAACATCCGGCCAAGACAAAAACCGTGCCGCCCTTGAAATTTATCCAAGCCGCCCGCGCCTTTGAAACCGCAGAAATCGACCGTGTCCGTAAAACGCCAAGATCGCATGGCGCATCGCCGCCTGCCTGCTGATCACCGGTTTGGCTGTCGGCGCCGTCGCCGGCCTTACCCTCGCTTAAAACCGCCCTGCTGTTTTTGTTCGTGTGGACAACAACACCGGTGCCACCGATATTGTTACCACCTTTAAAAACACGAGCAAAGCTATGGCGAAGTGATGGACAAAGCTCATCTGTCCCGCTACGTCCGCGACCGCGAAGGCTAAGACTGGTATTCCGTCCAAGACACTTTCGACGCAGTGAACCTGATGTCCGATCCTTCTTGTAGGCCGATTTGGTGCGTCTCTACAAAGACAGCCCCAATGCGCCACTACAAAATCCTGACCGACAAATTCCGCATCAACGTCAAAAATCCCGTCCGTCAGCTTTGTCGGCAAAACCGCCCAGTGCGCTATGAAAAACTATGATTCCGCTGACCGCCGACAAAAACGTATTGCGCCGCAGCGCTACGTCGCCACCATCAGCTACGAATACCGCGACGTCTCCATGCTCTGACGAAGCCCGGCTGGTCAATCCGCTGGGCTTTACCGTAACCAGTTGGCGTACCGATAAGGAGAGGCGCTGAATGACGCCGTTTTTCTTTGCCCGCCCCATCCGTCCCGCCGCTCCTTTGCCTGTGCATCGGCGGTTTTGCTTTGCAGCACCGCCGCCGCCGATCCGCGTATCCGCACTGAAAACTACAGCACCGAGCGCGTCTATACCGTCTATGCCAAAGTCGGACGTGCCGCAATGGTGCAACTGCAGGATCGGCGAATATCTTGATGCCCGCCATTCTGCCCTGGGCATGGGCGACGCAGCGGCATGGAAGGTTTCCGTCAAAGGCAACAACATCCTGTTCAAACCGACCGAAGAGAAGCCGGCTACCAATATGATTTTTGGTCTCCGACAAACGCACCTATCGTCTTTGATCTCAAAATCGCCGGAGCCAAACAGCCGCCGACCTATGTGATGCGTTTCCGCTACCCCGACGACATCCGCCGCGCCAAAGCCGAACAGGAAGAGAAGCGCCGTACTGCCGAGGCTGCATTGAATGCCGCCGGTGGACTGCAGGCAATGAGCGACAACCGCAACTACTGGGGCTACGGCGACAAACATCTCGCACCCACTGCTCTCATGGGATAACGGCCGCTTTACCTATTTCCACCTCGACAACGGCCGCGCCCCGCCGACGGTGTACCGCATCAATGCCGACGGCAGCGAAAGCCTGACCGACAGCCACACCGAAGGCGACACGCTGATTGTCCACGAAACCGCCGCCAAGTTTGTGCTGCGTTCCGGCAACTCGGTGCTGGGTATCGACAACCGCAGCTACGACGGCACCGGCACCTTCAACCGCACCGGTACGGACGACAAAGAATCCGTCCGTCTTTTGAAATAGAAAGGAATCCTGATGGGATTATTCGACCGTTTCCGCTGCACCGAGCAAAACAGGGACTTTGCCCCGGTAGGCGACGGGCAGCCTGAAAGCATGTTTGAGAAAGTAGGCGATCCGCAGCTTGAAGGCGGGGTGCCGGATGTGCAAAAGCGCTCCGGCACATCCAAAAGCCCGCAGCAGATGGTACTGCTCGGCGTCGCCCTGCTCGGCAGCGGGGCTGGCCATTGCCGGCCTGATGATTTGGCTCAACCGCACCCCGTCGGCAGAGAAAGAGGAAAAAGAGCTGCCTGAAATTGCCGCCGGCAGCCAGTACGATATGGCGGCAGAGCAAGCCCGCCTGCTGGCAGAACAGCAAAGAGCGGCCGCATCCGTTCCCGAAGGCGTGGAGACGGAAGAGGAGAAAACTCCGCCCGCCTCGTCCCCTGAAGGGCGTCCCCTGCCGAAAACGCAGCCTGAAACCCAGCCGACCGAAGCCTCCACGCCCGAACCGCCGCCCAAAGACCGCCGGCTGACCGGCGAAGTATTGGTGGCAACCGACAACGGCGGAACATCATCCGCGCAGTCCGGCGTTTCTGCCGACGGCGGTGCCGGCAATGCCTCCGCCATCGGTACCAACGATCCGTACATGAGCGACAACCCGCCGGAAGAAGGCGGACAGGCGCAAATGTCGGACTGGCCGGCAGGCTCAATCCCACCTTTACCGCCTCCGTCCAGCGGCACGCCGCGCAAGCAGCGATTATCTCTTTAGCCAAAGGCACCAATATCCCCTGCACCATGCAGACCAAGATTGTTACCACCCAACCCGGTTTCACCCTGCTGCATCGTCGAAAAAGACGTTTATTCCGCCAACGGCAGTGCTGCTGCTTGAACGCGGCAGCAAAATCACTGGCGAACAGGCATCCGCCCTGTTACAAGGCCAAGCGCGCGTATTCGTGCTGTGGAACGAAGCCGAAACGCCCTACGGCGTGCGTGTCGCATTAGCCAGCCCCGCCGCCGGCCAACTTGGCGAAGCCGGTATCGGCGCACGGGTGAACTACCACTCTGGCGGCGCTTTGCGGGGCAGTGATGATCAGCCTGATCGGCGATTTGGGCAACTACGCCTCCAACCGCCGCAACAGCAAGGGTAACGGCGGCCAGACCTTCAACTTCGACAACACCTCCGAATCCGCGCAGGACATGGCCACCGAAGCCCTGAAAAACAGCATCAATATTCCGCCGACCGGCTACATCAATCAGGGCAGCCGCATCAACATCATCGTCGCCCGCGACGTGGACTTCGGCAGCGTGTACGAACGGGTCAGCTCTCATTGGCACGAACCCGCTGCGCACCGGCCGCCGCTAGGCAGCAGGCAGCCTGAAAACGGAAACCGGCTTTTCAGGCTGCCTCGCAGTCTCAACCAACGACGGCCATTGCGAGCGGATCGTCTCATAGTCGAAACCTTCCTTTCCGGGGTAGCATGACTGCAAAACAACCCCACTGCATAGGAGCTGTTTTTGCTACCCATCCCGCAGCAATCATCCACAACAAGGCAGCCTGAAACCTTTCAGGCTGCCTTTTCCTATTGGAATGCCATGCACGAAAAACCCATATCCGCGCCGACGCCTCCGCACTGAATTTTCTCGACAAACTCGGCATCAACGACCAGCTTGCCCGCGACGGGCTGACCGAAGTCATGATTAACCGTCCCTACGAAATGTTTGTCGAAGGCAGCTTCGGCATCGAGCGCATAGAAAACCCCGAACTGTCGCTGGACAAACTGATGAAGCTGGCCAACGTACTGTGCAACTACAACGACAAGCACATCAGCGCCGCCAGTCCCATCCATTCCGTAACCCTGCCTCGCCGGCGAGCGCGGCCACATCATGATCCCGCCTCCGTGAAGACCGTACCGTGGTGATGGCCATCCGCAACCCTCCACCAGCCGCTTCTCGCTGACGGCTACATCGAAACCGGCCGTTTGCAGGGTTTTGACGACGCCTCGCGCTACGGCAGCGCAGGCAGCCTGAAGGACGGCGCGTCGGGCGCAAGCAGCATCGAGATTGACGGCCGCCATTTCCGCGACATCAGCGACAAAATGGGTCTGCCGCACGACGCCGCTGGCCGATTGGCAGTACCAAATGCTCGAAGCCAAAAGCCAACCGCGATCCGGATACCTTCTTCCGGCTGGCCATCACCCGCAAACTCAACATCTGTATGGTTATGCGGCACCGGTTCCGGCAAAACCACCTTCACCAAAGCATTAGTGGACATGATTGATCCGCAAACCCGGCTGATCACCATCGAAGACACCCACGAACTCGATACCCCCAATCATCCCAACCATGCCCACTTGTTCTACAAAGAACACATCACCGCCAAACAGATTATCGCCGCCTGCATGCGTCTCAAACCCGACCGCATCCTGCTTTCACCGAGCTGCGCGGCGACGAAGCGTGGGACTACCTGTCTGCACTGAACACCGGCCACCCCCGGCGGCCTGACTTCCGTCCACGCCAACGACGCCCGCAGCGTCCACTACCGCATCGCCCAACTGGCGATGGAATCGCCTGCGGGCAAAGCCATGCCCTACGACTACATCCTCAACACCGTGCGCACCACCATCGACGTTGTCTGCTTCTTCCACCGCACCTACATGACCGAGCTGTATTTCGACCCCGTGGAAAAATATCAGGCATTGCGCGGCAAGGCATAGAGGCGGACGGCAAAGGGAACAGATAATATAATGGCTTAAGGAAAAACATTATGAATATTAAATATATAATGAACGCATCTACGCTGTTTACAATTTTTTTATTAATACTGATTGATTGGTTATCCGGATGGAAAGCCATATCCTTTATTTTAGGGAATTATCGGACAAAGGCCGTCTGAAACTTTTCAGACAGCCTTTGTGCATTTCAAAACAAGTAAACGCAAAAGGAAACCCATGAACGACAGCGACATCCTGCGTGAAATTCTGCATACCCTGCACCAAATCCGCGACCGCCTGCCCGAACCCAGACAACGACCGTTCCCGCAACAGCAGCCTGAAACCGCCGGTAGAAACCCGGACAATCCTGCCCGCCTGCGGGTTTTAGGCGATATTGGGCGAGAGTCAGTCATCCGCACCAACCCTGCCTGTCGAACCGACGTGTATGGGCAACTCGCTGAAACGTTCGTGTAACGGGTCAATGCGCCGTTGAGCTGTTTCAAAAGGCATCTTGGCCGAATGCCGCTGACCGCCCATAAAACTTGTCCACCGCCAATATCAGCGTGTGTATACGGTCGGTTCCTGTTCCTCCCATTTCTGCGGATAGCACCGTTTCCGCCGCAAACAGCGTCAGCGTTTCCAGATAAGCGCCATTGCCTGAATTTGTTTTCAAAGCCGCCAACTCTTCCGATTGGCGGTTTTCTTTTGATTTTACATTTGCTCTGATTCCGAAAAAGAAAGGCCGAGTATGCCATACGACAACAACACTCTGTATCTAATGGGCTATCTGGGCAGCGATCCTGAAGGCGGTTATTTTGCCGACGGCAATGCGCACGCCAAGATTTCCGTCGCCTGTAACGACAGGCGGCGCGAGCAAAGACGGCAAGGAGACTGACTCATGTGGAATGGTTTGCTCGTGTTAGCTAGCGGCAAACCGGGCCGAATTTGCGCTGAAACTATTTGAAAAAGGCAAATTGTGTGGCTGTTTGGGGCAGCATCTGGTCGCGCCACTTTTACCGACAAAAAGCGGGCGGGACAGGATGGTTTATGGGAGCACGGGCAACAAGGTGAAATTTATTGCCGCATCCAAAGGAAACGAAGATGGCGGTGGGCGCAACAACGAGACTGAGACGGCGGCGCGTCGGCTGGGCTGATTGCCGCCTGCTGCTGACGGCTTCCAGGCCGCCGGAAGCCGTCATCCATTTATACGGAGAGACCGATGTCCGAACCCCCAAAATTGCCCGCGCCAAAGGTTCCGGTTTGGGCATTACCTTTATCGCCGCCGGCGGCTGTATCTGGCGCGTTTGCGCTGACCCGCTGGCTGGATCTGAAAAGCGCACCCGCCCTGGCCATGCTGCCGCGCTACTGGGAATACTTCTGCCCGCCTGCCGCAGAACTTCCGCTTTCCGCTGTATGCGGCATCCGGTCTGGCCGTAGTGGTGGCCGTTGCGCCGCTGTTGATTATTTTGGCAGTGCTGTTTGCTGTCCCAAACGTGAACTACACGGCTCGGCACGCTTTGCTAACGGTGCGGAAATCGCCCAAACCGACTGCTCGCAAACCGCCGGGCCAAGCAGGAAAAAGGTAAGCCCCTGCCACCGCCGACCGCTGTTGCGGCAAAGGCAAACGCGCTGGGGCGGGTAACGAGTTTTGTTCGTCGCCGCCCGCACCGTGCCGGTAAGGGTGGTCGCTGATTGTCCTGAACTGCTTGAACTACCGCGAGCAGCATGGTGATATATGATCCCAAGTCTCGAAAAATTTTCTGCCGACTGCCGGCTACCGTGCCGCCGTCGGTCAGTCGAAAGTGTTTCGTTCAATCCCGGCGGTCTGATGCCGGGCATGAGCAAAGCCGACTGTGATCGACGACGAAGCTCCACTGTGCCAAGCTGTCGGCACAGGCTGCACAAATTACCGGCTTGAAAAAGCCACCGTTGGAACCTTTACCCTACGTCCTCACGCAATCCGCTGTTCATGTATAAAGACGTGTCCAACATGGCTGCCATCATGCTGCCGATGAGCCAAAAAGCAGCGGCGGCAACGACAGCTTCTGGGTGGAATCTGCGCGCAATCTCGTTTTGTCGGCCTGCCCTGTATATGCTGGAAACCGAACACGAACGGCCGAACCGTGATGCCGATTACCGCGAACGCAGTACCCTGTCCTATCTCTACCGGCTGACCACACCCGCCGACGGCCAAACCCTGACCGACTGGATCAAAAAAGAGCTGGAAACGCGCAAACGCAGCGGCAAACCCTTAAGCGATGCTCGCCAAACCCTGCTTTCCGGCTTTGCCAACGGCAATGCCAAAACCAGCCGACATTCTCGCCACCATGACCGCCCTGCCCGGCATCTTTCTCGACCCCGTTGTCGAAGCGGCCACTTCCGGCGACGATTTCCGGCTCGACGATCTGCGCCGCAAACGCATGACGGTGTATATCGGCATCAATCCTACCGAAACCGCCACCTTCAGCCGTCTGACCAATCTGTTTTTCAGCCAGCTTGTACAGGTGAACGTTGCCCAAGGCTTCGCCGGAAAACAATCTCGATGCAAACGGCCAGACCACACTGCCTTCCAATGTTCTACCGCTGATGGACGAGTTTCCCGCATTGGGCAACGTCCGCTATCCAGGAAGGCGTCTCCACGTCGCCGGCTACGGATTTTCGGCATGATGATCATTGCCCAGTCGCCCGCGCAGATCGAAGCCGTACGGCCGCGAAAAACGCCCGCACCTTTTTCTACCAACTTCGCCGTCTCGCGCCATCTTCACCCCGCGCGACCAAGCCGAAGCGGAAGAGTACAGCCGGATATTGGGCAATGAAACCGTCAGGCTAAACTCGTCTCGCAGCAGCGGCAGCGCAGCAGCCGCAGCCAAAGCACCAGCGACGTGAAACGCGCCCTGATGTACGACAGCGAGATCAAACAGATGCCGATGGACAAGCGCATTCTCGACATGGCTGCCGCCCGCCCCATCTATGCCGACAAAAATCCGCTACTACGATGATCCCGCGTTCAAAGAACGCAGGCATGGACATCTTTATCCCTGACCTGCATTTGAACAGGTAGCGTGAAAACGGCACGATGATCAGCTGCAGCCCATCCCGCGCGAACAGGTCAAAAACACCCATCCGTCCGACTACGGCAACAAGCAGGAGCTGGCACAGATCTGCACCGATTTGGTCAGCGGCGATCCTGAAACCGCTGTCCCGTTTGCCCGCAGCCCTGAAAGGCAGTTGGCATTGAAACCATGCCCACCGTCCGCGCCTATGCTCGCCGACAGCACGGCGAGCGAGCACCCCGCCGTTTGACGGTGAAGATCGAAAACGGCATCGCAGACGCTTCCGGCGACGGCCAAGCGTAGCGACGATGCGGGACACTGAATCCGGAAAACGGCGGCGGCCTGTTCGACAACATAGAAGACCAGGCAGCCTGAAAGGGGCTTTCAGGCTGTTAGCACAACCCATAAGCAACTAGCGCGTCTGAAACCTGTTTTCGACGGCTCTTTCCATTTCCACTTTCGAGCACCCGTTATGGCCAACGACTAGCGCCCCACCCACCTACGACAGAGTTCAGGCCGCCCTGAGCTCACATTCCCACCCCGCCACCCACAACGAATGGTATCCGATCGCCATTGCATCGAAAGACGCCTCGCGAAAACGGACTACCCTGTGGGACGAATGGTCTAGGCAGGGCAAAGGCTACAACAGCAGCGTCGTCAAATCGACATGGAAATCTCGCCACGCCCAAACCCGGCGGCATCACCGCCGCCACCCTGTTCAGGCTTGCCCGCGACAACGGCTACCGTCCTGAGCGTCCCTACGTTCCGCCTCACATACCCGAACAGAGATGGCTGCCCGTGAAGCCGAACAGCGCGCTCCGGTGACGCAGCTGTTGCCCGCGAACTGGCAGAAACCCGCCAAAAGAGCCGCCCGAAAGCCTACGGCATCTGGAAAAACGCCGATAAAAACCGTCGGATCTGGAAACCATGCCCATCTGCAGCGCAAAGGCATATGCTGAAAACCGAACTGGTGCGCGGCATCCGCCAAAACGAATACCGAAGGGCAGCGGCAGCTTGTTATTCCCCCGTATCAGGGCGGCGAACTGGTTTCCTGCAAACCATCAATGAAGCGGGCGGTAAACACTTTCTCAAAGGCGGCGAAAAAGCGGCAGTTGCGCCGTACTCGAGAACTTGAGCGCGCAGCGCACAAAGGCATCGTACTCGGCTGAAGGTTTCGCCACCGCCGCAGCATCCGCAAAGCTACCGGCGCGCCCGTTGTTATCACCTTCGACAGCGGCAATATGATCCGCATCGCCGAAAACATGGCTACCCGTCTGTTCTGAAAACCCAGCGCGTCATACTGCTGCCGACAACGACCTTCCGGCACCGGTCTCTGCCGCCGCCAGCCGCTGCCGTTATTCCGGCGGTCTGCGCCCGCATCGCCCTGCCTGATTTCAGCCCCGAAACCGTTGCGCGCGCTTTTCAGGCTGAGCACGGCGCATGGACGAAAGAGCCGACCGTCGAGAAAACCCGCCCACCGACTTTTAACGATCTGCACCCGCCGCAGGGGATTGATGCCGTCAGCGCAGATGGCCACAGCTCCCGCCGCAACCTGAAAGGCAGCCTGAAACGGCAAAACCCGCAGCGCAGGCAAATCTGACAACGAGCGGCAATACCCCTTTTGAGCAGGCAGTAGACAAGGTGGTATCAGGCAACGTGCCCGCCGGTTACATCAGCCTTGGCACAACGCCCGACGTGCTGCAGATGCTGGGCGTACCGCAAGGTAAAGTCCGCATTTCCGGCGGCACGATTGAAAAACTGCAGGCCGATTACCTGAACCGGCACAATGCCTACGATAAAAACCGCCATGCGGTGAACCCTGAAGATTTAAAGCTGCTGCCTGGCGAAATAAACGACCCGGTAGCGGTATTCAAATCAAGCACGCAAAGCACTTCCTTTGTGGTGCTGACCCAATTGTATGAGCGTGAAAACGGCAAAGAAAAACCCATGATCGCAGCAGTGCACTTGAGTAAAGGCAAAGGCAAACACGCGGATTTAATCGACGTGGTGAGTGTGTACGGCAGAAGCGATACACAGTTGAACGCGCTTTTCAGAATGATTTGCTGTACATGCAAAACGAAAAAGAGTCCGGGAATTTTTGATCACCCATCCGCTTTAATTGCATTGGGATATTACGTCTAAAACCGAACTCTAGCGCAGCTATTAAAACAGAAAGCGATTTGGCGCAATGGCAAAATGCCCGCAGACAGTCTGAAACCAACGCGCATCCGAAACACCCCGCCCCGAAGCCGCCTGCACGCGGTTTCTTTCATGCCTGCCGCAAATGCGGCGCAAAGACCAAACAGGAGCAACACATGGCGCAACAACCCGAAAGGCGAGACTGAAACTCCAACTCAGAAACCCGCCGCATCCCTGACGGCAACGATATCTTGCCTACGAAATATGGGAGCAGGACGGCAGGCACTATGCCGTACCCACCGACACATTCGGCAAATTGTTCAACTATCCCGTTGTTCCCGCACAAGGCGCACAGACGGCGCAAGCGGCAGAAGCGGCTGATTACACCCATCAGACTGTATCAAAAACAACTTTATCAGCACGGCATGGCAGAGCGAAAAGGTCAGGCCAAAGTGTACGGCTGGGCGAATTACCCACCTTTCTGCCGGTCGTCAAAACCGGCAGAGACCGCAACACGGTGCGCTACGAAAACAACGGATACCCACAGCGTCGGCTACCGCTCGACATCGAACGGCACGATGCAGCGCGCGATGCCCCAGTGCCGTTGAGAAACAGGCAGCTGCCGCCCGACAACCCGTCAACGACTGGTTTGCCTAATCCGGCCCATATCCGCTGCATCACAGGCCGGCTGCGCCCGCAGCGTACTGGATAAGCGCCGATTACCGGGACTACGGCGAAATGACCCGCGCCAGACTTTATCCGCGAGCGCATAGCCAGAAGGCTGACAACCTGTCGCGGCAGTACGATCTGCAGGGCAAACCTACCGGTGCATCTGGTCGCCCGACGGCAGTACCGGCGCGACATCACCGAAACCGAAAACAGTTCGCCGACTCGCTGGGCACAACGGCAGCAGCCTGAATACCTAACCTACACAGGAAAACGGCTGGCGGTAATCCGCACCCGAAAAAGCAGCCTGAAAACCCCACTGGAATCCTCCGCTCCATCCGCCGATCCCGAGTGGAGCAGACCGTTGCCGACCAGCGCAGGCTGGACAGCGAACGCCGTGCCGAACGCGCCCCGTGGCGCGACTTTTCCGCCCGCTATCCGCAACGGCGGACCTGCAGCCTGAAAAACGAACCGAATACGCAGCAGCCAAGGGTGGAGACGATATTGAAGCCGGACGTCTGGTCAACAAACTGCTGAAAGAAGAGACCGTGCAGCAGTTCCGCGAAATGATCGGCGACAGAAAGCCGGTGATTGTTTCCGTATCGGCCACGGAAAGTGCCGGACGCAACAAAATCCCATTAGCCATGGCGCAGGCACTGGCAGCCGTCTGACTTGCTAGTCAGATACCGATATCTCAGCATGATCAACAAAGCTAAGCTGAACCGGATCCAGCACGACCACCGCTTTAGCCTTCCAGCCGGTATCGACGGCCAGCGTGGAGGCGCAGACATCACCCATTGTGGACGACACGCTAGCCGTCGGCGGAACGGTGGCCGCACTACGCGGCTACATCGAAAACCGGGGCGGGCATGTTGTCGGCGCAGGCGTGATGACCGCACACGAAGGCGCATTGAACCTGCCGGTCAAACAGGCTATGATAGACAACATACTTCCCGCAAACACGGGAATGCAATGGACAATTATTGGAAAGAGGAATTGGATATGGAATCGACTCAACCCACCAAGGAGAAGCGCTGGTCACCCAACGCCGCTCGGGATGTTGAGCAAACTCAGAGATCGAAATTGCAGAGGCAAGACTCTCGAGCGAATCGCTCGCCCGACTGAACAAATCTTTACCCCATCCCCCGGCAGCAAGAACGCCCCGACGGAATAGCCCCGAATCTAACCAAAGCCGCCGCACCCGATGCAGCGGTTTTTCCATGCCCGCCGAAAAATGCAGGTCAGACCGAACAGGAGCAAAACATGGCACAGCAAGCATCACCCCGCAGGCCGCGGCAAGGCAGCCTGAAACCACCACCCGCACCCGCTGAACCTGCACCGAAGCAGCATTTGTCGTATATCCGGCAGAAACTATGGCGATGCCTCCCGCGCCGTAAGTCGATGCCGACAACCGTGCAATCCATTTTTACGAATCCGACTTCAAAAAGTACATGAATTTGACGATATAGCACCAACATCGATACAGGGGTCCTACGCCCGAAGCCATACAAGCGCAGATGGATAAAGATCCGGTACGTGCGTTATTACGGTATCACCCACAACGACGGCAGGCAGGTCTTTTTCCCAGAAACGAAAAAGGCTGGTCGTCGCCGCAAAAAGGCAAAACGCCCCGAAGCCACGCCTGAACTCGCCAGGAAGCCGCTGCACCGATGCAGCGGTTTTCGGCAGTCACACCGCACAGGGGCAAAAGTATGGTGCAACAATCCGAAAAGCAGCCCAGAAAAACATCACAACGCTATACACGTATAAGAGAAGTGCTTAAAAGCAATGTATCCGATGGTACAGAGTTGGTTTTTCAACGACGACATCACACTGCTCTCCCAACCTGTGCGTGTCTTTTGAATACCGCAAAGGCAACCATTCTGCGTTCTTACCGGCGTTTTGAAATTGCAGATGGGAAGTTGAATATGACGCATCTAATGGATGAGACAAGCCGATGAACCAGTCGCTCGTGATTCTCTAGGATATAACAACCAAGAAGCCAACAAAGTTGCCATACTGTTTACACAAGTAGCTAATGATTATCTAACCAACAGGCACAATCCAAAAATCAGTCCATACCTGAAACAAGGCAGCCTGAAACCGCACAACGGCAACCGCCGCCCCAATACCGGAAGCGGCAGGCGAAACGAAAGAGGAAAACGGCATCGAATACGGCGGCAGCCGCACACAGATGCCGTCCGCTCCGAACCGGAAAACCATCACCGCCGGCGAAGTTCAGGAAAACCTGCGTCGAATCCGCCCGCCGAATGGCTGCAGGATGGTTTCGGCAGCCTGCAACCCTCTAAAACATACGCGATTTCTTCACCAAACGCCCCGAACCGGAAATACCGGCCGCAGTGCACAAAGATGCAGAGCCTGTTGTCGAAACGCCGGCCAAGCCCAAACCCGTACTCGATTTGAATTACGAAACCGCTGCCGGTTTGGATGCCCGCTATGTCCGTTACGACGGCCGCTATCTCGATCCGAACAACGCCCGCACCGAGTTGTTTGAAGACAAAGGCGCGAAAATCAAAACCGCCCGCGAAGACGCGCAGACCATCAGCGATATGCTCGATACCGCCCAAGCCAAAAACTGGGACAACATCCGCATTTCCGGCAGCCGCGAGTTCAAACGGCAGATGTGGCTGGAAGCCGAGTTGCGCGGCATCTCCCAACAGCGGCTATGCGCCGCTAAAGAGGATCTGCCATGCGCAGACCAGATGCGCGCGGCACGCGAGCGCAACAGCATCGAAGCAGGCGGTATCAACCGGACGGCCGAACCGTCTGCCCGCAATCCGTCGCGCAAGGCAGCCTGAAACCGGCAAAGCGCACACAACCCGTCCGAGCAGCAGTTTGTCCCTGACGACAGTGTTAGCTGAAGTCCGAAGCCGAAAACCTGCGCAGACACGCGCCGAAACACCGGCACAGACACGGGCAGCCAACCGTGCGGCGGAAACCGCTGCGTACAGGCGGCTCGGCGAACGGCAGTCCGTACCTGAGCCCGATAGCGGCCGGACTGCGGACAAGTCCCCAAAGATCCGTCGGCGCCCAACCATGCGCCGCTCGAAGCCGCCCGCGCCGCCTCATTCAGCCAAGGCCGACAAGCCGTCCAAAGCCGCCAGAGAACAGTTGGCCAACCACGAACGCGCGACTTCGCCGAAGCGGTAAAAGGTATCTCCCGAAAACAAGCACGAATCTCGCTATGCTGAACTTTTTACACCGGCATGCAAAAGCGGATGAGCGGTACCAAACTGACATGCCTGGAACCCACCGCAGCGGCAGAACGCAACCGGACTCAGCCTGAACAGCAGCCCGGCCAGCCCAAAACGGCGCGACGACGGCATGGACATGGATCGCTGATGCCGGACAGACCGTCTGAAAACGGCGATGGTTTTCAGACGGCCTGAAAGAATGGGGAGAGAATGAACAAAACCGCTGAAAGTATACGGCCTGCCGCTGAAGCGTACGAACGCTTGTCGGAATTATCTCGCACACACGTTACGGAAAACCGAATATTTTTCGCTTTGCGCGAGATTTACTGCTGGCCGCTGGGAGAAAACAAAACGGAAGCGGTCAGGGCAGATTTTTAGCAATGAGAGAGACAAGGTTGAACTCAAATTGCCGCACTCATCTGTCCAATGGCTGATATCATGAAAACAGGCCAAGATGTCCGCAAACCGAAGCGGCACTGCACATCTTGGCCGAGTATGCTGAACAAAAACTGGTTTTTGACCGACAATGAAATCGCCGCACTGTACCAGTCCAACGTCCAGCTCGGTGCCATCGGCCGCAACCTCAACCAAATCGCCCGCCATCTGAACGCTGGTGAGAGCGCGTCCCTCGTCGGACAGATACATCAGGGATTAGAAAAAATGATCCGCAACCATACAAAAACAGGTTTCCGCCATCATCCGCGACCATCGGCAGCGGCAGGAAAACTGAACAGCCGAGCTTTGTCAGCAGGCAGCCTGAAACCCGAACAAGGTTTCAGGCTGCCTTTTTCGTTTGTACAACGGAGAAAAACCATGAAACACACCGATTTGGACAAGTGGTATACATGACACTTTTTGCCGTTCAGGGACGGCGGCATCCGCTTTCCGGCGGTAGCAGACGTCCCCTGAAAACCGGCACTGCCCTCACTCAACCTGCGCGCGGCCGCACGCAAGCATCCTGAAGTGATGGTCAAAATTCCCAAACGCCACAGCAGCAATTCCAAAGGCATGAAGGGCATCCGCAACCATCTCGACTACGTTTCCCGCAACGGCAAAATAGAGTTGGAAACGCAGGACGGCGAAAAGCTCCACGGCAAAAAGGCCGTCAAAACCACCTTTGACCACTGCGGCGCGACACCCTGGGCATCGAAGAAGAAAACCAAACACCGCGAAGCCCTCAACATCGTTCTCTCCATGCCCGCCGGCACACCGCCGCAGGCCGTACTCAACGCCGCCCGCGAGTTTGCCGCCGAGCAGTTCAAAGGCCACCGTTACGCCTTCGGCCTGCACCACGAATCCGACGATCCGAAAGAGCCGCCGCACCCGCACGTCCACCTGTGCGTACTGATGCGGGACAGCATGAGGCAGCGCATCAACCCGCGCAAAAACGATCTGTTTGAGTGGCGCGTGCTTTGCCGAAAAACTGCGCGACGAGGCGTGCAGTGCGCCGCCACTCGCCGCCAGCACCGGGGTAAAACGGTTAGCAGAGAACGGCACCGTCCGCGCCATCGACCGCCGGCTGGCTCAAACGGCAACCGGGCAACAAATCCCGCGTCAGCACCGGAGCGCGACCGCAGCCTGAAAAGCCGCCCTGCAAAACGGCCGTCGGCCGGACAATCCCTACTGCAGAAAAAGCACGGATACCCGCGCCCAACTGGTCAAACGCTACAAAGGGCTTGCCCGCAGCCTCTACGCCCCGGCATGAAAAACCGAAGCACGCGACATCGCCAAACTGGCGCAGCAGCTTGCCGAAGCCGGCCACGATACGCGGATGCAGCAGGAATACGACAAACAGCGCACCGCCTTGCTGCAGCTCAAAACAGGCACAAGCGCACAAACAGCCTAAAACACCCAAACCGCAGCGGCCGGAGCGCGACAACGGCGACATCGAACGCTGAGCCGGTATTCCTTCAACCATCAGACCACACAGCAAAAAGCAGCCTGAAACGGTATCCGTACCGCTTTTCAGGCTGCTGTGCCACCGAGTTTTAATCCGACCACGGATTAATAACCTTCACCCTCGCCGCACGGAAAGGAGAAACGTCCCGCGTTGCCACAACCATTCTATGCAATTTTGCCGTAGCCGCGATATAGCCGTCCGCAGCGGCAACCGCTTTGCCCTGTTTGCGGGCGGTCGAACGTATTTGTGCATAAACCGCCGCCGCCGCCGCGCTCGTCAAAAAGCCAGAATCCGCCCTTCAAACAACGGAAATATTTTTGTTTTCCAAACGATCGGCCAGTAAATCCCTTTTGCGGCCGTCAGCATGCACGGCAGTCCCCAGCCGCAATTCCGCAACCGTAATGGCAGACAAATAGAGGGCATCCCAAAGCTGTTCGTCCAGCCATGAAAGGACTTTGGCATCAGGAGCAGGGACGCAAGGCTTCCGATACAACATTGGTATCCAGCAGAATCATTCAAAATCCACTTCGATATTTGTTGATCTGTCGCGGACATCTTCCAATTCCACGCCACCAATTTCCTGGCCTATTCCGACCAAAAGCGTTCCCAAGCGAACAGGATTTTTAGCCTGTACGGCGGCATCCAGTATCAGGCGGATTTCAGCCTCTGTGCTGCAGCCGGCTGCCCGTGCCCAGGATTTGATCGCGTTGTGGGTGCTGTCTGACAGATTTCTGATGAGGACGGATGCCATGATTTGTTGTCTCCTAAGACAAAGCAGACTAATGCTATCAATTTTTAAACTGATAGCAACACTTAGGGCTTGCACCGTAGCCGCGCAGCGGCGTTTCCGCCGTGAGGCGGAATTCTCCCCGATAAAGGGTCGCTTTTTGTCGGCGCAAGCTATCCTGCGTTCTTAGTTTTGTATTGTTTATGTTGTTTTTGATTTTGTTTTTGAAAAATGAAAAAAATTCCGCGCTGACAATAACAGCCTTTTATTTACAGTTTTAAAACCCCTTAAAGTTCAAAAATATCCCCTATATTTTTGCCAATACTTAACAAACTAACCATTAAATTATATTTTTAATTAACGTAAAAATTAACAATAAATGTATTTATATTTTTCAATAATTAACTGTAATTATGGGTTTATACATACTATAAACGTTTAAAATGTCGGTAAAATAGGTTTATAAGTATGTTTTAAATATTTTATGTAGTTATAAGCGTTTATAAAAGGTTTATACGATGGACAAAAGATAACGGTAGATGAGTTTATGACTCAGAGAAAGGCAGCGGCAAAGTCTTCAAGACTAGATCCGTGGGCTGATGATATTTTCACGCTGAAAGACAACGCTATACCCAAAAGCAAATATTGGAGTTTTTTGGAAGCCAACGGCATCAAGGTCAGCCAGATGACATTGAGGTGTGTTTATCCGTTCGCGCCAAGAGAAACAGGACGGCAGTAGCATCTCATTGCAGGAAAAAGCCGGGCAGGCAGGCGAAGGAAAGGTGGGCAGAAGCAACAAATTGATGTGCCGCCTTCAGAGCAGGACGAACACAAATCGGAAAAGCCGGAAACAACCACGATGCCGGAAGACGAACAAAAAGAGGCTGAGCGTATCCGTAAATTGACGATATCCATGTAGGGAACAGAAAGTTCGAATAGCCGGCTAAAGATGTGGATGTAAAAAGATCTGATTTGAAACAGGTACGGCTGTCCACAAATAATGTGGATAAGCTGCTTCATCAGTTTCTAGCGGCTATTTTCCTTTTGCAAAACTTCGCCTGTTTTTAAGCAACGGGAAAAAGACCGCCCTGATTTCATTCCGGCGCGCTGTGAGCCACTCCAAAAATAAAAATCAACCCCGCCAAAGCAGCCTTCAGGCTGCTTTTTCCTATACCTGTAGTCTCTGCAAGTCATCTCTGTATAGAGTCCGGCTTTTTGAGCAAAGAGCTTGTACCGTTTTTGTGCAGTGTACTTTGTCCGATTTGTACAAAAGACATGATAAAAAGGGAAATTTTAACAGGCGAAAAACGGCCGAAAATCAGGGACCGTTTTGCCGAGAAAACCGGCCGTTTCGCAGAGCATCCGCCGGCGGCTTTTAACGGCTCGGGCGGGGAAAAATTGGCAGTTTGGGCAGGGAAAACGGCCGGTTTTACGGTTTGCAGGCAGCGACAAGCGGCTGTACCGTAAAGTCAGCCATTTCAGCATTTTTCAGAAGATCCAGCGTTTTTCGCCGGGCTTCGTTGTCGGATTGCGATTGCGGGGCGGCGGATCGGGCGGTGGTTTGGCCTTTTCGGCCATTGTTTTTGATACTCGGCCATCATAGCGGCGTTGCCGTCTTTGACGACAGCGGGCTTGGGGCGGTTGTCCGGGGCGTAGAAGCCGAACCAGCCGCCGTTGACGGCATTAGTGATGATGAGGACAGATCCAGCTTTCTCTATGAAAGCCGGTCAGGATTTTGAGCAGGTTTTTCTTCTGCGCAGCAGTCAGGGCTTTTCGCCTTTTTCCGCACGCATTTTGAGATAGGCATTCCATGATCCAAAGGCACAAAGGCAGACAGCCTGAAACCGTCGGCATCGAACTGTTCGCCAGATTTGAATGCGGGCGCGGGAAGGCCGCGCACTTTGGTGTAAATCAGCTCGGCCAGTTTGGCCACGTTCAACAGCCAGTGCATTTTGCCGTGAACGCCGCCGCGCCGGTATTGGATGATGCCCAAATCAGCAGACAGGTACGCGCTTTCTGATAAGCCGCGCCGGGTCATGCGCCCAGCTCTGCTTTCAGATGTTCGGCGGTTTTGTAAATCCACCCGCAGCGCTCGCGGTAATCCGGCTGCTGTTCTGCCCATTCCGTCAGTGGAACAGGTTGGCCAGCAGTTCGCACGCCTGCATATTGCCGTCGCACAGCGGAATGAAGTCTGTGTACAGCGGGGAGAAGGCTTGCGTCAGGTGGGGTTTGAGATCAGGGATGAGCATTATCGGGGATGCTGTTAGCGACTGAATTATTTTTATAAAACGCTGCGTCAACCTTTAATTTTTCCCCGTGTGAAACGGGCAAGGCGATAGCTTGTTTTTCCGGGACAACTTCTTTCCACTGTGTAACAGCAGATGAACTGATTCCTAGAATTTCAGCAATGGCCGCTTTCGTTCCAAAAATCTCAAGCGCATCACTCAATCTAACATGGCATATCCAAGCTTTTCAAAAATTAAGAATACTTTAAATTATAGCATTTCAAAGGAAACTTAAGGCAATATCAGTTAAGATGCCTTAATATGTTTTGAGTTTGGATAAAGTTAATGGAAGAGAGCATTGGTCAAAGAGATTCAGCAAAGGCGTAAACAGATGAATCTAACCTAAGGAGAATTGGCAGGCAGAATTAAAGGTGTAACTCTGCAGCCATTTCACAGTGGGAATCCGACAAGACCAAAGCCCAACGCTGAAAAATCTTTATGAGTTATCAGTAATTTTTGGTTGTGATTTTAAATGGTTGCTTAGAGGTGGAGATGATAGAAAGATATTGCCATACTCAGCTATAAATACAGGAAATAGAATCCCAGTATTAAATGATAGTCAATTTGATTTATAGGATATTACTCAGATTCCCAACATAAAGGAAACTGAGTTCATCATGCACCTGAATTAAAATGTATCCAAATTTGCTGCATATATCGTTGAAGATGATTCAATGACCCCTGATTTTTAGAAGGGGACGTGATTGTTTTTGATCCCGAAATAAATCCCTTACCTGGTGAATTTGTAGCCGCGCTTGATGAGGAAAAGGGATTTTTCTTCAGAAAGTTTAAATTGGATGAATATAAAGAGGAGAATGGGACGGGGTGGACTTTTATTTTTAACGCCACTGAATGAGGATTATGCCAACTTATACAGCAAAATTCGCAAAATAAAAATTTTTAGGCACAATGGTAGAGCACTGAGATTTACAGAAAGAAAAAACGTTAAATTCAAACAAAGAAAGAGGCAAGCCCTTCAGCTTGCCTTTTTTATTTTCCTCGCAGAATGCGACGCAACAAATTTAAGTTTTCTTAAAAAGTTGTTGCTTTTAAATTCTAAGTGTATCTTAAAAATGACGGAAATCGTAATTTAAGTTCTTTAACAATCCGTCAGCGTTGCAGCCGCCCAGCAGTCAGGGGAAAGCGTTAACAGGCTGCCGGCGCTTATCCGACAGGCCGACGCAAGTAAATGCCGTGCATCCGGGTGGCGCGTTCGCGTCCGGTAACAGGCGGCAGCCGGACGTATCTTGTAATCGGGGCGTATCCCCGATGCGGGGCGATAATCTACGGACAAGCCCCACCGACAATTTTGACTTTAAACCCGCATCTGCGGGCAAACGGGTTGACCCGTCTATATAGAGAGCCGTCTTTTCAGACGGCCTGAACAGTACCCAAATTCAAGCCTGCTTGTGCAGGGGCATGAGCAGGCTTCTGTTTGGGGAATTGTCACGTGATAAGACAAGCAGGAGGTAAGCAAAAAGCAGAACATTATTAAATCAAACCGAACTTTCACGGCAGGCTTGTCGTTTCCACCGGCAGTACAGGCGGAAAAGGACGCAGCAGCGCAGGTGTGGTCTGTCGTTACCGTATACTTTGGGACACCGCAGCTTTGTCTTGGCCGGGGCATTAACGCATGGATGAGGCCGCTATTCTCCTTCAGGCAGCCTGAAACGGTTTTTCAGGCTGCTTTTTCCTAAAACCCAAATCAGGAGATTTGACTACGATTTTTCTAAAAGAACACGCCCCCTGCCGCAGTTGAACGTGCGGGAATCTTTTTACCGCTAGGAGCAGGCATCCCGCCAGGTGGACAGGCTCCCTGGCCGAAAAGGGCGAGGCGGCGTCTATCAGCCCGAGTGTTTAGGCGGGTGGATGGTGCGGATTAGTGCGGACATGAAAAACCGCTTTCTTGCGAAAACGGTCTTTCCAAGTGAGAGACGTAAGGGTAATCACGGTGTAGGAGCTGCGATTATCCTTTTTTTCTGCCGATAAGCGCAAGCGGTGCCGCCGTCCGATTTCCGGCGGCTTTTGTTTCCGCCGCCGGCGGATATTGAGAGTCAATATGAAAGCACGTATCAATCCCTTTTGCCGCTGCCGCTCTTTCCGGCAGTGCTGCCGGTATCAACCGGTGCTGCAGTATTGTTTTTGAGCGGGCAGGGCGGTTGCCGCATCGAGTGCATCCGAAATGCTGAAGGACGAGGTCGGGCAAACTGCTGACCGGAGATAAGAAGCTCTGCGAGGCGATTATGTGTTTATCCAGCGGTACGCGGCCGAGTGAATGCAATCCTGCATTGCACCCGCTATTTTTCCATTCATCACCCAGCAAACTGGGCGACACCATCCGCGCCCGCCGCGATTTCTGAAGCAGTGTCACTGCATCGAACGGAAAACGGTATGCACGGTCTGATTGATGCCATCGCTGACGGTGCCGGCCGCTGCGATGCGGCCAGCCTGACGAAGCTGCGTCAAAAAGGTGAAAGTGCAGAGATGCTATACCGTGAAAAAAGCAGAAAGGTCGGTTTCGGTGCGGTGGGTAACGGCGGACGGCAGGAATGCCGGACTGTGGAAACCTATCAGATCAGCAATGTTCCGCCGTCCTACTGCAGCGCCTATCTCGGCCATGCGTGGACAGACGTGAAAGCAAGTACCCGCTACAAGGGCAGCCTGAAAACGGCGGCGCAAATGGTGAGGGCAGTAACCGGCAGCAAAACAGGGCAGCTTTCAGGCTGCCTAAAGTTCACTCCTGCTTGTCTAATGATTCAGGCAGTTTTTCCGCAGTCCTCCCATTGCTGCGGGTTTTTATTCGGCCGGCCGCCGGCAATTGGGTGGCCGGCATTACAGAGAAAGGTTTTTATGAAAGAAGTCCATTTCATACTGCAGGGAAAGGGCGGTGTCGGCAAGTCGTTTACCGCCTGCCTGCTGGCTCAATATCTGCGCGATCGGGCAGATGCTGCAGTCTATTGTTTCGACACCGATCCCAATGATCACACATTGGCCAACTATGCCGCGCTGCTGCGCCGCAAATTATCGAACTGCTGGATGAGACGACCCAAACCATCGACACCTCCCATTTCGACGGTTTGATGGACAGCCTGATCGATACCGACGGCTACGGAGTAGTGGACAACGACACCGCTTACTTTCGGGCCATTGATGGCCTATATCGCCGAAAAACGACGTTGCCGACATCCTTGCTGACGAAGGCGTGCGCTTGGTACTGCATGATTCCGCTCAACGGCGGGCGGGCGAGGGATGAGTGCTTGAAGGTATGGGGCAGATATTGAAAGCTGTTAATGTCGACGCGGTCATTTGGTTGAACGAGCATAAGGGCAGAATTCACGACAACGGCAAGCCCTTCGACCAATTCAAGGTCTATGAAAAATACAAAAACGCATCGCCGGCATCATCCGTATTCCCGCGCTCAATGCCGACACCTACGGCAAAAACATCGCCGATATGACAGAGCGCAACCTGACGTTTGACGAAATTGATGCCGCCGAATTCGGCCGCTGGGCGCGCAATCGGCTGTTGAAACTGCGCGATACCATTTGGACGCAGTTGGACGATGTTCGCTTTCCTTGCCACGCGAAAAACGGACAACAGGCCGCCGAAGCGGAGAGCCGGTCATAGAAACCCGCTTGACACGTCAGCAGGCAGGCCATCCCGTCCATGCGCCTGCTGGATGCAGATGAGTTGGCGGCCGCCGTCCTGACCCAAGCCGGCTTAAAAATCGACGCCGATGATCCGGCCATGACCGATATGCTGATTCAACAGGCCGTACTGGCTGCGGTTTTCACCAATTTCCAAACGGCTTTGGCGCAGCAACTACAAGCAGGCGACGGCAGGTTTTCAGGCTGCTTTTGGCGAATCCGCCGTCCCGGTTTTGGAAGCGGCACAGCAGATTGAACGCAAAAAGCAGCAAATGGTCGCGGAAATTCTGCAGGCGAACAGCGCCGATCGCGCTGCCAGCCAGCCGAACTGCAGCGCAACGTTTTTCCCAACAAGACGACCAAGCAGGCGCAGCGGCACTGGACGGTTTTACGCGGCAGTCTGAAAAGTCTGCTGCTGAAAGCCGTAATCCTGCTGCTTGTTGTGCAACTGCTGATTTTAGGATTGGCGGTTTGGTTGGTTAAATGAAAGGGTAGTATGATTGATTTAAACAAGATGCTTATATTGGCGATATTATCTCTTACTTTATTTTGCATATATATGGACGATCGATAAAAGTAAAAGAAGTGGGACGCTCGGGACAGATTGTTTGTGCTTGGGATTTTTGGGGTTGTACTGATGCTTATATTTGTGTTGTTGTTCATAGGACAGTTTGGAGTGAGAGCAAAATGAAATTAACCATGACGCGTCGCATACTATTCTGACCAACACTGCAGAAATTCAGGACAACGTTGAGACTAATTTAAAGGTTAAACCAATGGGCTGATACTGGACTGTTTATTGATTCTATGGTGCTTACGTTTTACTGCTTGTTTTTGTGGTTTTCCGGCCAGCAGCGTTTGAGTGGGAATTCGATTAATGTTGGTGCTTGCTGCAGTGCCCTGATTTTTTGCTTTTCTGTCGTCCAATCTCATTTTTATTGAATATATTAAAATTTGGATTAAATAAGGAGTTGTTTTTAGATGTTTAATGCCGCGTGGATGGATGAAGCATTGTCTTATGCTATTAAAATAATAATTATAGTTTTGGAATCATTTCTCCAGTGATACTTTTTGCATAAAAGAAATAACGAGTTTGAGGGAAAGATATTTTATGAGTGAGAGAAAAACAGGCAAGCCCGAAAACCGGAGGATTAATGATGAAATTTGACACAATCAAAGAACGCTTCGATGACGAGAAAGATATCGAGAAATTGAAAAAGATTTTGAAGAGATAGTCTCAGTCGTTTCAAAAATCATTCAATTTTGCTATCACTGTTCAAGTAGTTATTTTTGTTGGTGGTCGCACTCCACCTGGGCGCCTACCTGCGGTATGAAGATGAAAGCCCTTTAAAATTCGTATGTTTTTCTATGGTTGCAGCGATATGGTACTGGCATGCCGTTCTTAAGGGATTGAAAATTAAACGTCGGATTAAAGAAATTCGTGCCGAACTGTATAAGTAAAGGAAAATATAGGAATGAACGAAAAACCATTTATAAAAGGAAGATGAAATGAAAAATGGGATTGGTTCTGATTTTATCTCTTATTGTAATGGCCATCTTAGGTATTGCTAGCTTTCTCCAGTAAGAAGTTACACTGTTACTAAAACTCAACGTGAAAGAATAGAGATTCTAAAACTGGCAAAAACTCTTCAGACCCTGCTATTTTTAAAACAGGCTGAAATAGTCAGAATTGATATTGAACGTGATTATAATCATACATCAAAAATCTGAAAGATTTATTATCAGTCAGAAGACTCATCAGAGATATAGGGTAATGAAGATTTCATTGATGCTGGCATTACCTGTTGGATTTATTTTAGGTATTGCATTTGCATTATATAAAAACTTCAGGATAAAAACATGGATAACATCGTGGACGCTGCTCGTGCATCAGGCAATCCCGAACTATTGAGAATGACCCAGCAGGCCATTGCTGCAGAACATCTGAACAAAAGAATCGCGCAAGTTAAAGCTGCTTCACAATCCGCCGATAAAACCGCCCTGAACAGTAAACCCAAAAGGTGAAAGAATCTCCTGAAAGGAAGGGAAAGATGATGGACTCGAGCAAATTAAGCGGGAACGTACTGCCTTTGAAACATGGTGGTGCGAAGACATTGGTGTGCCTGAACACCATAGAAAAGGTTTACATGCCCTGCTCTCGTTCTATGCGCTTTCTATAGCTGTGTTACTGCCTTTGTCGTTTTTCTTGTTTATGTTTTAAAACCTATTTGGTTTTATTAGGGAAAACGAAGAGATGAAAAAGAATTGGAGTAGAGCAAAATGAAATTAACCATGACGCGTCGCATATATTCTGAACAACCCGCAGAATTGGCAGGGAAAGCATCTTTTGAAATGCACCCACTCGTTAAATTCAGACTCCATCCACTATCTGATGTACTGCGACATTTTTGAAAGAAATTCCGGACGGCCGTCTGAAAAAATAAAAGTGTATGGCGAACGCGCTATCGTTCCATAGAAGGCGAAAAATCCGCTATGCGGATGCCGACCAAGTGGAAAGCGCGGAAGGCTGGTTGGATAAAAGGGCAAACCATGCTGAACACCACACCTGCAACGTTACGATCAGCAAACTGCCGCCGGATGTGATGCCGGCATCCGACCGTTATCCTCATTACCGTCTTGTGCCGCTGGCCGGTAGCGACAGGCGCTACTGCCTGTTTTTCACATCACGCCCAAACACTGGTTGGTATTGGAAGCCAATGCACCGCGCCGCCGCATGGCACAGCTGCTGGGCAGAATGCGGGAAAACGCACCGTATGAAGTTTTTGAAACTCTGGAATAAACACATGGAACAGAACACACCGCAAGATGCGGAACGCCAAATCGCACTGGCCGAAGCGCAAATACTCGGTTTCATTCATGGCAGGGGCGGTTATTCCCTGGCTTACGCTGGTTGAAAAGTATGGGACTGCAGCGCAGAGAGTGGGAAGCCATCAAAGCCGGCTACCCGATACGCTGTTATCTCGATGACAACGATATTGGCGAAATCGAACAAACCGTCAAGGCAGCCTGAAACTTTCAGGCTGCCTTTGTATTAGGAGAAAGAGCATGCCGCCATTAGCATTGCCAACCTATAACGTTGAGGAAGCCGCAGCCTTTCTCAAAGTCCACCCACAGACCGTGCGCGAGCTGATCCGCGACCAAAAACTTGCCGCCGTCAAAGTAGGGCGCAGTTTCGTTATCCGCTACAGCACACTTGACGCTTTTCTAGCTGAAAAAGAGAATGATGCCGTGCAGGCATCACTCCCAAGCAGGAGTGAACAAAATTGTCCAAGCAATCGAAATCCCGACAGGGAATCTATCAACAGGGGCGGCATCTGGTATCTTGACATCCGCCTCCCGGGCGGCACGCGTCTTAGACGATCTGCTGGAACCACAGACAAGCAGCAAGCCCAAGAACTGCGCGCCAAACTAGAACACGAGGCTTTTGGCAGCAGACACGGCTCGGTACCAAGCCCAAACGGACTTGGGACGAAGCCGCAGTCAAATGGCTGCAAGAGAAAGGGGTAAAAAGAGCATCCAATCAGATATATACCGTCTGCGTCATCTTGCCACACTACGTGGTAGGGAGTTGGGCAGTCTCGACCGCCACTTCATCATGCAGACAGTGGAAGCGATGTCCTGCAGCAACAGTACCAAAAACCGCTATCTCGCCCTTATCCGCGCCATTCTCAACAAGGCCGAGCGCGAGTGGGAGAATGGATAGACAAAGCCCCGAAGCTGACGCTGTACCGCGAACCGAAAAAGCGTATCCGCTGGCTCAAACCCGAAGAAGCGCAGCGGCTGCTGGTCGTACTGGCCGACGGTTATCCGTTGCTGCACGACTTGGCCGCCTTCTCACTGGCCACCGGGCTGCGGCAGCGCAACGTGCTGGATTTAAAATGGGAGCAGATAGACCTGCACCGCCGTACCGCATGGATGAGAAAGCAGACCAAGCCAAGGAGGGCAGGCTATTGCCGTACCGCTGAATCAAACCGCCTTACAGATCCTATCAGGCAGGATGCGCCCGAACGGTTATGTGTGTGTGCAGCCTAACGGGCGCAAATTGCACAGTCTGAACAACAAGGTTTGGAAAAAGTGTTTAGAGGAAGGCCGGAATCGAAAACTTCCGCTGGCACGATCTACGCCACACATGGGCAAGCTGGCTGATACAGCGCGGCGTGCCGATGGCCGTTTTGAAAGAAATGGGTGGTTGGGAAAATGCCAAGATGGTTGAGCGCTACGCCCACCTGTCGTCTGAAAATCTGCTGAAGCACGCAGATATTTTGGACACAATTTGGACACAACTTCAGGCGGAAAGACTACAAAAATCCCAATCCTTTGTTTAGGAATGGCGGGAATGAGCGGGTCCGGTGGGGTTCGAGACCCCGACCAAGGGATTATGGGTCCCCTGTCTCAACCCCTGAGCTACAGACCCAGCGTTCAGGAAAGGCGCGGATTATGGTCCGACGCGCCAGTGCGTCGGCATAGCTGCGGCCGGCTGACGGCGCCGGCGCCAACGCGGTACAATACGCCGCTTCAACCACCACCGCCTTTTCAGGCTGCCTGAAACATGCACGACAAGCTCTCCCCGACGCCCTGATCGAAGCTGCGCTGCTGACCCAGAGCGAAGCCCTGGGCGAAAAGACCCTGCGCGCCCTGTGCGAGCCGCCCTGTCGGCCGACAAACTGATCGACGTATTGGCCGCGCTCAAAGCACGCTGGCAGGGGCGCGGTTTGGAATTGCGCGCGCACACCGCCGGGGCTGGCGCTTTCAGATCGCCCCGCCGGCCTTTGCCGCCCTGCAGCCTGAACGAGCAGCGCACGCCGCGTTATTCGCGCGCGGTGATGGAAACGCTGGCCATCATCGCCTATCAGCAGCCGGTTACCCGCGGCGACATTGAAGCCATCCGCGGTGTCGCCGTCTCGCAAAACGTGATGCAAACCCTGCAGGAGCGTGGTTGGGATCGAAGTTATCGGCCAGCGCGACAGCATCGGCCGCCCGTCGCTGTGGGCAACCACCGCCGCATTTTCTAAGCGACCTGCGGCTCGGCAGCTTTGGAAGAGCTGCCGCCGCTCACCGAACTGGGCGAACTGCTGCTGCCCGAGCTTCAGGCTGCCCTGCCGGCAGACAGAAGGAGCTGCCAAGCCGGTGTGAGCGGCTGCTCTGCCGATTAAACACATCTTCCCAAAAGGAAAACCGATGCCGAATACTTTTGCCGCGTGCGCGTCGTTGCCTTTGATTTGGACGGCACGCTGTGCGATTCGATTCCCGATCTGACCGGTGCCGCCAACGCCATGCGCGTCGAGCTGGGCATGGCGCCGCCGCTGCGGAGCAGATTCAAAGCTATGTTGGCGACAGCATTGCTGCGCTGGTGCTGCGCGCGCTCAGCGAGCAATACAGCGGCGGCGATGTTGCCGAATCCCTGCGCAGCGAAAGGTTTTGCCGTTTTCGCCCGCCACTACGCCCGCCATTTGGCCGACGCTCACCCGTCCCTATCCGCACACCGAAACCGCGCTGGAACTGCTGAAAAGCCTTGGCCTGCCGCTGGCGGTGGTTACCAATAAAAGTGAAGTGCTGGCGGTGAAACTGCTGCGCGAATTGCGGTTGGACGGTTATTTCAGCCTGGTGGTCAGCGGCGACACCCTGCCCGAGCGCAAGCCTTCGGCCGAGCCGCTGCGCAGCAGCGCCGAAGTGCTGGGCGTCGAATGCGCGCAGCTGCTGATGGTCGGCGATTCGGCCAACGACATACTCAGCGCCAAAGCCGCCGGCTGCCCGTTATCGGCGTGCGGTACGGTTACGGCGATATGGATGCGCTCGCCGCTGCCGCCGAAAACCCGCCCCGATGCGCTAATCGACACATGCCCGAACTCCCGGAGAGCTGCTCAAACCCGTTCAGGCAGCCTGAAAGCACAAGAAAGGCCGACAGCCATGAAAGAGCAAATCGCTCAAAGCCCGCGCACTCGATCTGCTCGCCCGCCGCGAATACAGCCGCCTGGAACTGAAACGCCGGCTTGCCCGCATGCCGAAAAGCGAAGACGAAATCGACAGCCTGCTGGCCGATTGTCCGACCGACCAATGGCAGTCGGACGAGCGCTACGCCGAAACCTCTATCACAGCAAAAGCCGCAGCCGCGGCCGCCTGCGCCTGCAGCAGGAGCTGAGCCGCCAAAGGCGTGGACGAATCGCTGGTACGCGCCAATCTGCCCGACCCGCGATACCGAGCTGGCTAACGCGCTGGCGGTGCTGCACAAAAATTCGCCGCCCGCCGCAGAACTTTCAGGAAAAACAAAACAAATCCGCTTTATGCTCTACCGCGGTTTTGAGATGGACATGTTCAGGCTGCCCCTAAGAAGAGTGGCCGCAATAGCAGCCTGAAAGCGAGTATTCAAACCCAAAAAGCAGCCTGAAAACCAAAGAAAACGGTTTTCAGGCTGCTGCAGGCGGAATACGAAACCCTAGCTACGCGGATCGTCCGAAAACCAACGGCGCAGCAGCCATTTGAGCAACGCAAACAATGGAAACGACAGCAAAAACAAGATAAAGCCATGCCCCGCGCTCCACGATTTGAACGACAGCGGCACCACCTTGCCATCCGCCGTAATGCGGTATCGCTGCGTGAGCTGCGCGGTGTCGTAGTTCACAAACAATTCAAACGCATCGGGCGCAACGGGCGTTAGGCTGAAAAACCGACCGTTCTCATCATCGCGGCTGAACGCTTGGCGCAACAGGGGTTTCGTTGCTTTTCAGATTTTGCAGCCGCTGCGGCAAAACCTCGCCCTGCGGCGTGCGCACCAAAACGGTGAACATCGGGCTGATTGCGTCGCCTTGCGCGTATTGCTCGGCGGGCAGTTGGCGAAAGCCACGCCATCGCCATCATCAGCAGCCACCATGCGATGATGTGGATAATGGCGTTGAGCAGTTTCAGCACGGCGGTGGTAATAAAAGATGCGCGGGTCATTTTCAGGCTGCTTTTATGTGGTGGGAATAGGCTTTCAGGCTGCCTGCACCCATTCGATTAACGCTTGGCGCAGGCTGTCGAGGCCGTCGCCGCTTTGTACCGACAGGCGGACGGCGGCGGGCAGGCGGTCGGCGCGGCGGATGATGCCGTTGTGGCGTTCGTCGGCGGGCAGCAGGTCGGTTTTGTTGTAGATCAGCAGCTGCGGGACAGCTTCGCGCCGATTTGTGCGAGTACGGCGTTGACGTCGTCGATTTGGCGCAGATGATCGGGATTGGCGGCATCGACGACGTGCAGCAGCACATCGAGCCAGCGCGGTTTCTTCAAGGGTGGCGGAAAAGGCGGCCACCAGCCCGTGCGGCAGGTCGCGCACGAAGCCGACGGTGTCGGTGAGAATCAGGCTGGCGTCGAGGGCAGGTGGAGCCGCCGTGCGGTGGTGTCGAGGGTGGCGAAGAGCTGGTCTTGCGCGGGACGTCGGCTTTGGTCAGGCGGTTGAACAGGCTGGATTTGCCGGCGTTGGTGTAGCCGACGATGGCAAGGGTTTTCAGGCTGCCTGAAAGGCGGGCTTTGCGGCGGGTTTGGCGCTGTTTTTGACGGCGTCAAGCCGGCGGCGCAGCTGGGTGATTTTTGGTTTGGATCAGGCGGCGGTCGGTTTTCAGGCGGGTTTCGCCGGGGCCTTTGAGGCCGATGCCGCCTTTTTGGCTTTGCAGGTGGTATAGCCGCGCACGAGGCGGCTGGAGAGTGGGTGAGCTGGGCGAGTTCGACTTGCAGGCGGCCTTCCTGGCTTTGGGCGCGGCGGGCGAAGATGGCCAAAATCAGGCCGACGCGGTCGAGCTACGCGGCATTGCAGGATTTTTCGAGATTGCGCTCTTGGGTGGGGGTGAGTTCGTTGTTGAAGACGACGAGGTCGATAGTTTTTCGTCCTGCACGGTTTGCGCCCATTCTTCGGCTTTGCCGCTGCCGACCATCGAGGGCGCTGTGGGCGCGGTCGCGCTTGGCGCTTTCGGTCCGCACCAGTTCGCCGCCGGCGGCCTGCGCACCAGTTCGGCCGCGCTTCGGCCAGGCAGCCTGAAAGGCGCGTTCGCGGCTTTCGCTGCTGCCGGAAAAAGCTGTCGCCAGCATCAGGCCGGCCAGCATCACCCGCTCAGGGGCGTTCAAGGGATTTGTTTGGGGTGTGGAATCTGTGGGTCATGGTGGGGTAGGGCGTATCGTTAAAGCTGCAGTTTTTCAGTAAATTTATGTAAGCCGAGTTTTTAGTTTTAGTGAGGGAGAGCAGCCGCAACGATAGCGCAATCTGCCGGAAAACGGGAAGTTTTTGCGTCTGCCGGCACGGCGTCGGCGCTTCATCGGCAATAGTTTTGCAAATGGTTTTTCGATTCGGACGGACTTTGGCAGGGTGGTGCCGTTGTGCGGCACTGCCTTTAGTGCATAAGGGATGCCGCCGGTTTGCTTGGGCAGGGAATGGCTCTGCTGCGGCGTTTGGCTGGTGGGAATTATGTTAGAATCTGTTTGAGGAATGTGTTTTTGTTTTTGGCCTATGTGGTTCCAAACAAAAAATTTGCTACTCGTTTACATGAGATTAAGCCCGTTACTCCGCTTGCCTTTCAGGCTGCCTGAAAGGATTTCGGGCGGAGTAAAATTGTCGCAAAGAAAAGCACGGATTCCGTTTTTAAACAGGAAGATGTATGGACGATTCGATGATGATAATGCTGGTCGGCGGCTTTAGCCGCTGTACTGGTGGCGCTTATTTTTCTGCAACGCCGGCAGAAAAACGGCGGTAGCTCGCCGGCGCAAGAGCGCAAGAAAGTCAGAGGCGGGAGCGGCCGTAGCGCACGCGAACCGGAACCCGAGCAGAGCCGGAAGACGAGGGAAGTGGCTCAGGCGGTTGCCGAAGCCGAGAAATGGGACTGGGGCGCGACTGCCGGCGGCGGTGCGGTGGACGATACCAAAGTGTCGGTTCAGGACGTGGACGCGCTCACCTGAATTTAATGTTTACAAACAGTTCGGCTACTATGACAAAGCCGCCGAGTCACTCGGCGATTACTTGGTCAACAGCCGCAGCAACGACCCGGAAACTCATCGCCGAGCTGGCGGTTTGTGGCTGCGGGCCAGTAATGTCGATGCGCTGGCCGAAGTGTTGAACACTTATTCCGGCAGTTTCAGCCGCGATCAGCTTACCCAGTATGTCAAAGATGGTCTGGCGGTTGACGAAAACCATCTCGGTTTGCGCGTTTTGGCGGAAAGCAATCTGGGCTGGGCGTGACCGCCGAGGAAATCGGCGAGAAAACACGGTTTGGCCGATATTCCGCAAACACCTGCCGCCAAGCAACAAAAGGAAAGTACCCGTGCGCAGGCGGAAGCCCAAACAGCCGCTGCAGGCTTGGCACGAAAATGCTTGTTTCCGGCAACGGGTTTTGCGGGAAATCAGCAACGACGAAAAAGGGTGCCGTATTGGCATTCATGCAGCCTGAACAGGGCGTGCGTCTGTTGAAAAACTCGCTGACTTATGATGCTGCCACCAAGTATCTGAATAAAGCCATCCGCCATTCGGACAAACCCGCGGCTTTTGCTGATTGATGCTCTGACACTCGATTACCGTGCCAACAACATCAACGGTTTTGCCGACCATCTGTGGAATCTTTACTACACGCTCGCGCCAGTACGGCCGCCAGGTAAAGGAAAGAATGCTCGCTGGGGCTACAACTTGGGGCCGCATCCTTTGTTTGCGCGTTTGGAAACCAATCCTTCTGATGCGGCACTGCGCGAAATCGGTGTTCAGCAAGGATTGATTGACGGCGGCAGCCTGAAAAAAGCGCGTTACCAGGCATTGGTATCTGAAAACGTCGATATGGTTGCCGAGCCGCGTACGCCTGCCGAACGGATTTTGAAAGAAGTCGATTCGCTGCTGATGTACGGCCAGTTGGACAACGCGATGAATATGCTGGAAGAGTCAATTTTGTCTTATCCGCAGGAATCACAGCTTTATATTGCGCTGTTTGATTTGTATGAGCGTGCCGAAGAATGGACCCGTTTGGAAACGCTGCTGCAAGAACTGCGCGGCCAAGTGCAAACTCTGCCGGAAGAAGTGGTATTGGCGATGAGCCAATTGCTGCAACGTTTCAACAACGGCTCATTTGGACATTAAATAATGATGAACAACAATATACCGCAGGTTAAAACAGTCAAATTGCTGTTGCTGGCGATGGAAGAACAGCAACAGGCAATGTTTAAAAATAGCTTCAAAATGCACAGCACCACCAATTATCAGGTGCTGGATGCATCTTCGGGCGAAAAAGCCCGAGTTGGTGATTGTGGACGGCGACAGCCCTGCCAGCATCAGCGCTTGGCTTAAAGCGAAGGGTGATTATCCCAATTCGACCGTAGTGCATTTTTGCCAAATCTCCCCGTCTGTTACCGCACCGCATCTGCCCAAACCGATTAAGTTTGATACCCTGTTTCTCAATTTGCGTAATCTGATGCAGGGCAACGGCATCTGGGTGGTACAGGGGCGGTGTCGCTCCGGTGCATGCCGCAGCACCTAAAAAGCCACGCTCGGCATCTTCCGCGCCAGCGAGGTAACCATTCCGCGTTTCGATCCAAATGCCGCCTTTTGGGCATAGTGCGTCGAACCATTTCTGCCAATAAAGACACCTTGATCAACTGGAACGGCAAACCGATTCTGGCTCTTTTTCCCGAAGCTACAAAAGCATGGCTGGCTATTGATGCCGCGCAATTGCACGCTTTATGCCAGCAGGAAAAATCCTGCAATTGAAGTGCAGGCGGTTTGGTGGTAATGTAATCGAGGCGTGCAAACAGCTCTTTACAGGCCGTTTTGTGGCAATTGCATTGTGGACAGCCAACGGCCGTCTCGCCCAGCCTCTGACACCCAATACCATATTCCAACTTAAATACTGGCCCAATCTGACCCGCTTGGCTCCCTTGGCCGAATCTATGCGTCTGTCGGCATTCCTGACCCGAACCGCGGTCAGCCTGAATATGCTCTACAAAATGATGCCGCTGGATATGCCGGACATCCTGAACTGCATCTCCACCACCTATCTTACGGTTGCTATCCGTTAGCGGGTCGATGGCAGAAGCTCAGAGTAAGGCGCCTGCTACTATCCAGAGTGCGCCCCCGCGAGACCGGCCGTTGCGTCAGAAGATTCCGAATCTGCCGCGCCCAGACCGGCAGGTGGCGGTCTCTGAGCAGGCTGATGAAAAAATTACTGAATAAATAATTAATGAAGAGGTACTTGCCATGATGGTAGAGAACAAAATTATCTTTACAGGGGCCGGTGGGTGTGAGGCAAAACCACTGCGATTGCCGCTTTGTCGGACGAACCTCCGGTACAGACCGACGCCAACGCATCGGATATGACCGCTGTGCGCAAAGGTTACACCACCGTTGCGATGGACTATGGCCTGATTCAGCTTGACGAAACGCTACCAAAGGTTCACCTTTACGGCACCCGGGTCAGGGAACGTTTTGACTTTTGTGGGGAAATTCTCGGTAAAGGCAGCATGGGTTTTGATCTTGCTGTTGGATAACACCGCGTGAATCCTTTAAAAAGACCAAATTTTTCTTGGACTCGTTTTCTGATTTGTTGAAAACCGCTCCTTTTGGTTGTCGGAGTGACCAAAATGGATATCCGTTCCGTTCCGGGATGAGACGTCTATCAGAAATATCTGATCCAGCATGGTTTGAATGTGCCGGTATTTGAGGTTGACGCCCGCAATGAAGATGATGTCAAACAGCTGGTAACCGCCATGCTGTTTCAAATTGATCCTGGTTTGGAGGTATAGTCGTGAATCTACTCTGTCATTACAAACAAATCTTTACCCGCACATTACGCCGGCTGGGAGCCTCTATGCAGTAGCCAATAAAAGCAGCAGCGCCAGCCGTACTTTATTGTCCAATGTATTACGCTCAGGCGGCAAACAGCCGATTACCCTGCTAAAAATTGCTTGAATGGGCGGAAACCGACGACTTGGATACTGCATTAAACCTGCTCTACCGCCTGCAGCGTTTGGAATTTCTCTACGGCAGCGAAAACCGCCGAAGTTCCCGAGCTGACCGACGACACTTTGGCTAATCTTTTTGCCACATCAGTCCGACAGCCACAAAGCCCTGTTGATCGACCAAGATGGCTTCTGTTTTGCCAACTCCGGCTTCAACCACGAAGCTGCGGAAGAGGTGGCCATTCTGGCCAGCGAAGCCATTCGTCTTTCCGAGCGCCATGCCCTGTTGATCAAAAACAACCTGAATATTTATCAAAACGCATGGGGCTGTACGCGACCCTGTCGGCCAAAAGCGAGACTGACCTTCTTCCCGATATACATCAGCGATGCCAAATATTTTTGGTTACCGGCGGCACGCCCCAGCTGCACAAAGACACCTTCGTTTTACTGGTGCGCGCCCTTTATCAAACCGTAGATGCGGCTACCGGTTTCGGCGGCTCGTTCTAACACAAGATAACTGATTGGAAAATTAACGCCGAACGAACAACTTCTTACCTCCATCTTGAGCGACTTGAACAGCTCTTCGGTTGATATTACCGCTTCCGCAGTGATTTCTACGGACGGTCTGCCGATCGCCCACCTGCTGCCCAGCAGCGTTGATGCCGACCGCGTCGGCGTCATGTCTACAGCGCTGCTGCGCACGCAACGCACTACCCACGACACTTGCCTGGCGAACTGGAGCAGGTGATTGTGAAAGGTAAACTCGGCTATACCCTGCTGATTCAGGCTGGTGGTACCAACGTACTGTGTCTGACCGCCAAAGAAAAGCGCCAAACTCGGTCTGATTCTGCTCGACGCCCGCCGCGCTGCCCAGCATTGTCGATATCACCTAAATAAATAAGTTTTGATTCTTAATAAAGCAGCCTGAAACCGAATTTCCGGTTTTTCAGGCTGCTGACTGTCGGTTTAGAAAGCGCGAGCCGCCCGCTTGCTGGGTGGTGCGGATTTCACGGCCGCTGGGCAGGGTTAGGGTGCTTCTGATGTCGAAAAGAAACGATGGCGCCGAGCGCGGAGGGTCGGAGGTCAAATGTCGGTTTGCGGATGTTTTGAAAAACTCCTGCCATCAGCATAGATGCCGATTCTTGAGCCGACGGGCTCAGGCGGTAGCGGTAGTGGACGGTATCGTTTTCAACACGATTTGGTGCAGCACCAGCCCGAAGCCGTCATTTTGCGGCGGTGTGCTGTTTAGGCGGCTGACGGCCAGCTTGGCGGAACTGAGATCGCGCTTGCGGCGGATTTGTTCCGGCGTGTTTTCGCTTAGCAAACGCCGGCAATGGCCTTTTTCAATCGGATGTTAAAGGTACGGCTGTCGTTTTCAGCTGCTGCTGGTATTAGAAATCAAGCGGCAGATAGTCGTTGACTTCGCGCAGTTTTTCTTTCTCCACGCACGCCGTGACATCAGTGCCGGTTTGGTGGTTGGAGCTCTTCGTAGCCGAAAGCGGAGAGCTGCGCGGCATCGCCGGCGCTGGCGGGGCGGCTGTTGATTCGCAACTGCAGGCGGCCGTTGCTATAAACCAGGGGTAAGATTTCGATGCGCTGGCCGCCCATGGTCTGCCCGAGTACGGCAAGTGGCGGTTGGTTTCCCCTAATCAGCTGCGGCGGCGTTTGCAAAAATTCGGCTTCCTGCTGCGCACTCGGCGCGGCCTGTGCAGCGAGGCAGAGCCATCGGCAGGGCAGAGCAGGGGCAGCAGGTATCGGTAGAGCCAGACATGGTTTTTCCTTGGATTTTTGCCTTGTGGCGGGAAGGCAGCCTGAAAACGGATTTCGGTTTTCAGGCTGCCTTTTGTTTGGCGTGTGTGGCGGGGTAGGGCGGGTTAGAGTTCGCCGTAGGAATGTAGGCCGCCGAGGAACATATTGACGCCGACGAAGGCGAAGGCGGTAATCAGCAGGCCGACCAGCGCCCACCAGGCCAGCGCTTTGCCGCGCCAGCCGGCCACCAGCCGCAGATGCAGCCAGATGGCGTGGTTCAGCCACACAATCAGCGCCCAGGTTTTCTTTGGGGTCCCAGCTCCAGTAGCGCCCCCAGGCATCGGCCGCCCTACAGGGCACCGAGTATGGTGGCGATGGTGAAAACAGAAAGCCGACGGCGATCACTCATACATCGCTTCTTCAATCTGTTCGGCCGGCGGCATCAGGCGGTTGCCGTGCAGTGCCAGCAGTTCGGCCGCGGCAAACATGGCGGCGATGCAGAAGGCGCCGTAGCCGATGAAGTTGGCGGGAACGTGCAGCTTCATCCACCACGACTGCAGGGCGGGAATCAGCGGCCGGATTTCGTGGGCGCCGCGCTCCAGGCTGTACCACAGCACAAAAAGCCGACCAGCACGCACATCAGGAAATACACGAGCGCCGAGTTTCTGCATGGAGAATTTGCGCGAATAGTATTGGTAATCAGCGCGGTAATCACCATAAACAGGATAAATACTTCGTAAAGGTTGGACACCGGAATGTGGCCGTCGTTCGAGCGTAGCAGATAGCTTTCGTGCCAGCGCACCAAAAGGCCGGTAAAGCCGGCCAGCGCCGCCGTCCAGGCGCAGCCGTCGCCATGCCGAGCAGGGATGTTGCCGCGTGCTTTCAGGCTGCCGCCGCTGCTGAGCCAGGCGCCGGCGGTGCCCGGCGGAGTAGGCGAAAAGGCCAGCAGCGTCAGCGCGCACGCCAGAAATCGCCGGCTGGCTGGCGAGCAGGGTAGCGCAGCAGGGAAACGGCCGTGGTGCTGTCGCCGCGGCTGATGTCGCCGTCGTACAGACCGACGGCCAGATAGGCGAGCGCCACGGCGGCGGGAATAAACCAGCGCAGCGGCTTGAAGAACTCAGCCCAAACCCACCGAAGCGGCGGCGCTGGGGCAGAGAATGGCGGTTTCGAGCCGTCCATGCGGTGCGGCATTTTGAGCTGCACCAGCACGGCGATGGCGAGAATTACCGCGGCGTGAGGCCGTCTTTGATGTCGAGGGACGCAGGATGGAAGTTTCGCGCAGCAGTTCGTGATCGATTGCGGGCGCGCGGCGCTGGGATGCGGCGCCGGTTTTTGCAGCAGTTCGTGCTCGGCGCGGACGGTTTGGATCGGTTCGGTCATGGCGTGTTCTTCAAAATCGTGTGCGGGGTGTTTCAGGCTGCCTGACTGCGGATACAGCCTGTTTTAATGTAAAAATTTGTTTGCGCGGCGGATTATAAAGAAAAATATCCGCTGTGCTGTTAGATTGTACTCAGTCTTTCGGCCTGAGTCCTTTCGGCAGGGGTGTTTTCAGGCAGCCTGAAAACAGCGTGCCAGCAGCTTTCAGGCTGATCTGCACCACCCAGCCGACACCGAAGGCAAACAGCAGGGTGCCGATGCCGACGGTGCCGCCGAGCAGCCAGCCGATCCGCGACCACCGCTTCGATGGCGGTGCGCACGCCGCCGATGCGCCAGCCGCTGGCCTGGCACAGGCCGACCATCAGGCCGTCGCGCGGACCGGCGCCGGTGTGGCAGGTCAGGTGAGGGCCGACGATACGCCGATCAGCACGATGCCGCCGACGCACGAGCGCCGCGCGTGCCGCCAGACTTTCCGGCACGGCAACGAAATGGACGAATACCCCAGCCCGCCGGCAATCAGCAGCATATTCAGCACCGTGCCGGCCCGGGCTGTGACCGCGTGGTATCCAGCCCAGCATCACTACCGCGCTGATCATCAGCGTTACCGTGCCCAATTCGCCGCCGCTGATGCGTGCGATGCCTGCGAGGCACCGTCCACGGCGTCGAGCCCAGCCGCGACACTACTAGTATGCCTTCGCCGAAGCCGAACGGGCTCAGCGTGACCAACAGCACCGCCAGCGGTTTTGGCTTCGGCAAACGGCCACATTGATAAACCAGTCCAGAGTTACGGGCAGGATGCGGGAGTAGTTTTCTTTTTCATCTTGTTCTTATGGTCGGGTTTCCGGCTGCAGGGCAGCCCTGAAAACAGCGGCGGCGCCTGTTGGCGGTTTTGCCGCCGCCAAATCGACGCAGCCAGCCGCTCGAGATCGGCCAGATGCTGCGGAAACTCGCGCGCCAGCTCGCGCTCGCTGCGGGTGGCGCTCATGAAAACGGATGCTGTTGCCGTCAAACAGGCAGCCAGGCGCGTTTTCGCGGACGTAAAACATAAACAGCGTGCCGGCCACCAGCAGCACCGAGCCCAGATCACCAAGAGCGCGCGGGCGGTTTGGTCATCTGCAGCGCCGACATATTCACCGCGCGGTAGCCGTTCATCTGCAGCAGTACCGGCGATTCGAAGCGGGTCAGCGCGGTGTAGCCGTCAGGCTGTTGAGCACGAAGCGTGCCGCGCTTCGCCGGCAGGGAATCGGCGACGAGCCGCGCTCGGCCAGCGCATCGTCAAGCGCGATATTGAGTGGCGCCGTAGAAAGTCTGGTGCATCAGCTCGCCGGTTTTCTCGCTGGTCGGCGGCAGGGACGGTGCTGATGTATGGCGGTCGATGGCCACGTAGCCGCCTTCGAGCAAAACTGGCGCAGCAGGTTTTCGGTGGCCGGTTTGAACTGCGGGCGCATCGCTTTCGCCGACATTGGCCTGCGCTTTTCCACCACGCGGCTGCGCCGTTCGGGATCGAGCGGCGAGTTCGCGCAGCCTCGCATAGCTGTCGAGCCGGCCGGCGGGGTCGGCGGGCAGCATCAGCCAGCGGTAGGGTTCGTCGGCGCTGCTGCGCTCGCCGGTGGCGAAAACCACGAGCCTTCGCGCTCAAAGGGCGGCATGTGGTTGACGTCATTCGTGCGCCTGGCCGCTGTTATCGCGCAGTTTGAAGCGGATGGTGGGGCCGACGTTGGCAAAGCGCCGGTCTTGGCGCACGCTGCGCCTTCGCTCGGGCGCTTGGAAAGGGCGGCGGCGCTGTCGTTTTCAGGCTGCGCCTGTGCCCTGCTCGGCGTCTTCGACGTTGTACACCTGCAGGTCGTTAAATTCGATGCTGTATTTGCCGGCGCCGCCCAAATTGAGCGGATAGCGGCTTTGCGAAACGGCTTCGATTTTGCGCATCGCGCCGCTGCCGCGCAGATTCCAGCTTTTGAGAAGCTTCGAGTTTTGGAGCCGCCGTCGCCGTAGCCGGCCTGGTAGATGAGTTTGCACGCCTTCAACGGTGACGGATGGTTGACGCGCACGTGTGGCGGCCTGGCGCGAGCACGTCTTGACGGTGATGATGACGTCCGCTGGCAAAATCCTTGGGCATGCCGGACGTCGTAAAAATCCAATGTTAAGAGCCACCAGCTCGACGAGTGAAGGGCGGTTTTTGCGGCAACAGGCCTTTGTCGGCAGTGATGAATACCGAAATCGGCATGCTGGCGCTTCGACGATACGGGCGTTGCCGCGAAAAGACGGGTTTGCCGCTGCCCAGCGTGCTGGCAGCCTGAAATTCGCCGGCAGCGTAGTTGCTGGTGAGTGTCGGGCACGATGCGGCCGCGCTGAGCATGCTCGGTGCTGGCAACAGCAGGTTGCTGTCCCACCAGCGCTCAAGCAGATAACGATTAATCGCGGCGGCATGGGCGAAGATGCCGCCCCACTGTTCATGCTGCCGCCTTTTGCGGCGGCCAGCGCAGCACGCTGCCGTCGTCGCGGTGCTACACGGTTTTGGGTGCGGTAGCCGCGCACGGCGAAAATGGCAACGTGCGGCGATATCGGCTATCAGGCCGCACGGCGGAACGCTGATAGCTTCGTATGTGGGCGAGCGGTTGGCGGTTGCCTTCAGGCGGAAGGGCGCGCATCTCACGCAGAAGGGCGACGTTTGCGTGCGCCACAGGCACAGCGCGGTGCTGCACACCAGAAACAGCACGATGGCGACGAACCACGACGAAGCGTAAACGTCGTATAAACCGAGAAGGAGAAAATCTGCGCCTTAGCAGGGCCGGAATGTGCGCGTAGTCCTGCGGCGACTGGTTTGCTGCAGCACGGTGATCACTGGGCGACGGACAGCACCGCCAGCAGCGCCACGGCAAAGCGCATGGAGCTGAGAAAGGCGAACCGCGGACGGCGGATCAGGATACGGTTTTGAGCTTGGCGGACATGGTTGGGGCAGCCTGAAAAACCGGACGGGATATGCGGCCCGGCGGCGCGGCGGCGGTGTGTGCCAACGGGCGGCAAAGCAGCCTGGAAACGTTTTCAGGCTGCCTGCGCTGCCATTGTTTGGAAGCGGCGGGGCGGTTGTGTGTGGGCTGTTTGGGCTGGCGGAAGCCGTTTTGCTCGCGGCTTTGGCGCTGGCGCGGTGCCAGCAAAACCGGCGGCGACAAACGCGTCGCCCGACTGATAAGCGCAGCTTATAAGCGTGCTTTGCGGTGCCCAAACGGCCGTTCAGGCAGCCTGAAGGATGTCGCTTTCAGGCTGCCTGAGAACAACGGCGCTTTAATGGCGCGCGGTTTCAGACCTTGGATGTAGTTGCCCACCGCACGGCTTCTTCTTCGTTCAGGCGTTTGGCAATGGTTTCCATCATGCCGTTGGCGCTGGTGCGCTGGCCGGCGGCATGGGCTTTGAGCGTTCGCCGATATAGGCCAGATCTTTGGCCGCCCAGGCGCGGGTAGGCGGTGATGTCGGTGCCGCCGCCGGGAATCGCCGGCGCCAGCACAGAACGTGGCAGGACATACAGGCTGGCACTTTTTTCTCCGGCAGGCCGGCGCGGTAGATATTGCGGCCCAGTTCGATGTTTTCCTTGGGATTGGCTTCGCCCGGTTTTGGCTGCTGCTTGGCATAGTAGGCGGCAGCATTCGCAGATGTCTCTTTCGCTCAGGTTCTGCCATCGGCGCCATCGCGCGAAGGCGGACGTGCGTTTTTGTTTTTGATGTCGAGCGTCTGCGTCAAAACGTGGGACGCGTGCTGGCCGGCGACTTTCGGATACGCTGGCGATGCTGCTGTTGCCCATTCTTCCGCGTGGCGGGCGCAAACCGATTGGCCACTTCTTGCTGGTGATCCTTGCCAGGAGCGGCTTTGGGAGCCGCCGCCGCTACGCGGTCGCCGGCGTGCCAGCATATTCAAACGTTTCGCCCGATGCTCCTGATTCCCAAAACCAAAGGGTTTGGGGTTTTATATTTATATGTCCGGACACCGGATGGCAGCCACCCGGCCAGACGAAATTTACCAAACGTGGTATTCTATACTAAATTCACATAACTTTGCCAGCATGAACATTTTTCCACAACGCCAAATTTTCCATCACCGCCAACGACTGAACAGCCCGACACGCCGGCGGGAAATCGCCTTGTCAGCCACCTTAATGCTGTAAATCAGCGCCATCAACGCGCTGTGCAACCATGTGCGGCTGGCCTTCGTGTCGAAAACGCCCGGTCGCACCCAGCATCAATTTTCGAGCTGGCCAACGGCTGCTCTCAGCGACTTGCCGGGCTGGCTTTACGCGCGCAGGTGCGAGCCGGTGCGCGCCCGGTGGGTGAAACTCTTGGGCAGCTATCTACCAAACCCGCAGCCAGATTGCCGGCCTGCTGCTGATTATGGATGCCGCCACCCGCTCAAACCACAAGACTGGCAGATGCTCGACTTTTTGCCGCACCGGCAAGCGGTGCATATTTTGCTGTCAGGCAGATAAATTATCGAAAACAGGCAGATTAAAACCTTGTCGGCGGTCAAAAAATCGCAGCCGCTGGGCGAGCGCCAAGTGAGCGTGCAGCTTTTTCCAGCCTGAAAAACGGGAGAAACTGGCAAGTGGGCGCCGTCGCCCGCCGAATAATAGTTTGCCGCGCCGCCTGCGCCCAAACCGCCGCAAACCTGACCGAGAGCAACGAAATCGGTTCCGTCCGCCCGATTTTTGGCAGACGTACCGGCACGCACCCGCCCGATTAACGAACGGTTAGCAAACCCGCAAGCAGCCTGAAAACGCTTTTCCGAACGCCTTTCGTGGAGAACACTAATGAACGCCTTGTTGCAGGGTTTGCGGCACGCGGCCTGATTAACCGACCACCGACATCAACTTGTGACTGTCCGCATTGTTGGACGGCGAAAATCTCGCTCTACTGCCGGTTCCGGCCCCACCGCCGACATGCCATCGGCCACCTGCGCCGGTGCTGGCGTTGCGCTTCCAGCTTGCCGGCCACACCCCCGTCGCCTGATCGGCGGCGCCACCGCTTTGATCGGTGACCCCAGCTGCAAGCGCAGGGCGCAGCCTGGTAGCAGCGACACGTAATGGCTGGGTGGAAAATCCGCGCTTAGCTCAAGCGCTTTCTCGCTTTGGAGGGCAGAACGCCGCGATTATGGCCAACAACGCCGACTGGTTTCGCCGGCATGAACTGCCTGGATTTTCTGCGCGACTTTGTCAAGCATTTTTCCGTAAACGCCATGCTCATGAAAGAATCGGTCAAACAGCGCATCCGGGCGCGACGACGTCGGCATTTCCTTTACCGAATTTTCCTGCACCCTGCTGGGGTTACGGCTTTGCCGAACTCAACCCGCCGCCACGGCGTCAAACTGCAGATCGGCGGCGGCGACAGTAGACAACATCACCTGGGGTACCGAACTCACCCGCCGTCTGCCGCAGAGCGTCTACGCCCTGACCTTGCCGCTGGTAACCAGAAAACCGATGGCACCAAATTCAGCAAAGGCAAGCGGCGCCGTGTGGCTCGATGCCGCAAAACGCTCCCTACGGTTTTACCAGTTCTGGCTCAAAACCGCCGATGCCAGAGCGTGTACGGTTTCTCAAATACTTCACCTTCTGCCGCTGGACGAAGTCGCATATGGCATCGAAAAGCCGACCATTGCCCGCGACGGTAATGACCCAGCGCATGTACCGAAGAGCGAAGCCCGTCAGTCCACGAGACGCGCTCGCCGCCGCCACGCCGCATCACCGACAGTCTGTTTTCCGGCAACGAAGACGCGCTCACCGAACAGGACTACACTTAACTCGCAGACAGCCTGCCCGCTGCGGTATCCGGCCAGCCTGAACGTCGTCAAGGCGCTGGTTAAACCGACTGGCGCGGTCAACAAAAAGCGCGCGGCATCGGCAGCAAAAGCCGTACTGCTCAGCAGCCGCCCCGTCAAGTCACCAACCCAACCGCCCGCCGACCAAGCCCGACGACGCCTGCTCACCGACGACACAAACGCTTCCGGCCGCTACCATTATCCGTCGCGGCCAGAAGCTCGACCGCCGCTTTGGTGTGGGCGTGAGGAAAACAGCGATAAAGGCAGCCTGAAGCGGATTTTCGGCTTTCAGGCTGCTATCGTTGTTAGGTTGCAGTCAACCTACGATAGAGTGATAATGTTAAAAATGAAGCAGTATTAAAAACAGGCAGATGCCGAAATTTTTTTTTAAATGTGTTGGTAATGATATTAACTGCTTTCACAATGGAAAAATCACAGTAGATGATGGCAGGCATTTGTGTATTTAGACCCGGGTGATTGACTATTTGGAGAAGCAAGTCCCGATCAATAAATCAATCGTGATATTTTATAGTTTATGTACGGAATTAGAAGATATGGAAGGCCTTTATTTCTGTGATAAATTAAACGGTGAAACTATTAAGTTAATCAAAAAAACTGCTTTTAATTTAGATAATTTGATGCATTTCTGATCACATAAGGCTATTCCATTGAAATAGGATGGCTTGTGAGCCGAGGCCAAACATATGGTTTCAAACTTGCTTTTTTGTTCGACCTGTCGGCTCGAGCAAGCTACACCATTAAAACGCCCTTGCCGGAATACAGCCGGCAGGGCGTTCTTCTCAAGCAGGTTTGGGCTGCGATGTTTTCAGGCTGCCTGATCCGTATCCGTTTGCCGGCGGCAGCACAGAAGCCTGTCGGGCATCGGGCGGGCGTGCCATCCTGGGGCGACGCACAGGCAGACGGCGGAAGTTCCGGCGCCGACGTACCAACCGCTGCGGAAACTGGAAAGCAACCAGCTGCGGGAGAGCGTCATCATCGGCGGGCCGGGTATTTCGCCCGCCGCGGCACCGCCCGCCGCTGTTCCCAGTTTTGCACCATCGGCGAAAAGCGATGCTGGTGCGGCCAGCGGTGGCGCGGCGACGCCCGCCCCCAACAGGCGGTAACCAGCACGAAAGGGGTAGTCGGCATTATCGGCAAAGGCGCCGATAATGCCCAGCGGCGAATACCGCGCCAACCACAGCAGCCAGTTGATCAGCGTGCGGCAGGCGGTTTTGCAGCATCGCCAGTACGATGGTCGACAGAATCACCAGCAACAGCAGCGATATCCAGATTACGGCGGAAGAGTGCTGCCGGTGCTGGCATCACCGGCTCGGCGGCGGCGGCCGGCGAGGCCAGCGGCACAGAAAACGGTCATGGTTCCGACAAAACGCCGCCGGCTTTTGGGCGCAGCGACCGATCGGGCAGCCTGAAAACGGCGGTAGCGCGCCGCAGCTGCAGGAAAAACAGGCGGCAGGTGTGACACAAAGCGCCGCCGCCCTTTCGAGAGCTGCTTTGCGGGCGTGGCAGGCAGCCTGCCAGAAACGGTTTTCTGTTTCAGGCTGCTTTCATTCATACGCTCCCCAAACCACGCTTTAAATGTACTGCTGGTGGCGCCGTAACGGGCATTTTATGCCCGACCGTCATTCCCGCGCAGGCGGGAATCTTGTTGAAAACCAGAAGGCGGAAGCAACCCATTACTGAGTTTGCCCAGATTCCCGCCTGCGCGAGGCCAATCGCTTGAGGGAAGTGCCAAGTTTTCGAGCTGCTTTGGGGGCGCCTATCCAGCCGAGCATCGCCAGCAGTTCGGCTTCGCCGTGCTGACAGTACCCAGCGCGGCGGCTTTGTCGAGCTTGCCCGGCGACCGCCGGCGACGACGTCAGTCGGTTTTTCGAGACGCTGCCGGAAACTTTGCCGCCGGCGTATTTCCCGTCAGCTCGGCGGCCTGGTCGCGCCCGAGCTGGGCAGGTGCCGGTATTTTGAAAGTTTGCCGGCGATTTGGGCGTTCGGGCTGCTTTCGTCCTTATCGGCCGCGCTGCCGGACAGCTCGTCGTCTGCCGGGCAGGGTTTGCACAAGGCGATGGTTTCGGCCAACCAGGGCGGCGTTTTCGGAAACTGGCTGCGCCAGTCCTGCCAGTTGCGGCAGAGCATTGTCGTGTTGCAGGGCGTTCAGGCTGCCGGCAGGCTGCCCGCAGCTCTTGGGCGCGTTTTCGCTGACTTGAGACCGGGCAGGCGGGCGAGCCAGCGCTCTGGCGCGATTTTGGGCGTTCAGGCTGCGGGATGCGGCGGCGGACTGGGGCGACGCCACCGGCGGCGGCAGGTCGTCCGGCAGGCGGGTTTTGCTGCGGGTCGCGGAAATGGCGGGCGATGGACTGGGCGACAGCGGCGCCGATGTATCAGGCAGGCAGGCGAGCACCGGCTCGGGAGCGCAGCGCACGGTGTCGAGACTACCGAGACGATGCCAGCTGCTTGGCGGTGGCTTCGCCGACGTGGCGGATGCCTGGCCTGCACAAACAGCAGGCGGGCGAGCGGCGGGTTTTGCTCACGGCTTGATACCGTCGAGTGCGCCCATTTTGACCGGCGCTTTTGCGGCTACGTTTTTCGTTTTCAGGCTGCCTGTCGCCGCCATCGGCCTCACTGCCTCATTTTTGCAGATCGGCCAGCGTCCAGGCGGTAAAGGTCGGCGAAGCACCAACGATGTTTTGTTCGACCAGCGCTTCAATCTCTGCTTTTGGCCGAGACCGTCGTGTCCATCGCTTTGCGCGCGGCAAAGTGGATTAACCTTGCACGCTGGGCCTGGCACGGCATGCCGCCGGTGCGGCGGGCGACGGCTTCGTTTTCTTCGCGCTCGACTGCGCTGCCGCCACCGGGCGGTTTCAGGCGGCCTGAAAGCGGGAAATTTGAGTTTCAGGCTGCCTGAAATAAATCCCTGCCCTTCTTCGACCATCGGCCCGCCGCTCCGATAGCAACGCACACTTCGGGAGTCACATCGCCGGCGCGGCGCCTTTACGATATGGTATCGCCCACGCGCACGTCTTTGCGTTCGATTTCGTCTTGGTTGTGCGGGTGGCGTTGGTTGCAGTTGCGCCGCCGACAAACACCGGCGTCAGGCGGGCGACAGGGTAACAGCGCCGGTGCGGCCGACGAACGTCGATATTCTCAACGTTGGTGACGCTTCTTCGGCAAGGGGAATTTGGGCGTCCTTGGCGGCGCGGGGCACAGAGCAAAAGCCCAAGAGTCTGCTGTGTGCGCCGGGCTGTTTACCTTGACCACCATGCCGTCGATTTCGTAGGGCAGGCCGGGGCGCCGCTGCGCCATTTCTTCGTAAAGGCAAGCGCGCAAGGCCATATCCGGGGCAGATGCGCCAGTTGCCTTTGGGCAGGCTGAAACCGGTTCGCGAGCCATTCGAGCTCTTGCGCGTTTCAGGCTGCCTGGCCGCGCCTTCAAAGCGGGCGTGCCGTAGGCGAAAGTGCAGCTTGCGCTGGGCGGTGATGCGCGAATCGAGGCTGGCGCAGGCTGCCCGGCGGCAACGTTGCGCGGGTTGGCAAGCGGCTTTTGCCCGCCGCTTCCTGGCGTTTGTTCAGCGCGGCGAAATCGGCTTTGAGCATCCAGCACTTCACGCGCACTTCGATCAGCAACGGCACGATTGTCTGACCAACCAGCCGCAGCAGGACTGCCTTACGGTTTGATGTTTTCGCGGCATCAACACGCCCGCGTTACCGTCGCCGCGCGTGACGCCTGCGAACACGCCGTCGCGGTAGAGCAGGCTGACGGCGGAGCCGTCCGAATTTGGGTTCGATCACGTGATATTCGGTGGAAGCGGCGGCCAAGTCTTTTACATCCGCTCGTCAAAGGCCAGCATTTCCGGCGTGCTCAGATACCAGCGTCGTTTTGCGGCGAAAAGGTGGTGGCAAAACGTGGCACAGCGTGAACAACGGTTTCAAAGCCGTCAGCACCGCGCACCGACGCGGGCGGTGGGGCTTTCCGGCAGCCTGAAAGCGGGATGCGCGGCTTCCAGCCTTCAGGTTCGCGAAACAGGCGGTGTATTCGGCATCGGGCACGCTGGGTGCATCGAGCGTAGCAATACTCGCAGGCGTAGCAGTTTAGAAGAATAAGTTCGGCAATGCGGTTTGAGGATTCATGGTTTCAGGCTGCTTTCGGGATAAACAGCGGCATTAACTGCGCAGATGGTGGCGATTTGACAATTTCCTGCAACCACCGTCAGTACATGGGTGTAAATTTGGTGGTGGTGATGTCGGCATGACCGAGCAGCACGGCACGCGCAAATCGCGCCGTGGTTGAGCCTTATGGGTGGCAAAGGCGTGGCGCAGGCCGTGCGGCGACGGTCCTTTGATGCCGACCGCTTCGGTATGGCGGCGCACAATCTGCCGGAAGCTGGCGGCTGATGGCGCCTTTGTTGCCGACAAACGGCGCGTCGCAACGGCGACGTACGAGTATCTGCCCCGCGCTTCTCGCAGATAGCGCTCCGGCCAGTGCGCGGCTTCGGCGCCAGCAGCACGATGCGCGGCTTGCGCCTTGCCGACGGTATGGACGATGCCGCGCTCAGCCCGACATCATTTCAGGTCGGGCCGACCGCTTCGCTGGCGCACAGACCGGTGGCGTAAACCAATTCCAGCGCCTTGTCGCGCGACCGAAAGGTCGGACACATCGGGCGCGGCCAGCAGCGCGTCGATCTGCGCCTCGCTGACCAGCACCGGCAGCCGCTGCGGCTGCTTGGCTTTACAAGGAACGGCGCAGGGAAGTTGTCGGCGCGCTGTTCGGTTTCATTACGGCCAGCCGTAAAGCAACGGCGGCCGACATCCCGCGCGCCCGCGTGCTGGCCGCGCGGCGTACCGCCGCCGCCGACTTCGCTGTCAGCGCGCCGGGCTTAGTCCGCCATCGGCCGGCGCCGCGGAGTTTTGGCAAATCGCGGCGGTAGGCATCAAGCGTGTTTTATTATGACGCTCGCGCAACCACAGGTATTCGAGAAAGCGTCAGCCAGTTCGGCATCGGCATCGTGTTCCGCAATGTACGGGGAAAGTGGCAAAGCGGCGGATTATAAAGCGGTTTGGCGGTTTGACAGCATGGGGGCGTTGGCATTTGCTGTTTGCCACCAGCTCAGACAGGTGGCGGTGTTTCGGGTGAAACTTAAAAGGCAGCCTATGAAACCCAAACCATTTTAGCGGCCGTAGGGTGCACTGTGCGCAAACGGTGCTTGAGGCAGAGGCTTGAAAACCAAGCAGCATGCGCGGCGCAGTTAAGGTTACAGGCAGCCCACCCAGCAGCCGAACAGAGCGGTTTTTCCGGATTCAAGCGTGCGCCCTATTTGAGCCTTGCCCAAGCAAGGCGAGTTCCTTACGCCGGAAAAACAATGCGGCTGTCGAGGGAAACCGCGCTAACCGCGGCCTGCAACCAGGGGTCCTCTTTGCGCTACTTTCTTTGGCGACTGCCAAGTAGGGCGCCGCGACGATGGGCCTGAGGTGGATCAGGCAGAACTTGAAATTCTGTCCAAAGATATTGCAGGCAGCTTCAAACGAGCACTCCAGAGCACCCAGGCAAAAGCGGCCTGAAAACCACCTGTCCTGTTTCCGGGCTGGCACTGGCCTACTAATATGCTGGACGAAATTTCGAGAAAAGTGCCAATCACGCTCCGTAATCGCCAGCTTTCTTTGCGTCGCCAAAGAAAGTAGGCGAAAACGACGGTTTGCGGCCGCGCGGGGCGCGGCCCCTCACTCACACGGTTTTTCCGGCGTGAACTCACTGCGGGGCAAGGCTCAAACGAGCGCACGCTTGAATCCCGGAAAACCGCTCCTATTCAACTGCGCCAGGGGTAAAGAACTGCCTGTATTAAACCTGCTTCCGCCGCGCGCATGCTGCTGGTTTTCAAGCCTCCTGCCTCGCGTAACCATTTGGTGCTGAGTGTGCACCCTACGGCCGCTAAAACCGTTTGGTTTCAGGCTGCTTTTTAAGTTTCGCAGCTTTCACTTGCAATGCAGGCGGTGGCGGTGGCCAATATGCCTATCAGCCGCCAAGCTGCTATAATCGCGCCACTACACGTGTTTGATGCCGATACCGAGCAACGACGCCTCGGGCTTATTAACTTTGCGGCGGCACCAAAATTACCGCTTGACCTGCCACGATTTGACTCAATCTCGCGACGCTAACCGACTTGGACTGCTTCCTGGCAGTAGCGGCAACGGCGGCGCGGCGATACGTTTTCGCAACGACAGCGCGCGTCTTATCGACTTTCAGCTTTGGCTGCGGCTGTGCGCCGGCTGCCGCCAGTAACCACGGCGGCTGCGTGCTGGTCGGCGAGCGCAGACTCGGCTGCGCGCTGACACGCCCGTCTCCGTACTCGACACCTGCGGCTGGGCTGATTTGCACCACCGATCTGCGCCCGTCGTGACGGTGCGAGCTGGGCATCGTCCACCGTCGGCTGAAACGGCCGCGCGCGTCACTTCGCTGACGCACGCATGGGCACTGTCTGCCGAGGCTTGGTGGGCTACTGAGCCACCGCTACGCTGCTATTCGCGACAAAGGCGCCGTCGACAAACGACATGCGCTGCTGAGCGGTCGTCGGCTGTCATGCGCGACTGCCACCGTAACTCGGCCGCGGTAGCCGGTTGCGTGCTGCTCGATGTGACATCACCACGCCCGTGGCGGGACCGGGGCTGCGGGCGTATCCCGGCGCCTGAGCTCCCGACCCACGTTGTGAACTTACTGCGCCCTTCTAAACCGCTGCGCCCGCAGTATTGCGCTCGATGCTGGCGTTGTTCATGCTGTTCACTGTCAGGGGCGCCAGCTCACTGCCAGCGCGACTTTGAAACCGTTGTCCGCGTGTGTGCTCGCGGCCAACGCCGCTGCCGGGCTGTGCGCGAAATATCTGATAAAGACTTGACCGCCGCTCGCGACCGTCGACCTGACCGTCTTCGCTGCGACGGCGTGTTCGTGCGGTGCGTACCGCAGGCGAGACGTCGGCTCAAGAACCATGCCTCACAACAACCGGGTTCTTTCACTGCTGATCGTGCGACGAGATGTGATGCTCGGCTCCATTTTCGCCGCGTATAAACCGCGAGGCTTTGACAGACAAACCTCTTGCTCCCGCCTGGCACCACTGCCAGCGGCTGCGCCGGCTCGACCGCGTCGCCGCCGGCTGGCTACGCACTGCGCCTGCGGCATCGCCCGCTTTGAGCGCCGGCGGTGCAACCTGAGAAACTCGCAGCAAAAAACTCGGTATTCGCGGGCTCGGTTGGCAAGCAACGGCGCATCTGCCGATATGACGCGCCTCTGCACCGAGAAAGGTAACGACGGCGCCAGCTGCTGTCGACGGCATGTGATCGGGTATTGGCCTGGCTGGCGAACTTTGGGCTTTCACGCCCGCATGGTGCTCCGCCGGCCATCACCACTAGATGGTGTCGTTTGGTCATCGTGCACCGGCGTTAATCGCCGCCTGTTTGCCAGTATGCTGCCGCCCGCAACAGACGAAATCGGGCTGCACCAGGCTGTGCGCGCAGATACCGTCCATCAAATGCGCCGCGCCGACGTGTGTTCAGTGTTCGCGCGTGAAAGCGAGACGGGAACCGGCTGAAACCCAGGGCCCTCCCGCTCGCCCGGTGTCTGACGGCGCGGTCGGCGCAACGCTGACCGTCACTGCACCAGCATCCGGGCTTGGCGTGCCAGGCTTGCCCGCGCCATTTGATGCTCACGGCAAAAGCAGATGACGCTGATCGAGCAAACATCGTGAACTACCTGACGTGACCGTCTGCAAAATGAAGAACAGGCCGATGACGGCGACGGTATCTGGCGGCGGCTGACCTGAGCGCAATGTTCTCGACGACGTCGCGACAAGCCGCCCAGCTCGCCGCCTGCTGGCGGGCATCCGCCGTCGGCGAAACCGCCAGGCTCTTCGACGAGGTCGCCGTGCGCCGCCCATCGCACTGCTGATATCCGGCGGGTCAGCGGTCCATCTTGCTCTCCCGGGCCACAGCTGTCCACTGGGCATTCGGCGACGCCCACAGCGGGCGCAAATCACTGCCCGGCTCGCCACTGCTGATAACTCGGCGGCGCGCCAGGCTGTGAGCAGCTCATGTACTGTACGACAATGCTCTGCCCGCGGGACTGGCGCAGCCAACTGAAAAACGCCGCCTGTTGTGTCGCTCATAACTGTCTTGCAGGCTGTTGTCCACCGGCGCGGCTGTTCATTCAGCAGCAGGCATATCTTTTCGGCAAAACGTGCTTCTGCCCGCATCAGCGTTTCAGGCTACGCAACTGATCGAACGCCGGCGGCTGAGATTCCGGCGGCGTCTCGAAACTCGACGAGCGTCTCGACGTAACTCGACAAAAACCGCCGCCGCTGGTGAATCGGCGAAGCCAGCGAGCTTTGCTGGCGATATCGGCGATAAACGCCCAAAACATTTCTAACAACGCTAACGACATTCCCGCGCGGGCGGGAATCTGGGGTAGCTCGGGCAATGGGTTGCTTCTTAAGCCTTTCTGGTTTTCAAGTAAGGTTTCGCCTGCGCGGGAATGACGGCGTGGGTCCGGGCATGAAGTACTGGCTTCAACGCCGCCGCTGGCTGTTAAAACCAGTGAGCGAAAATGCGGCAACCTGAAACGAAACAAAACGCCTGCTGCCCTGCCCCTCTGCTGGCCTGAGGCGCGGCGCTGTGCTGCCGCCCGCAGCCTACCACTGCCCTGCCACACCGTCTCGGCGACGTTTTGGTTAATTGACTCGCTCTTCTTTTCTGTGCCGCCGACGCCACCGGCAGTCTCGGCGCTCGACGACGCCTGCTCCGCCGTAATCTGGACAACTGCTGCCGACGCTGACGATCCATCGACCATCGCCGCAACAGGCCGCGCGATCGGCAACTGCTGACTGCTGCTGGTATCGGCGCGGCGCACCGCTGCGACCTTGCTAGATGGCGCCGCCTGAGGCGGGCGTCACTCGGCGCCAGCGCCGGGCGATGCGGCTGGGGTTGGCGGCGGGCAATGCGACGGCGCGGTCGTTGCAGCTGTTTGTTTCTGGCGGGGCCTCCGCAGGCTCTTGCTGACCGCCTGGGCACGCCTGCCAGCTGGGCGGGCTTTCCGGGCTGCCGCCGGCGGGCTGGATCACCGGATCAGGCGACCTAATCGCGATAAACCGCGGGCCCCGCCGGGCGTATTCCGGCGGGCGCACATGGTGTAACGGAACCGACCGAACCAGCTGGCATGCGACACCTCATTCTGCTGGCTCGGTCAATGGACGACGCAGATCATTGTCAAGTGTCTGGAATTCATGAGCCACCGATTGACAATGGTTCGCCGTTTGTTGTCGGTAAGACGCTCACATCTGATTCCGTACGTAACCATAAAGGTATCGATGATTACTGATCACGGAAATGGTCGCTCCGGTCAAATATTCGTGCTGCGCTCAAATACTGTGTTTTTCCATTGATTAACGAACCAATATTACCAACCGCAAAAATTTCGACGTCTTCTGTTTTCAATGCTGCTTTCGTTTGTTTGTTTATCACTCGGCTGGGTGGTTACGACAACAAACCGTAAAGGCGGCCGGCCGAGTCGCTTCCGGTGATTTCTGCCGCCCACGCCAGCGCGCGTGGTTGCTGCGCAGATGTGGCCGGCAAGCGTTGATAACTCGTCGACGAGCACGAATGAGCGCGTCGGGCGGCGGCTGACCTCGACGAGACCGTTAACGACCGCGACTTTGCTGCCGATAAGCGCGCGCGCTGTGGTTTGCGCAGGCGCAGACTGTCGGCGCTTCGACGACTGATGACTGCGGTGGCAGCTGAGGCAGGCAGGCGCCAGGCGGCTCCTTCGTGACTGGTGCCGGGCTTCACGGCGGGCGCCCGCGGCGCCGTGGTCAGGCGGAGGCTAACTCGGCTGGGAATGCGGCAGGCTCGGCTTACTGGCTCACCGGGCTCCTGATCGTGGCGGCGTTTCTCCGGCAGACGGCTGTTTGAGCAGCGCATCGGCATCGGCTGAACAACCAGTAAAACTCGGCCAGGGCTGCGGTTCTAACGGCATCAGGCGGCACTCCGCTGTTGCCAGCGTTGCAGCACGATTATAACGGTGACGAACCACTCGGCGGTGGCTTCGGCTGGTGATGTTGCCCGTGTTTTCGATCTGCGGTTGTACCGTGACGCTATTCGACTGAAATATTGGCGGGCGTGAAGGCGACCGACGAAATGGCGTAAACAAATGCGCTGATGTTTGACGACGCTGGACTGAAAATGTCGCCATCGGGCGCGGTCATGCCGGCGAACCAGTCGCGTTGGTGTATCGTCGCGGCGTTCGCTAAAGCGAGGAAAAACTGGGCGCGGTACCCGCCAGCCGACGTATTGCGCTCCACTCGGCACAACTGAGATGCCATTCTGCCGATGACGCCGCCGACCAGGCGAGGCAGTGACCGGCGCGCGAACGGCACGCCGGCGGCAGGTGTGCTGACAGTCAGCCTGATGAGCAGTTTTTCGCTGTCGGCAAGCGCGAACGGCTCGTTGATGGGCGTTAATCGGCAGCGTTAATCTTCTGATAAACGTGTGTTCTCAATCGAGAACGCTGAGGTTTCAAGGCAACACGGTACGAATCGTTCGTGTCGGGCGAGGTGCGTGCGTTATACCCGCAAGCGGACACAACCGATTTCGCCACGCTCTCCGGGGCTGCGGCAGCTGCGGCACTGGCTGTCGATCGGCGGCGCTCGGGCTGGGCGCGCCTTCACTGTCGCCCGGCATGCTGGGGTACGACCGCCAGTGGTCTCGTTTTCGCTGGTTACCCGCGCGAACGGCAATGTGCGCCGCGCCACGATGACGGTCTTTGCGAACGGGTAACAGGCATCCATCGGCAACGAACTCTAACTGCCATTGACGCTGGCTAAGCGATGAGCACGCCGCTCGGCTGCGGCGCTGGCCGGCTCGGCGAGCGGCGCCGTTGACAGCTCGAGTGATGTGTGGACGTGCGACGGGCGTTTTTCATTTGACTCAGCCGCGCATGTTGCGGCCTTGATGACGCTGTGCCGGCGTTGCTGCGACCATTGGTGTTCCGCCGGCGTCGAACGGGCTTTCCGTCGAATCGTTGGCGACGAATGAAAAGTTGGCCGTTTAATGTAATGAGACCCATGGGGAATTGGTATGGGGAATACCGCGTTTGCAATTCGGCCGAATGACCATCCGATATCGCTGTAAATAAAACTGGGCATAACGGTTTGGTCAGGCATTCGTGAATGAACCAGGCTCGCGCTGGCGACCACTGCTGCTGACCGGTGGCGGCTCGCCAGGTGAGCGAAATGACGAAATCATTTAGCGCCTCTGCCATGATTGTTGGCTGTATCGCCATGTCGGTCGCCGACCGGCTGCGTCTACGACGCTCGACATCAAAACAAACGCGATCCCGCTCTCGAGCGTGACGCCGTGTGCAGGCTGAGCGAGCTGGCTGTCTGATGCCGAGCAGCGGGCAAACCGAACGTGTCAGGGCGTCGAGACTTCTGGTGCAACCTCCGTACCGGAAAAGGGTGCCGGCCTGTATCTGCCGGCGGCGCTCGGCGACGGCGGCAGTTCGTCGCCACCGCGCAGGCATTCGACGAACGGCTTCAAAGCAAGCCAGCTGCCGCCACTGACGTTGGTTCGAGAGAATCAGGCGTGAACGGCGTCAGATGAAATGAAACCGCGTACGGCCACCCGCCTCGTCAGGCGGCCTGGGGACGTCGCTGGGCTGCCGGGCGCCGCAAGCCGCAACTGGCTATCAGTCGGGCGACCGCGTTGCCGCCGCCATTTGCCGGCACGCAACGCAAAGCGAGCAGGCGCTGACGGCGCAGGCTGGCGCTGAGGCGTTTCGACTGCTGCGCCGCCGACCGTCGTTCGGCTGCCCAACCAATGGCTCTTGATCCGCCGTCCGTATTCGCTTTCTCCTTCAATACGCTATGACGCTGCTGGTATCCCGTCGCTTTCGACCGATCGCTGGCTCGTCGCCAGACTGTGGTCAGGGGTCGGCCTCTGAGCGCAGATTTTCGGTTGCTCGACTAAGTCGTGGATGCTGGGCTGCGGTGATGCCGCGCTGTGCGGCTGCGGTAAATCGCTCGCCACGTGGCTGACGTCTGCGACGAAGCCGATGTCACGCGCACGCTATCACCAGCCGCGCGGTTTCTACGCAAACTCGTGCACGCCCGACGGCAGCTGCTGACCAGGCGGCATGGTGGTCAGACCATCGCTCGCCCGTATACGATATCGTTATCGGGCGACGGTGGTTGGCTGTTTCTGCTGTTGATCGCGGCGCGGCACTCGACAGCCTCTCGCTGGCTACCGGCGGTCGGGCTGCCCGCACGCTGGGCGGCGGCACGGCTCGACGCGCCGTCGTCGAAGGCCAGCTGTGCCGTTCGGCCATCAATGCCATTTCGAAGACCTGCTGCTGCCATGCCCTTCCTCGATGAGGTCCACGTGTTACATTTCTCGGCCTCAATTCCTCGTCGCCCGCAAACATTCGCCAGTTTTCACCGTGCGCATCCGCTCGCCGTGAGCACCAGGCCGGCCGGCGACGACGCGCTCGGCTGGCTGGGATCTGCGCGGCGCGCGACCGAGCCGTTTCTGAGCCGCCATCCTCGAGACTGAGCAAGCCTGGCATCATTGACGACCTGCGGTGCTCTGACGTCGGCGCCGGTGGCTGGCGAGCCGCGCCGCGCCGACGCCTGACGGTGCACGGCAGACCGGGCGCTTTGCGTCATTGCCATCCGCTTCAGGCTGCGCGGGCGACGACCGGGCACGCAGACCGTCGGCCATGCTGCTGGTGAAGACCGCCGGCGGCAGCCGACCGCCCGGCTGTTGCCGCCGACCGCTCGTGCTTTTGCTGTTTTGCTGGGCTGCTCGATCCAGGCGTGGCTGTCGGCGGCTGCGCCCGCAGTCAAACGGCCGCCGCTGCGCCAGTTGAGGGCGCTGACGACCATCGTTTTCATTCTGTATTCAACAGGCTCTGCCAGACCTCTACGGCGCCATCGATAACATTTTAATGCGCTGACGGCACCGATTCCACCGACATCGCGACCGCACTGGACAGCCACACTGTGACCCGCTATCGCCAGCGGTTTGGCTCTGCTTTCCGACGCCGCGCTCTGGGCTCGGCTGCTAACGATGACCGGCACACCCTGTTCGTCCGCAACGCGCCTGGCCTGGGCCCGACGACGACATCCGTTTGCATGAACTTCGCCCGCGGCAGCTTTGCTGGCCGCGCGGTGGCGATCTCGACGCCGACGGCAAAACGCCGCAAAATGGGCGCCGCCGCCTTTCAGCTGCAGCAGGCTGTTCATAGGTGAGATGAAAGAAAACTGCTCGCATCCTGCCCATGTGGACGGCTTCATCAGCGGGCGCCGGTAGGCCGCTGTGACAATGCCCCGCTGTTTCCTATTCGGCTTCGGCGGTGACTCGACGCCGTGGACTAATATCACGCATAACGGCGACGGGCAACGCCTCGGCACCGGTAATGATGTAGACTGAACCACGCTCAACCAGGCTGAACACCGTGCTGAACCTGCTGCTGAAGCGGGCTGGAAATCGTCCATTCGGCGCGATGCCGGAAGAAGCACGCGGCGATCGACACCTGACCTGCCACGCCGGCGCCGGTGACTGATCGGCCTGTGTGAGCCAGCGGCTGGCACCATCGACGGCGTGCGCACCGCCGGCCTCGGCTGATGCTGATCGGCTGGCTGCTCGGCGCCGTCGGCGCCCTGCTCGACGCGGTATCGCTGGTGAATCGACCTGAGCTGCTGGCACGCTGTTTTTCGAGCGCCTGGTGGACCGAGGCAGTGGCGGCACGGCGGATGTTTTCTTTATGATCCGCCGCCTGTTCGTTACACGTGCGTGAGCTGTTGTCACGGTCGGCCTGCGCACGAACGGGGCACGCCGCGGTGACCGATCGCGCCGGCGCGCCGCATCCCGGCTGCCGCAATCGTCTGGCTGCTGAAACCATCCTGCAACGTCAAAACGACACTGCTCGCGACCAGTCGCCATCGCCAACCGGCTCAAGCGCACCCTCAGACGGCTTTCTTCTTTTCATTCTTTTCACTATCGTAATTCAACTGTTGCGCGCTTGATTATCCCGCCGCCGCTGGGTGGGTGCGGCGCGACGGCGTCGCTGCGACGTTGACCGCTGCTGCTTCTGTAATCGACTCGGCACTGATATCGACGGTGCGCGCGACGCCTTATGCCCGCTACTCGCCGGCGCCGCCGCGCCGGCTCAGCGCGGCGACGACTCTGGCGGCGGTATCGTGGACGGCACCGGCTGGTGCGCTGGCCTGGCTTTCTGCCACGGGCTGGCTGATACGATCCGGTGGCCACAGTGTTCGCGCAGGTGCCTCGGCGCTGGGTGTTCCCCGGTGTGCTGTTCTTCAATCGGCACCGGCTACTGTGAGCCCTCCGGCCGCCCGGTTGCTGCCACTGCGGTCATGATGATTGCGCCCGCCAGCTCATCGACTTCCGGCACCTGCATCACTGCTCGCGTTGCCGCGGCCAGAACTGCTAATGCCGGTAACGGGTAAAATGGTCGCCGTCGGCACTGTTTTCACCATCGCCGCCATACTCGGGCCTTGTGGCGACCGATGCCTGGGGCTGGGACAAACCTGTTCGCAAATGCAACTGCGCTGCGACTGTTCGGGCGCCTGATCGGGCGCTGGTCGACCTGCCGCAGCTACTGGGTGACGTCGACGGCGACTGACCACGGCGGGCAGGCGGCCTGAGGCCGGAGTCCGCCTCGGGCTGCAGGTCGGGAACATGTCTGCTGCCTGCTCTGCTGCCTACCACTGGCGCCGCCGGTCACCAGGCTGCAGGCCAGGGGAAACCAGCGCCGCTACCGGCTGCCGACGAAGACGGCGCAAAAATCACCCTGGTTTATAACGACGACGCACCGGTGCGAATCGGCAACCGCACCGGCGGCGATGCGCAGCCTCTCCACTCGACGCTACGGCTCAGCACCAGGCGGCGCTGATGCGGCGTGCGGCAGAGAAAACTGCGCGCGAGAATCGCGACTATCTGCCGCGATTCTTTCCAGCAACGGCGAAACGACTGGCGTGCAACACAACATCCGGAGATGAAGGCATTGCCGGCACCTTCTTCGCGCCGGAATTCGGCGTTCCAGCCATAGCTGACAAGTGTTCTAAACACGCTGCTGGTGCTGTTGACTGGTAACCAACCGCAAATGGGCCGGGCTGTTGCAAATCCGCCGCCGCCAGGCCGGCCTGAGCGGCATTTACAGGCGGCGGGAGTTTTCAGAACGTCACCAAACTGGACGTGCACCTCCGACCTCGGCTGTCGTTCTTTCGTCGACGCCAGCCTGCCCGGCGGCGTGGCTGCTGCCAGCTGGGCGGGCATTCCGCTAAACCATTTAAAGCAACGTACAAGGCCGGGTTCGGTTTTCAGGCTGCTGATGGAATCAAAACATTGTTAGTGATGTCGACGTGCGAGCGCGCCTCAACGGCGGTCGAACAATGCGTTGTGCCGCCAGCCTGAATCGGCTGAGATGCTAACCGGTTTACCACTGCGTCACCGCTCCAGTCGCCACGGTACGAGATCGTGGAGCCTGCGGTGCTGTGGCAACGCCGAACGCCGACGCCGGTGATGGCCCGGCACAGGCGGGCGTCGACGAGCCATCGTAAATCACCGGGCGCGGCTCAATGTTAATCGCTCAGGCCAGACGTTCGTTAAATATTTCAGTATCGCTCTTCAGCTCGATGAAACAAACGCCAGCTCGGCGGCCCTCTGATTTGACAAAGGGCGCCGCACCATGTCTTTGTGCATGCGTGCTCAAACATGACTGGCATCGCCCAATATCGGGAGAAAATCGATTCGCTGACGATGCTGGCCATGCGTTTTGACAAATATTCAGACTGGCGTCGGCGAGGCATGCTGGCGTGCGAATGGCTTTCGCTGGCGGAATGACTCTTCGCGGCGCCGTGGTGAAGAAGCCGGGTGTTGAAATAAACCGTCTTGATCGGCGAAATCGGTGATGACGGCTGGGCTGTGCTCCGGGGCTTTCGCTGCGTGAAAATTCCAACGCTGCAGGCGGGCGGTTGCGACCATCGGGTGTGGACTCCCGCCGATGGCAATTTTGCTGGTATCGCTGTTTGCCGCACCTGACGGCGGCATACGACGGACAATGGCGCGACTGGCGCTGCTGCACAGCCCGGCTGCTGCATGAAAACTCCCGGCCGGCGTGATGTGCGAACAAATTTGTTTGTAATGACGAGTAGACTCGACTACTGCCAAACCAGGATTAACCAGCATGGCGGACACCAACTATTTGACATCGTCTTCGTTGCCGGGCGTCGGCTGGCGCGATCAGGCTCGTGCTGGATCGATTGTTCTGATGAACATTCTATCCCAGACAGGCAGATAATCCGACTGATCTCGACTGAGAGCCGGTGCTTTTCGACAGTCGGAGAGGTCCAGAAAATTTCGAATATTTCAAAGGATTCGCGAACCGGCGGCAATTCGGGCTGCTGCTGATTTCCGCCAGATAAAGGCGTTCACGGGCCGGTCGCCGCGGGCAGCTGACGTGTGGTCAGCGAATCGAACCATGATCAGCCGCGGCGATGACCGACGCGCGCGACGCCTCATGCGCTGGCGTGGGTCTGCCGATTTCGTCCGGCAGCGACGATGCGCCGCCCGCTGGTTTGTTCTCACCGGCCTGGGTGGTGTTCCGTGTTTTCGTCGGCCTGCTGAAGACCGCCACCTGCCGACCGCGGCGGGTCAGGAATCTTCTGACGCAACGACCCGGTCTGCCCGCGAGGGCACTGCCTGAATGATAACGAGCGCCTATCGACCGCGGATGGTAATCCGTAGACAGGTGGTGAGCTAACAGTTCCGGGAGATGTCCGGCGGCATCGACCGCGGTTCGGGCGAGCCGCCGACGGTACGTAGATCGCCGAGAGGTAACGAGTCGGGTGGGCCAGTATTGAAGTTGGAATGTGTTGTTGGTATGTTTGGGCGGATGACCGTGGCTGTCCTGACCTGACTTGCCTGCGCTGTTTCGTAAAAGCTGTTTGCGCAACTCGATTGTTCTCGACCCTGCGCATGCGGGGGATTACCACTGCTGGCGCCGCTGCGGTACGCGGCGTCAGCCAGCCATGCACAGCCTTTCGAGAAAGAGCCGGGACTCGACTGCCGTTCAGTTGATCGGTGTTTAACGAAATGGATGCGACACGCCAAGGGCGTCGAGCGCAGACAATTTCGCTGGCGCAGGCGGGCGTAACTGCTTGCGGCATGCCTGGGTTCGCCGCCAGATGCCATCAGGCTGCGCAAATCGAAACGAGGCATCAAGCTGTCGGTGCAATGTGACCAGGGGAGACTACCTGATCAGGTGAATATCACCCTTCGGCAAACGAGCGGTCGGGGAACCAGGCTGACTGCCAGCCGTCGGCACCTGATAATTGACCAGTTGCTAATGCGTTGAACCGTTCAAACGTGCCACGGTGCTGTTCTTCCTCGCTGACTGGCTGTTGCCGTTTTAACTGCGATGCTGTTCATCGTTGTTGTCCAAATGACCGTTGTTGAAACGTTGCGACGGTGGCTCATCATGGCATGCTATTTCCGGCGAGCCCGGCGGGTCTGCGGCAACAAACGAATCGATAACTCGTGCTCTAATCGGCTGGCCTGACCTGCTGCGATTCTGCAGATGGTTAAGGTGGCTCTTCGGCGCCGACCATCGCGTTGACGGCTGCATCGGCGACGGTCGACAGGCCGACGGTGTACCGGCTCACTGTTTTCGATGCCAATGCCTGGCTGCGCTTTCGAGCTGCCGCTATCAATCGATTGCTGCTGACGCAATTTCTTTGATACATCGATTGATTTTTAAACTGCTGAAACAGATGCGGCCGGGCAACCGGTGCTAACGCGTACTAACCGGTATGGTGCGAGTAATCGCTGCGTCGTTGTTCGTAAACGATGATCATCGGCGTCGTCGTGAAAACGCGGGACTATCGGTAACGGTAACCATTCAAGCATGCTGATGACATCGATCGGCAGTTCGGCGCACGCTGTTCAGGCATGACTAACACCGCTAAATGGTGGGCCCGCAAAAGCTCGTTGCCGAAGTAGCGTTTTTAAATAGCAGCTCGCCTGCGCGGGCACTCGCACGGCGGCTGGTGCGGAGGCGGCCAGGCAATTTTTCGACGGTTTGCGCTCGTGATGCTCGTAAACACACAGGCTGTTTTCGTCGACTACTCCAGACATCTTTGTTTATGCTAATGACTGATCGCGGCTGGAACAGTGTTCGGCTTTGCTCGACGCTTATCGCAACCGGCGATGGACTTCAGATGCGTTGCTGCGGCTGGCGGCGCTGTCGCGGTAACCGGTATGCGATAAGTCGGTGAGCGCGTCCGCGGGTTCCTAGCGTCGCCGGCCGCCACCGACACTGCGCTCTTTGCGCACCGACGATACCGCAAACACGGCATTCGCTAAAGCGCCACCGGCTGGCGCAGCCAGGCTGCTCATTCAGCATCGTCGAATCAGATCCATGCATCGCTGTTGGAACCGGATCCGTGCTCTTTGCCGTTCTGCTCATGAATCGCTCGGGCGGCCACGAGGGCTGAGCGGGTAACGGTGGCAAAACGTTATGCCGCGTTTGGACCACATGGGCGAACAAAGGCACGTTCCTCGAGCAGTTCTGACGCGTTCACCAGGCGCTGCGGGCCGTTCTGCCCGAACAGATCGACGACGCGCAGGGGCGGTGCCGCGCAGTTCACGCCTGTGATCCGTCCGAATCGTTGCAGGGCTTGTTGCCGTGAGGCGACCGGGCGCGGCCGGTTGGTTTCCGTTTTCCGGCAGTTGCGCTGTCGTTCTGCCTGAGCCTGAAGCTGGGCGCAAATTTGCTGAAGGGCTGCTGCGATGACGATAGCTACCCTGCATGGTTTCCGGGTCAAACGTCGCGGTGCTGACGGGCTGACCGACCGATGCTGACCGGGCAGCTTTCGGCGACGGCTGCTTTCAGGCGGCAAGCCAGTGTGCGCCGCCGGCGATGGTGTGACCAGCGGCGTTTCCTGGCTGAATGGGCGGCGACCCAGCCAGTCGGAGCAGGCTCGTGCGGGGTTTCTTTGTAGACCTCGTCGTTCGACAGTCACCCGCAAACGCAATCTCGAAAATCTGCGTGCGACTGCTCATTCGCGTCGACGTTTGGCGCTGCTCTTTCCGCCGCGCCGCGGGAAAACCGCCTGCATCGACCGCCAGCTCGCCCGCAGCCGCCTCGTGCTGGCCTGCGAAGCAAGGCGGCGTCGACCTCAGCGGCCACTGCGCTCGACCGCCGCCTGATCCCAAACCGTCACCAGCTGCCACCGCCGTCCGTGACGCCGACCTGCAAGCCTGGCTCAACGCCGTGCGTGACCAAACCATTTGCGTCTCGCGCCAGACCAACTCTTCTTCCTCGACACCGCCACCACGGCGTCTCGCCCGACGCTCGGCAATCACCGACATATCGCTCATTTCACGCAATGGCGTTCACCCGCTAACGCGGCCGATGCTGCATCGTGCCACTCGTCATCTGCGCCAAATCATTTGTTTGACCTCACCCTGATCGACGCCGGCTCGCGGCATCCGCAGGCTTCACTGCCGATCCTGTGACGACGGCCTGTTGCTGCGCCAGGCTGGTGCGGAAACGAAGCCTATTCCACCACATAAAAGCGGCCTGGTGACCCGCGCATCGCCGTGCTGGCTTTGCTCGGCGTTATCACGTCATCGCGTGATGTTGCTGACGACGGTGAAGACACTAACCGGCTGCCGGCAATACGCTGGTGGCGCAATCAGCCGCGTTGTGCGCAAAACTGCGGCGCAAATCGGCGGTGTTGCGCTGGCTCGTGCGACATTTCGGCAACGCCGGCCGCCGATACCCGTTGTGGTTTCGACGCCGCGCGGCTCTGGCGCAGTACCGACCACGGCTTTCGGATATTGTAATATCTTGTTTTGCTGTCGTTCGTCTGCGTTGCTCAAATAACTGCTGCGGTGGACGATCACGTAGCAAGGTTCGTATTCCGCCTGCGCGGCCTGAAAACCGTTTTCGGTTTTCGAGCTACTGGGCGCGACTCTCGCTTTCAGCTGGCCGCGACGCGCGGGCTGTCATCTGCACCGCAAGCTGCCATGAACCTGTTTTTGTTTTCCACACAATAAACCCGAACGCTGGCCCAATGCCCGGCTTCCACGTGACGCTCGCTCGATAAACGAACAATGACCGCGAACCGTCCGCTGACGACCGGCTCGAACTGCGGCGGATGGGCTTTCGACTTGCTCCTCCGACTGCCGTGACGATCGGCAGGCTTTCAGCTCATTCGTGTTCGCCGGCGTTCGAACCGAGCCGCGGCGGGCGAGCAGGCTCGGTGCGCGGGCACCGAACTTCTTCATGACTGTCGACGCTGCTCGAGCTGCCTGGGCTGAGCTGACTTGTCGGCGGGCGGGCTGTCGACAGCACGTCGGCGGGTTGACGACGTTCTGCGTGACCGCGGCACTGCGCGCCGATATTGCGGCGCTGGTGGCTGATCATGGGCCGTCGCTGTTTCCGTTCGACTTCGCTGTGTTGCGGCAGCTTCGACCGGGCGGGCTTGTTCTCGCTGGTGTTCATCGGCACGGTCACCGGCCACTCGCGGGCTGCGCGGTTCAGCGCATTTCGGGCGCGGTGGTGACGGCCTCGACGGCGGGCGTAACGGTGGCTGTGCTTCGCTGCGCAATTCATTATTTATCACCGCCTTCATATTACCCGCTGAACCCTTGCCGCATGGCCCAATAAAACCGTAACGCTTTGGATGCTCACTGCGGCGGCGCTCGTCTTGACTCATTTGCTGACGGCCTGTCCAGATCAAGATCGTCGCGCGGCGTGGTCAAATCAGGGCGACGGCGCTTTGCGCGAACCGTATTGGGCGTCATTCACGGAGTATGTTGTCGGTGAACCCGCTCACGCCGGCGCGGCGGCTCGCTGCCGCTTTGGGGCGGCACGAGCTACGATTCGCCAGTTCGATGACGGCAGCCAGCCACCGAGCTGGTCATCGGCGATGCCACGGCGACTGGCGATGAATCGGCACGCTCGGTTGCATCTGCGGTTGTTGTACCACGGATAATGTCCATCTTCTCGCCAACTGTTGTGCTCAACGTTCCATCGCCGCGCGCGGTATAACACGGTGCGCTCGTTCGGGCTGCCCGAAACCGGCGGGCGATCCTGGCCTGCCACGGCGAGCGCGACCGGCTCGGCGACTCGGCCGTGAGGCGGCTCACACAGGGGCGCATAGTCCCCAGAACTCGCTGGTCGGCAGCTGGCGCCTCGATCGACATCATCCTTTCGAACCCGACCTGGGCGATGATATGACTCTGCGTTGGCGGCGCCTCGACGACTTACAACTTCGACACTGACGCCGGACCTGTTTGCCTTTCTGAACGCTGAATCAACTCGGGGGCCAGAAGCGGGACTTTCTGTTCTGGGTTGAATACCTCGGACGTTCTAAACAAAGGATTGATTTTGTGGTCTTCCCGCCTGGAAGCATTGGGTGTGTCAAAACTGTCTGGAGTATCGGCGACAGGCGAGCGCCAGCACTGACCGCGGCGACGCAACCGCCATTCTTTCGAAAACGACCCGTCGACTGCACCGCGCTGGCGGCACCGTAATATGACGGGCTCGGCCGGCAATTGACGCTGGCTTTGCTTCCAGGCGCGTTGTTCCGGACTGTGCTGTTGCCGTTGGGCACAAACCGCAACCGTTCCGGGCACCCATCACCAGATCTGTGGGCAGCCTGCCTCTGGCGATAACTACCTCCGCGCGGCGCAGCGTGCAGTGCCGACCTGACCCGGCGACCCGCCTGCAGCTTCCGGCCAACTGACGGTGTCATGCGGCAGTAACCTCGGCGGCTCTGAGTTGTCAGCAGATCCCTTTCAGTTCGCCGCTCGAGGCTATCCATTCCCCTTCGCGCTCGTACTAATGGCGCGAATAAGCAGATAACGATTTTATTACTGCGGTTTGCCTCGCTCTGCGTGACGACTGCCAGCCACCACGCGGTGTGGAGCGTACCGGAAACGGCGATTGGATAACTCTTTACACTGCGGCCGTTGTTTACGGCTTCGTCCCAAGTCCGTTTGAGCCGAGCCGTGACCGCAAGCGTCGTTCGGCGCGCGGTTCTTCTGAACTGCTGCTGTGCCGCGGTTTCCGGCGGATGGGCGGGCTTTGCGTGCCACCGGGGCGGACCCGTTGACGCCTGTCGGGTTCATTGTTCGGACAATTTGTTCGCTCACGCTGGTGCGGCATCGACCTGTTTCGGCTGAAAAGCGTCGAGTAACGGGCTCAACAGGCTGCCCTGCTGACGACGACGAATTTGATCGCTGATCGGACTTTCGAGGGCTGCGGCTTCAACGTTAATTGGCTGTGTGGCGGCGGCGTATCGCTCTCCTAATACAAAGGCGACCTGAAGTTTCGAACTGCCGCGGCAATTTGATTCATTTCGCCAATATCGACCGTCATCGAATAACGGCATCGAGCAACCGGCACGTTAACTTCCTGCGATCGCTCGACCAGCGAGCCGGTGTGCCCTGCCGTGAGCAGTGTTGCGCTTTCGTGGCGTTCGCGCGCGGTGTTCGGCTGTGTTATTCCGGAGTTTTCCAGGCATGCCGCGTTTCGTTCTGCCGGCAACTGTGCCGTACGACGCGTACCAGCCAATACCAACCGGTGTTTGAGCGACGGTGAGCGCGGGCGGCACTGCGGCCAGCGCGCGCCGTGGATAGCAGTCGGACTCCTCCGGCGCGGACTGATCACTGTTGGGTAACAGTTGCCTGGCAAAACTGCGCTTCAATCGGCTATCGCCAGCGGTTTTTCGCCTACTGGACGACCAGTCATATCCGTTACCGAGACGGCCAAAATTTCTTTCAGGTAATAACGGTGCATCCGGATGGTGGTTACGAGTCTGGTTAACGGTGGTCATTCAAAGATGCTTTCCTGCGGTGCCGCGGTTGTTCGGGGCTATGTGCGACGCATTTTGCTCTGCGTCTTTATCTCTTCTGTTTTCAACAAACAAATGAGTTTAAGCATAAACAGAAAAAACGACGAAATGTCAGAAACGCATGGGGCGGAGGCGAGCGTGAGCTGCCACTGTGATTTCGGGCACACCAGCCTCGCGCCACCGCTGTTTCAAGTGGACCAGCGGTGCCGCTCGGATCCATCATCTTCCGCTCGCTTTCGGGAGGATTCTTCGCACAGTTCGGGGCAGGACTGTCGACGGACGGCAACGCGGTCTTCGTTCAGATGCTGCGGCAATGACTGCTGGAGGTCGTTCAGCTGGTTCGGGATACTGCGGGCAGCGGGATCACGTGTCATGTTTTGATTTTATGTAATGCCAGATGCGGCTGCCACAAAATGATCCGGCGGGTAATGCCGGCATCGTGAATCTTCGTGCCGCTCTGCGATAATCTCTGATGACCAATAATCTTCGGACACGATGTATGATTACTCGTCGTTCAGCAATTCTGACCTTCAACCTGTTTCACTCAGCGAGATAAAGGACATATTCTTCGCATTGAACACAATAACGGTCTCAACTTCTTGCTGAAGAAACCAGCAGATGACCGTTACAACGGAGATGAATCGAACCGATCCGACCCTCATTAAATAACTTCGCTATAAATGGTTTTCGTTCGTCTATTTTCGCTTTGCTGATTCGACGCGATACGTTTATTTCGATCCTGGGCGGCGTGCCGTACCTGTCGCTGTTCGCTCAAACATGCAGGCCACAGGCTTTTCATCTTCTGCCACGGTGGCTTCCAGATGGAATGCGGGCTCCTGTAAAAATGGCTGCGGGCGATAACGGGTGAATGATTTGAGCTGACTGAACCGCCTCAAAATCTTTTTCGGTACTCGACATGTAAAATAAATCGACGACTGCGCGGTGTGTCGGGGCCCGTCGTGTCCTCCGGTTTCAGCTTGCCTGTTTTCTCATAAAACTCTTTCCCTCCAAATGGATGACTCTTGTGCAAAAGTATCACTGGAGAAACTTGATTCCAAAAACTATAATTACTATTTTGGCAGCAAGACAATGCTTCATCCATCACTGACGTTAAACTTCTCAAACAACTCCTGTTGTCAAATTGTATATTCAATAAAGAAGTTTGTTTCGGCTTTAATCGAACGCCACCATGACGTCGTGATTCCGCCTGGCGCCGCTGACCCGAAGGCCTGACAGGCGATAAAACGTGGCTCGGCAGATCGTGAACGATCGACTCGGCCGTTGAGTTGACGCTGGGTGTCTGACGTTGTCGAACTGCGGTTGGTCTCACGCTGGAAATCGCGGGCGGCGTCATCGGTTCGTTACGGCGGCGGCGTCATGGTGACGGCGTAAATGAACGTCGGTACGGTAAAATCGAAACGCTGTTGTCGGTCCGCTATCGTCCGCTATGAATGAAATAAGGATAACAATGGCCAGTATGAGCGTCGCGGGCCGATCGATCATGCTGCTAAGCAACCAACCAGGCCGCCGATCATCGACGGTTGCCCGACAAAACCGGCGGGATTGTCGGCAACGGGCGGACGCCGACCGTACCGCTGCGTCATGAGACGATGGCACAGTTCGGCGCGATCGGCGCTGTTCTGTTCCGCGACCGACTGCTGCTTTTGCGTTCGGTCTGCTGTGCTGGCTCGGGACGGCTGTCACTCAAGTAACCTGGCTGCGTCTGCTGTTGGAAGTTAGTGGCCACAGCGGCCAGCCGCTGTTGGTCGGCATATCGATGCGTAACCCTAATCGGCGTCGACACAAGCCGACTTCGTCGGGAACGGCGACCGCCAACCATCTGCATCAGCTGAGCGTGGACGCTGCTCGTCAGCTCGGCCTTGTCCGTTTGCGGCGAAAAGGGCGTCGTCGGCTGCGTTATCGCGCAGGACTCGCGGCGATTGCGCGCCCGGCTTGACCGGGCTCGACGGCATCGAACTAATCAGCTCGGGTTGCGCTGCGATAATATCGGCGATGCCGTGAGTCGGCGCGAGTCAGATGATGCCGGCGGGCACAGCATTTTCGCCAGACGGTGTCGAAAACTGCCGTTAATCGTTCAACAGGCGCGAGCCGCGTCGTAACGCTTTCGATATCTGCCCATGCGGCCGTCACCTGCCCTGGATGACAGATATCGGTATAACGCCTTCGTCGCTGTGTCGACGACATGTTTTCGGCGATATGGTAATCGGCGGTCCGTAGCCGTCGACGTCGATCGGGCTCAAACCGTCGAAATAATTTCAGATCTCCTCAACCCAGTTCGATAATTCTGACGATCTCGCAACGCCAGCGATGATTATTGGGATCGTGTCCGAGCAATGAACCGCGATCGCCGCGATGACCGGCAGGCGACACCGCGGTATGGACAAAAACCTTTATATTTCCGGCCGCGGGCGATGACCCGCGGCGATGGTTTGCGGCTGCCTGTCGTGGACGGAGATGAACTTGACGACCTGGCTGCCTGTTGCGGTTGCTGCCACCCGCCACTGCGTTGAGCACTGCTGCGGAGCGCTATCGCAGCGGATAAACGCGCGATGGACGGCGAACGTACTGATGTCGGAACCACGGTCGGCGTTCGACCCTGCCGCAGGAAACCGACACTGCGCTGCGGCCGCTGTATCTCTGCACTGCACGGCTGCTGGGCTGGCCGGCGGCCAGCCTGGGCGGCTGGCCTCGGACCGTGCACGCTCCGGGCACTGCGTTCGTGCAGGGCCTGCTCGAGGAAATCGCAGCAGGCTCGGGCGTCGCGGTGCAGCTCCCGGGATGCGACTCGCTGTTGCCACTGGACTCTTCGCGTCGCCTCGCAGGCTGCAGCTTATCTCCGGTCGGCAGTTGCCGACTCATCGCCTCGGTGCGCTTCGATGAAACGACTATGCGTACTGCGGTGCCGGTTGATATGACAACGCTGCCGAAAGGCGGCGGCGACGAGGATTGGACCGTGCTCATGACTCTGTCCTTGGCGACGAGGCAAAAGGCGGAAGTCGGACGACGGCTGCAACATCGGCGGAAAAGATAACGGCTCACCGTCGTTACTGCCGTTCTCGCGGAAAGACAGACACTGCTGAAGCTGGTTTTTCGACGTCCGCACAATCACCGACGATGGGCCGCCACTGCCCGACCGGCGGCTGCTGGCGGATAACCTGTTTAGTGACGAATTCCGCATCGGCTATAATTTCTTTGAAAGATGTGGTCAGGTACGATTTGGGTTTGAAAGCAACCTGAGCCGTTTCGAGCTGCCTGAAGAATTAACTTATCATGCCAATACTGACCAGATGGCTGCGGTGATCCCCAAGTACGACGTTTCGAACCTGCACTACGCTGCGTCCTTTTTCCGCCTGTACCGATTAAACTGGAAAGTTCATTTGTTAACAGCACGCTGTATCAAAAGGACAATTCGAAAACTAACTCGTGCCCTGCGCAACGAGCTTAGTGAGCCGTATTCCGGGCGTCTGAACGGCTGAATTCGAGCCCGCCTGAATGCGGGTTTAAAGAATCAGAGTGATGAGACGTCGGCTGAATCTCGCCCGCATCGAGGCCGCTTCGATCCTGCGTCCGGCGCGCGGTACGCCGAACATCGCCAACGTTGCGTCGACTGTCGAACGGCAACGCTTTCTGACGCTGGGCGACCGGCGGCTGACAGGTATGATGAGGCGCAGGAGCCATTCCGTCGTCTGGGCAAGTGAAAGCGGCAACGCAGAAAACAAATTGCGTTGGCCATTCGCGGCAAAAACGGCTGAAGAACTTCCCTAACTGTTCAGACTAACAGATACTATTCTGTAAATCTGTAACCGTAATACCTAAGTATTTGCGAATTTTGCTGTATGGTTGGCATAATCATTCGGTAACGTTAAAAATAAGTCACTCCGACTCCCATTCTCTTATATTCATCAATTCAAACGAAGAAAAATCCTCTCAGCGCGACCGTCACCGAATGAGGACTGGGATCTAAAAATCGAGAATTGAATCGTCAACGACGCTCGAAAGCAGACCATTTAATTCGATCATGATATTCAGTTTCCTTGTCGAGTCTGGTAATATTATCGATCAAGTCGACCTCATTGACACTGAGTTGTTCTGTTGCTCGGCGGTATGACTGATATCTCCGCCTCGCTGACCGTTAAAATGCAACCAAACCGTCGGGTACTGCGGCGATGAAACGGTGTGTTCCCCGCAGTGGCTGCGGGAGATCGCACACAGTCTGCCGCCAGTCTCGCTGGGACCGTTCGCTCTGTTGCACGCTGGCAACCAATAACTTCTTCCATTAACATCGAGCTCAAACATGTGGGCATCTTGGCTGATGTGCTGCCGTGCTGTGCCGGCCAAACATTGTGACCTGCGGGTAACGAGATTTGCCGTGCTGATTCAGGGTCATCTGCTGACCCTGGAAGGATGTCTGGCTAACGCTCATGCTGCCATTTCACGGAAAGAATAGTTGACTTATTTCTCAAAAAAGTTCGGTCATGTTGCATCGATATCGATCAGGCGGCGCGACGCCTGAATAAACGACGGCTACGGCGTGCCTGACCCAACGCTGGTGGAATGGGCAGGGGCCCGGCGACCCGGCCGCGGGCGCCGTGGTTGACCGCCGAGACATCTGACAGGCTGGTGCGGCATATCAAAGCGCGTAACCTGCTGCTGCGTCGGCACCGGGCGCGGCGGCGTTCCTGTTTGAATGGCGGCTGACGTGTTGAGCGGTGACGTTGCCAAGGATGTACTCGCGCCCGCGTTCGAATCTGACGACGGTCGTGCCGTTGGGTCGGGCTTCAACGGATGTCTGTGATGCCTGTCAAATGCGTTGGGAAAAGAACGAAGCCCGACTGCTGCGCGGAAAAACCTGCTCAAATCTGACCGGCTTCGGAAGAAGCGGATCTGTCCTCATCGCCAATGTGGTCGGCGACGACGGTTCGACACCGCGGATGAGCGCCGCTGCCGGTGAAGTTGGCTGACGCCTGACCGATATCGAAACAGCCGGTGAGCTACGCCCGATCCGCACCCGCGTCGACGACCGACGCTGCTGGATCTTCTGACGAGACGACTTTGACTTTACGGTACGACTCGGCTGCCTGTCTGGCTATATTTTCCAGCGACAAGCCATAGAGCTGGTACAACGACCGGTTTTCTCCGGCAGAACGAACTTTCGGGTTTTCGACAACACGGTGGGCACTATCGTGTCTTTCTGCAAATCGGCCACTATAACGTTGCTCTGGCCGGACTCAGAGATGACTGAAACCGGGCATGAAAAAACGACCTGAGGCCTGCTGGCGGTGTTACATTTTTGAAAGTCGGCCACGGCGCCGCCGGGACGTCGAGCGATCTCCCGTTAGCAAACGAGGCGGTGCGAAAACCAGCCGCTAAGCAGTGGTAGCTTATCGTGTGGACCGGCCGTACCTGTTCAAATCGAATCCCCATCCTAACAACCGACCGTTCCGCTGTTCCGGACATCGTCGAACCCACCGGATACGCTGAATGTCCGGCATCGTTCCGGCACCGACGGCGACTGGTCTGCTCTGACGACATCATTCGTTGCTTCTCCATGCCTGCCGGGCTGGATATGCGGCGCGGTGTGGGCTACGCTCAATCGTCCTGACCGTTGACTCAAGGCAGTGACGCGCGGGTCGCCAACCGTTCGTCGACCCGCCCGCTGCTGGGTCATAAGCTGGGCTCTGCCAGACCTCTTTGATCCGTCGCGCTCAGGCCTTGTAGGCACGCTTGCCACGTAAAATGTTTCGACATTGCTGTGGGCCTGGGCCGCAGACGTTTTAAACATGGTAATGTGTCAAACCGCGATTACGATTGATTGATGCGTGCGTTGTGTTCCGTTGATGAAATAACCAGAACTGATGGTTGGTTCGTTAGTATGACGAAATACGGGGCTGTTGAACTGGGGCACAAACTGGCGAATGGGCTGTTGTTGTCGGCGCGGACCCTCGTTTTCGAACGAATCAAAACGATAGACGATACTCTCTCTCTCTCTCTCTCTCTCTCTCTCTGCGGGCTGGACATCAGGACC
>BNJV01000451.1_pt1 | contig 97482 bp, 135 predicted proteins | sample 8540591 | NCBI WGS metagenome assembly BNJV01 (sample SAMD00202457, study PRJDB9452) | human saliva metagenome | host: Homo sapiens | reverse complement strand
CATTTACAGTAGAACCTGCTTCTAAGTTTATTGCTGTTTCTGTATTATTAAATGCATAAGTACTTGAACTCATATCAAGACCAACAACACTAGAAGATCCTATCGCATTCATTTCTGCAGTAGATAAAATTGCATCTACTTTTTTTACCTGCTTTTAAATTTACTTTCGCTCTTTTGAGCTGCTAATCTTCTTGTAAACTGATAATCATTCGTTGTAGCTTTCGTATCATCAGCACCTATTTTCTTATCTAAATTCGTATCTATATTATATGCATTAACTCCATCTACAGCAGCTAATTTATATTTATCAAAAGTTCCACCAGCTGGATTAGCTCCAGCAACAACTGTTACTCCACCTGTCATTGTTGATAAATCAGACTGTAAAGTTGATAGATTTAATGTTGTTGCATTTTTTTAAATTCATTATTGTAACATCATCTGACATAGCATGTATAGTTGTAGTTGGTGTAAATGTAATACTCGATGTTCCTGTAACATCTCTTTCAAAACCTGTTGCTTTTCCACCTAAGTAAATATTTGCATTTGAAGCATCTATTGTTCCTCCATTTGTATACAAAGCATACCCTTCTCCAGAATAAGTTATTTTAGAACCTTGGACGTTTATGTTACTTCCTCCTGCTCCTTCTGTTGCAATTGCTGTTGCTCCATCTACTACACTTACTTCAAGTCCATTTGCATTTACTATTCCTCCATCTTTTGCAAATAATCCAATTCCTTTTTTAGTAGTTCCCCCATTGATCTCAACCTTGGAATTATTTCCTGTAGTAACATTTATTACACTTCCTGCATCAGTAGCATATATTCCTGTAGCTCCTTTTGTTGGATCTACACTATCCATTTTTATATCCGTTACTCCATTTAAATGAACTACAGAACCTCCTGAAGCATAAACACCAACTCCATCTTTAGTATTCCCACTAGGATTATATGTCGTTAAATTCCCGTTAAATGTTATCGTTTTCGCATTACTTCCAAAAATCCCTATATTTCCTGTTCCATCAGCATTTCCTCCAGCAACACTTAAAGAAGAACCACCCATTATAATATTTCCTATGTAATTAATATTTCCACCTTTTTGCATACAATCCTATATTTTTTTCTCCACCATTTATTGTAATTTGATTAGTTACTCCACTATCTTGCAAGACTTTTTAAATTTCCATTCATTGTATAGATTCCAAGACCTTTACGAGAAAAATTTTTTTCCATACTTATTTGAGGAACATATAATTCTGTGTCCGTTGTCGCTCCGAAACATCAATTATTATACCTTTTGCTTCATCTACATAACCTTCATCATTTCCTGTTATATTTCCGAACCATTATAAATATTGCTTGTTCCACTTGCATCAACAAAAATTATATGAATGTTTATTGTCTCCTGCTCCAATTATAGTTCTTACAATATTTTTTTAGATCTATTAACACTTTCATTAACAACAGGATTTTTATATATACTCCTATTGATTTATCTCCATATTGATTTACAGGTGTTTTTTTAAAACGAAATTTGATCCCTCTTTTAAGTTTGAATCATCATTTTACAACTACTCCTAAAGTTTCTTGTCCATATAAATTAATATTCCCTTCATTTATCATCGCAACATCAGTATATTGTAAATTACCACTTGTATATAAAACAGCTGTACTATTTTTTTACCATATAAATCAATATCTCCTGAATTTATATAAACCGTACTTGTTTGCTGACCTGTATCAGGTGAATGATAAAAATACTATCTGATCTTTTTGTATCTCCAGTTGCATTCATTCCTATTATTTTACCTGAATTCTCTATAATATTTACTCTTTTATCTCCATCATAATGTGTAGTAGATAACAAGAATATAGTTCCATTTCCACCTAATTCAACAGTACCTTTATTATTAAAATAAAGAGATGGCTTCTTTGTTGGTAATGTTGGTACTGTCGAATTTGCAAGCAGATCTCTAAATCCATTTAATCTAATTTTCTCAGCATTTGTTATAAACCCAGCTGTTTCTAAATCATTTAACGTAACATTTACTAATCCTTCTTGTTCCAAATCTATAACTGTTGAATCATCTGGCATAGAAGCTATCCTAACATCCCTATCAAAATACGAATAAGGAGTGTCCAACAAAAGTTAAAAAGAATAAACTATCATTTGAATAATTTCCATCAGCTAATCTATATTCATTTTGGTCCAACAGGCAATGTTGAAGCTACTGCTCCTGTACCAACTGTAGGGCTAGTAAGATTTACTGTCCCATTCCCTGGTGCCGCTGTTGCAAGATAATCTTTTACTGAGATATTAGTTCCATCTTTTATAAACGTACCACTTCTTAAGCTAACTTGAGATATATCACCTTGATTTTCATTCCAATATGAATAATGATAATGTTCTGGATTGGCTCCTCTTGATGGAAAACTTAATGGTGTTACATTAACTTCATCTGGAGTTTCAACCACTGGCGGTTTAGGAGGCATAATTATCTTAGGCTCAAACGGAGGCAATCCCCCACTAGGAGTAGTAGGCACAAAAGTAGGTGCTGGTTTATCTATTGATAATGTTCTCAATGAAGCATCCACTTGAATTTCTACTGGTCTTTCCATTGCATTTCCCAATCCTATTGAAGTTGTTCCATATTTTCCTTCTGTTGCTTGGTAATTGTATTTACCTAATCCAGCATTTCTTTTATATTTGATATTTCCAGTTTTGTCTCCATGACCTTTATACGTTCCTTTCCATTCATTTAAGAATGTATTGGCTCCATATTGCCATGATTTCCAAGGCGATTTTACTACTTGATCTCCTTGTTCCATTAATTGAATTAATTCCAAATTGTAATCTTTCATTAATTTATTGTTTTCTGCTTTAGTCTTTCTAAATTCTTGTCGCATATCTCCTATTGAAGTTGATATTTCTTGTCTTTGATTTTGAATTTCTTTATCTGTTGTTTCAGAAAAACCCGAATATTCCTCCTAACAAAAAAATGCCAATAAAAGCTTGTTCCGTATATTTAAAGTCTTTACATCTCTTTTGCAAAAAGCTTTTAAATCTTTTTCTAACTTTTTTTAGGTTGTTAGTCATACTTAAATCACCTCATTTTTTTAGTTTCTTATTTTTTTCATTTTTCTACTAATTTAAATTTTTATAAAAATAATAAATCAAAGTTTATTACTTAAAGAAGAAAGTTTTATTAATATTTTTAAATTTATTATTTCACAGAATTTTATAATGGTTACATTTTAAAAAATTAATTCATTATAGTAATAATTTCAAATTCATTTGTTATTATAATGAATTACTATAGTTTAAAAATTAGCTAATCTTAGTATACTACAAAAAAGAAAAAAATCAATTGAATTTTGTATTTCTTTAATAATTTTCTAAATTTACTTATACTTTTTATATTTAAAATACAAAAAAAGACCATTTTCTAAATCAGAAAAATAGTCTAAACTTTTTTTCAAATTTTCTCTCTCTCAAACCTAACCTCAAACTCTTTCCCACAAAAAAAGCCAATCCAATCTTCAAAACTTTCTCTATCCCAGCATTTCTCAATGCCGAAACATACTCTTTTATCATCAATCTGTTTCAATGCAATTTCACATTCTCTTTTTTTAATTTTTTTCCTGAATTTCTTCCAAACTAGAATTTTCCTTTACATTAACAACTTTTTAATTCAAGTATTATTCCTTCATCTCTTCTTAACAGATTTCTAGGTTTCAATAATAAATCGTATCGACCTTTTCCTGAAAAAAATTATTCGATGTAATTTCATATTCTCTCCTCAATTTTCAAAAATTAATCCAAGCATTAATCCATGATAAAATTGCTCCTTGTAAATTCCACTTACATCAAATATCCCAGTATTCTCCAATAAAATTCTCTTCATTTCAAACCTAAAAGTTTCAATATCTCCTGTTTTTTTAGCGCGTAAGTCATTCCTGAAAATTTATCATAATCCTCAAAATACACATCAATAAACATTTCTGAAAAACATTCTTAAAAATCTCTTCATTTGGAATTTTTCAAGAACACATCATCTTCCTCTTCGTCATATTTTTTTCAGCTAAAGTCAAATATCCACTATGAAAAAAATAAATTCCAAATATTTCGACTGAAAATTCGCTTCTAAATTCCCAAAAAGTCATGTTGTCATTTATTCTCTTTAGAATGCTTTTCTTTATTCAATAATTTAGAAAAAAATCATTGAAAATCTCATTTTTTTAATCGTTTTAAAGTATAATTTAATAAGCTCGTTTCCGCTCGTGTTTACCCAATATGGTTTTAATTTTTTTCTCATCTAAAAAAATTAATAATCGACCATGGATTGTAGACTTGAATATCTCCAAACAAATAGCCATTATACCACTTCTGAACATCTTTCAAATCGTATTCCAAATTAAAGTCCTTCAATGCTTGTTCAACTTCTGATTCAATGATTCCAAAAATATTCTGTAAATTTATCATTCAAAAATTGTATGAACTTTTTAAATTATTTAAGCCTGAAAAAAATATTTTTCCTTTCGCAACTCGTAATATGCCTGTGACTACCCCTAATTCTAAGTATTCGTTATCTTTCAAAAACACTTCCGTAAAAACTTTTTGAAAAAAAGTCGATTGCTTCTTCATAGTAGCCTTTTACGTAGGAATCTATTATTGGTTGGTCGTATTCATCTATTAGAATGACTACTTTTTTTCCATAAATATCCATACAAATATCTTGTCAAAGTTTAATAACGACTTTCTTCCATCTCACTCGTCATCTTTCCAAACCAAATATCATCAAATTCTTCTAAATCTCTTTTGATCTAAACTTTATCTCTGATTAAATAAAATTGATTATAAACGTATCTCTTTATTATCGTCTTTTGAATAGCTTTGATCCCATTCTCCCAGTTTTTCTCCCCATAATTCCTAAACGAAATCGAAAATTACTGGATAATTCCCCTGTTTTTTTCAAAATATTTACTTTTAGAAATATTCAAATTTTCGAATAATTTTTCGATTTTCTTCTTTATTTTCAATATTAAAAAAATAGTTTAACATTGATATATTTAAGGTCTTTCCAAATCTTCTTGGACGAGTGAATAATTCTACTTTTGAAAACCTTCTTTCCAAAAATATTCTCGATAAAATTAGTTTTATCAACATAGTAGTAGTCATTTTCTATTATTTCCTTAAAAATTCGATATTCCAATTGGTAACCGTTTTTCTCATTTTTTTCCCATAAAAATTCTCCCCTTTTTTTCTTTTTCCAAAACTATTATCAAATTTTCTCTCTCTCAAACCTAACCTCAAACTCTTTCCCACAAAAAGCCAACCCAATCTTTAAAACCTTTCTCTATCCCAGCATTTCTCAATGCCGAAACATACTCTTTTATCATCAATCTGTTTCAATGCAATTTCACATTCTCTTTTTAATTTTTTTCCTGAATTTCTTCCAAACTAGAATCTTTCCTTTACATTAACAACTTTTTAACTCAAATATTATTCCTTCATCTCTTCTTAACAGATTTCTAGGTTTTTAATAATAAATCGTATCGACCTTTTCCTGAAAAAAATTATTCGATGTAATTTCATATTCTCTCCTCAATTTTCAAAAATTAACCCAAGCATTAATCCATGATAAAATTGCTCCTTGTAAATTCCACTTACATCAAATATCCCAGTATTCTCCAATAAAAATTCTCTTCATTTCAAATCTAAAAGTTTCAATATCTCCTGTTTTTTTAATGCGTAAGTCATTCCTGAAAAATTTGTCATAATCCTCAAAAATACACATCAATAAACATTTCTGAAAAACATTCTTAAAAATCTCTTCATTTGGAATTTTTCAAGAAACACGTCTTCTTCCTCTTCGTCATATTTTTTTCAGCTAAAGTCAAATATCCACTATGAAAAAAATAAATTCCAAATATTTCGACTGAAAATTCGCTTCTAAATTCCCAAAAGTCATGTTGTCATTTATTCTCTTTAGAATGCTTTTCTTTATTCAATAATTTAGAAAAAAAGTCATTGAAAGATCTCATTTTTTTAATCGTTTTAAAGTACAATTTAATAAGCTCGTTTCCGCTTGTGTTTACCCAATATGGTTTTAATTTTTTTCTCATCTAAAAAAATTAATAATCGACCATGGATTATAGACTTGAATATCTCCAAACAAATAGCCATTATACCACTTTTTGAACATCTTTCAAATCGTATTCCAAATTAAAGTCCTTCAATGCTTGTTCAACTTCTGATTCAATGATTCCAAAAATATTCTGTAAATTTATCATTCAAAATTGTATGAACTTTTAAATTATTTAAGCCTGAAAAAAATATTTTTCCTTTGCAACTCGTAATATGCCTGTTATTACCCCTAATTCTAAGTATTCGTTATCTTTCAAAAACACTTCCGTAAAAAAACTTTTGAAAAAAGTCAATTGCTTCTTCGTAGTAGCCTTTTACGTAGGAATCTATTATTGGTTGGTCGTATTCGTCTATTAGAATGACTACTTTTTTTCCATAAAATCCATATAAATATCGTGTCAAATTTAATAACGCCTTTTTCCATCGAGCATTTTCTCTTCCAAAACCAAATCGCATCAAATTCTTCTAAATCTCTTTTGATTTAGCTTTTCTCTGATTAAATAAAAATTGATTATAAAGTTCTCTTTATTTCGTCCTGAATAGCTTTTAAACCCATTCTCCCAGTCTTTCTCCCCATAATTCCTAAACGAAATCGAAATCACTGGATAATTACCCTGTTTTTTTCAAAATATTTACTTTTAGAAATATTCAAATTTTCGAATAATTTTTCGATTTTTCTTCTTTATTTCTCAATATTAAAAAAATAGTTTTAACATTGATATATTTAAGGTCTTTCCAAATCTTCTTGGACGAGTGAAATAATTCTACTTTGAAAACCTTCTTTCAAAATATTCTCGATAAAATTAGTTTTTATCAACATAATAGTAGTCATTTTCTATTATTTCTTTAAAATTCGATATTCCCAATTGGTAACCGTTTTCTCTCATTTTTTTCCCATAAAAATTCTCCCCTTTTTATATTTTACAAAAACTATTATCAAATTTTCTCTCTCTCAAACCTAACCTCAAACTCTTTCCCACAAAAAGCTAACTCAATCTTTCAAAACCTTCTCTATCCCAGCATTTTCTCAATGCTGAAACATACTTTTTATCATCAATCTGTTTCAATGCAATTTCACATTCTCTTTTTTTAATTTTTTTCCTGGATTTCTTCCAAAGTAGAATCTTCCTTTTACATTAACAACTTTTTAACTCAAATATTATCCCTTCATCTCTTCTTAACAGATTTCTAGGTTTTAATAGTAAATCGTATCGACCTTTTCCTGAAAAAAATTATTCGATGTAATTTCATATTCTCTCCTCAATTTTCAAAAATTAACCCAAGCATTAATCCATGATAAAAATTGCTCCTTTGTAAATTCCACTTACATCAAATATCCCAGTATTCTCCAATAAAAATTCTCTTCATTTCAAATCTAAAAGTTTCAATATCTCCTGTTTTTTTAATGCGTAAGTCATTCCTGAAAAATTTGTCATAATCCTCAAAAATACACATCAATAAACATTTCTGAAAAACATTCTTAAAAATCTCTTCATTTGGAATTTTTCAAAAATACGTCATCTTCCTCTTCGTCATATTTTTTTCAGCTAAAGTCAAATATCCACTATGAAAAAAACAAATTCCAAATATTTCGACTGAAAATTTGCTTCTAAATTCCCAAAAAGTCATGTTGTCATTTATTCTCTTTAGAAATGCTTTTCTTTATTCAATAATTTAGAAAAAGTCATTGAAAGATCTCATTTTTTTAATCGTTTTCAAGTATAATTTAATAAGCTCATTTCCGCTCGTATTTACCCAATATGGTTTTAATTTTTTTCTCATCTAAAAAAATTAATAATCGACCATGGATTGTAGACTTGAATGTCGCCAAACAAATAGCCATTATACCACTTTTTGAACATCTGCCAAATCGTATTCTAAATTGAAAGTCCTTTTAATGCTTTGCTCAACTTCTGATTCAATAATTCCAAAAATATTCTGTAAATTTATCATTTAGAAATTGTATGAACTTTTAAATTATTTAAGCCTGAAAAAAATATTTTTCCTTTCGCAACTCAGCAATATGCCTGTTACTACTCCTAATTCAAGATATTCGTTATCTTTCAAAAACACTTCCGTAAAAAAACTTTTGAAAAAAAGTCGATTGCTTCTTCGTAGTAGCCTTTTACGTAGGAATCTATTATTGGTTGGTCGTATTCGTCTATTAGAATGACTACTTTTTTTCCATAATATTCATACAAATACTTTCGTCAAGTTTAATAACGAATTTTTTTCCAATTTCCTTTATCTGATTCTCTTCTGATCGAATTAAATTTTTTTCAATTTCAATTTCATCCATTTTTTTCAATCAAAAATTTATGTTCAGTATACAAATCTCCGATTATTTGTTTTATTATCTTAAACCCATTCTCCCAGTCCTTTTTCCCCATAATTTCTAAATGAAATCGAAATCACTGGATAGTTACCCTGTTTTTTTCAAAAATATTTACTTTTAAAAAAATATTCAAATTTTCGAATAATTTTCGATTTTTCTTCTTTATTTTCTATATTAAAAAAATAGTTTAACATTGATATATTTAAGGTCTTTCCAAATCTTCTTGGACGAGTGAATAATTCTACTTTGAAACCTTCTTCCAAAATATTCTCAATAAAATTGGTTTTATCAACATAGTAGTAATTATTTTCGATTATTTCTTTAAAATTCGATATCCCAATTGGTAACTTTTTTTCTCTTGATTTTTTTCCATAAAAAGTCCCCCTCAAATTTTTTTCTATTTTCTACGACCTCTTAACATTCCGCCACCTAAACCAGGGAAATCCGCCACTATTAAACATTTTTCATCATTTGTTTCATTTGCTCAAATTGTTTAATTAATTTGTTTTATTTCGTTTACTGTAACTCCGCTTCCTTTGGCAATTCTAGCTTTTCTGCTTCCATTTTTCAAAATTTTTGGATCTCTTCTTTCTTGAACAGTCATAGAACAAATAATTGCTTCGACTTTTTTCATTTCTTTTTCAGCCATTCCCATGTCAATCATGCTTGTATCAACACCTGGTATCATCTTCATAATTCCAGCAATTGATCCCATTTTTCTAATCATTTTAAATTGTTTCAAGAAATCTTCAAAATCAAATTGATTTTTTCTAAATTTTTCTTCCATCTTTTTAGCTTCTTTTTCATCAATTGCTTCTTGTGCTTTTTCAACCAAAGAAACAACGTCTCCCATTCCTAAAATTCTTGAAGCCAATCTATCTGGATGGAATGGTGCGATATCATCTAATTTTTCACCTTCACTTATGAATTTTATTGGTTTTCCAGCAACTTCTTTTACTGATAATGCGGCTCCACCACGAGTATCTCCATCTAATTTTGTAAGAACAACTCCCGTGATTTCCAATTCTTCATTAAACGATTTTGCCACATTTACAGCATCTTGCCCAGTCATTCCATCTACAACTAACAATATTTCATGCGGTTTGACTTCCGATTTAATTTGTTGTAATTCTTTCATTAATTCTTCATCAATGTGCAATCTTCCAGCTGTATCCAAAATCACATAAGTTGCATGTTCTTCCTTCGCTGCCTCAATTCCTTTTCTACAAATTTCCAACGCATCTGTACTATCTTCAATCGTAAATGAAGGCACTTTTATCTGATCAGCCAACACTTTCAATTGTTTTTTCGCCGCAGGTCTGTAAACATCCGCTCCTATCAAAAACGGTTTTTCCCCTTTTGATTTCAAATGTTTTGCCAATTTCCCTGAAAAAGTAGTTTTCCCAGCTCCTTGAAGTCCACAAAGCATAATAATCGTAGGATTTTTATCAGCTTTAGCAATAGCTACATTTGTCCCACCTAAAACTTCTACTAATTCATCATTTACAATTTTTATAAATTGCTGAGTTGGATTTACACCATTAATTACTTCTTCTCCCAACGCTTTTTCTCTAATTTTTGCAACAAAACTTTTAGCAACTGTGTAGTTTACATCCGCTTCCAATAACGCTAATCTTACTTCCCGAAGCGCATCTTTCATATTTCCTTCAGTTAATTTTCCTTGACCACTTACCTTTTTAAATATATCTTTAAAACGGTCTCCTAATCCATTAAACATTAATTCACCTCATCATATCCAAAAATCTTTTTATTATTTTTTTCTAAATTTTTCTTTCGTAAAAATTATTTTTTTAAATTTTCTAACCTTTTTTTCAATTCTTTTTCTCTCTCAAATATTTTCAGCTTACTTTCATATTCCTCAAGTTGCTTAAAAACCTCTTTTTATATTATCAAAAAAACTGCTCTGCCTCGTAACTCCATACTTCTCCGCAATTTCTGTAAACGAACTATTTTCTTCCAAATACAACTCTAAATATTGCTTTCTGTTTCTTTGAAAAAAAGTTCACCATAATACAAAAAAAGCACCGAGTATCTCAAAAAAATCTTCTAATTTGTCCATAATACCCTCATTATACAAGAAATCCATATCTATTGTCAATTTTACTTTTTTTGAGTCCTTTTTTTCTTAAAGAAACTTATTCAAAGTTACGTCAAAAAAATTCCTCGTGCAGTTACTCTAATCTCTGGAATAACTGGCAATGCTAAAAACGACAGATTAATAAATGGATCAATATTCGGATTTATTCCCATTTTTTTAGAATATTCCAACATTTTTTCTAATTTTTCATTGACTTTTTCACTTGGTTCATCACTTATAAGGCCCATTATTACAAGTGGTAATGTATCTACAACTTTTCCATTTTCCACAATTGTGTATCCACCTTGTTTTTCAGCCAATTCCTTCACAGCAATTTCAATATCCCTGTCGTTATCTCCTACAACCACGATATTATGTGAATCATGAGCCACTGTTGACGCAATCGCACCATTTTTTATGCCAAATCCTTTTAGCACTCCAACCCCAATTTTACCAGTATTTTTATGTCTTTCCACAACCACAAGTTTATTATATTCTTGATTTGGCACAAATTTATTCTCTCTTGCTGGAATTTTCTCGCAAACTTTTTTCGTAACAATTTGTCCTTCTATAATCTCAATCACTGGAAATTCAGCATTTTCATCTTCCAACTCAATCTCAATTTTTTTTGCATCAAAATCTTTTACATGAACCGTTTTTTTCAAATGCTCTGGACATTCAGGAAACTCAATTTCCTTTTTAAAAATCTCATTTACATCTTGTCCTTCAAAATACACATTTTCAATTTCAACTTTTTCAAAATCCTTCAATACTACAAAATCCGCTTTAAATCCAGGTGCAATCGCTCCTATTTCTCTATCTTTTTTTATAGCCTGTGCAGCCTGAATTGTCGCCATTTTATACGCTTTTATCGGTTCTAACCCAATACTAATCGCCTTTCTAATATTGTAGCAAATATGCCCTTCTCTATAAATTTCCTCCACATGCTTGTCATCTGTGCAAAAACAATATCTCTCTGTAGAAGCCTTATTTGCAACAATTCCCGACACAATCGCCTCTAAATTTCTTGCCGCACTTCCTTCTCTAATCAATACATACAATCCATTTTCAATCTGTTTTTTTGCATATTCGTAAGTACAAGCCTCGTGATCATTTTTTATCCCTGCCAAAGCATACGCCGCCAATTCTTCGTCTGTCAAAGCTGGAGAATGTCCGTCAATATTCATTTCCTTAAACATTTCTAATTTTTCCATCATGTTTTTTTCGCCATTTAAAACAGCATTTGTGTCCATAACTTCTGCTAATCCCAAAACTCTTGGATTTGAAAGGTATCTCTCCATTATTTCTGCCAACAAAGTTGCACCATTATCTTCAAATGAAACAGCTGGAACACAAGACGGTATCATTACAAACACATTTGCAGGAACATTTTCAGTTTGGTCAATAATATAATCAATCCCATCTGTCCCTGATACATTCGCAACTTCATGAGGGTCCACAATAAAAGTTGTAGTCCCTGCTTTTACTGCCGCCTTCAAAAACTCAATCGGTCTCACCATCGTAGACTCCAAATGTAAATGACTATCCACAAATCCTGGAACAACATACTTCCCAGTAATATCTATTTCTTCTTTTTCCCGAATACTCGCCAATTCCAACAATAATTCCGTCACTAATCGCAATATCCACTTTTACTATTTCTTCTGTAAAAAACATTCAAAACAAATCCATTCTTAAAAACTTTATCCGCTTTTTCCAATTTTCTAGCTATTTTTGAATATTTTAAATAATTTTTATAATTCATTATTTCCCTTTCTTTTAGTTAGTTACAAAAAAATACACCCTTATCATAAGGTATTCTCTTATTGTAAAAATTTTTATCTTGTATTATCTCTTGTTGCTGGTATTCTTTTTCGGGATTATCCACTCACTTTCTTTTTCCTTGCGTATAATTTTTTTATAAATTCATCTTTAAATTCCTTAAATCTACCTTCTTTTTATAGCTTCTCTCGAATCATTCATCAATTTTATCAAAAAAATGCAAATTATGATAAGTCGCCAATCTTTGCCCTAAAAATTTCCTTCGCTTTGAATAAATGTCTAATATATCCTCTCGTATAATTTTTTTACAAGCGTAACAGTCACACCCCTCATCCAAAGGTCTGTCATCCAATTCATAAAGCCTTATTTTTTTTATAACTAAACGTCCATATTTTGTAAATACTGTTCCATGTCTTCCAATTCTTGTCGGTTTGCACACAATCCATCATATCAATCCCAGATTCAACCGCTTCAAGCATATCCAACGGCTCCCCTACTCCCATCAAATATCTTGGTTTATTCTCAGGTAATTTTGGCGTAATATATTCTAAAATTCTATACATATCTTCTCGTGGCTCTCCAACTGCAAGCCCTCCCAAAAGCATATCCTGCAAAAATCCTCATCATATCGAGAAAGTTCCTCAAAACTTTTTATCCCTCAAATCCTCATAAATTCCACCTTGAACTATTGCAAATAATCCTTGTCTGTCCTTGTTTTTATTAGCATCAATACATCTTTTAGCCCATCTTGTAGTTCTTTCAATCGAAGGAATCAAATATTCTCTCGAAGACATTCCTGGAGGACACTCATCCAACACCATCATGATGTCACTTCCTAAATTATTTTGAATTGAAATTGATTTTTCAGGCGATAAAAAATGCTTCGATCCATCCAAATGCGATCTAAAATGCACTCCCTCTTCCTTTATTCTTCTCAACGAACCCAAACTAAACACCTGGAATCCTCCACTATCAGTCAATATTGGTCTATCCCATCTCATAAATTTGTGTAATCCTCCAAAATCATCTACTAAATCATCTCCTGGATTCAAATACAAATGATAAGTGTTTCCTAAAATTATTTGTGAGTTAATCTCCTCTAACTCTTCTTTTGTCATTGCTTTTACTGTCGCTTGCGTTCCAACTGGCATAAATACAGGCGTTTTCGATTTTTCCCATGTGGTGTTTCAATTACACCTGCTCTAGCATTTCCATCTTTTACTTCAAGCGTATACTTTTATTGGTTTATTCATATTTTTCCTCTCTTACTTATTTATTTTTTTCTTTTTTTGTAATGATAAAAAAAGTTGTAATTACAAAGGTTTTTTTGCTGGAATTCCAGTTTTTTTCTAGGATACTTCTCATGTGTCTTCTTATTCTTTACAATTTCCAAAAATTATTCTCTCGTCACCACATTTTGGCAAATTAAATTTATGAATTTCTTCAATTGTCGATCCCAACAGTTTTAACGCATTTCCAGACTCTTCAACCTCATTCAAATTCAATTTTTTTGTGGCAAAAAAATCTTCCATTAATTTTAATAAATGGAATCATGTACTCTAAAAATTATTCTCAAATTAGCAACTCCTCTACAAAGTGCCACATCAAATGTCTCTCTTTTACCTTTAATCAATTCTTCAGCTCTCTCAAAACTAGTTTTCACATTTTTCAATCCTAATTTTTCAATAACTTCATTTATAAATTCAATTTTTTTTCTAACAGAATCCACTAACAAAAAGTTTTTTTCTGGATAAAAAAATCGCAAGAACCAATCCTGAAATCCAGCTCCCGTTCCAACATCAATAAACGACTTTTTCCTCATCTTTAATAACTTTTTGTCAACAATAACGAATCTATAAAATGTTTCTCTAGCATTCCTTCTTTATCCCTAATCGCCGTCAAATTCATAACTTGATTTTTTTCATACAATAATTCTAAAAAACTCAACATTTTCCCTTTTGCTTCATCATTCACTTCAATACTTGATTTTTGTAAGTAATTCTTCAAAATATTTTTTTCATTTTCCATAATTTTTTTCTCTTCAATTTCTCTTTTCTTTTATTTTTTTATATTTTTTTAATCTAAACCACTTTAAATAAATATAATTTATTTTCTATTTACACAAAATTTTTTTAATATATTTCTTTATCTTTTTCCCAACCAAAAAAATTTTCTTAAAAATTCCTATTTCAAAAACTCCATCCAAATACATCAATAAAAACCGAAATATCCGCTGGTGTTACTCCAGACATTCTCGATGCCTGACCAACATTGTAAGGTCTACCTTCCTTCAATCTTTGTTTAGCCTCACGTGTAATCCCTTTCATCGCATCATAATCAAAATCTTTTGGAATTTGTTTATCATCAAGTTTCTTATGTTTTTCCATCACTTGCATCGCCTTCGCAATGTAACCTTCATATTTAACTTGCACTTCAATTTGATATTCAGTTTCCGCATCAAATGTCAACTGAGGTCCATTTTCAATAACTTCTGCAATATATTTAATATCTTCGTAAGTTACTTTCGGTCTTCTCAAAATTTCCTTCAAAGTAGTTCCGCTTTTCAACGATTCACCATATTTTTCCAAAACTTCAACTAATCTTTTATTACTAGTTCCCAATTTCGTATCTTCCAGTTTTACGATTGTTTCTTCAACATTTTTCTTTTTCTCCAAAACTTTATCATAATATTTTTTATCCAACAATCCAATTTTATAACCTTTTTCTGACAAACGAATATCTGCATTATCCTCACGTAAAATCAAACGATACTCAGATCTTGCTGTAAACATTCTATACGGTTCAAATAATTCTTTATTAATTAAATCATCAATCATTGTTCCAATATACGAAGTTTCTCTATCTAAAATCAACGGTTCCTCACCTTTTACCTTCAAAGCCGCATTTATCCCAGCAATAATACCTTGTGCCGCAGCTTCTTCATAACCACTTGTTCCATTAACTTGTCCCTGCCAAGAAAAGTCCTTTAACTTTTCGTGTCTCAAGCGTATAATCAAGCTCACTTGGATCAACAATGTCATATTCAACCGCATACCCATATCTCATAATATGTGCATTTTCCAAGCCTTCAATCGTATTCACAATTTTTTGCTGATATTCTGCAGGATAACTCGTAGAAAGTCCACTAATATACACTTCCGTAGTCTCAAATCCCTTCTGGTTCTAAAAACAAATGATGACTATCCTTATCATTAAATTTTACAACTTTATCTTCAATCGAAGGACAATATCTCGGACCAGTACTTGCAATACTTCCATTATACATCGGTGCTTTATCTAAATTTCCCAATATTATTTCATGCGTCTTAGCATTCGTTCTAGTCAAATAGCAAGATAATTGTGGCTTTTCAGTAACTTCCTCATCAGACGTTCTCATTGAAAATTTCAATGGAATTCCCGTAATTCCAGGCTGTTCCTCCAATTTTTCCAAGTCCAATGTACGAATATCTAATCTAGGCGGTGTCCCTGTTTTGAATCTTCCCATTTTAAATCCTAATTTTTCCAATGAACCTGTCAAATCATCAGCTGACAATTCTCCCATTCTTCCACCTTTTACTCTCTTATCTCCAATATATAACAATCCTCGCAAAAATGTCCCAGAAGCAATTACAACAGCCTTTGCTGAAAATTCCATTCCAGTTTTCGTTTTAATTCCTCGAATTTCTCCATTTTCAACAACTAATTCTGTTACAATATCTTGAACTGTATCCAAGTTTTCTTGTGCTTCAACAGTTTTCTTCATTTCCCTCGCATAAATTTTTCTATCAGCCTGTGCCCGTAAAGACCTTACTGCTGGACCCTTCTTAGTATTCAAAATTCTCATTTGAACAAAACTTTTGTCCATATTTCTTCCCATTTCTCCACCAAGAGCATCAACTTCCTTCGCCAAATGACTTTTCGCTGGACCCTCCAACTGATGGATTACAAGACATCACACCAATATTATCAAGTGTTATTGTAAAAACGGCTGTTTTCAATCCTAATCTCGCTGAAGCCAAAAGCCGCCTCTACTCCCGCATGCCCTGCTCCCACGACAATAACATCATAATTTCTCATTTTCTCTCCTCTCTAAAATTTTTCTCTATTTATAAAAAAATCGTATTTATATTTTTATAACTTTTTGTATTGTAACTATTATATCATATAATCAAAAAAATTGACAAAAACAATTCAATGTCTTGCCAACTTTTCCTATTCCTCAAATTTATTTTTTTCAAAAAAATTCAAGGAAATAAATTATTTATTAACTTCTAAATCTTTAAAGTTAAATTCTCCACCAATTGCTACAAATCCAAGTCCTTTTTACTTTAGGATTTACCAAATAATTTTTTTGTCTTTGGAATAATACAACTACTGGTGTTTGTTCAGAAATTATTTTTTTCCATTTTAATCATAGCTGGAACTCTAACTGCTGGATCAGCTGTAGATTTAGCTTTTTTTAGACAACGCATCATATTCAGCATTTGAGAAATCTCCACGGTTTGCACCTTTATTAGTTGATTCAAAAATATCTAAATATGTAATTGGATCTTTGAAATCTCCTGTCCAGTTAGCGATTGCAATTTGGTAATTTCTTTGTTTAGATCTACTAATTCTTTCTTTTTCCTGTTACAACTTGTAAATTCAATTTAATTCCTAAATTTTTTTACTCAAATTTTTCTTGAATGTATTGAGCAATCATTTTTAGTACTTCCTGTATCAGCAAAAATTACTTCCAATTCTGGCATTTTAGTCATTCCTTCTTCTTTCAATCCTTCAGCCAATAATTGTTTAGCTTTTGCTACATTAAATTCTGGTATTTTTGTAGGAACTTCTTCAGCAAAGTCTCCTTTTAACCCTTTAATTCCAACTCCACTTGGAGTAAATGTATTTGTATTTTTTTTCTGAACCTTCTAATACTGTAGAAATCAATTCTTGTCTATTTATAGCATATTGCAACGCTTGTCTTACTTTCGCATTATTCAAAGGTTTTACTTTATTATTTAACAATAAGTACCAAATTCCACCATCTGCAGCGTTTACTAATTCAGGTTTCCCTTTGTACGCTTTAGCTTGTTGGTAAGTTACTTTTGTTACATCTAATTCTTTATTTTTAAACGCATTAAACGCTGCTGTTGTATCTTCAGTCAATTTCAATGTGATAGCATCAGTTTTTTTACATTTTTAGCATCCCAATAATTAGGATTTTTTTCAAATTTCAAATCTGAATCTTGAGTCCATTTTTTCAAAACATATGGACCTGATGAAATTGTGTTATCTGGAGTTTCTGCAAAATATTTATCTCCTTTTTCTTTAAAGAATTTTTCATTCAAAGGCATGTACGCTTTAAATGTTACCAAATCATCAAAATATGGTGTTGGTGTTTTCAATTCTACTACTAAAGTTTTAGGATCTACAACTTTGATTCCCACTTGATCAGCTGTTGCTTTTCCACCATTAAATTCTTCAGCATTTTTAATCATAAATAACAAATAAGCATTTTCAGCTCCTGTTTTAGGATCTAACGCTCTTAACCAACCTGCTTTAAAATCATTTGCTGTAATTGGATCTCCATTTGACCATTTTGCATCTCTTAAATGGAATGTCCATTTTAATCCATCTGGAGTTGATTCCCATTTTTCTGCAATTCCTGGCACTGATTTCCCATCTTTATCTTTTCTCAATAATCCTTCCATTAACAAATCATCTACTGTCCCACCTGCGATATCAGTAGTAATTTGCGGATCAATTGAAGTTGGTGCTGTTCCTAGATTCAATACTAGTTCTTTACCTTTATTTCCATGTCCGCCACATGATAAAACAAACATTAGCACTAATGCTAATAATACCGACATTTTTTTCATTCTACTTTCTCCTTCTTCTTAAATTTAATAATATACTTTTATTATACCTTATTTTTTTAATATTTTTTTCTATTGTTATTAACTATATTTTTAAATTATTTAATATATTATATATATGAAATATTATATTCAATTTCTATCACTATTTTCTATGACAAACTATAATAAAAAAATCATATATTTACAACTTCAATATCATCACAATTTTTATATCTACAATAAATTTATTCAAAAAAATTGGCAAAAACAAATTTTTGTTTCACCAACTTTTTCTAAATTATTAAATTATTTCATTGATAAATTTTTTTAAAGTAAAATTCTCCACCAATTGCAGTAAATTTCAATCCTTGAACTTTTTGTATCTCTCAAGTAAGGTTTTTTTCTCTTTGGTATAATACTGCTACTGGAGTATCATCAGCTATTATTTTTTCTAATTCAATCATTGCTGGTACTCTTACATTAGGATCAGCTGTTGATTTTATTTTCTTAACTAATGCATCATATTGAGGATTTGAGTAAGAACCTCTATTTTGTCCTCCACCTGTTACAAACAAGTCTAAATATGTAATTGGATCTTTAAAGTCTCCTGACCATCCTGCTAATACTAAATCAAAATCTTTTGAAGCCATTCTCGAAACTCTTTCTTGGAATGTAACTGCTTTTACATTAAGATTTAAACCTAAATTTTTTCTTACAGATTCTTGAACAAATTCAGCAACTGGTTTGTTATTTCCAGAATCATTTATAAGTACTTCTAATGTTGGTGCACTTGTCATTCCTAATTCTTTTAATCCTTCAGCAAATAATTGTTTAGCCTTTTGTGGATTGTATTTTTCAATTGAAGTTGGAACTTCTTCTGGGAAATCTTTTGAAATACCTTTTATTCCAATTCCTGATGGAACAAATGTTCTAGCACTTTCTCCAGTTCCATTTAATACTGATTTTTACTAATTCATCTCTATCAACTGCTAACAAAGATTGCTTTTCTAATTTTTTTGAATTACTTAAGAATTTATTTTTTTTAAATTTGGTAAAATATACCAAACTGAACCATCTTTTGATTTTACCAATTCTGGTTTACCTTCATATTCTCTCGCTTGTTCTGCAGTAATATTTGTGTTACTTGAACTTCTTTATTTCTTTAAACGCATTTAATGCAGCTGAATTATCAGGTATTAATTTATATGTAATGTTATCAACTTTTACATTATCTTTATTCCAATAATTTGGATTTTTTTCAAATTTTATTTCTGAATCATGTACCCATTTTTTTCATTACATATGGTCCTGATGATATTGTTTGGTTAGCTTCTGTAGCAAATTTTTCTCCAGCTGCTTTTAAGAATTTTTCATTAATTGGAGAATAAGTTTTAAATGTTACTAAATCTGCAAAATATGGTGTTGGTGCTTCCAATGTTACTTCTAATGTTTTTGGATCTACAACTTTAATTCCTACTTTGTCAGCTGTTACTTTTCCTTTATTAAATAATTCTCCATTTTTTATTGGATATAACATGTACGCATATTCTGATGCTACTTTTGGATCCAATCCTCTTATCCACGCTGCTTTAAAGTCATTTGCTGTAATTGGATCTCCATTTGACCATTTTGCATCTCTTAAATGGAATGTCCATTTCAAACCATCTGGTGAAACTTCCCATTTTTCTGCAATTCCTGGATCTGGTTTACCATCTGGCGTTCTTTTTAATAATCCTTCCGAAAGTAATTCGTTTACTGTTCCTCCTGCTATATCTGTTGATAATTGAGGGTCAATTGATTTTGGTTCTGCTCCTAAATTTAATGAAAAGGTACTTCCTTTAGAACCTTTTGCACCACATGCAAAGAACATCGTCGCCATCGCTAAAATTAACAATACTTTTTTCATTGTTCTTCTTCCTTTCTCTTAATAAATCTTATATTACATAGTATACCTTGAAAATTTAAAAAAATTTCAATTAATTTTTACAAAAAAATAATTATAAAAAAATAAAAATTTATTTATGATTTTTTTATATTCATCTATAAAAATCAAAAAAAGAACTATCTTAAAAAAATTAAGATAATTCTTTTTCATCATATATATTTAAAATTTTCTAAATATTGCAACCATCACTATTTTTCCAATAGTAGTTTTTTTCCTAAATAATAATCAATTCCAATTGGGTGGAATACGATTCCTTTTTACTCTAGGATTGATTAATTTATTATTTGCTCTGTAGTAAAGTAATCCTACCGGCATATCGTCAGCAATCATTTTTTCTAATTCAATCATCGCTTTAACTCTTGTTGCTTTATCCATAGAATTTTTAGCAATTTTCAATGTTGCGTCATATTTAGGATTTACATATTGAGAATAGTTATTTCCATCTTTTTGAATCGAATCTTTCCAAATAAGTTACTGCGTCTGGATAATCTCCATTAAATCCTGCCAATGCAATTTCATAATTTTTTGATTCCATTCTTGCTAATCTTTCTTTAAATGTAATACCGGTTACTTTAAAGTCAATTCCCAAATTCTTTTCCATACTTTCTTGAATAAATTCAGCAATCGCTTTATTACTTCCTGTTGTGTTAAAGATCATTTCCAATGTTGGTAATTTTTTTAATCCTAATTCTTTCAATCCTTCAGCTAACAATTGTTTTGCTTTTTGTGGATTATATGCTGGGAATACTTTTCCTGCTTCTTCAGAGAAATCTTTACTTACTCCATAAATTCCAACACCTTTTGTTGTATAAGTATAAGCTGCTTCTCCTTTATTATCTAAAACTCCTGTTATCAATTTTTCCCTATCTACAGCCAATGATAACGCTTGTCTAATTTTTTTGTTTGCTAAAACTTTATTTTTCATATTGTAAGTCATATACCAAACAGATCCATCTTTTGCCACTCTAAGTCTTTTATCATTAGCATACTCTTTAGCTTGTTCAGTTGTGATATTAGTTATATCAATTTCATTATTTTTTTAAACGCATTTAATGCAGCTTCATCTGCTACAAATTTAATTTTAACTGTTTCTAAAGGTATATTGTCTTTGTTCCAGTAATTAGGATTTTTTTCAAATACTATTTCAGAATCTTTTTGTCCAAGACTTAATAACATATGCTCCAGAAGAAATTGAATCTTTAGGACTTGTCATATATTTATCTCCAACTTCTTTTTAAGAATTTAGTATTAACTGGTAAATATGTATACAATCTAACTGCTGAATCAAAAATATGGTAATGGTGCTCCTAATGTTACTTTCAATGTGTAATTATCTACAGCTTGAATTCCAACTGCATCTTCTTTTTACTTCACCTTTATTATATGCTTCTGCATTTTTTTTATTGGGAATAATTTTTGAAGCATATTCTGCTGCTGTATTAGGGTTCAATGCTCTTAACCATCCAGCTCTAAAGTCATTTGCTGTAATCGGATCCCCATTTGACCATTTTGCATTTTTTTCTCAAGTGGAATGTCCAAACTAGTCCATCTTTTTGAAACTTCCCATTTTTTTCGGCAACTCCTGGAACTCCTTGTCCATCTTCACCTTCTCTAATTAATGTCTCCCCTATCAACGAATCAACAATTTCTGCTGTTGAATCATTTGCTAATTGTGGGTCATAAGATTTTCCTTCTTCTTTTTAAGTTTAATAATAATGCATGACTATTAGAAGATTTTTCCGCACGATAAGGCGAATGCTAAAAATTAAACTTATTACTAATAAAATTTTTCTTCATTCTATACACTTCCTTTCAAATTTTAAATTAATAATATTTTTTTATAAATTAATTCATATATAAAATTTATACTAAAAATTCAAACTTATAAATTTTTAAAAATTTTTCCTATACAAATATATACTCTTTTTTTAGGAGTTACCTCGAAAAAAACATTTTTTTATTTTTTTCTTGAAATAACTCCTCTGTCTTAATATTATTTTTTTATATTTTACTATTTTTTTCCACCAAATTTCAAGATATTTTTTTAAAAAAATATTTTTGATTTACTAATTAATCTTTATATGCTGCATAGAAGTCAATAGGATTTCCTACTGCTCTTATAACAACACCTTTTAAATGTGGATTTTGTAAGTATGTAGCCACTTCATAGTAAAGTCCTGTATAACGGAAATCATCCATTAAGATTTTTTCAGCTTTTTTCATAGCATCCATTCTAGCTTTATTATCTTGTTCCTTTTTAGCAAACTCAACTAATTTGTCATATTCAGGATCTGAAAATTTCGCAACATTAATTTGTCCAGCTGATGTTTGGAAAATTTCTAAATAAGTCATTGGATCGGCATAATCAGGTCCCCAAGCATATCTTACTATTTGGAAATCTCCTGATTTCGCTCTAGATAATCTTTCTTTATACGTAATAGTTTCCACGTTTACATCTAATCCTAATTTTTCTTTCCATTGAGATTGATAAAATTCTCCTTCTTTTTTCCCACTTCCTTTTTCATCAACTGTCAAAGTCAAGTTCAATTTATCTGGAGTCAATCCTTCTTCTTTCAATCCTTCATCAAATAAAGCCTTAACATTCACATTTTTGTATTGTGCATAAAGATCTCCAACTTCTTTTCTGAAATCGTCATTTTCTCCTTTTGTTCCTTCAGAAACAACTCCTGAAGCTACAATTCCTGAACCGTTCAATACATTACTAACCAAAGTTTTTCTATCTATAGCCAATGACAACGCTTGTCTAATTTTCTTATTCTTCAATCCTGGCGCTTTTGTATTAAATGCTAAATAATAAACTCTTCCGTCTGGAACTTCTTTTAGTTCAGGTTTGCCTATATAAGAAGCTTTTTTCTCAAGAGAAATTTTTGTTAAATCCAATTCTTTATTTTCAAAATAATTTGTTGCAGCATTAAAGTCTGAAACCATCAATGCTTTTAATGTATCAAATTTAGTGTTCGCTGCATTCCAGTAGTTAGGATTTTTCTTCAAAATAACTTCATTATCGTGAGTCCATTTTTCAATTGTATAAGGTCCACTGTAAATAGATTTATTAGCTTCTGTAGCATATTTATCTTTAAATTGATCCAATGCTTTCGCATTTATCGGATAATAAACTGGCATAACTAATGTTTTATCAAAGAATGGTGCTGGTTTTGATAAAGTAAATTCGATAGTATAATCATCTTTAGCTTTTATCCCAACTTGATTGAAATCTTTAATTTTCCCAGCGTTATAATCTTCTGCTCCTTTAATGTAAAACATCAAAAATGCATATTCAGACGCTGTTGCAGGTTCCAATCCTCTCTTCATCCCATTTACATAATCTTTAGCTGTCAAAGCATCACCATTTGACCATTTCATTCCTTTTCTTAATTTAAATGTCCAAACTGTTCCATCTTTTGATTTCTCCCAACTTTCTGCTCCTGCTGGTACAACTTCATTTTTTTCATTCAATCTAACAAGTCCTTCGTAAGTAAGTCCTGTAATCATAAATCCACCCATATCAGTCAAAAGTTGTGGATCTAAAGATGATGGCTCTGCTTCCATGTTAAATGTAGCTGTTTTTCCATTTCCTCCAGCTTTTCCACACGACAAAACAAACATCAATAACGTTAAAATTACTAAAATTTTTTTCATAATTTTCTCTCTTTCTAAAACTATAAGTTTATATTAATTTATTTTCTTTCAAAAAAGAAGTTTCTACAAAATGTCCTGGCTCATATTCTGTCAATTCTGGCACTTCAGGAATTTTATTAATTTCTGAGACATCTCCCATTGGACTTCTTAAATATGATTCGTCTACTCCAACTTTTTCGTGTTTTTTTGCAGTTGGATCGGCTATTGGTACCGCTGAAATTAATGATTTTGTGTAGCTGTGAATTGGATTATTATACACTTCTTCAGGCGTTCCTAATTCTACAACTTTTCCACGATACATAACAGCTACTCTGTCTGAAATGTATTTTACCATCGACAAATCATGTGCTATAAATAACAATGTTAAATTTCTTTCTTTTTGTAAATCCTTTAATAAATTTACTACTTGTGCTTGAATCGACACATCTAGCGCTGAAATCGGCTCATCACATACCAACACTTCTGGATCCACTGCCAAAGCTCTCGCAATCCCAATTCTTTGTCTTTGACCTCCTGAAAATTCATGTGGAAATCTATTCGCATGTTCTCTATTCAATCCAACAATTTCCAATAAGCTATAAACTTTTTCCATTCTTTCTTTTTTAGTTTTAGCCAATTTGTGAATATCGATTCCTTCAGCAATAATATCTCCCACTGTCATTCTTGGATTTAACGATGCTTGTGGATCTTGGAAAATCATCTGAACTTTTTTCGTAAATTCTTTTATACTATATTTTTCAACAGGTTTTCCACCAAATAATATATCTCCATTCGTTTTTATGATACAGTCTACTAACTGTTCTTCCCAAAGTTGTTTTTCCCTGAACCTGATTCTCCAACCAAACTCAAGATTTCTCCTTTATGAATATCCATCGTTACATTGTCAACCGCTTTTTAAAAACTTGTTTTTTTGTTTCATAGGGAAATATTTTTTTTAAATTTTTTTCATTTCAATTAATTTTTTTCATTACTTGGCATTCTTACTCATCTCCCTTTTTATCAACATTTTTATTCGCAAAAGGCGATTCAACTTTTGGTGCTCCATCAACATAAAGCCACGATTTTACCAAATGACCATTTCCTAAATCAATCATTGGTGGTTTTCTTTCGTAATCTATTTTCATCGCATATTCTGATCTAGCTGCAAACGGATCTCCAGCTGGTGGTTTCAATAAATCTGGCGGTGTCCCTGGAATTGATATTAATTTTTCTCCACTTGTCATATCCAATCTTGGCAATGATTTCAATAATCCCCAAGTATACGGATGTTTTGGATTTTTGAATAATTCAACTACAGGTGCTTCTTCTAATTTTTCTCCAGCATAAAGAACTACAACTTTATCAGCTGTTTCTGCAACAACTCCCAAATCATGCGTAATCAAAATTACTGCAATATTCAATTCTTTCTTCAATTTATTTATCAATTCTAATATTTGTGCTTGTATTGTAACATCCAATGCCGTTGTTGGCTCATCACAAATCAATAAATCTGGTTCACAAGAAAGTGCAATCGCAATAACCGCTCTTTGTCTCATTCCACCAGAAAATTCATGTGGATATTGATTAAATCTTTCTTCAGGTTTAGGTATTCCAACTTTTCTAAGCATTTCAATTGCTTGTGCCTTAGCTTCAGCTTTACTCACTTTTTTGTGAATTAAAATACCTTCCATAATTTGTTTTCCTACTTTAATTGTAGGATTTAACGAAGTCATAGGATCTTGGAAAATCATTCCGATTCTTCCTCCTCTTAACTCCATCATTCTTTTATCCGAAACTTTTACTAAATCTTCTCCATCGAAAAAGATTTCTCCACCTTTTATTTCACCTGGAGGCATCGGAATTAATTTCATAATTGTTTGAACAGTAACTGATTTCCCAGACCCTGATTCTCCAACTATTGCAAGTGTTTCACCTCTATCTACAGAGAAACTAACACCTCTTAATGCTTGAACTTCTCCAGCATAAGTATTAAACGAAACACTTAAATTATTAACTTCTAATAGTTTTTTTGCTCATTTTCTATTTCTCCCAATTTTTAATTTTTAAGCTTGTTTAAAGTCGTTTTTCTTACGATCTCAATTTAGGATTCAACGCATCATTTAACGCATCTCCTACAATATTAAACGCCAATGTAATCAATGAAATTACAACTGCTGGAATTATAAATAAGTAAGGATAAGAATCCATATTTATGAATCCGTCAAATACTAAGTTTCCTAATGAAGCTTGAGGAATTGGTACTCTAATCCAATAAAAACTCAAGAATGCTTCTGTAAAAAAATAATATTTGGTATATCAGTTGTCAATCTAATAATTATAACACTTAATGTATTTGGTATTAAATGTCTCAATGTTATCCAAATAAAGTTTCCACCAAGTGATTTTGACGCTAACACAAATTCACTTTCCTTAATTTTTAAAACTTCCCCTCTTACTAACAATGAATATCCTAACCATCTAGTCAATGACATCGCTATAATAATTGTTTTTACACTATTTCCCATTACAACCATTAATAAGATTATGTAAATCATTGAAGGAATTATCATTAAAAATTTCTACAATTCTTGTCATAATTGTGTCAATTATTCCACCAAAATATGCAGAAATCGCACCATAAACTGTACCAAAAATAACACAAATAATTGCTGTTACAATTGATAATTCCATTGAAATTCTAATTCCTTGAGAAAGTCTTGCGAATAAATCTCTTCCTAAATTATCCGTCCCTAAATAATGCCCTGTTTTTTTATACCTTGCGATGGACTCAAGAATTTTTTTGTGTTAAATCTTGTGCTCTATACGAATATTTTGTTAGATGTTGTCCAAAAAAATCGCTAAAAAAACGCGAAAAAAATACTGTTAATGCTAAAAAAATGATAACGCCAATTTATTTTTTTCTTAAATCTTCTCCAACCATCTTGCCAAAATGTTAAACTTGGTTTGTAAATTACCTCATTTTGAGCCGTATCTGGTCCAACTATTTTAAAGTCTTCTGCCGTTGGAATATATTTTTCATTTGTACTATTTGACATACTTACGCCTCATCTCCTTTTCCAAGTTTAATTTTAGGATCTACTAACGCATACACAATATCCATAATAATCATCATTATAATCAAGAATATCGCATAAAATACTGTTACTCCTAATACCATCGTATAATCTCTATCATTTATACTTTGAACGAAATATTTCCCTAATCCAGGAATTGTAAAAATTTGTTCAATTACAAATGAACCTGTCAATAACGCTGCTATTGTTGGTCCCATTATTGTAATTATTGGTAAAATGGCATTTCTTAATGCATGTTTTAATACTATATCTTTAGGTTTTACACCTTTTGCTATTGCCAATCTAATATAATCTTGTCCCATTACCTCAATCATTTTATCTCTAAGCAATCTCGCTATCAACGCTACTGTATACAATCCTAACGCAATTACAGGCAATATTTTTTTCGACGGATCATCCCAACCTGACAATAAAATTCTAAACAGCGGTAAATTCAGCTTATCAATCAAAATTCCATTATGGAAAATCAACTGCATATTTCTGCATCAATCCCGCCAGGACGAAAACTCGGAACCGATATCCCAATAATCGCTATTACCATCGATATCTTATCCTGATACTTCCCTCTCTTCAATGCTGCAATTATTCCTAAAGGTATTCCTACTACCAATGCAAATATAATTGCTCTAGCTCCTAAATCTGCTGACACAGGAAAACTATCTACAATTACATCATTTACAGTTCTTCCTCTAACCTTCATTGACATTCCTAAATCACCTTTTGAAATGCTCTTCAAATATTCTACATATTGAACACCTAAAGGTTTATCTAAGTGATATTTTTGCCATTAGGTTTTCTTTTATCTTCGGTGGTATCGCTTTTTCACTTTGAAATGGATCACCAGGTAATAAATGTAATAAAAAAAGAACGTAATTGTAATTACTAACCATAAAGTTACAAATCCCATTAAAATTCTTTTTATTAAAAAAATTTTTAATACATTTTTTTCATCTATTTTTCTCTTCCTTTCTCTATAAATAACAAACGTTATGCGTCAATTATACCACATCTTATTTTATTTTTTTGCAATTTGTTTTTATCACGAATCGAAGTAAATTTTTAATTATAGCAAATTTTTTTATAATTATTTTTTTACATATTATAATTGGTCTTATTGTAAAAGTTATTAATTTCTTTGTAAATTACTTTATTTCTCAGTCTTCTTTTTTTATTTTAAAAGTAAATTATTTGAAATCCAAATAAAAAAACTTTTACTTGCCTAATATAGTTAAAAATGGGGTATACTCCTAGTGAAAAAGAATTACAAATTAAAAAAATATTTACAGTTCTGTAATACTAAAAAAATTTTTTTTGCATTTGGCAGAAAGATTTTATAAATTTAGGGAGGAAAAAAATGAAAAATTAGCTTAAATTATGCAAATTTTAATAAGGCTTTGGATGCTTTTAAAAAAAGAATATGAAATTCATGCACCCGTAGAAGTTCCTGGTATTGGGAATTTCTCTGATACATCTGTTATTAGATATCACCAAATTGATAAAGTTGAAGATATTTGTTTTGATAGAAAAATCAAATTTTTCAGCAAAGGAAGTAATGTTACCAATCACTCAAACAATGTTTTATTTTACTGAAGATAATATTAAAAGTTCCTGAAGAAAAAAATAAAAAAATATTTGATTTTTTTGAGAAGTTGTGACTTACATTCTGTGAAAAAGAGTCGATGAAATTTATTTAAATAATAAATTTTTGGACATTTATTACAAAAAAAGTTAGAGAAAAATGTTAAATTTGTTGTTTTTTTGGATGTCCTAATAGTTTTTGAAAAACTGTTTCTGTGTGGATATGGGGACTAACAAAACTGATGATTACAATATTGGAATTAAAGTTACTGATTCAGAAATATTTTTAGATATTAAAGATGAAGAATTTATAAATTATTTTGCAAATGATAGATTAAATTATAGAAAACAGGAATTTGAAATGGAATTTGTTGAAGATAATGAAATTCACGTTGATATTCCTGATAATATTGAGTTGGAAGATGTTATAAACTTGGATTTATGGCGTGAATACGATAAGAGATGTATTGCTTGTGGAAAATGTAACTTTGTGTGTCCTACTTGTACTTGTACTTCTACACAAGATATTTTTTACAGCGAAACAGAAAATGTTGGAGAAAGAAGAAGAGTTTGGGCTTCTTGCCATGTTCAAGGATTTACTGATATGGCTGGTGGACACTCATTTAGACAAAGACATGGAGATAGAATGAGATTTAAAGTAATGCACAAAATTTCTGATTTTAAGAAAAGATTTGGATATAATATGTGTACAGGATGCGGAAGATGTGATGATGCTTGTCCTGAGTACATCTCTTTCTCAAATTGCATCAATAAATTGAGTGCTGAATTAAAAAGAATTTCTAAAGAAAAAAAGGAGGCTGCTATAAATGAATAATTCTAATTACGCTGAAAGTGCTTTACCTCTTGTGAAAAAAGCAATTGAAGAAAATTTTAACTCTTATTACACTGAAAATGTGTATTTACCAACTGTACATAAATTATTAAAAGTAGAAAAAGTTACTCACTTGGAATGGCTTTTTAGAGTACAATACAAGGGAAAAGTTAGTGCTGGACAATTCATGCAAGTTTCGTTGCCTCGTGTTGGAGAAGTTCCTATTTCTATTGCTAATTTTAACGAAGAAGAAGGATGGCTTGACTTTTTGATAAGAAAAGTTGGAAAAGTTACTGATGAAATTTTTAAATTAAAAGAAAATGATAGAATCTTTTTGAGAGGACCTTATGGGAATGGGTTTCCAATTGATAAGTATAAAAAAATAAAAAAATGTGATTTTGATTGTTGGAGGAAGTGGAATTGCACCTGTAAGACCAATAATTGAATATTTTTTTATGTACATCCTGAAGAAGTTAAATCGTTGAAAAATCATTGTTGGATTTAAAAAAATATTGAAGGATTAATTTTTTTAAAGATGAATTTGATAGATGGAAAGAAAAAAATTTGATGTATTGATTACTTTGGATAACAATGAAGGTGCCAAGGATATGAATCAAGGAATGGTTACTAAATATATTCCAGATTTATTCTTGCCTGAAGATACTTCTGATTATGAATTTGTAGTTGTTGGGCCTCCAATTATGATGCATTTCACTTGCTTAGAAGTATTAAAAAGAAATATTCCTAAAGAGCAAATTTGGGTGTCATTTGAAAGAAGAATGTCTTGTGCTGTTGGAAAATGTGGACACTGTAAAATTGATGAAACATACATTTGTTTAGAAGGGCCTGTATTTAATTACAGCTTTGCACAAAAAAATTGCTTGATTAATAAATATAATTTGAAAGTGGCGACTAAGCTTTTAGTAAAAAATGATGGAGGAAAAATCAATGAGTATGGATATAAATAGAAAAGTTGTTACGAAAAACGCTTTTAGAGTAACAAAAGATAGACATAAAACTGCTTTGAGAGTCAGAGTTCCTGGTGGAAGCATCACTACTGATGTAATGGAAATGGTTAACGATATTGCAAATACTTATGGAGATGGTAGAATTCATATCACAACTAGACAAGGATTTGAAATATTAGGAATCGACTGGAAAGATATCGAAAAAGTTAATAAAATGGTTCAACCTATTATGGAAAAATTGGAAATTAATTACAAAGGAGAAAACGAAGGGTACCAATCAGCTGGTACTAGAAATGTGGCAGCTTGTATCGGAAACAAAGTTTGTCCAAAAGGTCAATACAATACAACTGAATTGGCTAAAAAAATTGAAAAAGTTATTTTCCCAAATGATTTACATTTTAAAGTGGCTTTGACTGGTTGTGCGAATGATTGTCAAAAAGTTAGAATGCATGATTTTGGAATTATTGGAATGGCTAAACCTGTTTTTGATGCACAAAGATGTGTTTCTTGTGGAATGTGTGAAAGAAAATGTACAAAATTGTCGACAGGGGCAATAAAAATGGTTAATTATAAACCTGTTAGAGACCATGACAGATGTATCGGATGTGGAGAATGTGTATTAAACTGTCCGATGAATGCTTGGACAAGAGATTCTAAAAAATATTATAAATTAACAATTATGGGTAGAACTGGTAAAAAGAACCCTAGACTTGCTGAAGATTGGTTATTGTGGGCTGATGAAGAATCAATCATCAAAATCTTAAAAAATACATACGAATATGTAGAAGAATATATCGACAGAAGTTTGCCAAAAGAACATATCGGTTATATTGTTGACAGAACAGGATTTGAAGAATTTAAAAAATGGGCATTGAGAGATGTTAATTTAGAAGAAATTGCTGTTATGAAAGACAATGTTAACTGGGGCGGAGTAAAAATATCCAGGAATATTATAGGATTTTTTTATACTCAAAAAAACTATTAACAATTACGTAAATTTAAGAGTTGAGTAAAAATAGTTATAGTTTTTTTGAGTTTAGTTTTAAAAAGCAGTTTTACTATAAAATTAAGAATGTGAACTTATCTCCAAAAAAATGGTTTTAAATTCACATTCTTTTTATTTATTCAATTAATTTATTCTAAATCAATTTTTCTTTGAATGAATATAATTTATCAAGAAAAAAACGAACCAACATTCAATAATATCAATGCAATCATCAATGTTATTCCATGGGTACTTAGTACATTAAACACTTGTATTTCAGAAGATGCTGATTCTTCAATTTTCGATAAACTGACAATTCCTGAAATCATTAAAGTTACTGAAATTATCATAACAACTATGTTACAAATTACAAAAAGTTATTAGTCCAACAACTATTTTATTTAATTTTATTAAATTTGCGAAAGTAACGCTTAGCATATAGTACCAAGAATATAGTAAAAATATACAAAATGTAACAAATTATCGCTATTATAATTAAAGCTATAATTTTTTTGACATATGTGGATAACTTTGCCATTCTTTTTGAAAAAGTTCTACTTTTTACTTCATTAAAATGATCAAATAACTCTTTTTCTTTCATATTTATTAACATTTGAAAAATAATCCTGCAATATAGAAAATTGTGTAAAAATATTCCTGAAACAAATGTCCAGAATAAAAAAAGTTAAAAATATTTTTGCTAAAATTAATTTTTTTGATTCTATTGGCAATGAATTTATTAAATAACCTTCGTTTCCATAAACTGAACTATGAAAAATTTGAGATTAATATAAAAAAATTGTCAATATCGAAATATACGAACTCAGTATAAAAAAATGAAAATGACAACAAGCCTTTTTAAAATTGTCAATATTATAAATGTTACTTCTTGAGCCTTCGAAGTATAATCGCCACTTAGCATATTTGATAATATGATTGAACATATTACATTAATAACTCCTATTACTATTCCAACTAGATACAACGGTATCAATCTTCTACTTATCGCTCTAAAATCGTACTTAAATAATTTTTAACATTATTTGAACACCTCCCTAAAGTATTCGTCAATACTTTTTATTCTCATTTTTCGATCTAATGTTTTCAACTGTATCATGAAGTAAAAATATCACCATTATTTACAAAAACCACTTCATCCAAAATTTTCTCAACATCATTTATTAAATGAGTTGAAATTAATAAAGTCGCATCTTTATTGTAATTTTTAATAATCGTATTCAAAAATATAATCCCTCGTAACTGGATCCACTCCCGCTATCGGCTCATCCAATAAATACAATTTAGCTTCTCGACTCATAGCCAAAATCAATTGAACCTTTTCTCTATTCCCTTTCGACAACGCTTTAAATTTTTTCGTCGTATCAATTTTCAAATCTTGAAACATTTGCAACGCTGTCTGTTTATTAAAAATCAGGATAAAAAAATCCTCAAATAATTTAATCAATGAATCCACATTTTGATTTTTGTCCAAATAATCTCTATCCGGAAGATATGAAATTATCTCTTTTGTTTCCACACCAATTGGTTTCCCATCTATCAAGATTTCTCCCGATGTCGGTTTCAATAATCCAACCGCCAACTTAATTAAAGTTGTCTTCCCACTCCCATTCGGTCCCAACAAACCAATAATTTTATTGCCTTTTTATCGAAAGATCAATATCATTCAATGCATTATTAAGTTTGTAAGATTTTCTCAATTTTTTTACATTCTAAAAATTACTTTTTCTTCCATTCTCTGCACTTCCTTTCTTTTTATTTCATTCTATAAATTTTTTTGCATTTTCCGTAGTTACTCTTATAACTTCTTCCACTGAAATTTCCTTAATTCTAGCAAATTTCTTCTGCCACATATTTTTGTATAAATCGGCTCATTTCGTTTTCCCTCTAAAAGGAACTGGTGTCAAATATGGACAATCTGTTTCTAGGACAATCTTTTTCCAAAGGAAGTTCTCTCACAAGTTCTTTCGTCTTTTTATTATTTCTTTAAATGTCAAAGTCCCGCCAACTCCAATATAATATCTATCTAAAAGCGGTTTTGCCGCCTCAAGTGATCCCTGGATAACAATGTAAAAATTCCCACCAACATTTCGGATATTCCTTCAAAAACATTAATCGTATCTTGCAACGCTTCCCTCGTATGAATCACAACAGGCTTTTTTTCACTCTTTCAGCAAGTTCCATCTGCTTTTCTAAATCACAGCAATCTGCACATCTTTCGGATCTTCCATCCAATGATAATCCAATCCCAATTTCCCCAATCGCAACAACCTTTTCCTCATTCAAAAGCCAGTCGCTCCAACTCTTTTCCACTTCATCATTATACTTCTTAATATCCACAGGATGAACTCCAATCACCGCATAAATAAACGGATATTTATTCGCAAGAGCCACACTCGTAAGCGAAGTTTCCAAATCACACCCAATAACAACAGCACTTTCCAGTGCTCATCAATCCGTTCCAAAAACTTCATCAAAATCTTCTGCAAATTGCTCGTCGTAAATGTGTGTATGTGTGTCTATTATTTTTTTGCCATTTTCAATCCTTCCTTTGTTACAAAAAAATTTTTTTAATTTTTTTATATTAAAAAAATTTCAATCTTATTAATTTTCTAAAATTTTTCTATTTTAAATTATTCATTATGATATTCCATTTTCCATTAATTTTTTTGTCGCTTCGACAGTTCCTTCTTTTTTTCATCAAATTCTTTTTATATCCTTAATTTTTATCTGAAATCGTTTTTTTGATATTATATCTATCAAAGGTTGGCATCCATTTCTTTTTGAAAATCTTCCCTGAAACATTTGACAAATATTTTATTGATTTTTCCAGTTTTTTTGCTCAAATGTTTTATTTATTTTTTTCTTGGTCTTCAGCTCCCAAAAGAGAATTAAAATTTAATTTTGGTGCTTTTAAAAACAAATTTTAAATCTGCACTTGAATTAGAATTATAATTTATCTCCTTAATACGATATTCCATATTTCTCATATATTCTTTCAAAAATTTCACCAAAAAAATCTTGCTCCTAATTCATCTTTTTTTGTTCTGCAATCTGATTGTCAACCTCTTTTTATTCCTTCAAGAGTATCTCGTTTTATATTTTCCAAAAACTTTTCTCAATTTCCAAATTGTTCTTTTCAATTTCTGACTGTTGAATTTTTACATTAGGCTTAACTTCCACCTTATAATTTGCAGAAAATCCAAGACTTGCTGTTAGTAAAAAAATAACATTAACATCTTCTTCATTCTCATACCTCATCCTCATTTATTCAAATTATTTTTCCAAAATTTCAAACATAGAATCAAAAAAATATCAAAACCATCACTTTCTAATGTTTCTTCATCTTTATATTCCCATCCTTTTTTTCTTTCTTTCCAAAAATCATCTTATTTTTTTATTAGTCATATACTCAAACTGATTACTATCCAATATTTTTTTATCATTTCATTTTTGATATTCAGACAAAAATTATTGCATTTGCTTTCATTCTTTTCTTCATTGGATAATTTTTTTGAATTTTTTTCATTATCCAATTTATATCCCAATTCTTTCGAAACTTTATCTTCTAGCATTTTATTAAATTCTTCAGAAAAACATAATTTTAAAAAAATATTTGGTAATTTTTTTCAGTATAAATTACTTCCACTTTATTTTTTTTGAAATAAAGTTAATCTTTTCAATTTCATAAATTGTTTTTTTCATAGACTTTATTATTCATCAAAAACATCAGGTACATTCGCTTTAAAAAGTTTCCAATCCAGTTATAAAAATTAGTATTTTTCCGAATATTCAATTCCTTTATTTTTGACTTTCTATCCTATCTAAAATTTCTTTATTAAAAAAACTTCAACAACTTTTTCACTTTGATTTTTCATTTCCTCTTCTGATAATTTTTAAACTCTTATTTTTTTACAATTTTCAAAAATTTTTCTTTTTTTAATTCAAATGAAAAAAACTTTAACGAAAAAAATAACTAAAAAAATAAAAATAAATATTTTTTTCATAAATCTCCTTTTTTTATATTAAATTTTTTTGAAAAAAATCTAAAAAAACAAACTAATCTTCTATTTTTTTAAATTTCTCTATCTAGGATAAAACAAATTCGCTTCCGTCAAATTCTCCAAAGTTTCTTCCAAAAATTTTTTCGATTCAAAATTAGCCATTGCCAAGTTTTGATCTAAATAGTTTCCACATTCAATTGCAGTTGCTCCTGGGATTTCGCCTTTAAATTCTGCCATAAATTTGTAAAGTTCTTTCATTAAGTCAATGATGTCCTTTGATTCTAATTTTCCTTTCAAAATTACATAAAAATCCTGTTCTGCAACCCATTGGTCCAAAATATACAACTTCATCTTTCCAAGTTGGATGATTTCTTAAAAAAATGTTGCTCCTAAATGTTCGATTGTGTGAAGTTCTGCAATGTTTATAACTGGTTCTCTGTTTGGCAACTTCATTCTCACATCAAAAGTTGTGATGTAATTTCCCATTAATTTCGTCAATTCTTGACACATAAATTCCTCTGTTTAATTTTTTTATGATCTACTGTAAAACTTGCTATTCTTTCCATATTTCCCTCCATGATTTTTGATATATTACGTTTATCTTTCCACTTTTTAATGAAGATTCAATTAATAAATCTAATGTTTCTGAGTAGCTGTATCCTTTTGAAGCTGTACTTTTTGGCAATAAACTTGCAGCTGTCATTCCTGGTGATGTGTTTACTTCCATGAAATATGGTGTTTCTTCGTTTACTACCATAAAGTCAATTCTTGCGAATCCTTCACATTTTAATCCATAATAGCTATCTTGTGCAAATTTATTAATTTCAGCTTGTACTTTTTTCTAGGGAATTCAAACACATATTCTTTTTGCTCCACCTTTTGCATATTTTGATTCATAGTCAAAGTAATCTCCAGCAAGTGCTTCGATTCTTATTGTTGGGAAAACTTTTCCACCAATTACTGGCACACTTATTTCCACTCCATGTAATACTTCTTCAATTAAAGCCTCTTTATCCATTCCAAATACAAGTTCTAATCCTTTTTTCAATTCTTCTTCAGTTTCCACAAAACTTACTCCAATACTTGAACCACCATTATTTGGTTTTACGATAAGATGATCTCCTAATTCTTTTTTTACTGTTTCAAAATCAACTGTTTCTCCTACACGAACACTTTTCCATTTTGCAATTCTAACTCCGTATTCAGACACAATTCTTTTTGAAAATTCCTTATCCATACAAACTGCACTTGACATTACTCCAGGTCCACTGTAAGCAATTCCTAAAACTTTGTAAAATTGCTTGTATTCTTCCATCTTCTCCAAATACACCATGTAAAAGCAATGTAAGCAAAAATCTAGATTCAAGTCTTTTTATTTTTTTCATAAACTTCCTTTTCAGTATCAATTACAATATCAAAAAAACTTCATATTTATCTCTATTTAAATTTGCTACAATTTCACTTCCTGTTTTTTTAGCGACACTTCTCTTTCAGTCGAAACTCCCCCACGTATTACACCTACTCTTAATTTTGACATTTTTTTCATCTCCTTATTAGTTTATAATTTTTATTTATTTTTTTATCATTTCAAAAATAACTCACAACTTTTTTTATTTTTCAAAAATTTATATTTTTTTCTCAAAAAATTAACTTTTATTCAAAAATCCTCTTTTGTAAACTCATATTTTTTTCTACAAAAATGACATTCCACTTGAATTTTTTTCCTTCTTCTTCTAAAAATCTCATTAATTTGTTCATCTCCAAGTGTTTTCACTGCTGACAAATATTTTTCTTTTGAACAATTACATTTGTACTCAATATCACTTTCTTCCAAAATTTCATAATCTTCCACATAAGTTTTTTTATGCGCTCCATCAACATCAGTTTCCTCTTCAAAAACCGTAATATCCTCATACAACAATTCTACAATTTGCTCCAAGCTCATTCCACCACTCAACAATTCAGTAATGCTTCTAATTTGTCTTAATTTATCTTCCAATTTATCAATAAATCCATCTTCTACTCCTGGAAGTAACTGAACCATATATCCACCAGCTTTTTGAATTTCACCATTTTCATCTATTTGAACGCCTAAGGCTACCACTGATTTTATTTGTTCCGAAAGCAAGAAATAGTATGCTATATTGTCAGCAATTTCCTCACTTTCTAATTTTATTACGCCAGAAAACGGATCTTTCAATCCAATATCTTTTATTACTTGTAATGTTCCTTCACCGATAAATCTGATTTTTCCATTTTCATCAGTTATGAAATTCCCATTTTCGTCTATTATTTTAAAAATATCTTCAGATGGATTTCCGCTTACATATCCTTTTTACCTCTCCATTTTTTTCCCTGAAGTTGCTAACATATTTCCAAACGGTCCATCTCCATTTATTTTTTTACAGTAATTAAATCATTTTCTCCTTTTAAATCTTTTCCCATCATCACAGTCGCTGTCAATAATTCTCCAAAAAAATTCTCGCTGGTATTGGATCCAACTCATGAATTTTTTTAGCTTCTTTAACTAACTCTGTCGTATCACAAACGAAAAAAACGTGCACATTTACTCGTTCCTCTTATTATTCTTGACTTTTTTTCCCATTATCTTACCTTTTTCTTTCTATAAATTTTTTTCTTTTTTTAATTTTTAAAAATATAATTTATTATACAATATTCGAGAAAAAAATAAAAAAAGTCTTTTTTTATTAATTCCTTTTTTTGCATAAAAACTGCCTTGCAAATTTTACAAGACAGTTAATTGAATTTATTTTTTTGTTATACCGTTTATTTCACCATTTGGAGAAACTTGAGTCGGAGCTACATTTGGACCAGATTTTGGCAATTGAGCGTTGCTTGAATTTGGTTCAGTTGATGATTGTTGTGAATCATTTTCTCCTAATTTATTCAAATTTCTAAATGTCGTATTGAATTTTCCTAATAATACATCGATATTTTCTGCTGTTACATCAATTTTGTAACCATTGCTTGTTTTTCTTAACAATAAATTGTGTTTCATTTTTTTGATTTTTGGAACATCTTTAGATTCCAATTCTTCTTTGAAACTGTCTTCTACAGATTTAGCATTTCCGCTAGAAAATGTGCTATCTAACATATTTTTTTATAAACTTTCAAAAAAATACTTTTTCAACATCTACATTTTCTACAGATACTGTAACAATTGATGTTTCATCATCTTGTTTATGTACTTTCTCAATTTTATAATCTATATTTTTTTGAATAATGTTTCAAAAAAATAATTGTTGAAATTTGTTGTTGTATTCTAATTTTAAATCATTTTCTGATTTATTGTCTAACGCATATTTTTTTATACGTTTCTTCAATTTTTTTGACGTTTAATACCATCAATAAATTTTTGAAACTGTTGATTCTGGTTTTTTTGACTACAACTAACTGCGAAAAATTAGCAATAACATTCCTAATAATATTTTTTTCATACCGCACTCCTATCTTTTTATTTAAATTTTAATTAATTTATTAATACCTTATATTTTTTTGTGTAATCATTTGGCTCTTATAATAATTTATTTTAACATAAAATATTACTTTTTACAATAGGAATACGAATTTTTCTTATTAAAAGTAATCACTAATATTTATTTTTTTCAATTCTTCGATTTCCTTTTTTTCAATTTTCTTACAGTTTTCAATAATTCAGGTACTTTTCCCATCGACATTTTCACTCTCAAATCATCCATGTGGTCTCTCAAAGGAAATCCTGACATTTGTTTTCCATCAGGAACATCATTTGTAACACCTGATTTTGCAGCAATTACAACATTATTTCCAATTTTCAAGTGTCCAGCCACTCCGACTTGTCCTGCAAGAGTCGTATTATCTCCAACTTCCACGCTTCCAGAAATTCCCACTTGTGCGATAATAAAGCAATTAGAACCAATCACATCATTATGAGCAATATGAACCAAATTATCAATTTTCGTACCTTTTTTTATAATCGTATCTCCAATCGCTCCTCTATCAACGCAAGTATTTGCTCCTATTTCCACTTCATCTTCCAAGATAACATGTCCAATTTGCTCGATTTTCACATTATCACCTTTCACTTTTATGTATCCAAATCCATCAGATCCAATAACTGCACCTGGCTGAAAAATACATTTTTTCCCAATCTTAGAAAATTCTCTAATCGTAACATTTGAGTAAACAATTGTCCCATCTCCAATTTCTGTCCCTTCAAAAATCGAAACATTCGGATAAATTACAACATTTTTCCCAATTTTTACATTATGTCCAATGTATGTATTAATTTCTGAGACACTCGCTGTTTCATCAATTATTGCTGAATCTTCTATCGGTTTTTCAAACGGTTTCACTTTCGGTTTAAAAAAAGTTAAGCAAAATTGGCATCAATTCTCTCGGATTTTTTTCAACCACAATATACGTTCTATCTTTTGGCAAATTTTTCCAACGGTGGAACAATTATTGCACCAGCAGTACATTTATCAATACTTTTTTTCAACATTTTTTTCATCTGCTGCAAAAAGTCAACTCATCTTCTGTCGCATAAAAAAATGGAGCTAATCTTTTAAAAAAATTAAATTTTCATTTCCAACTATTTTTTTCCACTAATTAATTCCGCAACTTCTTTTTATATTATACATGTGTATCCCTCTTTTTCTTGTCTGTTAATAACTTATTTGTTAATCATAAAAAAATTTCTAAATAAAATTTTTCTTTTTTTATACCAAATTTTTGATTTTAAATTTCTCATAAAAAAACTTTATTGTGAACTACTCCCGCTTGTAGAAGCGGGAGCTTCTAGGAAGTACCTGCTTTTTGTTAGCCAAATATATTTACCAAGCTCTTCGGGTAGTTCCTACCCTGTTTTTTTATTTCCTAATATTTCAACATTTCTTTTCCAATATCTTTTATATTCAGTGCCGCATTGTAATCTCTATCAATTTCAATTCCACAGCACTCACATTTATAACTTCTTTCTGATAATTTCAGTTCCTCTTTAATATTTCCACATCTACTGCAAGTTTTCGATGACGGAAACCATTTATCTATCTTCAAAAATTGTTTTCCCAAAAACATCAACTTGTACTCAAGCATTCTCAAAAACATTCCCCATCCATTATCTCCTACACTTTTCCCAAAATTTAATGCCTGGCTCATCCCTTTCATATTCAAATCCTCGACAATCACAGCATTATACGCTTCAGATAATTTTTTCGATAATTTATGTAGAAAATCTCTTCGACAATTTTTGATATACTCATGTAATTTTGATATTTTTCGCTTTTTTTGCTTATACCAATTTTTAGAAAATTTCACTTTTCTTGATAATGATTTTTGTAATTCTTTCAATTTTTTCTCCAACATCCTAAAATATCTTGGATAATCAGCCCTTTGGTTTTCAGAACTGATAAATAATTCAGACATTGAAAAATCAAGTCCAATTACTTTATCATTACTTGGCACTTTTTTGAATTTCTTTTTCAAATTCTGTCAAAACAGAAGCATAGTAATTTCCATTACTGTTTGTTAGTGTTACCGACTTTGTTCTGTAATCCTTCGGTATTTCTCTATGCCATTTTAATTTTATTCTTTTTCAATTTTGGTAAAAACCAAATATTTGTTTTTCCTCAATTCGTATCGAATTATTCACACAATTTGTTGTATAACTTTTTAACACTATTCTTTTTAGATTTGAACCTTGGAAACTTTGCTCTTTTTGAAAAGAAATTCGTAAACGATCGTTTTACATTCAATTGGGCATTTGAAAGTGCTAGACTGTCCACTTCTTTTTAGAAATTTATTTTTCACTCTTCAAACTGGCAGGTGTAATTATTTTATTTTTTTCCCAGTTTCTTCATAAAATTTATTCGCAGTATACAAAAATCGTATTGTAAACAAAACGAACACATCCAAAAGTCTTATTTATCAATAATTCCTGATCTTTATTTGGATAAATTCTGTATTTGAATGCCAAATTATATTTCATGAAATTACACCTCCTTTTGATTTTGAATATTTTTTTAATTATTCCTTTAGAGATTTTATCATTAATGATTTCTCTTCGATATTTTATACAAAAATTGTATCATAAGAGTATCCTTTTTTTCAATTTTTTTACAAAAGCAATTCATCTCCCACTTATAGAAGTCGGAGACTTCTTGCTATCTTTGTTAAAAAATTAACAGGGAAATAAATTCCCTGTTTGATATTATATTAGAATGATTGTCCAAAGCTAAAGTAGAATTTACCTTTATCTTTTTTTCTTACCTGGTTTTCAGGATCCATTGGCCAACCGTAATCAAATCTTAATGGACCAACTGGTGTATTTATTCTAAGTCCTACTCCATATCCTTTTTCAAGTCTTTGAAATCATGTGCACTTTTTTTCTGTCGGCGAATATGTTCTTCTTCCTGCAGCATTTATGCTTTCTTTTTGCCAAGCATTTCCTATATCAAAGAATGCAACTAATTGAACGTCACCATTTTTACCAAATCTTGTTCTATTTTCAATACTTGCATAAAATTGATCGTATCCGTCAAATGCTCCATATTCATATCCACGAACTGATTCTGCTCCACCAACACTAAATCTCATAGAATCGGGTTCCACTTCCTGTTGATCCCCAAACTGCTCTATATGCCATTATATTTTTCTTACCTATTACTGGGTGGAATGCTCTTAAATCAGCTTCAAATCTATCGTATTTTCTACGATCACCTAATAATTTCCCTTTTTCATATGTCAAATCAGCATAAAGTCCTTTTGTTGGATCACTTACATTATCTCTAGTATCATAAATAAATTCGGAGTTATTGCTAATAAGTTATAACTATCTTTAACATCTCCACCGAATAGATTTCTTTTTTTATGATCTAATCTAGTTGAAGCTCTTACATAAATATCTTTATTTAATCCTTTACCTATTGTCCATCTTGTACCAATAGTTTTTACTTTTTCTAATTCATCCCAGTCAGCATCATCATCTCTAGATTCTCTCCAGTAAGCTGAACCTCCTGCTTGAACTCTTTCAGTATTTTTAATCCAAGGATCAAACCAGTCTATTGAGAATGTTTTGTCCCCTTTATTTGATGCTTCTAAGTTAATAGCCGCTTGTTGGTCTCTTCCTAAGAAATTATCATCAGATAATTTAAGTCCTCCAACTAATCCAACTGAAGTTCCATAAGAAATACTTCCGTTAATTGTAGTCGTTGGTCTTTCTTCGATTAAGAACTCTACATTTCTTGCATTTGGATCTGTTTCACTTCCTGTTATGTTAGGCTCTATTCTATTAAAGATACCCGTTCTATACATTTCTTTCATTGTTGACTCAATATTTTTACCTTCTAAAACTTCTCCAGGTTTTACTTCCAAATATCTTTCAAGAACGTATGGTTTTGTTCTTAAATTAGCTCTTTTTGGATTTGCTCTTTCGTCATCTGTTTTACTTGAAGCTTTAGAGAATGTTACATTTTTGAACAACTCCTTCAGTCATTCCTATTTTTATTTTTCCATCTTCTCCAACATTGATAGATTCGATTCTTGCTGTTGCATAACCATTTTTCATATAATTTTATAATTCCATTTTTATCAGGATTCAATAAATTACCATTTAAAATTTGTCCTTCTTTAATTCCTAATGCTTGTTTTTAATTGATCATCAGTGAATAATGTATTTCCTGTAATTTCAATTCCTATTACATCCGGATTTTCTTTCACTTCATATGTGATAACAACTGTATTATCAGCTTTTTCTATCTATTTTTTTGGTTCAACAGTTGCAAAAATAACCTGTATTAAAAGATTCTTTTGAGCTTCATTAAGTGCTTCTTTAGGGTACAAATTGTTGACCTTCTTTAATTTTCATTCCACTTAATAATTCTTCTTTAGAAATAGTTTTAGTTCCAACTATATCAATTTTTAGAAATAACAAACTCTGTTTTTGACTTAATGCTTTGTCTCTTTCTTCGCTTTGAAGAGTAGCTGAAGCATTTGCTGACTCACTTACTTCTACTCTTAAATTAACTGTGTCCCCATTTATTTACGGAATAACACTAACATTATCAACATAATTCAATTTTTCAATGCTAGATAAATGTCACTCATACTTTTATTTGAATAATCATCACCTGATTTTACTGGTATTTTTGATAACAGGTAATCTTACGGTAACTCTCTTAAATGTGAAAAACTCTATTTTACCTACTTTCAAATTTTGTTGTTCTGCTGCACTTGAAATGTTATTTATTGAAACAAATAAAGTAACAGCCACAATAAATGCGTAAATTTTATTTTTTTCATTCTTCCTCCTATTTTTTTAATGTTTTCCAATTTCTTTTTCTTAAACATTCTTTTTAAAAATTTCGCCTAAGGAATGACCCCTTGTTGAGAAATCAACTCCAATATAGTAATTTCCTTTTGTACCTGATTTCATATTTGCATTGGTACTCTTTTTGATTTTATAGTTTCTCCTCCAACTTTTAACTCTAATGATTTGTTAAAATTATAATTTAACCATGCATTATAGCCAACTGGAAGTGAACTACTATTTCCTCCGTTAGTATCTTTTAGTTACTTGGAATGGAAATTTAACTTCTAAATTCGAATAATTTATCTTTATATAAATTATCTTGAACGTATAAAGTAGTCGCTGCTCTATATTGTCCAGTTTTTGATTTATCAACATCTGTTGAAATTGAAAAATTCGATAAACCTAAGCTCTCTCCAATTTTACCAGTTACTGACGAAAAAAATCAACTCATTTAATGCAGTATTTACTAAAGAACCTACCACAACTACTCCATCATCTGTATTATTTTTATGATTTAATGATGTATCATCGTGATTATTACTGTTGTTTTCCGACTACTGTCTTAAATGCTAACAATGATAAAATTTCTTCTTTCGTTTTTCCTGACGAAGAGCTAAATGCCATTTGTGGACTACTTACATTTCCGCTTACATCCACTTCAATTTTCTCTCCTTTTACAGTAGTTGAAGCTGTGATTATTACAAATGGATCACTCAATAATGTAACTCCATCTTTTTGAAATAAATCTTATTTCCCCCACTATCAATTTTAAATCTATTACCATTTTAAGTAAAATTTACCATCTCTAAGTGAGAATGTTCCATCCATTCCAATTGCTCCATTTTCGTATCTAATTTTTGCTCCACCGTCAACTTTACTTTTAATATTTTTCACTAAACTCATACTTGGAATATCAACTTTTACATTTCTTCCCATTTGTACATCTAAACCAACAGTGTATTGTTTTAATATTTTATCAATTACTCCCTCAATTATTCCTTCTGCAATTGTTTTATCTTTTAATTTTTGCTCTTTTTGGCTTTCAGTCAAATTCTCTTCTTCATTTCCACCAAAATTTGGAATTCCTCTGATATCTGCACTATCAACTTTTTAAATTTCCTGATAAGAAATCTTCTGTAAGATTAACTTTTTCCTGTTAGTGCATAATCTATATCATTTCCGTATCTTAATCCCAATTTATCCAAATTTGCATCTATATCAATTTTTCCTAATTCCGGATGTTTTTGTTTTCATAAAAATCACCAGGGAATTGTTGGTATATCCATATTCCCGTCGACAATGAATGTTCCGCCATTAAATCCACCATCAAGACGATTAATTTGTAATTTGTTATTAGCTACGTCGATTTTAGCGTTTATGTTTTGAGCATTTGTCAAGCCATCTTTAGTTATATAACTAAAGTTTGCAAGATCAATTTTACCTGATGTTGCTGCATTTGTCAAAGTCATATCCATATTAAGTATACCTTCGGCTGTCTTGATATTTGGATCTAATCCTAAGAATGACAAATTAAAGTTTTCTGCATTTGCGTGTAAATTGTATTTCATTGGTTCGTATTGAAGGTATCCATTTATTACTAATGGATTGTCTTCGTATTCCAACGAAATTTGTCCAATATTCAACAATTTATTACTAGCTGACGCATCGATGACAAGATCTTTTACATGGAATCCACTTAATGTAACGTCGTCTGCACCTATTCCAAGTATCGCATTGAAATTGTTAGGTTTTCCTGTAAGTGAGAAATTCAAGTTTATGTCTCCACTATATCCTTTATTTTTCAAGTCTTCCACCGAATCCAACGCAAATTTTTGATTTTCTAATTTATAGTTAAAATGCGTATTCGCTAAATCAACTTTTGTATTTGTTTGGAATAAAGTTTCTTGATTATCCCCAATAAATCTAAAGTCTTTTATATCTAACGTTCCGTAATTCAATAATTTATCGATATTACCGTCTGCATATTCTATAATTGTTTTAACACCTGGTATATTATAACCTTTGTAATTTACATTGTTTAAATCTATAAATCCTGCTAAATTAAATTTATTCAAGTCTCCTTTTAACTTCAACTTAGAAATCGCTCCAAATTTCAAATCTGGTACATCAATTAAGTATGGAACATTTTCTTCATCCAAATTCAACACCATATCTGCAATTCCTGTTTTTAAATTATATGTTCCCGTTAAATTATTTTTTTCTTAATCTAACATCTGTCAAATTAATAACACTATTTTTTTAATATCTGCATATATTTGTGTTTCACCAATATTTTTATCATTTATTGTTGTTCTAGAATGCTGGTACGATTATTTTCGGATAAATTGTCCATTTTCCCATTTAAAGTTAAATTTGCATTATTTATATAAAGATTTAACTCACGGTTTTTCAGTGTTATATACAACATAATTATTTAATTTTGAATTAATATGCATGTTACCTGTTTTCAAATTATATTTTTCCGTTTTGCAACTAATTGTCTGTCATTACCTAATTTTTCAATATTTACAACATTGTCTTTTTATCACTAAATGTGTCGAAAACTTCTTTAAATCTTTGGTATTTTACCCACAATTCTTTTCATTTTGCATTCATATCCAAATCCATTTTTTGTAAATCATGAATTTTACCTTTTGCATGAAGTTCCTCATACTCAACAATAAATCGACCATATGCACTTGAAATTTCATAATCTCCGAAATCTTGTTACTATCTCCAAAAATATTCAATTTAACCAGTTTTATCGGTAATCTCGCAGTTTCCAATCCTTTAATGTCAACTTTATAATTTTTCAATAATTTTTGCAACATCTAGAATTTTATTTTTATCCTTCAATTCAACTGTATAATTATGTTTCATGTCGCTAGTTGTTTTTCCAGCAACTCTAAATACTTCGCCTCCTGTTGTTACAAGTGCATTTATATCATAATTTCCATTATGCACTATCACATCAGCATTTATATTGTCAACATATTTATTTTTGTATTTTTAAATCTGTTTTTATTCTTCCGAGTTGTAAAAATATTTTTATTTTTAAACGCCAATTTTAAATTCTCTATTTTTGGGCTTCAAAGTATATTTCTGTTTTTGGTAAATAACGTCAAAATTTTTGATTGCTTTTTGCGTTAACAACCATCTCCATTAATTTTTGGATTTATTCTAAAATTTCCTGACACTTCTTTTTGAATTAAAATTACTTGTTATGATATTTTTCACTATTGATTAATGCTGTCCCTGCGATTTCTTTTTATACTAAAAATCTGATCCTCTATTTGTCAAAATATAATTTCCTGAACCAATTTTAGTGTTCGTATTATATGTAATTTCGGAATCACAACATCAGCTTTAACCTTAAATCAGATTGTCTCATCAAAATTAAATTTGGTATTATCTAAAAACTACAATTTTTTTCTTTTTGTATCTAATTTCATTTTAGTTTTCACATTTCTAAAATTATAGTTTGCAAGTTTAATATTTTTCTGAAGAAAAATACCATTTAATAATGCATTTTTGTTTTCAAATCAACGTCAATATCAAGATCTGCAGTCACATTTCCAATCGCATCAACTTTAAATTCTTTAATAATCTTATACCGATTAATTTCTGAATACGGTAATTTATCCGCCGTTAACTTTATTTTCAATTTTTCTTTTGGTCTATCTTGACTTAATTTGAAAGTCACTGGTCGATTTTTAATTTTTGTTTTTGCATCAACTGTATTTTTGTCTTTTTGATAAAATTACAGTTGCATCAACATTTTTAATGTCACCTTCAATATCTTCATACCAAACAGTACCATTAGTTATCTTTAAATTTCCTACTGGAATCGTCTCTTTTTTAGGATTTTTGTTAGACAGAAATAATCTCCCATCTAAAATCCCTGATTTAGCTTTAATCATATCCAAAGGAACATATTGACCTAATAATTCTGTTATTTTTACATTTTTAAAAATCCAGTGTCATTTCAAAATGTTTCTCTTTTCATCATTATTTTTCTTATTAAAAATTGACCAAAAATTTTTGAACTCTTTTTATTGGATTTCTTAATTTTTATACCTAAAAACCTCGTTGCCATTACTTCCTTTCGCTTCTAAGTAAAACCACGTGATTTTGCAGATTCAAAAAAACCGTTAACTTTATTCAATGTTTTTCTATGCATAACTCACATCCGAATAATTTACAGTAGCATTGTGAATATACAATTTTTCCCAATCTACTCGCTCTATCAATAAATTTTTCTTATTCGAAGGTTTCATAATATCAAAAAAACATTCATATGATTATTTTTGTCTCTCAATATTAACAATCGCATCATAAACATCTATCCTATTCAATCTCGACGGAACTAACAAATTTATATTTGCAGTCGTTTTCTTCGAATTAATAAAAACGTTTCCGTGAATATCTCTTACAATCAAATTATCAATCTTTAATTTGTTAAAACCTTGCAACTCAACTTTTTCAAAAGTAACATTTAACCCTGAATTTTTAAGATATTTGTTAATAAATCACGAAAATTATTTGTGAAATATACGCTCTTAAAGCAAATAGACATAATAAAAGTGGAATAAAAATATATAATCCCCTTCGTACGTACTTCAATATAGCCTCCTTTCCAAAAACTATTTTATTTTTAGAAAGAAATTTCCAACAATTCTATTATCCTCTTCAATTCCTCATAATCTGAAAAATCTATTTGTATTTTACCACTTGAATCTAAATTGCCTATTATTTTTTTACTTGTGTTTCAAAAATTCTCTCAATCTATCCTCGATAAATTCTTTTCAGAATTTTCAGGTTCTATTTTACCACATTTTTCATTATTATTATATTTTTTATTATTTTTGTAAAGATTTCTTATCATTCTTTCCAATTCTCTTACAGATACTTTCTCATTCTTCACTTTTTGAGCCATTTCTTCAATTTGAGATTCATCTCTAAGCCCTAGAAGTGTTCTCGAATGTCCAAAAGAAATTTCTCCAGCTCTAACCATTTCCTTCACAGAAAATGGCAATTTCAAAATTCTCAATTTATTAGAAACCGATGACCTCGTTTTTCCTAGCTTTTCTGCCAATTTCTCTTGATTATACCCATAAACTTCCATCAACATCAAATACGATTCAGCTTCTTCAATCAGTTTAAATTTTCTCGTTGAATATTCTCTAAAACAGAAAATTCATAACTTTTTGAATCATTTGCCTGTACTTCCAATGCTGAAATCTCACTCATTCCCAATTCCTTACAAGCTCTGTACCGTCTTTCTCCAGCAATAATCTCATATTTATTACTCTTCAATTTTTCTAACAACTATCGGCTGAATCAAACCATTATTTTTTTATTGAATTTTTAATTCTTCTAATTTTTCAATATCAAAAATTTTTCCTCAGTTGATTTTTATTCCTAACAATTTTATCTATTTTTCAAATTTAATAATTTCATTACTTTCCCTTCTTTTCAAAATATCTAATTTTATAAAAATAATGTATTAAAAAATATGCAAAAAAATATAACCAAAAGCTATTCCAAAATAACTTTTTCGTTATATTAAAAGAATTTTAAATATAAATAATGCTATTACAATTTCAAAAATTACTTTAAAATCTACACTTTCTCCTATTGAACGATAATAAAAGTAACCCAATAAAAATTATTATAATCCATAATGTTTTCTTCATTTTCTCATCCCCCTGTTCCCTTTTTCATTTTTAGAATATCCGTAACATCTTTCATTGATAATAAGTTGTTTGCAAGTCTGTCGAAATCATCTCTTTTTCTTATCATAATTCCAAAATGTAGTAGAACGTATCTGTTTCCATTTTCTCTTGTTTGGTTCGTGTTTACGTTTACTAATTCCATTTTGTATTCGTTTAATATTCGAATTATGTCTAATAAAAATTCCGTTTCTTTCGATTGCTTTTACAGTGAAATTATACTGATATTTTGTAGCATTTGAGTTTATTACTTCTTCATCCCAGTAAACTTCAATTTCACGTCCAGGTTCTCGTTCTACAAGTGTTTGGTAATTTTGACAATCAGAACGATGAATTGCAATTCCACGTCCACGTGTTACATATCCTCTTATATCATCTCCTGGCAATGGACTACAACATTTTGCAAAACGATACATCGTATTTTTCTGTTCGGAAATTTTTAATTCCACCATGACTTTTTCTTTTCGTTTATTTCCTTTTTCTGTTTCTTCTTCCAAAACTTGATTTAAATTTTTCTCTTCTTTTGTCTCAAATTTATTCAAAAACCCGTCAAGCGACAAATCTCCAACTGCAAATTTGTAATAAAAGCAAATCCATTGTAGAAATATTAAATTTCTTCATATAAAGGAATACTCTTTCATCCTCTTCCAAATCCTTCAATTTAATACCTAATTTATCAAACTCTCTTTCAAGTAATTGTTCACCTTCTTTAATTTTTTGCTCAAATTCCTTATCTTTAAACCATTTTCTGATTTTAGTTTTTGAACTGTGGTTATTTACCATATTAATCCAGTCTTTTCCAGGTCCTTTGGCATTTTTAGAAGTCATTATTTCAACTTTATCTCCATTTTCCAAAACTTGGTCAAGCTGAACAATTCTATCGTTTACCTTCGCACCAATTGTTCTATATCCAATTTGTGTATGTACTTGAAACGCAAAATCCAAAGCCGTTGAATTAATTGGCAATTCCAATACATCTTCTTTTGGTGTAAAAATAAAAATCGTTTGATTTAATACTGCTTGTGCATAATTTTTTGGATTGTCAGCATTTGTTTGAATCATTTGTTTTACAGCTGCATAATATTGTTCATTTTTATCTTTTGTTTTTTTCTCTTTGTATTTCCAGTGTGCTGCAATCCCTTCTTCTGCAATTCTATGCATTTGAGCTGTTCTTATTTGGATTTCTACATTTTGATCGTTAGGCCCTTTAACTGTTGTGTGAATCGATTGATATCCATTTATTTTCGGAACAGCGATATAATCCTTAAATCTACCTGAGACAGGGAATATAAAGATTATGAATAATTCCTAAAAACATTGTAGCACTCTTCTTCCTTGTCAACAATTATCCGAATCGCAATCAAATCATTTTAAAATCAGCAAATTTCTTTTCTTTCTCATACATTTTCTTGTAAATACTATACAAATGTTTTGGTCTTCCAGTAACTTCCCCTTTTAACTTATGTTTTTTCAACTCAGCAGTAATTTCCTCAATAACTCGGCTTGTGTACTCTTCCCGCTCTTTTCTCTTCGTATTTACCAATTCCCGAACTTCCTGATATTTTTCTGGCTCCAAATATCTGAAACTGATATCCTCAAGTTCCCATTTTATCTTTGCCATTCCAATTCTATGAGCAATCGGTGCATAAATTTCTATCGTTTCCTTCGATTTCTCAATTTGCTTTTCAGGTTTCATATATTTCAAAGTTCGCATATTATGCAGTCTATCCGCCAATTTTATAATTACAACCCGAATATCATCAGCCATTGCAACGACCATTTTTCTAATGTTCTCGATTCTCTTACTATCAGTTCTTGGCAAATTTCTTAATTTCGTAACTCCATCAACCAATTTTCTTACATCAATACCAAAAATATACTCAATATCAGGCAATGTAATCAACGTATCTTCAACAACATCATGCAAAATCCCAGCAATAATCGTATCAGTATCCATTTTCATATCAACCAGTATTTTCGCTACCTCAATTGGATGTAAAATATAGTCTTCTCCACTTTTCCGCTTTTGCCCAATATGAGATTCATTCACCTAAAATAAATGCTTGTGAAATCCTTTCAATATCAACATCTAAATTATTTTCTTTTATTCTATCAATTAATTGTTGTAACAATTTTTCTTCAGTCATAATTTTACCTCCAACAATTTTTATTAAGGATATTTCTTAAATCAAAAATATTATTTTTATTGATAAATATATTCTATGTTTTTATAAAACTTTTTCATTATCGAAATAACCTAATATAGTCTCAAAAAAGGGAATTTAAAATAAGAATCTCTTATTAAAAATCCCCTGTTCCTTCTAATATTTTAATTGCGAATAAACTTTATTTCCGTGTAACAATTCTCTTCCTTTTAAATCTTCTAATTCAATCATAAATGCCAATTCGTGTATTTCAGCACCTAAATCTTCAATTAATTTTACCATTGCTGCTGCTGTTCCTCCTGTCGCTAACAAATCATCTACGATTAAAACTTTCGATCCCTTTTCGATAGCGTCTTTGTGAACTTCGATACTATTTTTTCCATATTCCAATTCATATTCTTCTTTTACAGTTTCAGCCGGTAATTTACCAGGTTTTCTAGCTGGAACAAATCCCGCACCAATATTATACGCAATCGCTGCTCCAAAAATAAATCCTCTCGCATCTGCACCTAAAACATAGTCAATCCCTTGATCTTTATATCTTTCTGTAAAATCTTTTATAACAATCTGCAATCCTTTTTTATCTTTTAAAACAGTCGTTATATCTCTAAAAATAACTCCTTTTTCTGGAAAATCCTCTATTGTTCTTAATAATTTTGATACTTCTTGTACTTCTTGAGTAGTCATTTATCCTCCTAATTTTATTTATCCCACAATAATCCCAAATATGGAATTACTGGTTCATTATTTAATAATTTTTATTAATTGACCTTTTATATTCGGATATAATTGAATATTTTCAATTTCATCTTTTTCAACAAATTTCAAATCTGTCAAAAACCACTTCGTCTCCTAGATGTAATTCACTTTTAGTATTTTCTGCTCTTTTTATTTTGAAATATAAATTTATAACATGTCTATTTTTATCAGGTGCTATTGTTTCTGACAAAAATAGAAAACTTTCCACTTCTATATCCAAATTTGTCTCTTCCTTGTACTCCCTAATCAATGCTTCTGAAGTACTTTCTCCCCAGTCTACACCTCCACCAGGTACTAACCAGTATTTTTTATCCTCTTTGTGATGCTGTATCAAAAGTATCTTTCCATTTTCAATCAATACTCCTGCCACTCTCACTCTAGGCCTAATCTCTTCCATCTTCGTTCTCCTCGTTATCTTTTCCAGTGATTACTATTCTAATTTTTTCAACTCTCATGTTATCGACTTCCATAACTTTCAAAATATATCCTTCTCCTGTTATGTGGTCAGAAATTTCAGCGACTTTTCCTAATTTATCTTGAAAATATCCAGAAATCGTATCATACTCTTCTGAAAGCGGTATATTTACTGATAATTCCGAATTAATTTCCTCAATCAAAGTATCACCTTTCAAATCATAAATTTTATCTGTCACCTGTTGAATGTTTTCTTCTTCCTGGTCAAATTCATCACGAATTTCTCCAACAATTTCTTCCAAAAGGTCTTCAATCGTAACAATTCCCAATGTTCCACCATATTCATCGATTATTACAGCCATGTGAGATTGTTTCTCTCTAAATTCCTCTAGCAATTCAAACAATGTTTTTGTCGCAGGAACAAAATAGACATCTTTCATCAAATCTTTCATTTTTAAATGTAGTTTTTGATCTTTTATATATTCCAATAAATCCTTTATATGAACAATTCCTACAATCTTATCAATCGTTTCACTGTAAATTGGTATTCTTGAAAATTCTTGTTCAAAAATCTCATCTATTACTTCGCTAAGCTCCTTTTCAGCCTCTATAGCAAATATATCTCTTCTTGGTGTCAGGATTTCTTTTACTGCTGTGTCAGAAAACTCAAAAATGCTATGTAACATTTCCTCTTCGCCTTCTTCAATTGCTCCACTTTCAGTACCTTCTTTAATATAAGTAATTATATCGTCTTCCGTTATCTTAAATATTTGAGAACTAGTATTTATTTTAAATACTTTCATCATTCCTTTTGAAATTTGAATAAAAATTAATATTAATGGTCTCAATATTATTCTTAGAGTATTCAACGGAACTATTGTAAATTTCGAAATACTATAAACCTTACTTTTGGCTATTGCTCTCGAAAAAATAACTCAACAAATAAAACTACTACTGTACAAATCAATGCAAACGCAATTGAATAGTATATTTTTTTGACATATTCAATTCATATATTTTTATAAATATCCTTCGAAATTCTTAACATTGTTTCCAATTAAAAAGCAAATATGCTATCGTTTTTACAAAGCAAGAGTGTCGTCAAAAAGCTCATTTGGATTTTTTTAGCCAAATATTCAATAATTCTTCTGTATCTTTTTTTGATTTTTGAAGTTTCATTCCCTTTCATATGAATTTTTAACGAACTTAATGCTGTTTCAGCTGCTACTAAAAATGCTGATAAAAAATAACATAGCAAAAATAATAAGATGATTTCCATCCAAATCCTCTTTTTCTTCCAACTCACAAATCTCCTTCCTTCACTATCCAATAATCGCAATTGTTTGACCTTTTTTTAATTGCATCTCCATTTTTTTACAAGTATCTTTTTCACTTTTCCATTTACTGTAGATTTTTACTTCATTCATCAATTTCATTGCCTCAACAATACAAATTGTTTGACCTTCTGTAACAGTATCTCCTCTTTGATAAATGGTTCTGATGTTGGTGATGCTGAACCATAAAAGTTCCAACCATTGGTGAAACAATTTCAGTTCCAGTAATTTCTTCTGCTGGTGCTGCCTCAGTAACAGTTTCTTCACTTGCAACTTCTTGTTGTACAGGTGCTGCTTGAGAATACTGTACTGGTGCAACTCCTCCACCATTAACAATTATATTTCTCTTTTTTTCTTTTTTTACTTAATTGAATTTCAAAAACTTGCCTCTTCGTATTTTTACAGTTTCAATCTTATTTTCATTCATCTTTCTGCTAACTCTTTTATAAATTTAATTTTTATCTTTCACTATATTTTTTTCCTCCTAAAAAAATTATTTATATTACTTTTTGTTAGCCACAAAAAAGAAACAAAAAAACTTTGTTTTAAAAATTTTTAATAAATTTTTCTTTGATAAGAAATAAAAGTATTTTTTTATCAAACTTGCTATCGTCATTGGTCCTACTCCTCCAGGAACCGGCGTGATATAAGACGCTTTTTGTGCTACATCTTCATAATCAACATCTCCACACAATTTCCCGTCAACTCTATTTATCCCAACATCAATAACAACAACACCTTCTTTAACATCAGTAGCTTTTATCATTCTTGGAACACCAACTGCTACCACGATTATATCAGCTTTTTTCAATTTTTTACTCAAATCTTTTGTTCTAGAATTACAAACTTGAACTGTCGCACCTTTTTGAATCAACATCATTGCCATTGGTTTTCCAACAATATTACTTCTTCCAACAACAACAACATCTTTTCCATCCACATCAATATCATAACCTTCCAACAGCTGCATAATTCCATAAGGTGTGCACGATAAAAATCCACTTTCATCTCCAATAACCATTTTTCCAACATTTACGTTGCTAAATCCATCTACATCTTTTTCTGGTTTAATAGAATTAATTACCTTCAACTCATCAATATGTTTTGGCAATGGAAGTTGCACTAATATTCCGTCTATTTTATCATTTTCATTCAATTCTTCAATTTTTTTAATCAAATCATTTTCTGAAATATTTTCTTCCAATTTTATCGTTTCTGAATAGAATCCCACTTTTTCTCAAGCTCTAGTTTTATTTCTTACATAAACTTGAGAGCTGGATTTTCTCCAACAATAATAACAGCCAATCCTGCTGGTCTTAAATTTTTCTCTCTACAATTTCTTTTTTTGCTCGTTAGAAATTTCTTCTAAAATCTTTTTTTGAAAAATTCTTTTCCATCAATTATTATCATTCAGTCTCCTCTTCAATATTTATAAATTTAAAATTCTCCAAAAGTTTAATTCTTGCAATTTTGCAGATATATCCATATTTATAACAGTTATATTATCATCAACTTCTAATTTGTATGTTGTCATATTTAATATCGCTTTTATTCCATTTTTAATAAGGTTATTCGCTGCTACTTGAGCTTGTTCCTTTACAACTGCCAAAATAGCTGTTTCTACTTTTAAAGTTGTATCTTTTAAGAACTCACCTATATTCTCCACATCTTGTACTACCAAGTGATCTAATACTTCTTTTCCAATTTTATTTGGATCCTTATCAAAAATTCCTACAATCTTGAATCCTTTCCCCAAAACTTTACTATTCGAAGCAATCATTTCTCCCATTTTTCCATGTCCAACTACAATAATATTGTTTACTACGTTTATTCCCAAAATTCCTTCGATTATCTCAATTAATTTATTTACATCATAGCCTCTTCCTCTAACTCCAAACTCTCCAAAAGTCGACAAATCTTTTCTCACTTGCGCTGATGTAGTGTTCATAATTTTTGATAATTCTATAGAATTTATTTCATTATCACTTTTGCTAACTTCTTTTAATATTGACAAATATTCTGTCAATCTTTGAACGACTCTGTCTGATATATCCAATTTTTTTAATTTTAGTCCCATTTTTTTCCTCCTAAAAATACTTAATTTTTTTACTTTAGGTATTTTTTTTATATTTTTTTAAATAATTGTTAGAATAATTTCTCTCCTACTGTCATTTTTTTCTACCATTTTACAACATCTGCTCCACTTTGAAGTTTTTTTCCCTTCAAATTTTATTTCTAATAACCTTAGTGCACCATTCGCCACTTTTACAACAGGCCCTTTTTTTCGTCATTTCCACAACTGTCCCATTTTTCTCCATCATATTCTTTTTCAAGTTTTTTTCACTCTTATATTTTTTTATATTTTCATTTTTTTCATTATGAGTGTACGCTCCTGGAAAAGGATTCAATCCCTCTAATTTGATTAAAAATCACTTCTTTTGCGTTATTCCAATCAATTTTTGCCTGTTCTTTCGTAATCGGTTTGACAAAAGTCGCTTTTGAATCATCTTGTTTTTCTGCTTTCACTTCTTCCCACTTCAATCAATTTCAAAAGCCTTTTCCAATCCAATTGCACCCAATTCTTTCAATCTGTCATGCAAAGTCCCAAGCGTATCATCTTCTGTAATTTCACAAGTTTCCTTCAAAATCACATCTCCAGAATCCAAACCTTCCTCGATATACATAATACTTACTCCAGACTCCTTATCTCCATTCAAAATTGCAGAATGAATCGGTGAAGCACCTCTATATTTTGGCAACAACGAAGAATGCACATTTATAATCCCATATTTTGGAATATCAATAATCTCTTTTGGCAAAATTTTTCCATACGCCACAACTACTATTAAATCTGGATTTACCTCTTTTATTTTATCAATAACTTCTTCATCTTTCATTCTTTTCGGCTGAATAACTTCAATGTTATTATCCAATCCAAACTGTTTTACAGGTGAATAAATAATTTTGTTGCCTCTTGCGTTACGCTTGTCTTCTTTTGTAAAAAATTAATTTTAAATCTGTATTTTTGGGAAACTGCTTTTTAGGCTTGGTATTGCAAATTCGGGGTTCCCATGAATATTGTTTTTCAAAAATCTCCTCCTTTTTAACTTCTTTCTTTTGGTTATCACAAAAAGAAACCAAAAAGACTTTCAATAATTATGATATTATCAAAATTCTATTCTCATCTCTTTATCAAAAATTATTCAATAACATCTTCTCTATAAATTTTTTTCCTTTTTAGAAATTCTTTTTCAATGTTTCTAGTTTTTGCAATTAATTTTTTTACTTAGTGGCGAGACTCTGTCTACGAATAAAATCCCATCTAAATGGTCTAATTCGTGTTGGAATGCTCTAGCCCACATTTCTTCTAGTTCTTCTACGATTTCTTCTCCTTCTTCATTTTGATATTTCACTTTAATTTTTTTACGGTCTAACTACTTTTTTTGTAAACATTTGGTATGCTTAGACAGCCTTCTTCGTAATCGATTTCTTCTTCACTGTTTTCTAAAAATTTACGGGTTTATCACTTTTTTTACAACTCCATCAATTTCCAAAACAAAAATCTTTTATCAACATCTACTTGATTTGCTGCAAGACCTACTCCATTAGCTTCCCTCATTTTATCAACCATTTTGACTTAAAGTTTCTTTTTACTTCATCGTTTATTTCTGTTACTTCTGTTGACACTTTTCTTAAAGTTGGGTGTCCATATAAAAACTATTTTTCATATATTCTCCTTATCCCTTTTTGTTGTATTATAACATATTTATCGGATCTACATCTATATTTATCCTAATTTTTCTGTGCTCAAAATTAAAAAGCACTCTTCTAATAATATTTTTTTACTTTTATTTATATGCTCTCTGCTAAATTTTTATGAATATTTGTTTTCGATAACGCCCTTTCATTTTGTAAATTGGAGCGTTGAATGGTTCAGAAATAAATTCATTCATTGTTATAGCTAGAGTTTCTTTTTATTTTATTTTTCTAATTCATTATATAATAATTTTGAGTTCTCTTCCAGTAATTTCTCATCTGTTGATGATAAATTTAAAAATAATTAATCGTCCAAACGGTGGATAATTAAAGGTTTTTTTCTCAAAAATTAACTCATTTTCATAATATCCTTCATAATCATTTTCTACTGTTTTTATAACATCATTTTTCCTCATTAAATGTTTGAATGACAACTTCTCCTTCTTTTTCACCACGACCTGCGACCTGCAGATTGCACTAGCAACTGGAATGTTTTTCACTCGCCCGAAAATCAGGAAAATTCATTATTATGTCAGCATTCAAAACGCCAACAAGTGTTACATTTGGAAAAATGAAGTCCTTTCGCAATAATTTGTGTCCCTAACATTATATCATATTTTTTTGGTTCTTAAAGTCATTATAAATTTTTTTCATAATGCTCTTTTTGATTTTATGCTTTCGGAATCCACTCTTACAATTTTACTAGAAGAAAATATTTCTTGTAATTCCTCCTCAATTTTCTCAGTTCCCGAACCAATTAACATCATTCTTTCGCTCCCACATTCATCACATTTTTTTATTAAAAAAATCTTTCATATCCACAATAATGACATTTTTAATTTGTTCCCATTTTTTTATAATAATTCAAAAGAAATACTGCAATTTGGACATTTTGGTACATTTCCACAGTCTTTACATCTCACTTGCGTGAAAAATGATTTTCTATTCAAAAATCAAAATTACTTGTTCTTTTTCTTCAAAGTCAATGAAATTTTCTCTAATAATTTATCAGAAAAATTTTCAGTAACTTCATTCAAATTTATAATTTCATATTTTTGGTAATTTAGCTTCTTTGTATCTTTTTAATTCAATTAATTCGATATCACCTTGTTTTGCTTGGTAAAAAGGATTCAAATGACAGAGTCGCCGACCCTAAAAATCACTTTCACATCATTTTTCCAGCAATGCCCGTTTTATCGCAACATTTTTTTCGTATGATATCTTGGATTATTCTCTTGTTTGTATGTATTTTCATGTTCCTCATCAACTACAATATACTTCAAATTTTTGCACTGGTGCAAACACAGCTGACCTTGCCCCTACTACAATTTTTCTCGCCTTTTCGGATATAAGTCCACTCCTGTCTTTTCTCCTGCTCTGTCAATTTACTATGAAGAATTGCCACCGAATTTAAAAACTGTTCTTCCAATCTTTGTATCATCTGCGTAGTCAACGAAATTTACGGGACAAGAAAAAAATGCTCCCTTCCCTTTTTCAAGTGCCTCTTTTATTAAATTTATATAAATTTCTGTCTTTCAGAACCAGTCACACCTTTTTAACACTGCTTTTTGGCTCTCTTTTTATTTCATTTACTGCTTTTTGTTGTTCTTCATTTAAAATAATATTTTTTTCTATCAATTCACTTTTTCTTTTTTTGAGCTATTTTTTTCTTTTGAATTTAAATTTATCTTTTTCAATCTTAATAGCCTTCTCCTTAATCGCCCTATTAATAATATTTTTGCGAAAAAATGTTTTTTTAATGTTGCTTCTGTAATTTCTTGCTTTTTCTCGCATATATTCATTAAATTTTTCGACAATCTCAGGATCTAATCTTTTTGATTCTTCCAAATCTTCCAAATAAATCGCTTTTTTTGAATAAGTTAACTTCAAAGCCCCTGGATATGCCGTCTTTATAACATGATAATAATCACTCAAATAATATTTTGCCATCAATCTATTAAATTCATTATCGGATTTGGAATAGATAAAAATGGGAGCTTTAGAGATTATTGGCTTTAATTTTTGAAAGATCAAACGTAATTTTTATCTTCAGAAACCTCAAAAAGCACTCAATCCTGCTTTATTACGATTAATAAAATTTATAATACACCATTCGCCAATCTCATATTTTTGTTTCAGATTTATAAGTAAAAAGAACCCTTTTGATCTTCAACATAAATTTCATAATAATACATAACCCCTCCCTTTTATCTTTCTTACTTAAATGCAACATTTATAGTCGTATTTCTATTTATTTTCGTTTCAGCTTTTGGAAATTGATCCACTACAGCTCCACTTCCATTAATTTTAAGATTTGGATACTTCTCTCGCGGGAAAACGTCCGAAAATTCTCTTAAACTTAAATTTTTAGATCGGCATTATTCCTTTGTTAAATTGCTCTTTCACAACGTTTATATCCACTTTTTTTACTGCAACTTTTTTTTCATCATTTTCATCGTCTTTTTTACCGCCAACTTCACCATCTGGACTAATTCTCTTATACTCAATTAATTTCGATAAAATATTTTTTACAGAAGGCAACGCAACCGTCGCTCCATAGTAATTTCCAGTTCTTTTTGGCTCATTTATCGTTACTAATATTGCATATTTTTGGATTATTAGCTGGAAAAAAATGCGAAGAATGAACTGAAATAACGACCTTTCTGATATCCTCCGATTCCTGATTTTTGTGCCGTACCAGTTTTTCCACCAATTCTGTAACCTTTTATTTGAGCAGCTTGTCCAGTTCCTCTAGTTACAACGGCTTCCATGAATTTTTCTATTCGCTTTCGAAAACTTCATCACTAAATACCTTTTTTTATAACAGTCGGCTGATTTTTTTCTTAATTATTTTTCCATCAGAATCTTCTATTCTATCCACCAAATATGGTTTCATAAGTTTCCCATTATTTATAACTGTATTCAACGCCATCAACATTTTGCATTTGCGTCATTGCAATCCCTTGTCCGAACGCCACATTCGATTTTTTTACTGCTGTCAAACTTTTTAAATGGAAACAGCTTTTGTGTCATTTCAGAATAAGTATCTATCCCTGTTTTTCGACCCTAAACCTATGTTCATCAAATAATTATAAAATATTTTTATTCTTTATCATTTTGTGCAATTTTTACCATTGCAACGTTTCCTGATTTTTGCAATAATTGTTTCCAAACTTCCTGAAATTGGTACTCCATCATGATCTTTAATAGTTCTATCGTCAACTCTTATAGAACCTGGTGAATAAATTTGTGTGTTTGGAGAAATCACTTTTGTTTCAAGTCCTATCGAAGCTGTAACTGGCTTGAATATCGATCCCGGCTCAAATAAATCAGTTATTGGTCTATTTTTACTTTTGTATTAGAATCAGCTTTTTGGATAAGATGACATTGCCAATACTTTTTCCTGTTTCAACTTCGATTAAAACTCCCATTGTCGAAGACGCATTATAATAATTATAAGTATTTTTCAATTCCTCATCCATTGCATATTGAAGAACACTGTCAAGCGTCAAAATTACGCTATTACCATTTTTAGGCTCAACCAATCTTTCACTTTTATCCATACTCGCCATCGTCGAATTATTTTTATTAAAAAGTCTTATAACTCCTTCAGTCCCTTTAAGTTGAGAATCATAAAATTTCTCAATCCCATAAAGTCCTTCTTTTTCATTATTGATAAATCCTACAGTTTCTTGAAATGCTCTATTATCAATATAAGTTCTAGTGAAAATATTTTCAAAAGTAACACCTTTTTTCACATCTTTATTTCCAGCATCATTTAACTCTTTTTCAATCGCTTTCTTCTGATCATATCCAAAAATCTCTTTTATTTTCATATATCGAGCATTTCGTTTACTTTTTAGCATCTAATTCCTTCATATATTTTTTTCAGAGTCAATTTACGGAATATATTTTTTCAATATTAAAAAAATAATTTTTCAACTCTTCTAGAAGCATCTATTTTTTTCTTGAGCTTCTTTTTCTAATTCTTCCTCTTTTTACTACCTTTATCTTTAGCTTTTTGGAACAATCTGTTTTTTTGAACAATTGATGGATCCAAGATAATCGCATAATTTTTCCTTATCATAAGCTAACACTTCACCGTCATCAGTTGCAATTTTTTTCCTCTTTTTACCTTTATTTTATTTATACTTGTATACTGCGCTTCTCAATCTTTTCCCATCTATCATCAACAATTTGAAGGTAATAGACTCTCCCAATCACTGTAATTAATGCAAGCGACATAAGGCTCAACGCAATACTTAATCTTCCACTAAATGTATTATTTCTGTTTCTTTATTATTTTTAAATTTTTTTCCCACTTTTTAGAACCTGATTCTTTTTCCCTTTTTATATTTTTTTCCTTCAAAAAAATTTCATTTCTTTCCCCAAAAAATTCTAGCTTAACCTAGCTAAAATCATTTCATTAATCATTTGAGGATTAGCCTTACCTTTAGACAATCTCATTGCTTGTCCAACAAGATATTTTAACGCATTACTCTTACCATTTTTTTGTAATCTTCCACCGATTGTGCATTTTCAGTCAACACTTGATCAACAATTTTCTCAATCGCACTGTCATCAGTAATTTGAACCAATCCTTTTTCTTTTACGATAATTTCAGGATCTTTATCTTCTGTCAATAAAATTTCAAATACATCTTTCGCTATTTTTTTGAGCTAATTGTTTTTCGCTTGAATCAATTTAATTAATTTTCCTAAATTTTTTTCGGCGTTACATTAAATTCTGAAATCGAAATATTTTTCTTTAAATACTCTCAAAACTTCTGTCAACACCCAGTTTGCCGCAAGTCTTGGCTCTTTTGTATCATTTACAATTTCTTCATAATATTCAGCTAATTCTTGTTCTGAAGAAAGTGTTGCAGCTTCCATTTCATGCAATTTGTATTCATTTACAAATCTTCTCGCTTTTTCATCAGCAAATTCCGGCATTTCACCTTTTACTTTTTCCAATCTTTCATCAGAAATTACAAGTGTAGGCAAATCTGGCTCAGGGAAATATCTATAATCCATAGCTTCCTCTTTGCTTCTCATTGGCTTAGTTACAGCATTTTCCTCATCCCAAAGTCTAGTTTCCTGAACAACTCTTCCACCATTTTCAATCACTTCAATTTGTCTATTTGTTTCATATTCAATGGCTCTCATAACCGCTTTGAATGAGTTTAAGTTCTTAGTTTCCGTTCTAGTACCCAATTCTTTTTCACCTTTTTTTCTAACAGAAACATTCGCATCACATCTAAGCGATCCCAATTCCATACTTACATCACTAACTTTAGTATATTTCAATCTATCCTTCAATGTATTCAAGTACGCATAAGCCTCTTCAGCATTTTTAATTTCTGGCTTAGAAATAATCTCGATTAATGGTACAGACGCTCTGTTGTAATTCAACAATGTTTCAGAAGTTGTGTGAATACTTTTCGCCGTATCTTCCTCAATTTGAATTCTCTCAATCCCAACAACTGCTTCTTTTCCAGAATTTGTCGTAATTTTCAAAGTCCCATTTTCCGCATAAGGTTTAAAATATTGCGTAATTTGATAATTTTTTGGCGAATCTGGATAAAAATAATTTTTTCTATCAAATTGACTCTCCTCATTTATTTCACATCCCAAAGCAAGTGCCGCTTTTATCGCATAATCAAGCACTTTTTCATTCAATTTTGGCAATGCTCCTGGTTGACCAGTACACACTGGACACGCCGATGTATTTGGATGTTTGTTATCATAATCGGCATCACACGAACACCATACTTTTGTATTTGTTTTTAATTGACAATGCACTTCCAGTCCGATGACTGTTTCATATTCCATACTCATTTTCTAATATTTTTCCTTTCTTCTTCAAAAATTTTCTATTATTTTTTTCTAAATACTATTTTAACTTTTTAAAAATATTTTTCTCTATGATATTTTAAATATTTTTCTCTTCTATCGTCTAAGTTTAGCTTTTTAATTAACATTCCAGTATAAATACCTAGCCTTTTTGATTCATTGGAGATAACCAAGGTGAAACTCTCAAAGTTTTTATCACTTTCAAAAGTAATAAAACCTCTATCAAATAATTTATCGTAAGTCGGAGTAAATATAAAACCGTTTTTCGGGTCTATTTTTTTCTTTATCATTTGATTTTACCCAAGGCTTTATATGTGAAGCAATTAATAATCTCTCGTCGTTCACCATTGTAAATGGACAATATGGACATTCTTCTAGTAATTTATTTCTATATTCTCCTTGACCAATTCTTGCTTTTATTAATTTTTTTCTTTCTCTTTGACACTAATTCCAAATGAATGATTAATTATATCTTCCTGTCTACTTTCCTCCAAAGTTTTATAACCAACAATATCAGGTCTATAGTCTATAAAAATTTTTAAAATAATACCAAATACTTCCATCAGATAAATTTTTTTAATTTTTAAAATAGATAAGTAGAAATATTAGGTAAAGCTATATCCCGCATAAATTCATAATATTCTGAATTAGAATTCATATAAACTCTTGGTGGATTTACACCGACTCTACTTAATTGAAACGTTAAAAAAATCATCCCTCATATTTATACATTTCTGTTTTTAAAAATGTATAATTTATTAGATATTTCATCTTTTTACATATTCTTGCTGAGGATTTAAGTATTCCTCTTCTGCATCTTTTTAAAAATTCTCAAAATCCTTTTTAAAAAAAGCAATTTAAATTACTCATATTTTCAAAAAAATTATATGTTCTATCATTTTCATTTCCTACATATAATTTTGCTTCTCCGTAGTCCTGTTCCTATTTTATTCTTTACAAAAGAATCTGCAAGTGTAATATATTCTAATGTATCTATTATTTCAAATTCATAATTTTTGATTATTTATATTAAATCTCATTTTATTTATATTCATCATCATTTTTACTCCTATTTAAAAATCATATGAATTTATTATTTTTCATAATTGCAATTAAAACATCTACAACTATTGAATTTCCTGCTTGCTGGTACATTGAAGTATCTGAAATAACAATTTTAAAAGCTATCACAAAATCCCATTAATCTCAAGCATTCTCTTGGTGTTAATTTTTCTAAGTCTTCCTTCTGTTGTAACGTAATTATCTACTCGGCTCTATGCATTTTATGCATTGTTTTTAAAAGAGGCCTTGCTATTTCTAAATCCGTTTTTAGGTTTTGAGCAGAAACCTTTTGTTCCTGTTGCCATTACATATTTTATAATTTTTTTCTGATAAAAAGTACTTTTCTAAGTCTTGCATCGTTTCTTCCTTTACTTTGTTATCCTCTACAAACTTAAAAATCTCCATGCCAATTAAATTGTTGATTTTTTCTTCTGACATAATTGAATATCTCCATCAATTTGTGTAAATCTTTTTGTTAAATTTTTTTCTGATAAAACAAAATTGACTCCTTTTTCATGTAAATAGTACTTTCGAAACATTTTCAATTAAAAAAATCCTGCATTGTCTTTTCTAGTTTAATAGGATTGGGAAACATAAATTTCTTTTTTTAATTGTAAATCTTTTCTAAATCCCACTACAAAGACTCTTTCTCTGTTTTGTGGTATTCCGTAATCTTTTGAATTTAAAATTTTTATAATTCCAATCGTAACCTAAATCTGAAAAAAACTTGTTTCATTATTTTCCCAAGTTTTTCCTTTATCATTTCCTAAAACTGCTCTTACGTTTTCATAAATGAATACTTTTGGCTTAATTTCATCAACAAGTCTTGAAAATTCATAAAATAAAGTCCCTCTCGTATCTTGTAATCCTCTTTGTTTTCCAACTAAACTAAAAACTTTGGCAGGAGAACCACCTACAAATAAATCAACTTTATTTTTTTATATTGATTCCCATCTAAAAAAAGAAACATTCCAATGAAAATTTTCTTCTTTAATATCATAATTAGCAAAAATAACTCTGTCTAACTTTATTTCTTTTTAATTTCTTTTTTTATAGATTATCAATATATTCTTTTTCCCTCATAAGAAAGGTTTTTTTATTTCATTCTGAATATCCAAAGTTCTCATTTTTTTCATAGAACATTGATAATTTATCATTATATTCTTTTTAATATATATTTCTTTCTCATTTAATTTTTTTCTCTATTAATTGTTCTATCTCGTTTTTTTAATTTTGAATATTCCTCAAAAAAACTTCGTTATTTATATTTTCTTTTTTTCTAATAATACTATTTCTTCTTTTTAATTCTGCTATCGTCTTAGCCTTAATTTTTGATAAAATATCAACATCCCCATTATCACAAGCGAATACTATTTCATGTTCTATTTTCATCCTCTTTAATGCATGTTCAATTGCTCCAATTCCGCTAAAGACAGTAGCAATTTTTAATTTTTTTACTTTCCTTTTTCTTCAATACTGTCTTCAAAAATTTAATTTATACACTAGTACCCCCTAATTTATTTTTTTAAAAACTCAGGATATTCAATTTCCCCACGAACACCTTCAAATTTATGAGAAATATTAAACAATAAATCTTCTCTAAAATAATTTCCAATTAACTGAATTCCAACTGGCAATCCGTCAACAAATCCCGCAGGTACTGAAATTGCAGGAAGTCCAGCCATGTTTACTGAAACTGTGTAAATGTCTGCTAAATACATTTGCACTGGATCTGTGTTTTTTTCTCCTTTTTTGAATGCTGTTGTTGGAGAAACTGGTGTTAATAAAACATCTACTTCTTTTAATGCTTTTGAAAAGTCGTCTCTAATAAGTCTTCTAACTTGCGAAGCCTTTTTGTAATAAGCGTCATAGAATCCAGAACTTAACACATAGTTTCCAATCATAATTCTTCTTTTTACTTCATCTCCAAAACCTTTTGTTCTTGATTCAACATACATTTTTTCCACGTCTTCGTTGCTTTCTCTCACACCGTATCTTACTCCGTCGTATCTTGACAAGTTTGAAGCAGCTTCAGCCGATGAAATTATGTAATAAGTAGAAATCGCATATTTTGAATATGGAAGTGATACTTCTTTAATTTCAGCTCCTAATTCCTTCAATTTTTCCACCGAATTCATTATCACTTTTTTAATATTTTCATCTAATCCTTCTGCAAAATATTCTTTTGGAATCCCTATTTTCAAGCCTTTCAAGTCATTATTCAAACTTTCCAAATAGTTAGGCACTTCCACATTTACACTTGTCGCATCTTTTTCATCATAACCCGCAATTATTTGCAAAAGTCTAGCCAAATCCTCAGTTGATTTTGCCAAAGCTCCAATTTGATCAAGCGAAGATCCAAACGCCATAAGTCCGTATCTTGAAACCCTTCCATAAGTCGGCTTAATTCCAACAGTCCCAGTCAAACAAGCAGGTTGTCTAATACTTCCACCAGTATCTGAACCAAGTGCAATTGGTGCTTGTCCCGCTGCAACCATCGCTGCTGAACCCCCACTACTTCCACCAGGAACTCTTGTCAAATCCCATGGATTAGAAACTGATTTTATCGATGAATTCTCATTTGAAGACCCCATCGCAAACTCATCCATATTAGCTTTCCCAATTATTGGTGTCCCAGCCTTTTTCAATTTTTCCACAACTGTTGCATCATAAACTCCCACATAATTTCTAAGAATTTTCGATGCAGCCGTAGTCAAATCTCCTTTTGATACAATATTATCCTTCAAAGCCACAGGCACTCCAAACAACAAATCATTATCATAATTTTTTCTAGCTTCTTCATTATTTTCAGAATCATATTTTTTTGCCTCATCTAAAGCCTTTTCAGGAAACACATTAGAAAATGCTCCTATTTTTTCTTCAGTTTTCTCAATTCTATCCAAAAAAGATTTTGTCACTTCTTCAGAAGTAATCTCTTTATTTTTTTTATCATTTCAGCTATTTCACTAGCCGTTTTTTTTGTATAAACTCATTTTTTTCCACCTTTCTAAATTTTTTTCTAAAATGTATCTAAAAAAATCTCAATTTTTTTCAAAAAAATTTTTTTCTCTTCCAATTTTTCAAACTTCTATTCTTCAAAAAAATTCTACCAATCAGACATTTTTTTCAATACATCCTAATTATCCGCATTTTCTCCCACAACTTTTGGAACAATTATAAATTCCTCATCGCTATTTGGTGCATTTTCCAAGATTTCTTTCTTAATTCCACTATCCTTAACAACATCTTTTCTCAATACATCCTTCAAATCAAGCACATTAAAAAGTGGCTCAACCTCACTCGTATCCACACTATTCAACTCTTCCATATGATCAAAAATTTTATTCAAATCCACTCTAAATTTTTCAATTTCATTTTCTGAAAATTCCAACTTTGAAAGTGCTGCTATTTTCAGTACATCTTCTTTGCTTAACATTCGCTATTTTCCTCCTTTAAAAAATATTTTTAGCCCAATTAGGGTAACTCATCAGATTGTTTTATTATTTTTTTATTTATAATTTTTAAAAATCATTTTATACTCTTTTGTATTATCATAAACTGTAACATTGTCAAATTTATTTTAAAAACTTTCGATAAATTTTTCCAAAGATTCATTATACCTTTTTTTCGACAATTTTATCAGGAATATCATGTCCGCCTTTTTAAAACTCTATTTCTTATTCTTTCTTTTTACAGTATCTACGCTATTTATTCCTATATAAAAACAAATGAAGTTTATAATTTTTGCTTTTTAATTTATCAATTAATTTTTAATATTGTTTTTTTCCAGTTAATGTAGTTTCCTCGTTAAAAGAAAATCCTTTTTCAATATATTCATTTCTCAATTTAATTGCTATTTTTTTGCTGATTTTTATTTGATCAGATTCATTTTTCCAATTTCCAATTTTTTTAACTATTTCATCAGTATTTATTCTAAAAGTTCCTTTAATATCCTCAGTCATTATACTAAATAAAGTAGACTTTTCCTGCTCCATTTACTCCTGCAAACAAATAAAAAAATTTCTATCTTCCATAATTAATATATCCCTTTTTTTCAATCGCTTCTTTCTGTTTTTCTCCGTATAACCAAATCCTGCAATTCAATATAAAAAAATCAATATCTTCCTTATTTTCTGTTCTCTCTAACAATGTATTGAAAATCTTTATAACTTATCGTTTCTATCAATTTTTTTCAATTCCATATTTTTCAATATCTTGATTTGGAAATAATTCTTTTAATTTCATAGTTTCTCACTTCCCTCAAAAATTCTCCACAATTTTTCCCTTCACAAACAAAAACTCTTTCAACGATTTCTCCTCAAATTCCCCATAATTTTTTTCTCAGTTCACAAACCGCATTTCTAAGAATTTCCCCTTTTTCTCACTCTTTTTCGACATTCCAAGAAAAAAACTCTCTCAAAAAAATCCAAATCTTTGTATCTTGCCAAAACTTTTTCTCTCTTCAACCAGTCAAAAAAACTTTTTAAAAATCACTTGGAAAAAAATTCATCATACTCTTCAATATTTTTTTAATTATTTTTTTCTTTCAACTTTTTCCACATTCTCAAAATCAAGATTTTTCACAAAAAAATATTCTCAAAATTTTTTTACATAAAAAAATGGTCAACATACATATCCGACACAATTCCTTTAAAAAATCCCAAATTTTTTTCTCGCAAAAATCTCATTCAAAAAAATTTTTCTTCTCTATCAGAAATTTTATCAATCAATCTATGCAAAATTATTCCACTTTTTAAATTTTCCTGCAATTCAATTTTCTCAACTTTTCCTTTATAAAAATCTCCAGTAAAATTGCCATAAAGCGTATTTTCATTCATTCTTTTTATCAATTTCAAACGATATAACTGAATGAGCTAAATAATTCATTTTTGACTCCTGTTTTTTCAAATAATCCAAAATCTCATCAAAATTTTCAAACTCAAAAAAATCAATCTTATTTTCTTCACAAAACTTAATCGCTCGAGTCCCTGTTCTAATAAACGAAAAGTCCGCCACTTCAATCGCCCTATAATCTGAAGGTCCGTCTCCAACGAAATAAACCGTATAACCTTCATCTTGATATTTTTGAACAGCTTCTTTTTTATCAACACCGTAATACTGCTCTTTATCTAAGTAAGGAAACGAAACTGTGATTTTATTTCCATCAAATTTAATATCGTTCGAGATAATTTCTTTTTCATCCAAATTAATTCCATAATTTCTAAGAACACCTGCAATATTCAATTTTGTCCCAGCGCTCACAATTCTAAATTCTATGCCACTTTTCACAAAATCCACAAATGTCTCATCAATCCCAACCAATTTCAATGTTTCCAAAAATTCCTCTTTCGTAATATTCAAACTCTCAATCCCAGTCTGCAAGTATTCCTTCATCGTAATTTCGCCACTTCGATATTTTTTCCTGATATCTGCCTTCAATTCTGGCTGATACACTGAAAGCAACGTATCCGTCGAATCTTTTTTACTAATCGTAATATCAAAATCTATTAAAAAAATATTAATTTTTTTGCTCACATTTTCTCCTTCTGTTTTACTTTTTTTAAACTTTTTCGACATATCTCGTTTTTCTCATTATAGATTTTTTTCAAATATTCCACTTCTTCCTGCGTCAATTCTCTATAATCTCCAACTTGCAAGTGTCCCAAAGTCAACTCACCAATTTTAACTCTCTTCAATGAATCCACATTATACCCCAATGTTTCAAACATTTTTCTTATCTGTCTATTTCTTCCTTCAAAAAAATTGCGATTCTAATTTCTCTTTTTTTCCAAGTCTTTTTCACTTTCGCAGGTGCCGTTCTTTTCCCTTCGATCACAACACCATGTTGCAATGCTTCCAAATCTTTTTTTCTTCAAGCTCTCTATTAATTTTTTTGCAATATAGCTCTTATATAATTTTTTTCTTGGATGCATAACATGATTGTAAATTTCTCCATCATTACTAATAATGATCAATCCTTCTGTCATATAATCCAATCTTCCATATGTAAACAAACGTCTTTTTCGATTTTTATATAATCAATCGCCAATCTTCTCCCAAATTTATCTTCATTTGAACATAAAAACTCTTTTTGGTTTATTCAAAAATATAGTATTCAAATTTTGTATTTACTTTTATTCTTTCACCATCAACTCTTACTACATCTTCTGGCTTAATTTCCATTCCAATGATTGCTTCTTGTTTATTTACTGTTACTCTTCCTTCTTTTTATCAATTCATCGGCTTTTTCTTCTAGAGCAAACTCCAGATTCTGCTATAAATTTATTTAATCTCATTTTTACCTCTATTTTTCCTTTTTTTATTTAAATTTCTTCCTCGTTTTCTTCTCTTTCTTCATCCTCTAGCATTTGTATCTCTCTAAATTGCTCGTAACCAGGCATCTCATCTTTTTCCTTTTTATTCCCAAATAACTGTAAAAAAATCATCAGTCACTTGATATAAATTTGGTGTACCAATTGTTTTTTTCTTTTTCCCAGAAATATACACGAGATTTTTTTCCAAAAGATTTGCCATTGCCTTTTTCGACATTAACACCTCTTATTTGTTCTATTTCTGTTCTTGTGATAGGCCCTTTATATGCAATAATTGCCAAAGTTTCCATTGTTGATTTCGTTAATTTTTCTTATTCTCAATTCGGGATTAAAAAAATTTTTTTCACATCTTCTCCAAACATCGGATTTGACACCAACGAAATAATTCCATTTTCTATTCTCAAATTAATTCCCGTTTTTTTCCTATTTTTCAGCTAAACTTTTTACTGCCTCTTCTATCTCAAATTTCTCCATTTTATAGAATTTTTGCAAGATCATCAACCGTCAACAATTCCTTCGAAAGAAACAATAACGCTTCTATTTTTTTCTTCAATATTTTTCTATTTTTAATTTTTCTTTTCTATATTTTCCATTTTTCTCTTTTTCTTTTTTTGAAAAATTTTTTTAAGCTAAAATTATAACAAAGTGTGAGAGCAAAAATGCTCTCACAATCAATTTGTATTTCATACTCTAAAAAAACTTTAGTTTAAATTAATAAACCATTATTAAAAAAATATCTAATTTCTTTTTTTACTAAATATTCTTACTGCAAATTCAATTTATTAATATTCTGAATTTGGAGAAATTATAATATTTTTTTGTAATCAGGAAATTTTTCTAAAATTTTAGCAATTCCATTTACAACAGCATGAATTGCATCGTCTCCCACAGTTACTTTCAATTTCAATTCTTCTTCAATTCTTTCTTTCAAGATTCTAATTCCAGCTCCTCCACCAGATAAATAAATTCCTGTTTCATAAATATCCGCTGCAACTTCTGGTTCAATTTCTTCCATTGTAATTCTTATTTCATCAATTATTGAATTAATATGTTTCAAAAATAGCTTCATCTATTTCAGACGCTACTATTTCAATACTTTTTTTGGCAATCCAACACCAATTTCTCTTCCTCTAATTTCAAATGAACGAGTGTCATCAAATTCACTAATTGTATTTATTTTTCAATGTTTCTGCTGTTCTTTTCTCCAATTAACAAACTATGATTATCTCTTACATAGTTGATAATATCTTCATTCAAATGATCTCCTGCAATTTTTACAGATTTAGAAATAGCTGCTCCACCTGAAACGATAAACGCAATTTCAGTAGTTCCTCCACCTATATCAACAATCAAGTGTCCTTTTGGTTCAAATAAATCAATTCCAACTCCAATAGCTGCTGCAATTGGTTCTTCAATCAAATAAACTTCTTTAGCTCCAGCATCTTTTACTACTTCTACCACAGCTCTTCTTTCTACTTGTGTAACTCCACTTGGAACGCAAATAATTACTCTCGAACTTTGAACTTTATCTTTTCTAATTTTTCTTAAAAATTCTTCTAACATTTTTTCAGTTACTTCATAATCTGAAATAACTCCATTTTTCAATGGTCTAATTATTTCTGTATGCTTAGCTGTTCTTCCAATAATTTCTTTTGCTTTTTCTCCAATATGTTCCACTTCATCTGTTTTTATATTTATAGCAACATATGTTGGTTCGTCTATTAAAATTCCTTCCCCTTTAACATACACTACTGTATTTGCTGTCCCTAAATCAATCGCTATATCTCTTGTTGATCTTGAGCTATGCGTTGCTCCTCTCATGCTTCTTTTAAAAAAATCGAAAAATCCCATAAAACTTTATCTCCTTAATATTTTGTTTTTTTATTTACAATTTAATTTAATAACTTTTTCATACTAAACTCTTTCAAAATCATTCATCACAATTTGATTATTGTCATCAATAATTCCATTTTCTTTTAGTTGTTCATAAATTTTTGACGCTCTTGGAAATCCTATACTTAACTTTCTTTGTAATAATGAAATTGATACTCTATTTTCTTGCCTTACAATATCAACCGCATTCTCAAAGAATGAATCCAACGTACTAAGCGTATTTTCATCTTGTTCAACTAAAATGTCATCTCTATACTGTACTTTCGAATTCATTTTCAACGTATTTGTTAAATCATTAACTTCTTCGTCTGAAATGAATGCTCCTTGTATTCTTTCTAATTTTGAAGATCCATTTGCTAACAATAGCATATCTCCTTTTCCTAACAGTTTTTCAGCTCCCATCACATCCAATATTGTTCTCGAATCTACTTGCGATCTCAATGCAAACGAAATTCTACTAGGTAAATTAGCTTTTATCAATCCTGTTACAATATCTGTCGACGGTCTTTGAGTAGCAACAACTAGATGAATTCCTACAGCCCTTGCTTTTTGAGCTATTCTAACTATCGATTCCTCTACGCCTCCAGAAACAGTCATCATCAAATCAGCCAACTCATCAATGACAATAACAATAAACGGCATCTTTTCTACAAAGTTTAATTTATTATAACTTGTAATATTTCTTACACCATTCTCAACCAACAGTTTATATCTATTTTCCATCTCATTAACCGCCCATTTTAACGCCAATGCCGCTTGATGTGGATCAATGATTACTGGAACTAATAAATGTGGTATTCCATTATATGGCATCAATTCTACCATCTTCGGATCAACCATAATAAATCTAACTTCTTTTTCTGACTTTTTAGAAATTAATGTAGAGATTAATGTATTTATTGCTACTGATTTCCCTGAACCAGTTTGACCAGCAATTAACAAATGCGGTGTCTTAGCAATATCAATTATTTTATCACGTCCAACTACATCTTTTCCTAAAATTACATTTAAATCTCCCTTTTCTAATTCTTTATTTTTTATTATATTAGAGAAATAAACTGGCTCTTTTATTTTATTCGGTGTTTCAATCCCAATCGTATTTTTCCCTGGAATTGGTGCTTCTATCCTAATACTTTCTGCTGCCAAATTCATAGCGATATCATCCGAAAGATTCGTAACCTTACTTACTTTTGTCCCTGTAGGTATTGTTATTTCGTACCTTGTTATTGTCGGTCCATATTCATAATTCACAACTTTCGCATCTACTCCAAATTCCTTCAACACATTTTCCAAATGCGACACATTTTCCACGATACTTTTCTCAATTTTATCTTTCGTTTCATTATCCATCGGCTTTTCTTTAAAAATCGCACTAATTGCTTTTTTTACTAATTCATTATAACCTCTACCATTTTCCAACTCTTGGTTAATCTTTTCTAACTTTTCATTAATTTTTTTCTGATTTTCAATTGTATCTATGTTCTCAAAAAGCCTCTATTTTAGGAAATTCTGGTAATTCTTCTTCCACTGTTTTTTTCTCTTTTTTTATCTTTTTTTATTCTTTTTATCATCAACTACAATTTCCAATTTTGTTTTCTCAGCTTTTTCATTTTTCAACCGTAGCTTCTTTTTTTATTAATCTCCTCAGCCTTTTTCAACTTTTTGAATTTTCTTTATTATCAGCTTTTATAGGTTCTTCTTTCAAGACCACTTTCTCTTCTGATAATTTTTTTCTTCACATTGTCTTTAGGCAACGCTCTTTTTTTCAGAAGCCTCTTTCCATTCCTTCTCTTTTACCTTCATTTCTTCAGGTGTATAAACTTCCGTTTTTTTGTAAGAATTTTTCCTTCGGCTTTTTCGACAATTCAAAACTCAATTTTTTTCTTTTCTTGATTGTATAATTTTTTTTCTTTTAATTTTTTTCTTTTTGATATAATTTATAATTGGTTCTCTTTAATTTTTTTCTGTCTCTTTTTTTGCTTTTTAACAATGCTTTTTTTCTCTTTATATTCATCACTTTTATGATATTTCAAGATTCCTACGATTATTTCGTAACCTAATTCTATGTAATCCTTAAATACCAAATAAATTGAGACTAACAACAAACAAGTCAGCAAAAATCCCATTGTCATTGAATACATAATTTTATACAACGGCATCGAAACTATTGCACCTAGAACTCCACCACTTTTACCATTAAATCCTATTTCTAATAATTTCTGCCCCGCCACAGTAAAATTATCTCCAGCTAATGATCCTGTCAACGCCTTTTTTATAAGTAGCAACGACCAGCTAAAAAACCATCCTATAAATCCAATAACCTTTATTCTTGTAAATTGAAAATCACCTCTATATGCGATAATTCCTCCAATGACTAGAATCGAAACAGTAATAAACCACGCTAACTTACCAAAAAGTAAAGTTAACATTTTTAGAAAAAATATTAAAAGATTTTTATCAGAACTACCGTTACTTTGGATACTCGCCTTATTGGACAATAATACCAATAAAAATAGCCCTAAAAAGAATCCAAAAAAATCCTTCTATCCTTTTTTTATTCATTCCTCATTCCTTCCTTATTTTAAATTTGTGTATTAGAGTTTTTTTCGATAAATGTTAAAACTCACAACAGTTCCAATTATCAAAACATTTTCTGTATAATTAATTTTTTTTCTTAAAAAAATATTATCTAAAAAAATATTCCCCTTGAATTTTAATACTATCATTATTTTAGCACAATTCAAAAATTTTTTTTAAATAATATTTTTATATTATCTTCTAACTATTATACATTATTTTTTTCTTATTTTTGTCATTGGTTATAAGCAATTTTTTTAACAATTTTTTTTCTATAAATTTGCTATAATTTTAACTTTTTTTAATATTTATTCAAAAATTTCTTTTTACTCTTTCTTGCTCTAACTCATCCATTCTTTTTACTGGTTTTGGCTCCAATCCATGCTCTAATATCGCCTTTTCAAACCACATAACATCTAGCCATTTTCCAAACTTGTATCCAGCTTTAGTAAAGACACCATTTTTCTTAAATCCTAAATAATTATGTAATTTCTCACTATTTTCATTTGGAAAAAGTAACACATCCATAAACATTTATCACATTTTGCAATCTCAAAATATCAATTAAAAATATTGTACATTTTTCTTCCCAAAACCATTCCCAAGATAATCCTTATCAGTATAAACTGACAATTCAACATCCCATTGGTAAGCAGCTCTCTCCCAAACTTTATGTGCATACGCATACGCCATAATTCTATCATCCACCAAACAAACAATATACGGATATTCCCCTTCAATATCCTCTATTCTCTTCTCGAATTCTTTTTATCGTCGGTACATCATACTCAAATGTAATCGTCGTATTCTCAATATAATATCTATATATTTCTAATATTTCTTTCGCATCTTCCTTTGTTGCTGAGCCTAAACAAAGTATTTTTTTCATTTTCACAAACCTCCCTTTACTTAAAACTTTTTATTCTCTAAGTATATCATAATTTTTAGAAAAAAATAAAAAAATAAATTTTATTCCCTAAAAAAATTTTTCTATCTATTTTACTTTCAAAATTTATGATATAATATAATAAATTAATTAATTCACAACTTTTTAAGAAAGGATTAAAAAAATGAAAAAAAGTATTTTAGTCACAAGTTTCGGTACTTCTCATTCTGACACAAGAAAAACTATCGAAGCTATAGAAAATCTAGTAATTGAAAAAAATATGGAAAAGAATGTTTTGAAAGAGCATTTACATCAAATATTATAAGAAAAAAATTATTCAAAAAAACGAAAATTTAAAAATTTACAATCAAAAAGAAGGTCTTGAAGCCTTAAAGCAAAGAGGATTTTTCAGAAGTAATCACTATGTCTCTACACATTTTAGCTGGTATTGAATATTCTAAATTAGACGATATTTATGGAAAAAAATCACAGAACCACTTTTAGCAACTGACTCTGATTATGAAGAAATCGTTCAAAAATAATGAATTTAATGATTTAGAAAAACAATGACGCAATAGTTTTTATGGGACACGGTTCTGATCATGAAGAAGATATTATTTATAAAAACTCTACAAGAAAAAAATATAATTCTCTTGGAAAAAAATAATGTTTTTTTATTGCTACTGTTGAAGGCAAAAATCACTTTAGAAAAACGTCTTAGAAAAAAATTGTCAAAAAAACAAATTTTAAAAAAATATTTTATTAAGACCTTTAATGATTGTTGCTGGAGATCATGCCAAAAAATGATATGGCGTCTGATGAAGAAGATTCATGGAAATCTATTCTTGAAAAAAATGGCTACAATGTTACAGTTTCATTAAAAGGAATGGGCGAATATGATCTCATTCAAAAAAATGTTTATGAAAAAAACTAGAAAAAGTTTTATAAATTTTTAATTTTTTTATAAAATTTAGCTTGAATATTTGAATTTTTTTGTGATATAATATCAATACGATAAATGTGGGAATGTTTTGGTTTCGACAGGATAAAAAAGCTTATTACTAGCAGGTAGACGGGGTCTTTAAATCCAACTTTAAATTAATCGGAAACGATAATTACGCTTTAGCTGCCTAATTACGCGGCTCGTCTCCATTTGAATTTGCCATTGTTGATTTGGAAGACGTCATTTTTAAATGAGCTTACTCTAGTGTATGATTATGTCATTTGAGGACAACTTATAATCTCGCTTTTTAGACTTTTGTTCATTTAATATCTAAAAAGTTAAAGCGTTAAATGAACTAAACTTGTAGAAGGTAGTAAGGACTTTCTATTTTTGGACACGGGTTCGATTCCCGTCATTTCCACCAAAAAAATTCAAATTAATGTTATAAATAAATTATTTACTAAAAGAGATTTTCTAAAAAGTGTTAGATTATCTCTTTTTTTATTTTTTTAAAAATCACACTTTTGAATTTTTTTCTCTAAAAAAATTTTTTTCTAAATATTAAAAAATTAATCCTAGAAAAAAATCTAAAAAAATTGTTATAATGTGCTAAAGAAAATTAAAATTAATTATATCTTCTGTAATTTACATTTTAATTTATCTTTTACAAATCTAAAAATAATACTAGGAGGTATTTATGAAAAAAAGGAATTTTTTTAAAAATTTTAATGGCTTTAGTAATTCTTATGCTTGCTATAAGTTGTGGTAAAAAGAATGACACAATCAACATAGTATTTTTGCCAAATGAATCGAATGATTCTCTAAAAGCTTCTCGTGAAGAATTTGCTAAAATCATTGAAAAAGCTACAGGTAAAAAGGCAAATATTGTTACAACGACTGACTACAATATTGCTATGGAAAACATTATTTCGGGGCAAGCTCAAATCGCTTATATTGGGGCCGAAGGTATTTTAAGTGCTGACAAAAAAACAAAAGATGTACAAGCAATTGTTACAAATGCTGGAAAAAGTGGTACAAACGCAGATGCTCTTTATTACAGTTTTATAGCTGTACCTAGTGATGCTGCTAACAATTACAAAGTTGGAAATACTTATGATTTGAAAAAATTAAAAGGTAAAAAAGTTTCTTTTGTAACAAATAGTTCCACATCAGGATTTGTTGTTCCTGGAGAAGTTTTAGTTAAAGAATTTGGATTGAAAAATACTGATGAATTACTTCAAGAAGGAAAAGTATTCTCGAAAGTTATTTTCGGAAACTCACATCCTGGAACACAAGTAAACTTATTGAAAAAAGACGTAGATGTTGCTACATTTGCTATTCCTAAATCTTTTACAACTTATGAATTAGTATCAGGGGAAGAAAATAAAACTGGGGCTACATACAAAGTTAAAGCTGGTGCACCTTCACCATTTGGAGAATACGTTGGAAAAAGTTTTACAGTTATAAAATCTATTCCTGTACCTAATGGAGCAATTGTATTCAATGTAAAATCACTTAATAAAGATGACCAAGCAAAAATAAAAGCAGCTTTATTATCTAAAGAAACTTATGAAAACCCTGCAATTTTTAGTGCTAAAACAAGTAAAATTAGAGGAATGTTCTTAAAAGAAAGTGACAAAGTAGGATTTGTTGAAGTTAACAATAAATGGTATGAAGATATAATGAAAGAAAAAAATAATTTTTTTGCTACTTTAAGTTATTTTAAAAAAAGTGGCTATTAAAACAAAGCTTTTATAATTTCTAAATGATATTATGAAAGCTTTTTTTATTTTCTAAACTATTATTTTTTTATAAAATATATGATAAAATTGTATATGAAAATTTTTCTAAAAAAACTTTTCAGAAATATCTTAATAAATAAAATTTTTTTCATAAATAATAAGTTCTATTTTTACAATTTTTTTATGAAACTAAATTCTTATTTTTTTATTGATAGATTCTGATAGAAAGGAAGAAATATGCTTTTTAAGTTTAAAAAAATGTATCCAAAAACTTATAAAAAAATAAAACTGTTGCTCTTTCAGATGTTTCATTTGATGTAGAAAAAAACAACAGTTTATATCTATTATTGGACCTTCTGGGGCGGGAAAAATCTACTTTACTTAGAAGTATTAACAGAATGATTGATATTTCAAGTGGTAGCATTATTTTTGAAGGTAAAAATTGAAACATTGAATAAAAAGGAAACTAAATTAGTTAGAAGGCAAATTGGTATGATTTTCCAAAATTATAATTTAGTTGAACGTTTGACTGTTATTGAGAATGTTTTTGCACGGAAGACTTGGCTATAAATCGGTTTTTAGCTGGAGCTTTGGGGATTTATACAGAAGAGGAAAAGGAAGAAGCCTTTAGATTATTAAAAAAAGTTGATTTGGCAAAATATGCTTATCAAAAAAATGCAGTGATTTGAGTGGAGGACAAAAAAACAAAGAGTTGGAATTGCACGTGCTTTTGATACAAAAAAACCAACTTTGTTATTATGTGATGAACCTATTGCCTCACTTGATCCGAAAATCATCTGAAAAAAAGTTATGGAATACCTTCTTAAAATTGTTAAGGAAATGGGCGTTACTTGCATCGTTAATCTTCATCAAGTTGATGTAGCTTTGAAATATTCTGACAGAATAATTGCTTTTAAATAAAGGAAAAAAAGTATTCGACAATTCTGTTGATAAATTATCAAAAGAAGAAATTGAAAAAAATTTATAAAAAAATGAAGAAACCGAAGAACATTAATAAGAAAGGGGTGTCACAAAAAAATGTTAAAAATCACAAAAAAATAAATAACGATATTTTTTTAAAAAAAGAAAAAAATAGTAAAAATCTTTTTTTTGTATTAATAGTTTTTTTATTTTATATTTTTTTTCTAGCATTATTTCTGGCTTTAAAAAAATACCGCTGCTTTTTTTATCAATTCCGAGTGGGATAATTTGGCTTTTTCCAAAAAAATTTATTCCAACATCAGAATCTTTGCAGTATTTGCCAATTATTTTTTTAAAAACGGCAATTGAAACTATTTTTATTAGCAGTTTCTTCTACAATCGTATCATCTATTTTTTTGCACTATTTTTTTAGCATTAATCGGTTCTGAAAGCAACTGGAATAAACCTTTTTACAAAAGTATTAGTCAAAATTATTGCTTCATTTTTTTAGAAATATTCCTCTTGTTGCTTGGTCTTTAGTTCTTCTATTTTCATTCAAACAAAAGCCAGTTTACAGGATTTTTTTAGCACTATTTTTTTAGTAACTCTTGGATATTTAACAAGAACTTTCATTGAGACAATAGATGAAGCATCAGAAAAATATTATCGAAGCCTTAAAAAAACAACAGGTGCATCATATTTTCAAATAATTTTTTTCAAGGTGTTATCCCGAGTGTTTTACCACAACTAATATCTTGGCTATTATTTTTTTATAGAAAATGGAATTAGAGAAGCAACTTTAATCGGATTACTTACAGGTACTGGAATTGGATTCATCTTTAACCTCTACTATCGAAGTTTCCGTTATGACGCAGCTGGAATGGTTATATTGTTCGTAATAATAATTATTATCAGCATAGAATTACTATCTAATAAAAATCAGAAAAAGAATTAATGTAGGAGGGGCTTTCAATGAATTCAAAAATATATTGAAAAAAACAAAAAAATAATAAAAATAATAATAAGAAAATTCACAAAATCTAGAATTTATTTGTGGTCTACATTAAGTATTCTATCTTTAATCACCATTTTTACACTAGCTACAATCAATATGGGTGGTGTTAAACTGTCTTCTGCTTTTTTTAGAATTTTTTTAAAAAGATTTAAAAAAATTATGTTTTTCAAAGCACGATTATCAGATAGATACACGTTTCTAGAAGTATTTAATAGTCTTTTTAGTCACTATTGCACTTGCTATACTGACAACATTGATTGGATCTTTTATAGCGTTATTTCTATCTTTTTTTTGCAGCAAAAAAATCTTTCAAATGAAAGAACATCAAAAAAATAATCAAAAATTATCGTATCATTTATACGAGCAATCCCAACAATACTTTGGGTTTTAGTATTTTCAGTTGTTGCAAACATTGGTGTAGAATCTGCTATTATTGGAATGTCATTTCACAGTATCGCTTATTTAATAAAAAGCATATTCTGAAAGCATAGAAGAAATCGACACAGGCACTATCGACGCCCTTAAAGCAACAGGTGCTTCTTGGTGGCAAATAATATTCCAAGCAGTTTTACCATCTACAATTACTTCCATCCTCTCGTGGACTTTTTGTAAGATTCGAAATCAACTTTACAAACGCCGTAGCAGTTGGCGCTGCATCAGGAGCAGGTGGAATCGGATACGACATGTTTATGTCAGGGAACAATGTATTTTTGATATTAGAGAAATTGGAGTATTTGTTTACTTAATATTTACCGTAGCACTAATACTAGAATTTATTTCTTATTTCTTAAAAAAATAAATATCTAAAAAAATTAAATTTATATTTTATGGTTATATAACAATATTTAATAATACTTAATTTAACTATGCTTAAACTTCCGTAAGACTGAACTCAAAAGTTATAGGTATTAACAGTTCAAAACCTAAATTTATACAATTTTTAGTAGTTTGACTTTTAAATAAATTCGAATATAAAATAAAAAAATCTCTTAAAAAGAAATTATTCTTAATCAGAGATTTTTTTATTATATTTTTATTTATTTTTTTCTACTTATAAAACCTTTCATTTGTTTAACAGCTAAATATGAATCAATTTGTAACAATAATTCAACTGCTGTCCCAACTAAGATCAATAAGCTTGTTCCTCCAAGTAATACAGGTATATGAAGAACATATCCAAACCAAATATTAGGCAATATTCCTAATATTGATAAGAAAATAGCACTTCCAAAAGTAACTCTTGTAACAACCTTTTCTAAATAATCAGCTGTTTCTGCACCTGCTCTTACAGTAGGTATTGTTCCTCCACTTTGTTTCAAATCTTCTGATACTTTATCTGGATCAAAAGCTATTGTTAATGTATAAAAGAACGAAAATACTGTAATTAATACAGCAAATAATAATAGATACAATACTCCTGTTTGTGAAAACCAAGTTGTCAACCTATTTTTCCAAACACCTGGTTTCATTAATGTAACTAAAAATGGTGGTGCCGCCATTAGCACTGAAGCAAAGATTATTGGCATTACTCCAGACATATTTATTTTTAATGGTAAATATGTTCTTCTACCAACTGCACTTTGTCCTCCACCAAATCCTAAACTTCCTTTTCCAGCATATTGAATTGGTATTCTTCTTTCAGCAAGTTGCACTAAAACCATTAAAGCAATAAATACAACAAAAACTATTATTGATATAAACATTAAGATTATACCTGTTCCACTTCCTTTTAAACTTGAATATGCTTGTGTTAAAACACTAGGTAATCCTGCAACAATATTTAAAAAGATTAACATTGAAGTACCATTTCCAATACCTTTTATAGAAATTCTTTCAGAAATCCACATTAAAAATGCAGTTCCTCCAGTCATTAATACAACTGTTCTTATAATAAATTTAAAACTTGTATCTTCTAGAACAAATCCTTGATTAGCAAGCATTACTGCTATCCCAAATGATTGTCCTAAAGCTAACACTATAGTCAAATATCTTGTCCATTGTGTTATTTTATCTCTTTCTTTTCCACCTTCTTTTTGCATTTCATCTATTTTAGGGAAAATAACTCCTAATAATTGAAACACAATAGAAGAGTTAATATAAGGAATTATTCCTAACGAAAAGATCGAAGCTCTTTCTACAGCCCCTCCAGAAAACAGATTTAAAAATCCTGCAATCGCATTATTATGCGAAAGACTCTTAAATACATTTGTATCTACTCCCGGAACAACTATATGTATACCTACTCTAGCTACTAGTATCATCAATAGTGTAAACGTTATTCTTTTTTCCAATTCTGGAATATTAAAAATAGCTTTCACTCTACTTACTATTGCTTCAGTTAAAGTCAATACAACCACTCCTTATATATGAAGAAAAAAAGCAAGATATTAAATCTTACTTATTCTCTTCTTCTTTTTTTGTTATTTCCTGCTTTAGCTGAATACGATTTAATTTCAAGTAATTCTACTGATCCACCAGCTTGTTCAATTAATGCTTTAGCAGTTCCTGAAACTTTATGAGCTTTTAATTGTTAATTTTTTTAGAAACTTCTGCATTTCCAATTACTTTTTAATAAACTTGTAAATTCTTTTTCTTTAACATATGATTCAACATTTTTCAGCTAAATATCTTTTTACTGCTTTTTTTACCTTTTACTTCTCTTAAAGCTGCATCTGAATATTTAGATATAAATTTAGGGTTTTTACAATCCCATTTTCAACTAATGTTTGTAAACTTACAACATCACCATCGTTGAATTTATCTACTATATCTGATAATGTAATTACTACAAAATCTTTTTTGAATGCTGAATTAGAGAATCCTCTTTTAGGAACTCTTCTAACTATTGGCATTTGTCCACCTTCAAATATAGGTGATACATATGAACCTGATCTTTGTTTTTGTCCATTGTGCCCTTTACCAGCTGTTTTACCCCAACCAGTTCCGTGACCTCTTCCTACTCTTTTTCTTTGTCTTTTTGATCCTTCAGCAGGTTTTAATTCATTAAGATTCATTTATTCTTAAACCTCCTCTACTTTAAGTAAATAAGAAACTAATTTTATTTTTCCTTCTATATCTGCAGTTTTGTTATGTACTGCACTTTGACTGATTTTTCTTAATCCAAGTGATTTCACAGTCGCAATATGATTAGGTTTTCTTCCATTAATTCCCTTAACAAGTGTTACTTTTACTTTAGACATTAATTTTACCTCCTAACCTAATTATCCTAAAAATTTCTTCTACTGTTTTTCCTCTTAATCTAGCTACTTCTTCAATAGATCTTAATTGTCTTAATCCTTCTAATGTAGCTCTTGCAACGTTACTTTTTATTTTTTTGAACCTCTAATTTTTAGTAAGTACATCTGTTACACCAGCTAATTCTAATAATTCCCTAGCTGCTGACCCAGCGATAACTCCTGTCCCTTTTTGAAGCTGGTTTCAATAATACACTTGTAGAATTGTATTTACCAATTTGTTCATGTGGTAAAGTTCCACCTTTTAAAGATACAGTTACTAAATTTTTCTTAGCGTTAGCGATTGCTTTTCTAATAGCATCTGGTACACCATTTGCTTTTCCTAAACCAATACCAACTTTACCTTTTTTTCGTCTCCAACTGCTGCTAAAACTGAGAATGACATTCTTCTTCCCCTTTAACAGTTTTAGAAACTCTATTTATTCTTAAAAGACTTTCTTTAAATTCACTTGCTTTTTTTCATTTCTTTCTCTATCTCTGGCCAAAAATAAGTCCTCCTTCTCCTTAGAATTTTAATCCTGCTTCTCTTGCAGCATCAGCTATTGCTTTGATTCTTCCAGTGTAAACATATCCACCTCTATCAAATACAACTGTTGTTATTCCTTTTTCTAATGCTTTTTTAGCAATTCTCTCACCAATTTGTTTAGCTGCTTCAATATTTGAACCATTTTCGATTTTTTTGCACCTTTTTCAATTGTAGATGCTGATACTAAAGTATTTCCAGTAGTATCATCAATAATTTGAACAAATACATTTTGTAAACTTCTGTAAACAGAAAGTCTAGGTCTTTCAGCAGTTCCAACGATTCTTCTTCTTATACTTTTATGTTTTCTAGTTCTTACTTTTTTTCTATCTAGTTTTTTTATCACTAAAATCTACCTCCTATCCTTTCTTACCTTCTTTTCTTCTAATTACTTCATCAGCATATTTAACTCCTTTTCCTTTGTAAGGTTCAGGTGGTCTCTTAGCTCTGATATTTGCAGCAATTTGTCCAACTAATTGTTTGTCAATTCCTTCAATAGAAATTTTTGTATTACCTTCTACTTTGAAAGTTATTCCTTCAACAGCTTCTATTTCAACAGGGTGAGAATATCCTAAAGCTAAAGTCAAACCTTTTCCGTTAGCTTGTACTCTGTATCCAACCCCTACTAATTCTAATTTTTTCTCAAACCCTTGACTAACACCAATAATCAAATTATTAACATTTGCTCTAGTTGTTCCATGAAGAGCTCTAATGCTTGGTAAGTCATTAGGTCTTTCAAAAGTTATTTCAGTGCCATCAATATTTACTTTAATTTCATCGCTTAATTCTCTTTCCAATTGTCCTTTAGGTCCTTTAGCGATAAATTTATTACCATCTAATTTAACTTCTACACCAGCTGGTATAGTTATAGGTTTATTACCTATTCTTGACATGACTCTCCTCCTATTTTATAAAATGCGTAAATTACCACACGTAGCAAAGAACCTCTCCACCAACGCTATGCTTTCTGCATTCTTTGTCTGTTATAACACCTTTTGGTGTTGAGACAATGGCAATTCCTAATCCACCTAGTACTTTAGGTAAACTTTCTACAGATGTATATACTCTTCTTCCAGGTTTAGAAATTCTTTTCAACCCTTTAATTACAGCATCTCCATCCATATATTTCAATGTTACTACTATATCTTTTTTTGTACCTTCTTCTTTTACTTCGTAACTAACTATATATCCTTCATTTTTTTAATATATTCGCTATACTTTCTTTAATTTTTTTGAAAATGGTATTTTTAACTTCAGCATGTTTTTGCCATATTTCCATTTCTAATTCTAGTAAGCATATCAGCAATAGGATCTGTTAAATGCATTTACTTATTCCTCCTCTCGAACTTCTTCTTACCAACTTGATTTTCTTACTCCTGGGATTGCACCCTCTCCTGCTAATTTTCTAAACATTACTCTAGAAATTCCAAATTCTCTCATGAATCCTCTTGGTCTTCCATTAATTTGACATCTATTTCTCAATCTAGTAGGTGACGCATTTCTTGGTAATTTAGCCAATTCAGCTATTGCTTCTCTATCACCTTTTTTAGCTTTTGCTTTTAATTCTGCTCTTTTTTCTGCATATTTATCAACTATTTTTTCTCTTCTTAAGTTTCTTTCAACCATTGCTTTTTTAGCCATTTATTGAATTACACCTCCTTCAAATTGTAACCTATTTTGCAAACGGCATTCCGAATGCTTTTAATAACGCTCTTCCTTCTTCGTCAGTTCTTGCAGTTGAAACTATTGTAATTCCTACTCCAAATGTTTTATCAACTTTATCAATTTCAATTTCAGGGAAAACGATTTGTTCTCTAATACCTAAAGTATAGTTTCCTCTTCCGTCAAACCCTTTAGGTGAAACTCCTTCAAAGTCTCTAACTCTTGGTAAAGTAATACTAATTAATCTATCTAAAAATTCGTACATTTTTTCTTTTCTTAATGTTACTTTTGCTCCTATTTTTTGTCCTTCTCTTAATTTAAATCCTGCTTCTGATTTTTTAGCTGCTCTAGCTACAGGCTGTTGTCCTGTAATTTGCCCTAATTCTCTCATTGCAGTATCAATTAATTTAGGGTTGTTTACTGCTTCACCAATCCCCATATTAACTACTATTTTTTCAATTTTAGGTACTTGCATAACATTAGTAATGTTTAATTCTTTCATTAATGATGCAACCAATTCTTCTTTATATAACTTTTGTAATCTTGGAATATATTTCTCAGCCACTGAGTCTTCCTCCTTTCTATATTTCGTTACCAGAAACAACTGATATTCTTACTTTTTTTCCATCTTTAATTTCATATCTTACTCTAGTCCCTTTTTGCACTTTCATCCCAAAGCATTACTTTAGATGAGAAAAATTGGCATTTCTTTTTCTACAACTTCGCCTTGTGGGTTCATTGCATTAGGTTTGATATGTCTTTTTTGGATATTTACACCTTCAACAACTATTTTACCTATTTTAGGGAATACTTTTAATACTTTTCCAACTTTTCCTTTATCTCCAGTTTGACCTTTGTCATTTCTAGATAAGTCTTTCGATCTACCACTAATTACAACAACTGTATCTCCAGTTTTAACATGTAATCTATTAGGTATTGATTTTACTCTTGGTTTAGCCACTTATAAACTCTCCTTTCTATAATACTTCTGGTGCTAGAGACACTATTTTCATAAAGTTTTTAGCTCTTAGTTCTCTTGCTACAGGTCCAAAAATTCTTGTACCTCTTACTTCTAAGCTTGTATTTAATACAACTGCTGCATTATCATCAAATTTGATATATGAACCATCTGCTCTTTTTAATTCTTTTCTTGTTCTTACTACAACAGCTTTAACTACATCTCCTTTTTTTACATTTCCATTAGGTATAGCTTCTTTAACAGATGCTACTACGATGTCACCAATTTTACCGAATCTTCTTCTTGATCCACCTAATACTCTAATAACCATGATTTTTTTCGCTCCTGTGTTATCAGCAACATTAAGTATCGTTTGTTGTTGAACCATTTAAAATTTCCTCCTCTCAAAATTTCATTATCCACTATTCTCTATTTAGCTTTTTCTAAGATAGTCACTACTCTCCATCTTTTATCTTTACTTAATGGTCTAGTTTCCATGATTCTTACTCTGTCTCCTACACCACATTCGTTATTTTCATCATGTGCTTTATATCTTTTTAGAAGTTTTCACTCTTTTTTTATAGATTTTTATGTAATCTCATTGTTTCTTCAAGAACAACTACTGTTTTATCCATTTTATCAGAAACAACAATACCTTCTCTTACTTTTCTTTCGTTTCTTTTTATTCTCCACTCTTGTTCCTCCTATTTAACAGTTTTTTTCAGTTGCGATAGTTTTTTTATTCTTGCTATCGTTCTTTTAACTTCAGTTATTTTAGTAGTGTTTTGTAATTGTCCAAGAGTTTTTTTGAAATTTTTAAATTAAACAATTCTTGTTTCAATTCTTTAACTTTTTGCATCTAATTCTTCTAATGATAATTCTCTTATTTCATTTGCTGTCATTACTTATCACCACCTACTTCTTCTTTTCTTACAAATTTAACTTTGATAGGTAGTTTATGTCCTGCTTTTCTTAATGCTTCTTTAGCTTTTTTTCTTCTGATACTCCAGCAACTTCAAACATTATTTTTCCTTTTTTAACTACAGCTACCCAACCTTCTGTATTACCTTTACCTTTACCCATTCTTGTTCCTTCAGGTCTTTTTGTATAAGGTTTATCAGGGAATATTCTAATCCAAATTTTTCCTTCCCTTTTAAATGTTCTGTTGATTGTTACCCTACAAGCTTCTATTTGTCTTGAAGTAATCCAACCAAATTCTCTAGCGGCCAATCCAAATTCACCAAAAATCAACTTTGTTTCCTTTTAGTTGCTATACCACCCATTTTTCCTCTGAACTGTTTTCTATATTTCGTTCTTTTAGGTATTAACATTAATTATTTCCTCCTTCCTTTTTAGTAGAAAGAACTTCACCATTGAAAATCCATACTTTAATTCCTAAAGCTCCGTATGTAGTATGTGCAGTTGCAGTTGCATAATCAACATCTGCTCTCAATGTATGTAATGATACTCTTCCTGAAAGTGTCCATTCACTTCTAGCTATTTCGGCACCATTTAATCTTCCTGATACCATTACTTTAATCCCTTTTACACCTGATTTTTCAGCTCTTTGAATTGCTTGTTGAACAGCTCTTTTATAAGCTACCCTTTTTTCAATAGCAGTTGCTATACTTTCAGCCACTAATTGTGCATCTTTATTAGGATTTTTAATTTCTTGTACTTTAACTTGTACTTTTTTGTTAGTTAATTTTTTTCTAAATTATTTTTTTTAAAAGCTTCAATTTCTTGACCTTTTCTACCAATTAAAAATTCCAGCTTTCCCAGTTTCTATTATTACAGAAACATCAGTTGGTGATGTTCTTTCAACTTGAACTGTTGAAATTCCTGCATGATAGTAATTCTTTTTTTAATGTATTCTTTTATTTTTTTATATCTTCATGAAAAATTATTTAAGTATTCTTTCCTTCAGCGAACCATTTTTGAATCCCAAGTTTTTTTGTGATTCCAATTCTAATCCCCTAGGATCTACTTTTTTTGTCCCACAGACTTACCTCCTTATACTATTCTTAGTTTCTTTCTGAAACTTCTACTGTTATATGAGCAGTTGGTTTTCTTATAACATCTGCTCTTCCCATTGCTCTTGGGCTAATTCTTTTTTTAATACTGGTCCTTTATCAATTAAAAATTTTTAGAAATATATAATTTTTCTGGATCCAAATTAAAAATTATGTTCCGCATTTGCAATTGCTGATCTTAATGTTTTTTTCTATATATTTAGCTGCTTTTTATTTGTAAACTCTAATACGTTTAAAAGCTTGTAAAGCATTTTTTTCCTCTAACTATATCAGCTACAAGTCTAGCTTTTTGAGGGCTTAATCTTTGGTAACGTAATTTAGCTACTACTGCCATTAAATGGCCTCCTTCCATTACTAATTTTATATATTTTAATTAGATTCTTTTATATTTAATTATTTTTTACCTTTTTTTGCATCTTTCCCGTGTCCATAGAAAGTTCTTGTTGGTGCAAATTCACCTAATTTATGTCCTACCATTTCTTCTGTTACGTATACAGGTAAATGTTTTTTACCATTATATACTGCAAAAGTATGTCCAATAAATTGAGGGAATATAGTAGATCTTCTTGACCATGTTTTAATAACTTGTTTTTTTTCTCCTAATGCTTCTACTTTCTTCAATAAATAAGCATCAACAAAAGGTCCTTTTTTTAATGAACGAGCCATTCTTTCCTCCTTATCATCTCATCTTTAAGTTGAAAATGTTAGCTCACACACATAAAAGTGTGTTAAGCAACATTATCATATATCATTTTGTTAACTTGACTATTTTTTTCTTTTTTTCTAACAATAAATTTATCGCTAAGTTTTTTACCTCTTGTTTTCTTACCAAGAGTAGGTTTACCCCAAGGTGTAACTGGTGATTTTCTACCTATAGGAGATCTACCTTCTCCTCCTCCATGAGGGTGATCTACAGGGTTCATTACTGATCCTCTTACGTGTGGTTTTCTTCCTAAGTGTCTATTTCTTCCAGCTTTACCTAATGATACTAATGAGTGTTCAGAATTTCCTACTGCACCAATTGTTGCCATACATTCTTTGTGAATTAATCTTAATTCTCCTGAAGGTAATTCAACGTGGCAATAAGTTCCTTCTTTAGCTACTAATCTTGCAGAAGTTCCTGCAGATCTTGCTAATTGTCCACCTTTTCCAGGCATCAACTCAACATTGTGAATAACTGTCCCGATTGGTAAATCTTTTAATTTCAAAGCATTTCCTGGTTTGATTTCAGCACCTTCACCAGCTAATACTACATCACCTTTTTTCAATCCATTTGGAGCTAAAATATATCTTTTTTCTCCATCAACGTAATGTAATAATGCAATGTTTGCAGTTCTGTTTGGATCGTATTCAAGAGTTGCTACTTTTGCAGGAACTCCTAATTTATTTCTCTTCCAATCAATAACTCTGTATAATCTTTTATGACCTTTATGTCTATTTCTACCTGTTCTATGACCGTAGTTATCAATTCCATAAGATGAACCTAATGGTTCTACTAATGATTTTTCAGGTCTTACTTTATCTAATTCATTATTAACTAATATCGACATATGCCTTGTCCCACTAGTTATTGGTTTTAACTTTTTAATTGGCATAACTTTTTATTACCTCTCTTCCTTAATTTCATTTTTTTCACAACCTGTATATTATATCATTTTTACGAAATAATTCCTATACTAAAAAAATATTTTTTTCCATATTTTTTTATATCATAAAAAGGATTCTGATAAATCAGAATTATCCTTCATATGCTGCGATTGTTTCACCTTTTTTTCAATTTAACCATTGCTTTTTTTATAGCAGATGTTTTTATAAACTGACATTCTAAATCTTTTTTTGCTTTTTGGTTTAATATTCAAAGTATTTACGCTTTCAACTTTTACATTGAATAATTTTTTTCAACAGCTTCTTTGATTTGAATTTTGTTTGCTCTTCTATCAACGATAAATACGTACTCATTATTTTCAAATAAGTTTCTAGCTTTTTCTGTATTCAATACTGGTTTTTTTGATTACATCAGTAATATGCATTATGCTAACACCTCCTCGATAGTTGCAAGTGCTTCTTTAGTAACAATTACTTTATCTTGTTTGATTAATGAATAAACATTAATTTCTCTTGAATTTAAAATTGAAACTTTTTTTAATGTTTCTAGCTGATAAATACAGAAGTAATCTCTATCAGAAGTTTCATAAGAATCTTCAGTTACATATAATTGTTTAGTATCAGCAAAATTTAATGCTTTTGCAAATTCAACAAATGTTTTTGTTTTTGGTGCTTCTAATGCAAAATCATCTAAAACAATTAAGTTTCCTTCAATAATTTTTTGAGCTAATGCTGATCTTAAAAGCTAATTTTTCTAACTTTTTTTATTAACTTTTTTTAGCGTAGTTTCTAGGTTTTGGTCCGTGAACAACTCCTCCACCTACCATGTGCGGTGCTCTTGTAGAACCTTGTCTAGCTCTTCCTGTTCCTTTTTGTCTAAAAGGTTTTCTTCCTCCACCTCTTACTTCTGCTCTTGTTTTTGTTGAGGCAGAACCTTGTCTTAAAGCTGCTAATTCAGCAACTAAAAACTTCGTGCATTACAGATTTATTTGGTTCAATACCAAATACTTCATTGTTTAATTCAACAGTTCCTGCTTGTGAACCATCTAATTTATAAATATTTAAAACTGGCATTTTATCCTCCTCTCTTTCCTATTAGTATTTCTTAACCGATTTTTTAATAACTAAGTAACCATTTTTAGGTCCTGGTATTGCACCTTTTACTAATAAAAGGTTATTTTCTACATCAAATTTAATAACTCTTAAGTTTTGAACTGTTACTTGTTCATTACCTAATCTTCCAGCCATTTTTTTACCTTTAGGTACATTACTGTTTGATGCAGCACCTCCAGCATTTGACCCTCCTAATCTATGGTTTCTAGAAACCCCGTGTGAAGCTCTGTTTCCACCAAAGTTATGTCTTTTCATAACCCCAGCAGTCCCTTTACCTTTTGAAGTTCCTGTGATATCAACAAATTCGATTCCTTCTAATACGTCTACTTTAAATTCTTGTCCTAATTCATATGAAGCTGTATCTGCAACTTTGAATTCTTTTAAGAATTTTTTAGGAGTAATTCCTGCTTTTTTGAATAAACCTGCTTCTGGTTTATTTGTATTTTTTTCTTTTTTTTCATCAAATGCTAATGTAATAGCATTGTATCCTTCTTTTTCATTTGTTTTAATTTGAACTACGAAGTTTGAACCAGCTTCGATAACTGTTACTGGTATTAATTTTTCATCTTCGAAAATTTGAGTCATTCCGATTTTTTTACCTAATATCATTTTATTTATTTATCCTCCTTAATATATTGGTTGACATTGAATTAAGGAAAAGCTCCTCAATTCAATTGCCAACATGTACTAAAGCTTATAATTGCTTAATTTCTATTCCTACACCTGATGGTAAGTTCAATGATCCTAACGCAGCCATTATTTGTTGACTAGAATTTTTTTAATTTCAACAAATCTTCTGTGTATTCTCATTTCAAATTGTTCTCTTGAATCTTTATTAACATGTACAGATCTTAAAAACTGTATATTTTTTTAGTTTTTAGTTGGTAAAGGTAATGGACCAGCTAATTCTGAACCATTTTTTTCTTTACTACTTCTGCAATTTTTTTGCAGATTGATCTAATAATTTATGATCATAAGATTGAAGATATATTCTGATTTTATCCAAAGTTTTTTCCTCCTATAATTTTTGACTATTTAGTAATAGTTGCAACTACTCCTGAAGCTACTGTTCTTCCACCTTCTCTAATCGCAAATCTTAATCCTTCTTCCATTGCAATTGGGTGAATCAATTCTACTGTCATTTCAATGTTATCTCCAGGCATTACCATTTCTACTCCTTCTGGTAAGTTTACTTCTCCTGTAATATCTGTTGTTCTGAAATAGAATTGTGGTTTGTATCCTGTAAAGAATGGAGTATGTCTTCCTCCTTCATCTTTTGTCAATACATATACTTCTGATTTAAATCCTGTATGTGGAGTGATTGTTCCTGGTTTTGCCAACACTTGTCCTCTTTCCACTTCTTCTTTCTTAGTTCCTCTTAATAATGCTCCTATATTATCTCCAGCTTGTCCTGAATCTAATAATTTTCTGAACATTTCTACTCCTGTTACTGTTGTTTTTGAAGTTGGTTTAATTCCTACGATTTCTACTTCTTCTCCAACGTTAATAACTCCTCTTTCTACTCTTCCTGTTACTACTGTTCCTCTTCCTGTTATTGTGAACACGTCTTCAATTGGCATCAAGAATGCTTGATCTACTGGTCTTTCTGGTGTTGGAATGTAGCTATCTACTGCATCCATTAATTCTACGATTGCGTCTACCCATTTTTGTTCTCCATTTAATGCTCCTAATGAAGATCCTTTGATTACTGGTACATCATCTCCTGGGAATCCGTATTCGTTTAATAATTCTCTTACTTCCATTTCTACTAATTCTAATAATTCTTCGTCGTCTACCATATCTACTTTATTCAAGTATACTACGATGTAAGGTACACCTACTTGTCTTGCCAACAAGATGTGTTCTCTTGTTTGAGGCATTGGACCATCTGCTGCTGATACTACTAAGATAGCTCCATCCATTTGAGCTGCTCCTGTAATCATATTTTTTACATAGTCAGCATGTCCTGGACAGTCTACGTGAGCGTAGTGTCTTTTTTCTGTTTCATACTCAATGTGAGCTGTGTTAATTGTAATTCCTCTTTCTCTTTCTTCAGGAGCTTGGTCAATGTTTTCAAAATCAACTTTTTCAGCTAACCCTTTTTCAGCTAATACTTTTGAAATTGCTGCTGTTGTTGTTGTTTTTACCGTGGTCAACGTGACCAATTGTTCCTATGTTTACGTGTGGTTTACTTCTCTCGAATTTAGCTTTTTGCCATTTCTTTCTTCCTCCAAATATTTTTAAATTTATATTTTATTTTCTATTTTGAAGACTTTCTATCCTATTGATAATTTAACAAATAGAAAGTCGTTCACATTTTATTTACTATTTTCCTTGTCTTTCTTTAATAACTTGATCTGCAATATTTTTAGGTACTTCTACATATTTTTCAAATTCCATTGAATAAGATGCTCTACCTTGTGTTTTAGATCTTAAGTCAGTTGCGTAACCAAACATTTGAGATAATGGTACTTCTGAGTTAATAATTTTTGCATTATTTCTGTCAGTCATTCCTGATACTTGTCCTCTTCTTGAGTTCAAGTCACCAATAACATCTCCCATGTATTCTTCTGGAGTAGTAACTTCTACTTTGAAGATTGGTTCTAACAATACTGCATTTGCTGCTCTTAAGGCTTTTTTAATTGCCATAGATCCAGCTATTTTAAATGCCATTTCTGATGAATCCACTTCATGGTAAGATCCGTCATATAATGTTACTTTTACATCTTGAACTGGATATCCTGCAACAACTCCAGCTTCTAATGCTTCTTGAATTCCTTTATCTACTGCAGGAATGTATTCTCTTGGAATAGCTCCTCCTGTAATTTGGTTAATAAATTCATAACCTTTATCTGGATTAGGTTCAACTTTAATTTTAACATGTCCGTATTGACCTCTACCTCCAGATTGTTTAGCATATTTTTCTTCAACATCAGCGCTTCCGTTGATTGTTTCTCTATATGCAACTTGTGGTTTACCTACATTTGCTTCAACTTTGAATTCACGTTTCATTCTATCTACGATAATTTCCAAGTGTAATTCTCCCATTCCAGCGATCAATGTTTGACCAGTTTCTTGGTTAGTTGTAACTTTAAATGTTGGATCTTCTTCAGCTAATTTAGCTAATGCTGTACCCATTTTTTCTTGGTCAGCTTTTGTTTTTGGTTCAACAGCTATTTGAATAACTGTATCAGGGAATTCCATTTTTTCCAAGATAATTGGAGCATTTTCAGCACACAATGTATCTCCTGTTGTAGTATCTTTCAATCCTACTGCTGCAGCAATATCTCCAGAGTAAACTGTTTCCAATTCTTCTCTTTTGTTTGCGTGCATTTGAAGTAATCTTCCCATTCTTTCTTTTTTACCTTTAGTAGAGTTTAATACATAAGATCCTTTTTCTAATATTCCTGAATAAACTCTGAAGAATGATAATCTTCCTACAAATGGATCTGTAATGATTTTGAACGCTAATGCTGAGAATGGAGCGTCGTCTCCCATTTCTCTTTCAATAGGTTCTTCAGTTTTAGGATCAGTTCCTTTAATTTTTCCACCGTTGATGTCTAATGGTGATGGCATGTAAGCAACTACTGCATCAAGTAATGGTTGAATTCCTTTATTTTTAAATGCAGTTCCGCACAATACAGGTACAACAGTTCCTTCAATTGTAGCAGCTCTTAATGCTTTTTTTTGATTTCTTCTTCAGAAATTTCTTCTCCACCAAAAATATTTTTTTCCATCAATTCATCATCAGTTTCAACTACAGATTCAATCATATGTTCTCTAGCTGTTTTGAGCTGCATCAACTAATTCTGCTCTTATATCAACTATTTCATAGTCAGCTCCCATAGTTTCATCTTTAAATAAATATTCTTTCATTGTTACTAAATCAATAATTCCTTCGAAATTATCTTCAGCACCAATTGGTAATTGGATAGGGTACACCGTTTCCACCTAATTTTTTTCTTTAATATCGTTAACGCACATGTCGAAATCTGCTCCAACTCTATCCATTTTTATTAAAGAAAGCCATTCTTGGAACGTTGTATTTATCAGCTTGTCTCCAAACTGTTTCAGATTGTGGTTGAACACCATCAACTGCTGAGAATACTGCAACAGCTCCATCTAATACTCTTAAAGATCTTTCAACTTCAACTGTAAAAGTCAACGTGACCTGGTGTATCTATGATGTTAATTCTATGTTTTATTCCAAAAATGCAGTTGTTGCTGCTGATGTAATTGTGATTCCTCTTTCTTGTTCTTGTTCCATGTAATCCATTGTAGCGGCTCCTTCGTGAACCTCTCCAATTTTATGGTTAACTCCTGTATAGAATAAAAATTCTTTCAGTAGTAGTCGTTTTTTTCCGGCATCAATATGAGCCATGATACCAATATTTCTAGTATCTTTTTAAAAGCAACTTTTCTTGCCATTCTGATGTTTCCTCCTTCTAAATATTAAGCAGTTAAATAATTCAGATAATTAAATAAACTATACTTTAACGAATTACCATTTATAATGTGCGAATGCTCTATTTGCTTCGGCCATTTTATATGTGTCTTCTTTTTTCTTAATTGATCCACCTTCGTTGTTAGCAGCTGCTACTAACTCTTTTTTCAATTTGTTTACCATTCCGTGTTCTTTTCTTTCTCTTGTGTATCTAACTAACCATCTGATAGCTAAAGTTTGTTGTCTTTCTTTTCTAACTTCAACTGGTACTTGGTAAGTAGCTCCTCCAATTCTTCTTGATCTAACTTCTAATTGAGGTCTAACATTTTCCATTGCTCTTCTGAACACTTCAATTCCCTCTTCTTGAGTTTCTTCTTTAATTTCATTTAATGCTGTATAGAAAATGCTTTCAGCTAATGATTTTTTTCCATCTTTCATTAATCCATTTATGAATTTAGTTACTACTTTATCGTTATATTGAGAATCAGGTAAAACATCTCTCTTTTCCGCTTTTCTTCTTCTTGACACTTATTTGTCCTCCTTACTTCTTAGTTTTAATTAATTAGCGCCTGCCGCTGGTTTTTTTGTTCCGTATCTTGATCTAGCTTGTCTTCTGTTTACTACTCCCGCAGTATCTAAAGCACCTCTGATTATTTTATATCTAACCCCTGGTAAATCTTTTGTTCTTCCTCCTCTTAAAAGAACGATACTGTGTTCTTGTAAGTTATGTCCGATTCCTGGAATATAAGCAGTAACTTCAATTCCATTTACTAATTTAACCCTTGCTACTTTTCTTAAGGCTGAGTTTGGTTTTTTAGGTGTAGTTGTATATACTCTTACACAAACCCCTCTTTTTTTGTGGATTACCTTTTTAACGCAGGTGATTTTTTTCTTTTTCTCTGTTGTTTTTTTCTACCAAATCTTACTAA